>Ga0126306_10001111_pt1 | contig 14093 bp, 16 predicted proteins | sample Plot27_FD_92592 | JGI IMG/M metagenome (GOLD analysis project Ga0126306, IMG submission 92592) | Serpentine soil microbial communities from UC McLaughlin Reserve, CA, USA - Plot27 | ecosystem: Environmental > Terrestrial > Soil > Grasslands | place: USA: UC McLaughlin Reserve, Lake County...
AGGACTATCGAACCGTCACTCGTGATGAAGGTGCACGCGGTTCGCCCAGCTAGTCCCACGTACGTGTATCGACGAGCACCGGTGTGTCTGCCTCGAGCGATCCGACAGCCTCGACATCCGCGTTGAAGCGAAGGGCCGATCGCACACGCTCCTTCACGGTCTCGGCGAGCGTCGCTATGTCGGCGCCGGCCGCCGGCACGAACTCACAGCGGAGCCGGTCGCGGTGCTCCTCGCGCTCGACGACGAAACGGTACACCGTCACCTCCGGCACCTCCGACATAACGCTCCGCACCTGCCGAGGATGGAGAAACATCCCGCGTACCTTCACCGCCTCGCCGACGCGCCCGAGCCAGCCGGCGATCCGCGGCGTGGAACGGCCGCACTCGCAGGGCTCGGCGACGAACGCCGACAGGTCGCCGGTCCCGAGCCGCACGACCGGATAGTGCTGCCGGAAGAGCGTGTAGACGACCTGGCCCTCCTCGCCGTTCCAGAGCCCGCGGCCGGTGTCGAGATCGCAAACCTCGACGAGCGCGTCGTCGGGAACGTGGAAGCCCGCCTTCCGCTCGCACTCGTAGCCGAGGTTGCCGCCTTCGGCCGTGCCGTAACCCTGGCGGACGACGCGCACACGCTCCTCGAGCAAGGAGCGCAGCGACGGCGGCAGCGGCTCGGCGGTCACGAACGCGCGCTCGAGCCGGAGCGATCCGCCGAGGCCGAGTTCGTTCGCTTTGTCGAGCAGAGCCTTGAGGTAGCTGGGCAGACCGACGTACCCCGTCGCCCCGAGATCCACGCAGGCGCGAACCTGAAGGTCGAGATTGCCGACCCCGCCGGGGACGACCACGCCGCCCACCGCGCGCACGCCCTCCTCGAACATCGCGCCGAGCGGCGTCAGGTGATAGCCGGCGGCATTGAGCACGATCTCGCCCTCGTGGAAACCTGCCGCCTCAAGGGCGGTACGCCAGCGCCACGGATCGGGCTCGTCGAGCTCCGGCTCGTACAGCGGCCCCGGAGACTGGAAAATCCGGCGAACCGCTGCGTCGGCAGCGAGCAGGCCGCCGAACGGCGGCGCGGCCGCCTGCACCTCGACGAGGTCGTCCTTTGCCAGGACCGGGATGCGGTCGAGCTCGTCGATACCCGTCAGCTCGCCCGGCTCCAGGCCCGCTGCCCGCAGCCGGTCGCCGAGCGGAGAGACGCGCTCCGCGGTCGCCGCCACGACGGATGCGATCCGCTCGTCGAAGCTCCGTGCGTATGCGCGGACCGGGTTGGTCACAGCCATCGCTTCCGGCGCTTGTAGTGCTTCACGGCGCGGTAGCTCCGGCGCTCGCCCGCTTCCGTCAGGCCGAGGTAGAACTCCATCACGTCCGGGTTCTCGGCCAGCTCTGCCGCCGGGCCGTCGAGCACGATGCGCCCGTTCTCCATCACGAAGCCGTAGTTTGCGATCTCGAGCGCCGAACGGGCGTTCTGCTCGACGACGATCACGGTCGCGCCGAGTTCCGCGTTCAGCCGCTTGATGATCTCGAAGATCTCCGCGACGAGCCGCGGCGCTAGGCCGAGCGACGGTTCGTCGAGCATCAGCAGCCTCGGCCTCGCCATGAGCGCGCGGCCGATGGCGAGCATCTGCTGCTCGCCCCCCGACAGGTACCCGGCCGCCTGACGGCGTCGCTCGTACAGCGGCGGAAAGTAGCCGTAGACCAGCTCCAGATCCTCCTGGAAGGAGCCATTTCCGCGCCGCGCATAGGCGCCGGCTCGGAGGTTCTCCTCGGCCGTCAGGTGCTCGAAGACGCGCCTGCCCTCCATGACCTGCGAGATCCCGCGGCGGACGATCTCGGCGGCGTCGCGGCCGTCGATCCGCTCACCGTCGTACAGGATCTCGCCCTGAGTGACTTCGCCGTCCTCGGAGGGCAGGAGGCCGGAGATCGCCTTCAGCGTCGTCGACTTTCCGGCCCCGTTCGAGCCCAGCAGGGCGACGATCTCGCCCTTCCGGACGGCGAGCGATAGGCCTCGCAGGACGAGGATCACCTGGTTGTAGATGACCTCGACGTTGTTGACTGCGAGGACCTGCTCCGCCGCCGGCGAATCGAGACCGCCGCTCCTGCCGTTGGACTCCATCGCGTTACGGCGTCGTCAACGGGGCGATCTGGCGGAAGCGGCCGCGGGTCACCCGAAAGATCCGGGAGCCGCGCTGGCCCGCGTGGTAGCTCTTGGAGAACTTAATCGACGCCGTCACACCTCCTGTGCCGATCGCGGGCATCGTCTCGAGCGCCGTCTTGATGTTCGGACCGTTGACGTCCTCGTTCTGGGCGACGACACGCCTGATTGCGGCGATCAGCACCGCCGTCGTGTACCAGCCCTGGACGTAGTGGATGCCCTTGCGATGGATGCTTCCTCCGCCGTGTGACTGCAGCCACTGTGTCGGCGCCTTCAGCCCGGGCACCTTGAGCGCGGTGGTGCCGAATGGCTGGATGCCGACCGCACCAGTGCGCGCCGCGCCGGCGAGCGTGACGAAGAGTTCGTCGGCGGCCCAGTTCAGCAGCACGATGCGGGCTCTCATCCCCAGACGGGCGGCGTCCTTCGCCAGCGTCGACGCGGGCGCCGACGTGTTCTGGACGATGATGTAGTCGGAATCCCGGATGCGGGTGAGCTGAGCGGTGAAGTCGGTCCCGCCCGGCCGCATCGCGCACTGCGTGTCGTAGCTCATCGGGAGCCGCTTGCTCTCGATGTACCGCTTGCCGTCCTCCAGGGGCGACCGGCCGAAGGGGCTGTCCGAATAGCAGACCGCGACCTTCACCTGCTGGCCGGGGTTCTGCCTGGAGATCCACCGCAGCGCAATGCGCATCTGCTGCGAATAGCTGGGCGCGATGAAGAAGTTGTAGGGCGTCTCCTCTGGGTTCGCGACCGACTCGGCGTACGAGGCGGAGACGTACGGCAACCGGTCTGCCGCCACGCGCGCCTTGAACGCCTCCGTGTCCGCCGTCGCCCACCCCGAGATCGCCACGATCCCACTGGTGCGCAGCTGCTGGTAGAACGCCTCGCTGCGGGCGACGTTGTAGCCGGTGTCCTGGCTCAGGAGCTGGATCTTCCGCCCCTTGACGCCGCCCCTCGAATTGATGTACGCGATATAGGCGAGCACGCCGTCGGAGTACGGCACGCCGACGTCGGACGTCGCCCCGCTGCGGTCGAAGATCGCTCCGATCTTGATCGCCGGCGCCGTCGAGCGGCTTTGCGCGCCGGCGACGAGGGTGAGCGCCAGAACGAGCGCCACTGCACCGATTCGGAGTTTCACGTCTACACCTCCCTTTCGTTAGATGACACGGTCAGTACCGGAATGGCCAGAGTCGAAGGTAGTCCTTCGCGCGCTGCCAGATCCGCGCGAGGCCCCGGGGCTCGAAGACGAGGAACAGGACGATCGTCAGCCCGAAGATGAGCAGCTTGATCGCGGGGAGATCCGTCGCCAGGATCGAGTCGGCGGACACCCTCAGGCTGAGCTGGTCGAGATAGGCGGGGATGGCGATCATGAACGCGGCCCCGTAGATGGAGCCCGCCACGCTGCCGAGGCCCCCCACGATGATCATCGCCAGGTAGAGGATCGAGACGTCGAGCGTGAACCGCTCCCACGTCAGGATCTGCGTCCAGTACGCCGTCAAGGCCCCGGCGAGCCCGACGAACGCGGACGAGACGGCGAAGGCCAGCACCTTGTAGCGGGCTGGATTGACCCCGATCACCTCGGCGGCGATGTCGTGATCGCGGATCGCCACGAACGCGCGGCCGACGCCGGTGCGGAACAGGTTCGTCGCCGTGATCGTCGCCAGCGTGGCGAAGCCGACGATCACCCAGTACCAGTCGAAGTCGCCCGTCGGAGTCCAGCCGAAGACCGTCGCCGGCTCGAGCACGAGCGCGTCGACGCCGCCCGTGAGGAAATCCCAGTGGACGATCAGCCAGACGATGATCTGCTGCGAGGCGAGCGTGGCGATCGCCAGGTACAGCCCTTTGAGGCGCAGCGCGGGTAGCCCGAAGAACGCACCGACTACGGCGGTGACGAGAACCGCGACGAGAACGCCCACGAGCGGAGAGAGGTCGCTCTTCGTTGCCACGACTCCGGCCGAATACGCGCCCACGGCGAGGAAGCCGCCCTGCCCGAGGCTGATCTGCCCAGTGTAGCCGACGAGGATGTTGAGCCCGATCGCGCCGATCACTGCGATTCCGATCTGGTCGAGCACGTGCAGCCAGAACGGAGACACGTAGAACGGCAGGGCGGCCACGACGGCGAGCGCGAGCGCGAGGCGGACGTACTCGAGGCGCGTGTGGCGCAGCGCGAGGTCGGCGCGGTAGCTCGTGTGGTAGACGCCCGTCGTCGTCGCCATGGGCACTTACACCCGCTCGATCCGGACTTCGCCGAAGAGGCCGTACGGCTTGGCGAGCAGGATTGCGACGAGCGCGAGGTACGGGATGACCGCGTCCAGGCCGCCGCCAACGTAGCCACCCGTGTACGCGGTGAGCAGGCCGATGATCGCTCCCCCGACGACGGCGCCCGGCACCGAGTCGAGCCCGCCGACAATCACGACCGGGAAAACGAGGAGCCCGATGTTGCTCACGTCGCCCGAGACGCCGATCAGGTTGGCGATGAGTATCCCGCCGACGACGGCGCTGACGCCCGCGAGGGCCCAGGCGAGTGCGAACGTGCGCCGCACGCTGATCCCCATGGTGAGCGCGGCCTGCTGGTCGTCCGCGACCGCCCGCATCGCGATCCCGTAACGCGAGCGCCGGAAGAAGACGGCGAACACCACGAGCGCGAGCACGACGAGCCCCAGCGCCCAGAGCCGGTTCTCGCCCATGCGTGCGCCCGCGACGGTGACGACGTCGTCGGGGATGAACTCCGGGAACGCGCGCGGCTCCGTCCCCCAGATGATCTGGACGAGCGCGCCGAGGACTTGCGCGAGCCCGATCGTGACCATGATCACCGAAATCGTCGGCTCGCCCACGAGCGGGCGCAGGATCAGGCGTTCCACGAGCAGCCCGAGCACGATTGCGACCCCGATGGCGCCGGCGACGGCCAGCGCCCAGTGCAGCCCCGCGTCCACCGTCAGCGCCCAGACGACGTACGCGCCGATCAGCAGGAACTGGCCCTGCGCGAAGTTGATCACGCCCGAGGCCTTGTAGATCAGCACGAAGCCGAGGGCGGCGAGGGCGAGGATCGCGCCGTTCGAGAGGCCCGCGACGGTGAGCTGGATGAAGGTGTCCATCAGGCGCCGCTCCCGATCAGCTCCTGCAACCGGCGCCGCGGCCGCGCCCGCGGGCGCCCGTCGACGGAGGCGACTCGAAGCGTGATTTGACGCTCGGCCTGGCTTCCGTCCTGGTACGTCACGACGCTCCTGACCGTGACGTCATCGGAGTCCGGGTCGTAGAGGGCCCGGATGATGTCCCCATAGCGGTCGTTGATCGTCCCCCGCCGCACCTTGCGCGTGCGCGTCAGCTCCTCGTCGTCGGCGTCGAGCTGCTTGTGCAGGAGGACGAAGCGCCGGACCCGCACGCCTTCCGGCAAATCCTCGTTCGCGCGCGCGACCGCGTCGGCGACGAGGTCGTAGACCTCGGGCTTCTGAGCGAGGTCCGTATACGTCGTGTACGAGAGGCGGTTGCGCTCGGCCCAGGTGCCGACCGTCTCCGGATCGATCGAGACGATCGCGGCCACGAACGGGCGCTCGTCGCCGCCGAAGACGACTGCCTCCTCGACGTGCTCGCTGAACTTGAGCTTGTTCTCGACGAAGGCGGGGCTGAAAGGCGTGCCGTCCGGGGCCTCCATCACGTCCTTGGCCCGGTCGATGACGACGAGGTGTCCGTCCTCCTCGAGATAGCCGGCGTCGCCGGTGTGGAGCCAGGCGTCCCGCAGCGCCTCCGCCGTCGCCTCCTCGTTTCGGTAGTACCCGGAGAAGACCGCCGGCGAACGGAGAAGGATCTCGCCGTCGTCGGCGATCGCCATGTCCGTCCCCGGGATTGGCACGCCGACCGTGTTGAAGCGGATGTCCCCGTCCCTGTGCACGACCGCGATACCGCAGATCTCCGTCTGGCCGTAGATCTGCTTGAGGTTGACGCCGATCGCGTGGAAGAACTTGAAGACGTCCGGGCCGAGGGGAGCTCCGCCCGTGTACGCGCGCCGCAGGCGGACGAGCCCGAGCTGGTTCCGGACCGGCCGGAGCGCCGTCACGGCGGCGAGCGGGTACAGGGGCCAAAGCAGCGGCCCGAGCCGCCGACCGTGCAGGCGGCGCTCAGCCGCCCGCTCCCCGATCGTGTACCCGAGCCGGAACAGCAGCCGCTTGAGCCATCCGGCGTCCGAGAGCCGCACCTGGACCGACGACAGCAGGCTCTGCCAGATCCGCGGCGGGCTGAACATCACGCGCGGGCCAATCTCGCGGAGGTCCGAACGTACGGTCTCGGAGTTCTCCGGGAAGCTGATCGCAAACCCTGCCTGCAGCGCACAGCCGACGGCGAGCATCTGCTCGCCGATCCAGGCGAGGGGGAGGAAGCTGACGAACTCGTCGCGCGGCTTGATGGGGTCGAGCGACATGAGGCTCGATCCCATGGAGAGGAGGTTCTCGTGGCTCAGCATCGCGAGCTTCGGCTTGGCTGTCGTCCCCGAGGTCGTGCAGAGGATCGCCGTGTCCATGGGCGCGACGCTCGCCACCTGCTCGTCGAACCAGCCAGGGTGCTCGCGCTCGAAGTCTTCGCCCGACCGCTCGACGTCCGGAAAGGGCACGAGCTCGGCGACGTCGTAGTGCTCGAGACCGCGGGGGTCGTAGTAGACGATCCGTTCGACCGTCTCCAGCCGGCCCGCCTCGCGCAGTGCGATCAGCTTGTCCACCTGCTCCTGGTCCTCCGCGACGACGAACCGCACCTGCGCGTGATGGATCACGTGCTCGACCTCTTCGAGCACGCCGTCCGGATACAGCCCGACGGACATCCCGCCGAGCGCCTGTGCCGCGAGCTCCGCGATCACCCATTCCGGTCGGTTGTCGCCCAGGATCGCCAGCGGCTCGCCGCGGCGGAACCCCATCGACGCGAGCCCCTGCGCGAACCGTCGCACCCGCCGCTCCCACTCCGCCCACGTGATCGTCTGCCAGATGCCGTACCGCTTCTCCTGCAGCGCGACGCGGCGGTCGCCGTGACGCGCCGCGTGCTCTGCGAGCAGCTTCGGGAACGTCCGCGCGTCGTCGCTCATACGTGCTCCCCGAGGTACGCCTTGATGACGGCCGGCTCGGCCGCGACCTTGGCGGGCGCACCCTGCGCGATGACGACGCCGAAGTCGAGCACCGTGACGATGTGCGAGATGTCCATGACGACGCTCATGTCGTGCTCGATGAGCACGACCGTCACGCCCGCGAGCTCGTTCACGTCGAGGATGTAGCGTGCCATGTCTTCCTTCTCCTCGGCGTTCATGCCGGCCATCGGTTCGTCGAGGAGTAGGACCGCCGGCTGCAGGCACAAGGCGCGCCCAAGCTCCACTCGCTTCTGGAAGCCGTACGAGAGCGTCCCGACCTCCTGCTTCCGGACCGCCTGCAGCTCGAGGAAGTCGATCACCTCCTCGACGAGTTCGCGCTCTCTGATCTCCTGCCGGCGCGCCGGCCCGTAGTAGAGAAGCGCCGTTCCCACGTAGTGCTTCATGTGCACGTGGCGGCCGAGTAGGAGGTTCTCGACCACCGTCATGTGCCGGAAGAGCTCGATGTTCTGGAACGAGCGCGCGACGCCCCAGCGGGCGATCCGACTCGGCCGGGCGCGCGTCAGCTCCCGAACGGTCCCGTCATGCAGGCGGATCGAGCCGTGCTGTGGCCGGTACAGGCCGTTGATGCAGTTCAGGAGGCTTGTCTTTCCCGCCCCGTTGGGGCCGATGATCGCGTGGATCTCGCCCTGCCTGATTGTGACAGTGACGTCGCGGAGCGCCTGCACGCCTCCGAACCGCAGCGTGACGCCGTTCACCTCGAGCTGAGGCGCGCCGCGGTCGAGAGTGCTCCCGTTGAGGTCGAACCGGTATGCCCGCGTCGTGCTCGTCGCCGACCGACTCCCTGGTGCGTTCGCAATACGATCGCATTTTCAATGCGCGCGTGCCCGCATGACAACGGCGGCGCGCTGCATGACAACAGCGGACGCTGAATGAGAGAACCGCCTCGAGCTGACGGGCACCTAGACGCGGCCGAGCGCCCGCTGGTCGGAGGCGTCGAAGACATAGAGCCATTCCGGGCGCAGTCCGAAGCGGAGGCTGCTGTCGGGCTGCGGCTGACCGGTTGAGGCGCTAACCGTCTAGTCGCGCTTGCTCTTCGACGGTCCGCTCGGCGGTTGGAACCGCCTCGAGCCGCTCGTCGGCGATCGGGTCGCCGCTCTCGACGGACAGGCCGTAGGTGCCGGCGGCGAGACGCTGCTCCGCCCGCTCGACCGCGCCGAGCTCCTCGGCGAGCCGCTCGCGTACTCCGTCAGCGAACTCGTCGTCGTAGAGGGCTGTCGCCTCGTCGCCGAGATGCTGGTCCTGGGTCGACAACTCGGTGTCGCGCGAGTCGGCCTGTGCGGCCAGCGCGCTTTCGATCCGCTCCCGTTCCTGCCGGAGCAGCTCCTGAGCTCGTTCCCTATCCATCGTCGACGTCGAACGTACTAGCTCGGCTCGCAAGGACCTCGCGAGCGGCCTCGAGGTCGTGCTCTTCGACGACGACTTCGTACGGGCCGACGACGGAGAGCCCGTCGGACGCGCCCGCGCCGAGGTTCGTTTGCCGAACCACGGACTCGATGCCTGCGCTGGCGAGCAGGCCGGAGACGAGCTCGGCTTCCTGCGCGGTCGCGAAGACGTCTAGGGTGACCATCCGAATCCGAAGTATCCCGAATTAAAGCCGGGATTCACTTCCCGACCTTGCTCCGAACTCCGGCTCAACCTAGTCAGAAGTAGGAAAGTCGAAGTTGCACGCTGTGCGCGGTCGAGGTTGAGCTTTGTGCATACCCCATTTCGACAATGAGCGAGTCGCTGCAGTTCACCATCGTCTTCGAGGAAGGGGAGGAAGGCTGGATCGTCGCGTCGGTTCCCGAGGTGCCCGGGGCTCATAGCCAGGGCCGCACCCGCGACGAGGCGCGAGCGAACGTGATCGACGCGCTGCGCGGGCTCCTCGAGTTGCGCTTCGGTGGAGCCCCGAAATCAGTGAAGGCGCCGACAGCGAGCCGCTCAAGCTCGTTATCGGCGCGTGAAGCGCCGTGACCTGGACCGCCATCTACGTACTCGCGGCGCCCGAGTGCTGCGGGAGGGCGGCAACCACAGCTTCTGGGGCTTCGACGCGGAGCGCTCGACGGCCGTTCCACGCCGCCGCGAGATCGACTTCCGGCTTGCGCAGAAGATCTGCGCCGATCTCAGGATCCCGCCGCCGGCCGGAATCGCGCTGACCATCGATGCGCTTCGACCTGATGCGCGCCGCTTCCTCATGGTCGGCGGATCACAGCGGCTGCTAGCGGAGTCGACCGGATGACTGGCCTAAGATCGCCTCTCCGAGCTCAAGGTCATTGAGAAGGGCGCCCTCGGGACCCCACTTGGCCACCTCGAGCTTTCGGGCGACGGGAGGCGAACCAGTCGATGGGAGAGGGCTGCGTGACCGCAGAGGCTCTTGAGCGCCGACACGCTGAGGTCGATGCTCCGGCACCTACAGCTGCACGTCCCCGTCGCGCGAGTGTCACGCAGCATGGCGTGCACCTGGTCGGCGCCCTCCCGGTCGCGGCTCAGCACGAAGTCGAGAACGGCGCTTTACTCCGGCGTGAGTTCGCGGGGAACCGTCGCTTCGTTCATCACTCGATGGAAGGCGCTGTGTGGCGGAAGGACTGCCAACTTGGCCTTCGAGCCTCCGCCAAAAACCGCCTGAATCCGCCCTCTCCGGTGTGGGACTTCCCCAAATCCTTCCCCACAGCAAAGAAAGCGCCTGCAAATCGACTGTTTAGCACCAGCTCGACAAGCTGGGGGTCACTGGTTCGAGCCCAGTGCCGCCCACCTCACGAAAGCCCCGCAGCCGTGGGGTTTCTCGTCTCAGAGCGCATCGGAGTTCGGGTCAGAGGGGGCGTGGCTGCAGAATGGCTGCGGACTACTTTGCGGTCGCCTGGTCAGCGCTCGACGCGCGTGACAAGGGCGGATAACCGCACCCCCGGATACTGGGTGACCGCATGGCCGGACCGCGTGCGAAGGGCGAAGCTACTCGCATGAAGAATGAGCAACTCACGGACACACTTCGCCGTCTAGTCGCAAAGCGCCAAGCGCTCCGCGACCATGGTGCGAGCAGGCCCGACCTGGAGCGCAACCGTCTCGAGATCGTACGCCGCCAGCACGAGCCCTCGCACGCGTTGATCGAGAGCCACCTGCCTGCGCAACTCGCTCAGGCCGCATAAAGCAAGCGCAGACGCTCCTTTACGCCGAGATGCCCCGTTCGAGTCGGCGGACGCGGCCGGCGAGCGTCTCCATGATCGCGACGGCAATGTTGGGATCTTGCTCGAGCGCCTTGAGGAATGCTCGGCGCGGCAACGTCATCACCCGCGCATCGCTGGTCGCAGAAATCGTCGCCGAGCGCGGGCCGCCGTCGATCAGCGCCATCTCGCCGAAGAAATCCCCTGGCCGTAGTGTGCGTGACGTGCCCGCCACACGCGCGCGACCTTCGAGCACGAGGTAGAACGAGTCGCCCTCTTCGCCCTTTTGAATGATGGGCTCGGTCGGCGAATAGTCCTCGACTTTGGCGAGCTTGGCGAGCCTCCCAAGCTGCCGCTTGCTCAGTCGTGCGAACAAGGGCATCGCTCCAAGCACCGCAGCCCAATCGCGCTGGGTCGGTCGTTCCCACGACCGGCGCATGAACATCTGCAGCGAAGGGCGCTCCTCTGCGGTCCCGCCTGCTCGTCCTGCTTCCATCCCGGCCAAAGCTATACCACCGCGCCCTGCTTGGGTTCTCGTAGAAGCGCCGACGAGAACGTGTGAGTACAGAGCGATGAGGACGTCGCTGCGTACGCGGAGAACGTCGGTCCAGATTGCGCTGAACGGGAGTTCGAGAGCGACCGTCGGGATCTGTAGCTCCCTGCGGCACTCGTGCGACCGCTGACCTATGATGCCGCGCGCCTTGTTTCACGACCAGGGGGGACTCTCTTGCGAAGGCTTCTCATCCTCGTTGCGCTACTGGTCGCCGCTTCGACGCCATCGACGGCGCAGGCGATCACCTACGGAACCCCAACCGGCGGGGAGTACCCGTATGTGGGCGGCCTCGTCACCGACCTGAATAGCCGCGGCGAGACCGTCGAGCCGTACGTCTACTGCACGGGTACGTTGATCTCGCCGACGGTTTTCCTGACCGCCGCGCACTGCGATATCTCGGACCGAACCGGCGACAACATCGCGTGCGTCACCTTCGACCCGGTACTGACCGACAATTCGAAGCTGTACTGCGGAACTTTCACTGCGAGCCCGTATTACACGTACAGGCAGAACGATCCGAACGACCTTGCGGTCATTGTCTTCGAAAAGCCGATCCGCGGCATCACGCCGGCGACCGTTGTGCAAGAGGTCGGCTACCTCGACGCGCTCTTCGCCAGCGGCGATCTGAATCAGTCGACGGAGTTCATCTCGGTTGGCTACGGCGGCACCGAGTTCACGAACGCGCCCGGCGGCCCAACCGCGCAGTATCTCGACACGCGAATGTTCGCGGTCGGCACGTTCAACGCGCTCGGACCCGGCTATTTGCGAATCTCGCAGAATGCCGCGACCGGAGACGCGGGCACCTGCTATGGCGATTCGGGCGGCCCGCAGTTCCTGGACGGCGTGCTGGTATCGATCACCGTTACGGGCGACATCCTGTGCAAGTCCACTAACGTCGTTCAGCGGCTCGACACCGAACTCGCCCAGGCGTTCCTTCAGCAGTACATTTGAGGCCGATAGGGGGCGGCGCGGTCCTAGCCGCGCCGCCCGTTCGATCCGCGCATCGGGGCCTTAGTTTCGCTGGTGCGCAGCGTGGCGCTCTCGAGCCCAGCGGAGGAGCACGCCAATGCCGGCGAGCGCGGCCGCCACCAGCACCGCGACAATGGGTTCTGTCATCAGGTACGGGCGATTTGGGGCTTCGGCGCTGTCATCGCCGCCGGCGGGCACGAGATCTGGCATGGCGCGAGAATAACCCGGCGGCGACTCTCTCCTACGCACCAATCCGGGCTTCTTGACGCGACTTCCGGCGCTCATGCTCCTCATTGTGGTCGCAGGCTGCGGCGCGAGCCGCGACCGACCAGAGGAGGTCGTGCGGGACTTCCTGCAATCCGAAGCTTTCAGAGCCTGCAACTACATGACGCCGCCGCAGGCGAAGCTGTGTCGGCGACCGCGCGTGCCTGAGCCGCCCGCTGACCGAGTAGTGATCGAGCGCCCACGCATACAGGGCGACCGGGCGACCATTCGCGCCTCCTACAACTGGACGGGGTACCGCCGCCATTCGACGTTCGCGCTCGTCCGCCGCGAGGACGACTGGCTGATCGCCCGCGAAACGTCTAACTAGTCCCGTGAAGAGACGGGGCGCGTCCTGACTTCCGCCGCAGCCTGAGCGCGCCGCCGGACGCGCGTTGACCCAGCTGCTTCTGACGGAGTAGGCTGGAGCTTGGCGCCATTGGGGCGTCGAACTCAACTGCGGCGGCGCCAATCCCAGGCGTCGACTTAAATGGGAGGAAAGCAGTGATTAAGAGGTCATTACTCGCGGCTGTGTTCAGTGCAGCCGCCATTGCGGCTCTGAGTGCTAACAGCGCTTTCGCTGGTGAGGTAACGGGAAGCGGCGCGAACGTAGATCAGAATCAAGGTAAGTCGTGGTGCTCGTTCTCAGGACTGAATGACCAGGTTGACGGTCCGGTCGGTACTCAAGCGCAGTCCTATGGGCAGGAACTCAAGCTGGGGCTCGCCGATCCGCATGTGGCGAACCCAGGCGTGGCCTGCAATCCGAACAGAACATTTCTTCCTCCCAACCCGAACCGAAATAAATAGAAGATCTTTGATGTGCCTGGCGCCCGGTGTCGGGGCCATCACTTCATCCCGCGGGACGATGCAGTCGGCGGACGACACAGCGAGTAGAACTTCGGGTGAACAGAGCACCGGGCCCGCTTAACCAAGCCGGCCCGGTGCCACAGGACATCTCGAACGAGTAGGGAAAGTGGGCCGCCTGCTACCCAGCGAGGCAACGCAATCGCCACCTAGAAGCCAGTGCGCCCGCCGAGCTTTTTGATCCGCGTCTTGAGCTTCGCGCAATCGACGCGACGCGAGTTGACCTCGGCGATCACGCGCTGGAACGCCTGGTAGGAGGGCTTGGGCGTCCAGTCCGCAAACATGACGCCCGACTGCCATCCGCGCAGATTCGTCTCGTCGGCGAGCAGGAAGTTGAAGAAACCTCCGACGGCCGGCTGGCAGTAGGCGAGTCTGATCGCATCGGTCAGCTGCGATGCGTGATCGACCCGGCCACCGAGCGGCGCGACGACGGCGCGGTCAGTTTCGCTGTTCCCGTAGTAGGAGCCCTTGGCGGCGACGCCCGTCTGGAAGCCGCCCTCGAGGTACCAGATGCGAACGTCCTTCTGGCCGGGGATCGGCTGTCGCGTGCCCCCGAATGCGCTCTTCAGGTAGGAGAGCAGCCGCGGATAGTCGCCCTGGCCGATGTCTCGGCGGTGGCGCACCCACGGGCGCTCCGACGAGCTCGAGCCGTAGATGTTCTGTCCCCAGGTATCGAAGATGCGAGCCCGGCGGTGCGAGCGGCGGTACGCCTCTCCCATCTTCCCGATGAAGTTCCTCGCGGAGTGGGAGATGTTCGAGCGCGCGCGCGGATTGTCGTTGCCGCGCGGGGAGATCGACGTGATCACGCGCATGGACGGATGCCCGCTCTTGATCGTGTCGTAGCAGCGCGCGAGCAGCGCCCCGTAGGCGGCCGGCGCGGCGCTCGCCCCGTTGCGATTGAACTGGGGCTTCCAGAAGTAGCTGAGGTTGGCCTCGTTCCAGATGTTGACCGCCGTGATCTTCGGGTAGCGATCAAGGAGCGAGGAGACGAAGCCGCAGTACGCGGCGCGCTCGGAAGCCTTGTGCGGTGCAGCGCTCGCGG
>Ga0126306_10001112_pt1 | contig 14081 bp, 15 predicted proteins | sample Plot27_FD_92592 | JGI IMG/M metagenome (GOLD analysis project Ga0126306, IMG submission 92592) | Serpentine soil microbial communities from UC McLaughlin Reserve, CA, USA - Plot27 | ecosystem: Environmental > Terrestrial > Soil > Grasslands | place: USA: UC McLaughlin Reserve, Lake County...
GGGCCTGCGCGAAGCCGCATCCGCTGCGCGCGCGCGCCGGCGAAGGCGGCGGAGGCGATCGCGACCATCAACGCGAAGACGAGGACGGCGCCGCCGGGGAGCGCGCCGATCCGCTCCATCCCTGCGCCGACGAGCCCCGCGCACGGGATCGTCAACACCCAGGCGACGAGGATGTTGCCGGCTACGCCCCAGCGGACCGCCGAAAGCCGCTGCGTGGCCCCGGCGCCGAGCACGCTGCCGCTGATCACCTGCGTGGTCGAGACGGGGAAGCCCAGATGCGCCGTTCCCCAGAGAATCGAGGCGCAAGCGGTCTGTGCCGCGAACCCCTGCGGCGGCTCGAGCTTGGTGATCCGCTGCCCCAGCGTGCGGATGATTCGCCAGCCGCCGGCGTACGTCCCCAGGCCCATCGCGATCGCCGAGCTCGCGATCACCCAGGTCGGCACGTCGAACTTGTCGGCGTCGAGGTGGCCCGTGGCGACGAGGGCGAGGGAGATGATTCCCATCGTCTTCTGCGCGTCGTTCGTCCCGTGCGTGAACGCGACGAAGCCGCCCGAGACCAGCTGGAGCCGGCGGAAGGCCCTGTTCACGCGGCTGGGCGCGCGCCGGCGGATCAGCCAGAGGACGATCACCATCAGCGCCGCGGCGAAGATGAAGCCGAGAACCGGAGCGACGATCGACGGGATCAACACCTTTTCCTTGAGCCCGTCCCACTTGACAATGTCCCATCCGGACGCGGCGACCGCTGCGCCGGCGACGCCGCCGATCAGAGCGTGGCTGGAGCTCGACGGCAAGCCCAGGTACCAGGTGATCAGGTTCCAGGTGATCGCGCCCACGAGCCCGGCGAGCACGACGTCGAGCGTGATCACGTCGGTCTCGACGATGCCCTTCGCGATCGTGGCCGCGACCTCGAGCGAGACGAACGCGCCGAGGAAGTTCAAAACCGCGGCCGAGATGACCGCAGCGCGCGGCGAGAGCGCCCGCGTCGACACGCTGGTCGCGATCGAGTTGGCCGTGTCGTGGAAGCCGTTCGTGAAGTCGAAGAAGAGCGCTACCGCGACGACCGTCCAGAGCATCGGCTCCACAGTCGTCCTTCGCTACGCGTTCTTGAGCACGACGTTGCCGATCACGTTCGCGGCCTCCTCGCAGGCATCGATCGCCTCCTCGAGCGCGTCGTGGATGTCCTTCCACTTGATGATCGTCTTGGCGTCTTCCTGCTCGAAGAGCTCGGCGATCGCCTCGCGCAGGACGACGTCGCCCTCGTCCTCGATCTGCTTCACGTCGACGATGTGGCGCGACGCGTTGCTGAGGGCCTTGAGGTCGCTCAGGGCGCGACCCAGCAGCTCGGCGGCCGAGACGAGCAGCTCGCACTGGCGCACGGCCTTCGCGGACGGCGTCGCGACCTTGTAGACCCCGAGCAGCTCGGAGGCCTCGTCGATGTGGTCGACGACGTCGTCGATCGCAGCCGCGAGCGCGTAGATGTCCTCGCGATCGAACGGGGTGATGTACTGCGTGTTCAGCAGCTCGAGAATCTCGCGCGTGATCCGGTCGCCCTCGTGCTCGAGCTGCTTGATCTCGCGCTGCCGAACGTCGCTGTCGGGAATCTGGGCAAAGCGCCGCTCGGCGAGCTGCGCGACGGCGAGCACATTCTCGCCCGCGCGCGCGAAAAGGTCGTAGAACTCGGTCGTCTTCGGGGTGAAGGCGAGCCGCACGGCGCGGGACGCTAACGCCTACGGCGAGGGGCCGTCAGTGAGAAGCGTCCGTGAACTCGCGGAACTCGCCGGTGACGAGGTAGGCGGTCTGCTCGCCGATGTCGACGGCGTGGTCGCCGATCCGCTCGAGGCAGCGCGAGACGACGATCATGCGCAGCCCCCACTCGCGTAACTCGGGATTCGAGCCTAGAGCCAGGACGTGCTGGACGGCGCGCCGGTTCGCGCGGTCGATCAGCTCGTCGAGCTCCACGAGCGACTCCGCGCCGGCGAGATCTCGCTGCGCGAAGGAATCGAGCGCGATGCGGATCATCTCTTCGGCGCGATTCGTCATCTCCTCGAACGACTCCATCAGCCGCGCGTCCGGAGCGATCCCGTACACGAGCTTCGTCAGCTTCGCGATCGTCACGCAGTAGTCGGCCATCCGCTCGAGGTGGAGGTTCGCGTGCAGACACCCGAGCACCTGACGCAGGTCGCCGGCCACGGGCGTCTGGCGGGCGAGCAGCGACTCGATGCCCTCCTGGATCGCGCGGAAGCGGGTGTCGACCTCGTCGTCGAAGGCGATCACCTCGTCCGCGAGCTCCGGGTCTCGTTGTTCGAGCGCTTCGAGCGACCCCCGCAGCGAACGCAGAACGAGGTCGCCCTCCTCCATGAGCGCCGCCTGGAGCATGTCCAGCTCCTCCTGGAGCCCTACCCTCACCCGAACCGTCCCGTCACGTAGTCCTCCGTGCGCTGGTCGGACGGCTGCGTGAAGATCTTCGGCGTCGCGTCGTACTCGACGAGGATTCCCGTGCGCTGGCCTTCCTCGCCGCGCTCGACGCTGAAGAACGCCGTCATGTCGGCCACGCGCGCCGCCTGCTGCATGTTGTGGGTCACGACGACGATCGTGTAGTCGTTCTTGAGCTCGTGCATGAGGTCCTCGATCCGGGTCGTCGCGATCGGGTCGAGTGCCGAGGCCGGCTCGTCCATCAGGATTACCTCGGGCTCGACGGCGAGGCAACGGGCGATGCAGAGGCGCTGCTGCTGGCCGCCCGAGAGCGACAGCGCGCTCGCCTTCAGCCGGTCCTTGACCTCGTCCCAGAGTGCCGCCTGCTCGAGAGCCCGCTCGACCCGGCCGTCCAGGTCGTCGGTCATCCCGAGCACCCGCGGCCCGAACGCCGCGTTGTCGTAGATCGACTTCGGGAACGGATTCGGCTTCTGAAAGACCATGCCGATCCGCTTACGCACTTCCACGGGATCGACTTCGTGCCCGTAGAGGTCGGCGCCGTGGTAGTGGATCGTGCCGTGGATCTTCGCTCCCGGGATGAGGGCGTTCATGTGGTTGAAGCAGCGGATGAACGTGCTCTTCCCGCAGCCCGAGGGGCCGATGAACGCGGTCACGAAATTGCGGTAAATCTCGAGGTTGACGTCTTTCAGCGCGGGCTTGCCGTTGTACGACACGCCGAGGTCGTCCACGTCGAAGACCACCTCACGGAGCGAGGGGTCCGGCAGCTCGCGCTGCTGCGCGGGGAGCACGCCTCGGATTGTGTCGGACATGGTCACCACTTTCTCTGGTAGCGGTTGCGGAGCCAGATCGCGAACGCGTTCAGCGTCAGCAGGATCAAGAGCAGAACGATGATCCCGGAGGCGGCGAGAATGCGGAAGTCCTCCTGCGGCCGCCCGACCCACTGGTAGATCTGGACAGGCAGGGCGGTGAAGTCGCCGAGGATCGTGGGGTCGAAGGCGACGTAGGTGAGAGCGCCGACGAGCAGCAGCGGAGCCGTCTCGCCCAGGCCGCGCGAGAGCGCGAGGATCGAGCCGGTCGCGATCCCCGGCGTCGCAGCCGGGAGCACCTGGCGCCAGACGACCTGCCACTGCGTCGCCCCGAGCGCGTATGCGCCCTGGCGGATCGAGTCCGGCACGGCTCTGATCGCCTCACGCGCCGCGATGATCACCGTGGGCAGGACGAGCAGCGTCAGGATCATCGCGCCGGCAAGCAAGACCCGGCCGAGACCGAGACCGCGAACGAGGAAGGCGAGGCCGAGGATCCCGTAGACGATCGACGGTACGGCCGCGAGGTTCTGGATGTTGACCTCGAGCATGCGGTTATACCAGCGGTCCCGATCCGCGTACTCCTCCAGATAGAGAGCCGTGCCGACGCCGATCGGCACCGTGAACGCGATCAGCAGGAGCCCGAGGTAGATCGTGGCGAGGATGGCGGGCCGTGCCCCGGCGATCTGCGGATCCGCCGACGGAGGCTCGAGCAGGAGGACGAGGTCGAGGTACTTGTAGCCCTTCGCCACCACGGTGACGAGCAGCGCGCCGAGCGTGAGGATGCCGACCCCCATCGAGAACAGGAGGAAGGCCTTGAAGAGCCCGCTCGAGACGCGGCCGCGCGGCCGCTCGGTCCTGAGCGAAGTGACGCTCATTGCCGAACCGCTGTCGGTTGACGCTCCGGACGTCGCAAGCGACGTCTCATTCGTAGACCTCGCGGAACTTGCGCACGAGCCGGATCGAGACGAGGTTCATCATCAGCGTCAGCACGAACAGCGTCGCCCCGACCGCGAAGATCGTCTTGTACTCGAGCGAGCCGGTCGGCACGTCGCCCTGTCCCGTGGCGGCGATGAACGCCGTCATTGTCTGTACCGCCTCGCGCGGGTCGAACGTCCAGTTCGGCTGGCCGCCGGCGGCGATCAGGACGATCATCGTCTCGCCCACGGCGCGCGAGACAGCGAGCACGAACGAGGCGATGATCCCCGAGACCGCAGCCGGCACGACCACGCGGAGGGACACCTGCATCCGGTTGGAACCCAGTGCGTAGGCGCCGTCCCGCAGGTCGCGCGGGACCGCCGACATGGCGTCCTCGGAGAGCGAGGCCACCGTGGGGATCAGCATCACGCCCATCACCAGGGCGGCCGAGAGCGCACTGAACACGCCGTCCTGGATCCCGAGGTTCTGAAGCATGGGGCTGATCAGCGTCAGCGCGAAGTAGCCGTAGACGACCGTCGGGATCCCGGCGAGGATCTCGAGCGTCGGCTTCAGCACCTTGCGCTCGGTCGCCCGCGCGTACTCGCTTAGGTAGATCGCGGCGCCCAGGCCGAACGGCAGGCAGACGAGCGCTGCGCACAGCGAGACGACGATCGTGCCGGCGACAAGCGGGAGCACGCCGAAGCTCGACGGCGCGAACAGCGGCGCCCAGGTGGTGCCGCTGAGGAAATCCCAAAGCGAGACGTCCTGGAAGAACTCGATCGCCGGGATGAACAGCGAGACCACGATCCCAACGGTGGTCAGGATCGAGATCAGCGCGCAGAGGGCGAGGACGACCTTGACGACGTCCTCGCCCCAGCGCCGGCGGGTGGCGCGCAGGCGGACTGCGCTGGCAGTGACCTCCTGTGCGCTCACCGGTTCGATCGGCCTCGGCTAGTTCGTCCCGATCGCCGTGTTGTACTGGCGCTTCGCCTTGCGCAGCTGCGCCGGCGTGAGCGACACGTACTTCGACGTCTTCGCGATCTTCTTCTCGTTCACGATGATGTACTTGATGAAGGCCTTCTGGACGGCCTTCCGGAAGGAGTCGCGCTTCACGTAGATGAAGAGCGCCCGCGAGAGAGGCCTGTACGCGCGGCTCTGCACGGTCTTGACGCTGGGCGCCACGCAACCGCCGCCCGCGTCGACCTTGATCAGCTTCAGCCGGCTGATGTTCTCCTCGTAGTAGGAGAAGCCGAAGTAGCCGAGTCCGCCGCGGTCACCCGCGACGCCGCGGACGAGCACGTTGTCGTCCTCGCTCGCGCTGTAGTCCGAGCGGCTCCGACGAGCGGTCCCGTTGACCTTCTCCGTGAAGAATTCGAACGTGCCCGAGTCGGTCCCCGGCCCGTAGAGCTTCAGCGGCACATCCGGGAAGCCCGCGTGCACGTCCTTCCAGTTGTCGACCTTCGAGCCGCGGTCCCAGATCTTCTTGAGCTCGTCTACCGTCAGGCAGTTGGCCCACGTGTTGGCCTTGTTCGCAACCAGCGAGATCCCGTCGTTGGCGACCAGGAACTGGATGTAACGAACCCCGGCGTCCTGGCACTTCTTCGCCTCCGAGTACTTGATCGGCCGCGAAGCGTTCGACATGTCCGTCTCGCCCTTGCAGAAGCGCTCGAAGCCTCCGCCGGTGCCGGAGATGCCGACCGTGATGTTGGCGCCCTTGTTGGCGCGCATGAAGCCTTCGGCCGCGGCAGTGGCGAACGGCCCAACCGTGCTGGAACCGTCTGCCGTGAGCGTTCCGGAAACGAACGGAAGCGCCGAGCCCGTCGCCACCCACGCAGTGCAGGCGAGCACCGCCACGCCGAGGACCATCGTCGCCCTCGTGACGTACTTACGCATGTGTAGTCCCCCTTGGTCCATCCGTTGTCGGGTCGGTCCGATCGTCGCCGGACCGCGGCGGCCGCTGGGCATCAGGGCTGTGAAGGAAGGGGAAAGAAGTGGTGAACACGGCCATCACTCCGCACCCGCGTCGATTCCAGCGCCCTCAACTGCTGTGATCGACTTCGACGTTTGCTCGTCGGTCATGGGGACGAAGAGGGCCGCGCGCGCGAGCGAGCGCTGGTTCTCCAGGAGGAACGTGAGGAACTCGGTCACCTCGAGGCGCTCCTCGAGCGTCTCGGCTCCGACGTAGACGAAGAGGGGGCGGGACAACGGCTCGTATGTGCCGTCCTGAACCGTCTCGGCCGACGGCGCGACGCAGCCGTCGCCCCCGTCGATCGGGACCGCCTTCAGCTTGCCCTCGTTCTGCTCGACGTACGAGAGCCCGAGGTAGCCGAGCCCGCCCTCACTCCCGGAGACGCCATTGACGATCACGTTGTCGTCCTCCGTCGCCGAGTAGTCTGAGCGGCTCGCACCTTCCTCTCCGACGATCACGTCGGTGAAGTAGTCGAACGTCCCGGAATCGGTGCCGGGCCCGAACAGGTGCAGCTTCTCGTCGGGGAACGAGTCGTCCACGTCCTTCCAGCTCTTCACCTTCGAACCCGGCTCCCAGATCTTCTTCAGCTGGTCGACCGTGAGGCAGTCGACCCAGTCGTTATCGGGGTTCACGACCACGGTGAGGCCGTCGTTGGCGACTTGCAGCTCGCGGAACTGGATGTGTCGCTTCTCGCAGGCGGCCTTCTCCTCGTCCTCGATCGCGCGCGATGCGTCGGACAGGTCCGTCTCGCCGCCACAGAAGCGCTCGAAGCCGCCGCCCGTCCCGGAGACGCCGACCGTGATCTTCACCCCCGGCTCCTGCTTGCGGAAGCGCTCGGCGGCGAGGGTCACGAGGGGCGCCACCGTGCTGGAGCCGTCGGCCTCGACCCGTCCACTCAGGGACTCCTCCTCGAAGCCGCCGATCGCCTCGTCGTCGCTCTGTGTCGTCGTGGGAGCGGCATCGGACGGTCGCTCGCGGCCGCAGCCGGTGCCGAAGAGCGCAAGCAGGGCGAGCATTGCCGCAAGGGCGCGCATCCGTCTCGATTGTCGCGCCGCGCTGGTGGCAGTCGAGCTTCGGTCAGGTGAACATCTGGTGACGATCCGGTGAACGCTCGAAGCGGCAGGTGATCGCGAGCCCGCCGTCGGGGCCTGCCGCGGCGGCCTCGATCGTCCCGCCTGCCTGTGTCACCACGTGCTTCACGATCGCGAGCCCTAGGCCGGTCCCTCGGGACGCACGTGCCCGGTCGGTCCGGTAGAACCGCTCGAACAGACGCGGAAGGTCGTGCTCGCCGACGCCGACGCCGTCGTCGGCCGCACGGAGCTCGCCGTCCCTGATGGTGATCGTGAACGTCGCCTCGGGGCCGGCGTAGCGGATCGCGTTGCGGGCGAGGTTCTCGACGACGACGCGAAGCATCCGCGGGCGCATCGGCAGCTCCGTCTGGTCGTCGCCTTCGGCGCGCAGTGTCACGCCGGCCCGGGCCGCGGATTCGTAGAGCTCGGACAGGACCTCGGACGCGACCGGGAGACCGCGCGTCGAGCCGAGGGCGACGACCGTGCGTCCGGTCTCCAGCTCGCTCAGGAAGAGCACGTCGTCGATCAGCTCGCCGATCTGCTCGACTTCGCCGCGCGCCTGCTCGACGAGCGGTCGCGGGTCCTCGCCCGGGAGCAGCGCCGTGTCGAGCAACGCAAGCAGACGGGCAAGCGGCGTCCTGAGCTCGTGCGAGACCGACGCAGTGAACCCGGCGCGAAGCTCCTCGAAGGCCTCACGCGCCCCGGGCCTCCCGAGATACACGAGGCTCTCGCCGTCGCCAAGCGGGATCCGGCTTGCGTCCGCCAGCTCGCCCGGCAACGGCTTGCCCTCGGCGAGACCCTCGATCGCAGCGCGTGCACGGCGGCTCGCGCCAGCGACGCGCCCGTCTCGGTCGAGGACGACCACGATCTCGGGACTGTGCTCGATCGCGAGGCGACCACGTTCCGCCTCGCGTGCCAGCTCGTCTCGCTCGCCTGCGCTACGCGTCCTGGTCACCCGTCTCCGCCACATCGAATGCCAGTATCCGGAACCGATGAGGTGAACGCCTGGTGTAAAAGTGGTGACCGCCTCGCCTAGACCGTGACTGCTGCAGCAGAATCGCGCCGATGCCGAAGGTCCTGATCGTCGAAGACGACGAGGTGATCGCACAGGGCATGGCCCGCCACCTCCAGGAGGCCGGCTTCGACGCGTTGACGGTCGTACGTGGAGACGCAGGGCTCGCACGACTCCGGTTCGAGCGTCCCGACGTCTGCGTCCTCGACCTGATGCTGCCCGGCCGCGACGGCTGGAACCTGATCGAGACCGCGCGCGGCGAGGGGATCGGGACGCCGATCGTCGTCGTGAGCGCGCGCGGGACCGAGCACGACCGCGTCCACGCGCTGGAGCTCGGCGCCGATGACTACCTGGTCAAGCCGTTCTCGATGAAGGAGCTCGTCGCGCGTGTGCGAGCGGCAGCGCGGCGCGGCGTCCGGGCCGAGGAGGAGCAGCGCGGTGGGCCCCTGGAGATCGAGGAGCTGCGGATCTCGCCCGACGACGTACAGGCCTACGTACACGGCGAGAGCGCCGAATTGACGCCGACGGAGTTTCGCTTGCTCTACACGCTCGCTCTCTCGCGCGGCCGCGTCGTGACCCGCGACGAGCTGCTGCAGAAGATCTGGGGCCGCCGCGAGGGCCACCGCGACCGGACCGTCGACGTCTTCGTGCGTAAGCTCCGCGACAAGATCGACCGGCGCGCCAACGATCACACGTTCATCCAGACCCGCTACGGGGTCGGCTACAAGCTCGAGCCCGAGGCGAAGATAGAGGTCTAGACGGCGTCGATCAGCGCCGCAACCACGTGGCGATCGCCAGGCCACGTCAGGTGCTCGAGCGCCTGAGAGAACGGCAGCCAGCGAAGCTCGTCGACCTCGGTCGCAGGAGCGGCCTCGCCGCCTACGCTCCGCATCGCCCAGTAGCGGACGACCTTCGGCCGTTCCTGTGCGTCGCGGTAGCTCGTCGACGGGAGCTCGAACAGCAACTCGCCCTGGAGCCGCGTCTCCTCCTCCACCTCCCTGAGGGCACATTGCTCGTCGCTCTCGCCGCCGAGGGCCTTGCCTTTCGGCAGCGACCAGTCGTCGTAGGCCGGCCGGTGGACCAGGAGCACTTCCGGGCCGTCGGTGCCGTCGCGGACAACTGCGCCGCCGGCCGCGCGAACGGGCGTGTCTACGAGGCGGGCGGCGTCTCAGCCGCCTCGAACAGCTCCTCGGCGGAGGGCTCCTCGATCGCGTGGGGGAGGAGCGCAGACACGCCGCCCGCGTCCGCCGCGAGGGCGAGGATCGCCGACGCGAAGACGTCGTCCTCGCGCGAGTAATCGCTCGTGAAGTCGCAGGCGCCGTTGAGCTCGAGCACGACGTAGCCTCCGGCCGGGGTCGGGAGGAGGTCGACGCCCACAAGCTTCCCGTCGACGGCCTCAGCGGCCGCGATCGCGAGTGCGGACGCCTCGGCGGGCGGCTCGACGACGGGAGTTCGCACGGCCCCGAGCGCGACGTTCGTGCGCCACTCGCCGGGAGCCGCGACGCGGCTGACGGCGCCGATAACCCGGCCGGCCGCCACGATCAGGCGGAGGTCCCAGCCGCGCGGTGGAATCAGATCCTGGACGATCGCGCCCTGCGTGCGGAACCACGGCTTCTCCGGGAGGAGCTCGAGGCAGCGCCAGAGCGCGGGGCCGTCGTCGCAGCGGAAGACATCGGCGCCCCAGCTGCCGTAGCGCGGCTTGATCACAACGGGCGGCTCGAGCGGCGGCGCCTCGTCCGACGCCGTGAAGATCGTCGTGGCGGGATGCGGGATCCCGGCCTGGAAGAACTCGCGCGCCGTCAGCAGCTTGTCGTGGGCGGCCAGCAGCGTGCGCGGGCCGTTCAGCACACGAACGCCCCTTGCGACGAGCAGGCCCAGCTCTGCGACGCCGTCGTCGACGCCGTCGAGCGTCGGCCTGACGTCGATCCGCCCGAGCGCGACGTCGCCGGCGTCCAGGCGTTCCAGCGCCTCCTTCGGCGTCAGGATGAGCGTCTCCGCTCCGGGCCAGGGCCGCGAAGCGAGCGCGACGTTGGTCTCCGTTGCGCGCTGGGCGACGAGCGCGAAGATCATGCGGCGGCCGGAGTGTAAGGGCTGCGCCGATCCCGCGCCGGGCTTGCACACCACATCGATGCCACTTGGCCTCCTATTGGCCGCGAGCCCTCCGCTCGCGTGCCCGCGAATTCTGGGGCACAACCCTAAGAATTTGCAAGGGATTTTTGTTCACCACTCATTCACGTGCCGTTCACCGGGCGTGAACCCTCCCGCCCGGCAGCGACGTGCACCATCGAGAGAACGTGCCGAAGGTGCTTATCGTCGAGGACGACAGCGTCATCGCAAGGGCGATGGCTACGCATCTCTCCGCCGGCGGCTTCGACCCCATCTGGGTCTCGAACGGCGAAGTCGGCGTCGCCCGACTCCGCTTCGAGCGTCCCGACGTCTGTGTGCTCGACTTGATGCTTCCGGCGCTCGACGGCTGGCCGCTGATAGACGTTGCACGTGCCGAGGGAATCGGGACGCCGATCGTCGTGGTGAGCGCGCGAGGGACCGAGCAGGACCGCGTCCGCGCGCTCGAGATGGGCGCCGACGACTACCTCGTGAAGCCGTTCTCCATGCGCGAGCTGGTGGCCCGCGTCCGGGCCGCCGCCCGCCGCGGAATCCGCGCCCAGGACGTCAACCGCGGCCACGCGCTCGACATCGAGGAGCTGCGGATCGACCCGGGCACCGTCCAGGCTTACGTCGCCGGCCGGAGCGCCGGCCTGACGCCGACGGAGTTCCGCCTCCTCTACGCGCTCGCGCTCGAGCGAGGGCGCGTGGTCACGCGTGACGAGCTCCTTCAGAAGATCTGGGGACGCCGCCAGACGAGACGCGACCGGACGGTCGACGTCTTCGTGCGCAAGCTGCGCGACAAGATCGACCGGCAGACGCCCACGCACGCCTTCGTGCACACCCGCTACGGGGTCGGCTACAAGCTCGAGCCGCTGGCGAAATAGCGCTCTTTCCACAGTTGTGGAAAGAAGTGTGAGGCGCCGTGCACCGAACTTTCACAACCGGTAGCCCACCGGCGGTGGTTTGATGACGAGATGCGGTCCCGTGCAGCCGCGATCGGCCTCGCGGGGCTGGCCGCCGCCATCGCGCTCGTCGTCGCCGCGCTCGGCGCCGGTGAGCAGGCGGGCGCGCTCACGAACTGGCAGGCGCTCGTGCTCGGCCTCGTCCAGGGCGCGACCGAGCTCCTACCGATCTCGTCGTCGGGCCACCTGATCCTCGTCCCCTGGCTCGCCGACTGGGAGTACCTGAAGGAGCACGACGAGTTCAACCAGACGTTCGACGTCGCGCTGCACCTCGGGACGCTGATCGCCGTTGCGACGTACTTCCGGCACGAGATCGTGCGGCTGATCGTGGCGTTCCTACGCTCGGTTCGGTACAGACGGATTGAGGGCGCGGAGGAGCGGACGGCCTGGTTCATCGCCGCCGCGACGGTGCCCGCGGCGCTGATCGGCGCGGCAGGCGAGGGCTTCATCGCCGAGCGGCTTGGCGAGCCCTGGCAGATCGCGATTTTTCTCGCGGCGGGCGCCATCCTCCTGTGGATCGCCGACCGCCGCCCCCAGATGCGTCACATCGACGACCTCACGCTTGGGCGCTCGTTCGCGGTCGGGCTCGCGCAGGCCGTGGCCCTCGCACCGGGCGTGTCGCGCTCGGGCATCACGATCACGACCGGCCGCTTCCTCGGGCTCGACCGCGACTCGGCCGCGCGCTTCTCGTTCCTCCTGCTCGTCCCGATCACGCTCGGCGCGGTTCTCTTCAAGGGGCTGACTGACGTCGTGCTAGGCGACCTGCCGCCGGGGTCGACCGGCCCGTTCTTCGTCGGCGTCGTGGCCTCGGCGCTGAGCGGCTTCGCGGCGATCGTGTTCCTGCTCCGCTACGTGCGCACGCACTCGTACGACGTCTTCGTCGCCTACCGGCTCGTGGCGGCGGCGATCATCCTGCTGCTGATCGCGACCGGGGTGCGCGAGGCAGGCTTCTAGCGTTTCGAGAGCGGCGACGCGGGAACGGAGACGGCCGTGCCCGAGTACGGCTACGCCCTTTCGTCCGAGGAGCATCCTCCGGGCGAGCTAGTTCGCAACGCCAAGGCGGCGGAGGACGCCGGCTTCACGTTCGCGCTCGTCAGCGACCACTACCACCCCTGGGTCGACGCGCAGGGGCACAGCCCGTTCGTCTGGAGCACGATCGGGGCGGTCGCGCAGGCCACCGACCGGCTCGTCCTCGGGACGGGCGTCACGTGCCCGATGATCCGGATCCATCCGGCGATCATCGCTCAGGCGGCGGCGACGTCGGCAGCGCTGATGCCCGGGCGCTTCTTCCTCGGCGTCGGTAGCGGCGAGAACCTCAACGAGCACGTCCTCGGCGACAAGTGGCCCGCGGCCGACGAACGGCTCGAGATGTTCGAGGAGGCGATCGAGGTCATCCGCCTGCTCTGGGAGGGAGGCTTCCAGAGCTTCCGCGGCGAGTTCTACGACGTCGAGCAGGCCCGGATCTACACGCTCCCCGACGAGCCGCCCCCACTCGCGATCGCCGCGTCGAAGCCGCTGGCCGCCGAGCTCGCCGGCCGGCTCGGAGACGCCTTCATCGGCGTGGCGCCGGACGCCGAGGTCGTGGCCAAGTTCGACGAGGCCGGCGGGTCGGGCAAGCCGAAATACGGTCAGATCACCGTGTGCTGGGCCGAGTCCGAGGAGGCCGGCCGCAAGACGATCGCGGAGGTCTGGCCGAACGCCGGCCTCAAGGGCGACCTCTCGCAGGAGCTCGCCACCCCGGTCCTGTTCGAGCAAGCGTGCGAGCTGGTGCGCGAGGAGGACCTCGAGTCGCTACCGGCCGGCCCCGATCCGGAGCCGTACGTCCAGGCCGCACGTGAGTACGAGCAGGCCGGCTTCACGCACATCTACTTCCACGAGATCGGCCGCGACCAGGAGGGCTTCTTCCGCTTCTGGCGCGAGCAGCTGCAGCCGCGTCTCTAGGGGCACGCTACGGGCCGAGGCGCTGGATACGCCAGCCGTCGCCGACTCGCTCGTAGCGGAAGCGGTCGTGGAGGCGGTCTTCGTCGTGCACCCAGAACTCGTAGGCGTCGGGCACGACCCGCAGGCCGCCCCACGTGTCCGGAAGCGGCGGGTCGTCGCCGTACCGGGCCTGCGCCTCGGCGACGCGCGCCTCCAGGTCGGCCCGGCTCTCGACCGGCTCGCTCTGGGGCGAGGCGAGCGCCGAGAACCGCGCCGCGACCGGCCGCGTGCGGTAGTAGGCCTCCGAGTCCTCGCGGCTCGTCCGTTCCACCGCCCCCTCGATCCGAACCTGACGCCCCGGTTCGCGCCAGTAGAAGAGGAGCGCCGCGTGCGGATTCGTGTCCACCTCGTGCCCCTTTCTGCTGCGGTAGTTCGTGTGGAACACGAACCCGCGCTCGTCGAACCCCTTCAGCAGCACCATGCGCACCGAGGGCGCGCCCGATGCGTCGGCGGTGGCAAGCGCCATCGACTCCCGCCCGCCGGGTGCCTCCTCGAACCAGGCGCGGAACTGGTCGAGCGGGTCGGAGAGGAGATCGCGCTGGTCCATTGCGGTCAGTCTCGCAGCGGCACGAGACGGGCGGCCGTCGCCTTGAACGACGCGACGACGGGCTCGCCCGGCGCCAGCGCGAGCCGATCCGCCGACGCCGCCGTCACCTCCGCCGTCAGCGGGCCGACCCGCACGCGGACGCGGTTTCCGACCGGGAAGAGCGACGCAACGACGCCGGGCAGGTGGTTGAGCGCCGACTCGTCGCTGGTCGCGGTCCGCGCGATCGTCACCTCCCACGGCTGGACGACCACGCCGACGCGACCCGATCCGGCCTCGGTCGA
>Ga0126306_10001114_pt1 | contig 14078 bp, 12 predicted proteins | sample Plot27_FD_92592 | JGI IMG/M metagenome (GOLD analysis project Ga0126306, IMG submission 92592) | Serpentine soil microbial communities from UC McLaughlin Reserve, CA, USA - Plot27 | ecosystem: Environmental > Terrestrial > Soil > Grasslands | place: USA: UC McLaughlin Reserve, Lake County...
AGCCGCCGCCCCGATCCACCGGGGGGCTAGGCTTGAGCCCCCCGGACCCCCGGCCGCGGGAGGCAGACCGGTGACCGGTCGCCGGCCGGTGGTCGTCGCCCTCGGCACCGTGGACCCGACCCTGGTCACCGAGGTCCTCGGCGAGACCGTCGAGTTCGTGGCCGAGCCGGGCCCGGAGGAGCTGGCCAACGCCGAAGGGGCGATCGCGCGCGCCGACGCGGTCGTGGACGCCGCTCTGCTGGCCCGCGCCCCCCGGCTGCGGGTGCTGGCCCGCACCGGCGTCGGCGTCGACCTGGTCGACGTGGAGGAAGCCAGCGCCCGCGGCATCGCCGTCGTCATCACCCCGGACAGCGGCACCCAGGCCGTCGCCGAAGGGGTCCTCGCCCACGTCCTGCACCTGGTCAAGCGGCTGGCCCCGCTGACGGCCCTGGTCCGCGAGGGCCGCTGGGCCGAGCGGGCCGGCATGGCCGTCGGCGACCTGGACGGGGCCACCATCGGGATCATCGGCTACGGACGCATCGGCCGGCGGGTCGGCGAGCTGGCCGCCGCCTTCGGGATGCGGGTGCTCGCCCATGACCCGATCAGCCCCCCACCGGCCGAGGTCGACTGCCCGGACCTGGGCGAGCTGGCTGAGGCCAGCGACGTGCTGACGCTGCACGCACCGCTGACGGCGGCCACCTACCGCCTCGTCGACGCCAGGCTCCTGGGCCGGATCCGGCCTGGGGCGATCCTGGTCAACTGCGGCCGCGGGGGCCTGCTCGACCTGGACGCCGCCCTGGCCGCCGTGGCATCGGGACGGCTGGGCGGGATCGGCCTGGACGTCTTCGACCCCGAACCGCCCGCCCACCATCGCCTGTTCGACCACCCCAACGTGGTCCTCACCCCCCACCTGATGGGCCTGACCCGCCGGGCCACGGCCGCCACCTTCGCCGCCGCCGCCCGCGGCATCACCGACGTGCTGGCCGGCCGCCGGCCGGCGGCGCTGGCCAACCCCGACTGGAAGCCGGCCAGCCCCGCAGCCGCCGAGGAGGCATGAATGGCACTGCTCACCGACAAGGTCGTGCTGGTCAGTGGGGGCACGCAGGGGGTGGGGGCCGGGGTCGCCCGGGCCGCCGCCCGCGAGGGCGCGGCCGTCGCCGTCACCGGCCGACGCCGCGAGCCCGGCGAGGCGCTGGCCGCCGAGCTGCGGGCCGCCGGCGCCAAGGCGTTGTTCGTCCAGGCCGACGTGGCCGACGTCGCCCAGGCCCAGGGCTCGGTGGCGGCCGTGGTGGCCGAGCTGGGCCGGGTCGACTGCCTGGTCAACGCGGCCGGGCTGACCGCGCGGGGCACCCTGCTGGACACCACGCCGGAGCTGTTCGACGCCCACGTCGCGGTCAACCTGCGAGCACCGTTCTTCCTGATGCAGGCGGCGGTCAAGGACATGGTGGCCCGCGCGGCGCCCGGGACGATCGTCAACATCATCTCCTCGTCCGAGCTGGGCGGTCAGCCCTACCTGGCCCCCTACGTCGCGGCCAAGGCGGGCCTGGCCGGCCTGACCCGCAACGCCGCCCACGCCCACCGCTGGGACCGGATCCGCATCAACGGCCTCGACATCGGCTGGACCGAGACCGAGGGCGAGGACGCCACCCAGCGCACCTTCCATGCCGCCGACGACCGCTGGCAGGAGGAGGCGGCCAGGTCCCTGCCCATGGGCAAGCTCGGACAGGTGGACGAGATCGCCGACCTCGTGGTCTTTCTGCTGTCGGACCGCAGCGGCGTGGTCACGGGGTCGGTCATCGACTGGGACCAGAACGTCTTCGGCGGTCTGGACTGAGAGGAGGTTCCAACATGCGGCTTGGTCTGATCGGGTTGGGGAGGATCGGCGGGTTCCACGCCCAGACCCTCAGCGACCTCCCGGCGGTGGAGTCGCTGGTCGTCACCGACGCCGTCCCGACCCTGGCCGCCGAGGTCGCGGCCCGCCTCGGCGCCGAGGCCGCCGACAGCCCGGAGGCCCTGCTGGCCGCCGGGGTCGACGGCGTGGTGGTGGCGGCCGCGACCGACGCCCACCCCCAGCTCATCCTGGCCGCGGTCGCCGCCGGCCTGCCGACCTTCTGCGAGAAGCCGGTGGCCAAGACGATGGCCGAGGGCCTGGAGGTGGGCCGGCGGGTCGAGGCCACCGGGGTCCCGGTCCAGATCGGCTACCAGCGCCGCTTCGACGCCGCCTTCACCGCCGCAAGGGCCGCCGTGGCCTCAGGCGAGCTCGGCTGGCTGCACACCGTGCGGTCGACCACCCTGGACCCGGCGCCGCCACCGGCCGCCTACGTGGCCGTCTCCGGCGGCATCTTCCGCGACTGCAGCGTGCACGACTTCGACAGCATCCGCTGGGTGACCGGCCGCGAGGTCACCGAGGTCTACGCCGTCGGCGCCAACCGCGGCGACCAGCTGTTCACCCGCGCCGGCGACGTGGACACCTCGGCGGCCGTGCTCACCCTGGACGACGGCACCCTGGTGCTGGTGTCCAACAGCCGCTACAACCCGCGCGGCTACGACGTGCGCATGGAGCTGCACGGCGCCCGCGACAGCATCGCCGTCGGCCTGGATGACCGGCTGCCGCTGCGCTCGGTCGAGCCGGGCGTCGGCTTCCCCTCGGGGGAGCCCGTCCAGTTCTTCATGGACCGGTTCCTGCCCGCCTACCGGGCCGAGCTGGAGGCCTTCTGTGAGGTCGTGGCCGGGCGGCGGCCGTCGCCGTGCACGGTCGCCGACGCCCTGGAGGCCGGCTGGATCGCCGAGGCCTGCACCCTGTCCTTGCAGGAGCACCGACCGGTGCGGATGGAGGAGGTCCGCGCATGACCGCCACCGGCCCGCCCGCCCCCGAGGCCAGGATCGCCGGCGCCCCCATCTCCTGGGGGGTGTGCGAGGTGCCCGGCTGGGGCTACCAGCTGGGCCCCGAGCGGGTCCTGGCCGAGATGCGGGAGGTCGGCCTGACCGCGACCGAGCTCGGGCCCGACGGGTTCCTGCCCGCCCAGCCCGCCGCCATGACCGGGGTCCTCGACCACCACGGCCTCCAGGCGGTCGGCGGGTTCACCCCCCTGCTCCTGCACGTCGCCGACCACGACCCGGTGCCCGAGGTCGAGCGGCTGCTGGAGGGCTACGCCGCCTCCGGGGCCGGCGTGCTGGTGCTGTCGGCGGTCACCGGCGCCGAGGGCTACGACAGCCGCCCGGTGCTGGATGACGACGGCTGGCGGGTGCTGCTCGGCAACCTGGACCGCCTCGCCACCCTGGCCGCCAGCCGCGGCGTCCGGGTGGTGCTGCACCCCCACGTCGGCACCATGGTCGAGAACGGCCCCGAGGTCCGGCGGGTCCTGGAGGGGTCGGGGATCTCGCTGTGCCTGGACACCGGGCATCTGCTGATCGGCGGCACCGACCCGGCCGAGCTGGCCCGCCAGGCGCCCGAGCGGATCGCCCATGTCCACTTCAAGGACGTCGACGGCCGCCTCGCCCGGCGCGTCCAGGACGGCCAGCTGACCTACACCCAGGGGGTGCGCGACGGCATGTACCGTCCCCTCGGGTCGGGCGACGTGGACGCGCCGGCCATCGTCGGCTCCCTCCACGCCCGCGGCTATGACGGCTGGTACGTGCTGGAGCAGGACACCATTCTGACCGAGGAGCCGCGCGGTGAGGGCCCGGTAGCCGACGTCTGGACCAGCGCCGAACACCTCCGCTCGATCCTCCGCAGGACCCGATGATGGTCGGCCAGTCGCCGGAACCGCTGCGGATCGGCGTCCTCGGCGCCGCCCGGATCGCCGCGCTCGCCATCGTCGACCCCGCCCACGCCACCGGCGACCGCCTCGTCGCGGTCGCCGCCCGGGACCGGCGCCGCGCCGAGGCCTTCGCCGCCGCCCACGGTGTCGAGCGGGTGCTGGACACCTACGCCGACGTGGTGGCCGACCCCGAGGTCGAGGTCGTCTACAACCCGCTCGCCAACGGCCTCCACGGCCCCTGGAACCTGGCCGCGATCGCCGCCGGCAGGCACGTGCTGACCGAGAAGCCCTCGGCCAGCAACGCCGAGGAGGCCCGCGAGGTCCGCGACGCCGCCACCGCGGCCGGCGTGACCCTGCTGGAGGGCTTCCACTACCTCTACCACCCGGTGACCCGCCGTCTCCACGAGCTGCTGGCCACGGGCGAGCTGGGCCAGCTGCGCCACGTCGAGGTCGACATGGTCATCCCGGCCCCCGCCGACGACGACCCGCGCTGGTCACTGGAGCTGGCCGGGGGCGCGCTGATGGACCTGGGCTGCTACGGCCTCCACGCCCACCGGATGCTGGCCCCCTGGGCCGGCGGCCCACCCCGGGTGGGCGCCGCCCGCGGCGGCGAGCGGGCCGGCCACCCCGGCGCCGACGAGTGGCTGGAGGCCGACCTGGAGTTCCCCGGCGGGGCGACCGGCAGTGCCCGCTGCGACATGGCCGGCGACGGCGTCCGCATGCCCTGCCGGATCGTCGGCGACCGGGGCGAGGCGGTGGCGGCCAACTTCGCCTTGCCCACCATGGACGACCGGGTCACCATCACCACCCCCGGCGGCCGGCGGGTCGAGCACCTCGGCACCCGACCCACCTACACCTACCAGCTGGAGGCGCTCAGGGCCCACCTCCGCGACGGCGACCCGCTGCCCATCGACGCCGACGACGCCCTGGCCACCATGGAGCTGATCGACGCCTGCTACCGCGCCGCCGGCTTCCAGCCCCGCCCACGGACGCCGCGGATACAACCACTCCCAGGCCCGACCACACCCCCGCCCGGCTCACGTCGTTCCACCGGCTAAGTGTCTGTTTTTAACCGTATTGTGGCTCTGTCGCACATTTCGTGAACGGGCTTGGTCGAGCCCGTCCACAACCTGCGTCAAGTCCTGAACTACAAGGGCTGCTGACTGACGCGGGGACAGCTGTGCAGGAGCGGGCCAATCAGTTGCGGAGCGTTCCGCCCGCAGCCAGGGTGTCCCCATGATCGGAACAGACATCGAACTGCCTGTCCAGGACGGCGCGCTGGCAGGTGTGGACTTCGGCGGGCCAGGACCCGGCGTGCTGCTCGTGCACGGTAGCGGCCACAACGCTGCCGCTTGGGCGGAGGTGGCCGCGGGCCTGGTGGCCCACTGCCATCCCGTCGCGGTCGACCTGCGGGGGCACGGGCAGACCACGCTCGACTCCACCGGGCCCGAGCAGTACTGGCGGGATCTCGGGGAGGTCGTCGCGTCGCTCGGGTGGGTCCGCCCCGTGCTGGTCGGCCATTCCACCGGCGGTTACGCAGTCACGGCGGTGACCGCAGCCGGCCTGGTGGACCCGGCTGCGCTGTGCGTTGTCGACGGTGTCGTGCTCGACGACCGGACCACGGCGGTTGCCGCCCACGCCCGATGGAGCAGCCCGCAGGCCACAGAGCAGCTACGCACGATGTTCCGCTACGGCTGGGTGGCCGATGACGAACAGCTGCGTGCCTATATTCAGGAGTGTGTGCGCGACGCTGGAAGCGACCGGCTCAACGCTGGCGCAAGCCCGGAGCTTGTCTGTGATGTCACGCGGCGCAGCTTCCTGCGACGGGGCGATGGCTGGGTTCGCCGCCCGACCATCGCAGAGATCGCCGCCGTCAGTAGCGCTGACCCGACCGCTCGGATCTACCCGAGCGGCGACCTCTACCAGCACGTCACGCGTCCGCTGACGATCGTGCTGGCCAGCGACGGCTTCTATGCCCAGCGCCGGACGGAGCTGCAGGCCGTCGTCGACGCGCGTCCTGACCGCGCGTTGGTCGACATCGCGTCGAACCACAACGTGCCGATGACCCACCCCGGCGACCTCGCAGACATCATCCTGGACCTGCTGCGCGACCACAGCCGATAGTCGACGGTGGCCTCTGAGGAACATCCGTGCCGCACGGCCATCTCGAGCCGCCTACGTGCAGGCGGTGCCTTGTCTGCACGTTCTGGTCGGCGGTGAGCCGGCGGCCCTGTGCGTCGGCGATGAAGGTCTCCAGGATCCACGCGCCGTCGGCCGAGAGCCCGCGGCAGCTAGGAAGATCCCGGCGACTGGAGATCCCGGCCACTGACAGGAACTGTTCGCATCCACTGACAGGAACCGGTTCTGGCTCATATTCCGTGAAGCGCTCGGCATGACCGTCTCGCACGCGGCGACGCAGCGCCGCCGCCGCCCACCACCCACCGCGCCAGGCGCTACACCTCCGACACCACCGACGCCGAGTGGGGCCCTGCTCGAGCCGCTGCTGCCCCCCACCCGCCTGGGGCCACGGCCGCGGTGGCCGGCCCGAGGCGACCATCGCCGCGACGTCGTCGACGCCATCCGCTACGTGGCCCACAATGGCTGCGTCTGGCGGGCCCTGCCCGCCGATTTCCCGCCCTGGCGCACCGTATACGGGTTCTACTGGCGCTGGAACGCCAGCGGCGCCACTGCCTGGCTGCACAACCGGCTGCGCGCCCGCTGCCGTGGCGTCCGGCTGGTCTGGGCCGATGCCGCCTATGCTGGCCGGCTGGTCGCCTGGGCGGCCGCCCTGCGCCTGGCGTCCAGCTCGTCCGTCGGCGCCTGGCGCACGCCTTTGAGGTCCTGCCCCGCCGCTGGGTCGTCAAGCGGACCTTCGCCTGGCTCAGCCGGTACCGCCGCACGGTCCGCGACTACGAGCGGCTGCCCGCCCATCATCAGGCGATGTCCAGTGGGCGATGATCACCATCATGACCCGCCGTCTGGCACGCCGGCACCGGCCCGCCCGCACACCCACCCCGGCACTGGCCAGAGCCGCATGACGCGAGGTTCAGAAACTGTCACTAAGGGCGGCGGCGGCGCGCCAGGCCCAGGAGGGCGAGGACGAGCAGCAGCGCCAGGGCGCCGACGACCACCGGCAGGAACGGCGCCGCCCCGAGGCGCCCGCCGCCGGTGGGCGCCGGCTGGGCGGCGGCCGGCGGGGGGCGGGTGGTGGTGGGGGCGACCCGGGCCACCACCGGCTCGGGCAGGGGGACCCGCCAGACCTCGCTGTCGGGGCCCTCGGAGCCGGCCAGGACCGAGCGGCCGTCGGCCGACACGGTGATCGACTCGCCCTGGAACTGCAGGGGGAGCTCGAAGGCCGCCACCCGACGGCCGGGGGCGGTGTAGACGAAGGCGCCCTGGTAGTCGCGGAGCACGAAGCCGCGGCCGCTGGGGGCGAAGGACCCGTCGGTGACCACCGGCGGCACCCGGGCCACGCGCTGGAGGACGTTCACCCGGTCGCCGGCCAGCCGGGCCGGGGCCCGGTACAGGCCCCCGCCGGTCAGGCCCTTGGTGGCCACGTACAGGCGGTCGCCGCACGGGTCGACCAGCAGGGCCTCGGCGTCGTGGGGGCCGTCGGCGTAGCGCAGCCGGTAGCGGACCGCGGGCACGGTGGCGTCGCGCAGCCGGGCCGGCTCCCCCACCCGGTACACCGCGACCTCGGGCCAGACCCCGTTGTTGTCGCCGATGTCGCCGACGAACAGGGCCGGGCGGCCCCGCTCGTCGCGGCCGGCGGCCATCCCCTCCCAGTCGCGGGCCGCGACCCCGGCCAGGGTCAGGGTGGCCAGGGTCCGGCCGTCGGGGCCGACCGCGTACAGCTCGGCGCGGTGGCCGCTGTCGTTGTGGGTCCAGAGCACCTCGGGGTGGCGGCGGCTGAGGGTCATGCCGCTCGACTCCTGGATCCGCGGGTCCTGGAGGCGCAGGGCCACCTCGGCCCCCGCGACCTCCTGGGCCGACGCCGGCAGGGCCAGGCAGAGGAGGGCGGCGGCGAGCGCGGCGGCCAGGCGGGAGCGCATGCCGGCCAGCCTACCGCCGCTCAGGCGGGTGGGCGGGCGGTGCTGCCGCGGGCGATCAGCCGCGGCATGGCGTCCTCGAAGTCGCCCACGCTGTCCCCGTCCAGCAGGGCCAGCAGCCGCTCGGCGGCCCGGGCCCCGTAGGCCATGATGTCGCGGCTGAGCACGGTCAGCGGCGGGTGGATGATCTCGCACAGCACCGAGTCGTCCCAGGCCACGATGGACAGGTCGCGGGGCACGTCCACGCCCATCTCGTGGGCCACCGAGGTCCCGGCCACGGCCATGACGTCGTTGTCGTAGATGACCGCCGTCGGCCGCGGGGTGCCCGAGAGGAGCCGGCGGGTCGCCTGCGCCCCCTGCTCGGGGCTGTAGTCGGTGGCCACGGTCACCGCCGAGTCCAGCGTCAGCCGCTCGGCGACCTCGCCGAAGGCGTGGGTGCGCAGCTCGGTGTGGAGCATGCGGGCGGGGCCGGCGACCCGGGCCACCCGGCGGTGGCCGAGCGCGGCCAGGTACTCGACCACCATGGCCATGGCGCTGGCGTCGTCGCTCCACACCCCGGGCAGGCGGCCGTGGTGGCCGGGGCCGCCGATGACCACCGCGGGCAGGCCCAGCTCCTCCAGGACCAGCACCCGCTTGTCCTCGATGCGCAGGTCGATCAGGAAGATGCCGTCGACCCGGCGCTCGGCCCACCAGCGCCGGTAGGCCTCGACCTCGGCGTCGTGGTCGGGGACGACCTGGAGCAGCAGGGCGGTGGAGCGGGCGGCCAGGGTGTTCTCGATGCCCGAGAGCAGCTTCATGAAGAACGGCTCGACCCCCAGGGTGCTGGCCGGCCGGGCCATGACCAGGCCGAGGGCGCCGGCCCGGGAGGCCGACAGGGCCCGGGCGGCGCTGTTGGGCCGCCAGCCCATCTCGGCGGCCAGCTTGAGGACCCGCCGGCGGGTCGCCTCCGAGACGCCGGGGCGCCCGTTGAGGGCGTAGGAGACGGCGCCCTTGGACAGCTCGGCCCGCCTGGCGATGTCCGCGATGGTGGCTCGCTTGGTCACCCACCCTCCCCTGCCGACTGGCGGACCGGGCGGCCGTTCCGCTGCCATTTGCGGTCGAGCCGCGGCACCGAGGCTAGCAGCGCCCGGGTGTAGGGGTGCCGCGGCTGGCCGAAGACCCGCTCGGTGGGGCCCTCCTCGACGACCACGCCCCGGCGCAGGATCACCGCCTGGTCGCTGAGGTAGTTGCCCAGCGACAGGTCGTGGGTGATGAACAGGATGCCCAGGCCCCTGGCCTTGAGGTCGCCGAGCAGGTTGAGCACGTCGATGCGGGTCGAGGCGTCGAGCATGCTGATGATCTCGTCGGCCACCAGCAGCCGGATGTCCAGCAGCAGGGCCCGGGCCACCAGCAGCCGCTGCAGCTGGCCGCCGCTGAGCTGGTGCGGGTACTTGCCCAGCACGTGGCCGGGGTCGAGCCGCACCGCGGCCAGCGACGCCTCCACCTTGTCCCGCCACTGGCTGCCGCCGAGACGCGGGAAGTAGGTCTCGCGCACCAGCTCCAGGGCCCGGTCGACCTTGAAGATCGGGTTGTAGCTGGAGAACGGGTCCTGGAACACCCCCTGCACGCCCCGGTAGTAGGCGCGCAGCTGCCTGCCCTTGAAGCCGGCGATGTCGACCCCGTCGAAGGTGATCCGCCCGCCGCTGACCCCGGTGAGGCGCAGGATCATGCGGCCGATGGTGCTCTTGCCGCTGCCGCTCTCGCCGATGAGGGAGATCACCTGGCCGGGGCGGACCTCCAGGTTGACGTCGGAGACGGCGACCAGCTCGCGGCCGCCGAAGGTGCCGACCCGGTAGGCCTTGGAGACTCCCTCGAGGCGCAGCATGGCTCAGCTCGCCTTCCAGCAGGCGACGTGGTGGTCGGGGGCCACCTCGGTGAACGGCGGCTGGGTGGCGCATTTGTCGAAGGCCAGCGGGCAGCGGTCCCGGAACCGGCAGCCCCTGGACGGGTCGAGCAGCGACGGCGGGCTCCCGGGGATGCCGGCCAGCCGGCGGGTCCCGTAGCGGACCCCGACCTCGGGCAGGGCGGCCAGCAGCATCCGGGTGTAGGGGTGGCGCGGGCTGGCCACCAGGGCGTCGGTGGGGGCCTTCTCGGCCAGCCGGCCGGCGTACATGACGATGACGCTGTCGGCGATCTGGTACACCAGCGACAGGTCGTGGGTGATGAAGATGGTGCTCTTGACGTAGTGGCGGTCGCGGAAGTCGACCAGCGTCTCGGCCACCGCCTTCTGGGTGGACACGTCCAGGGCCGAGGTGACCTCGTCGGCGATCAGCAGCGAGGGGTTCAGCAGGGTGGAGAGCACCATCACCATGCGCTGCCGCATCCCGCCCGAGAGCTCGATCGGGTAGCGGTCCAGCACCTCGGGGGCCAGCCCGACCAGCTCCAGGCGGCGCAGCAGCTCCTCGCGGACCCCGGCCAGCCGCACCCCCCGCGACTCCAGCAGCTCGACCACCAGCCTGCCGATGCGCCGGGTCGGGTTCATGGCGCTCATGGCGTACTGGGGGATGATCGAGACCTCCTTGAACCGGAACCGGTTCATGGCCGTGTCGTCGCCGATGGGCAGCTCCTTGCCGTCCAGCTCGACGGTGCCGTCGACGTGGCGCATGCGGGCGTCCAGGCGGATCAGGCTCTTGCCCAGGGTCGACTTGCCGCAGCCGGACTCGCCGGCCAGCCCGACCAGCTCGCCGTCGGCCACGCTGAAGGTCACCCCGTCCAGGGCCTGGACGTCGCCGCGCAGGGTCCGGTACCAGACCTTGAGGTTGTCGACCGTGAGGCTCACCGCGTCACAGCTCCCGCAGCTTGGGGTTGAAGACCTCGTCGAGGCCGACGTTCATGATGTAGAGCGCGCCCACGATCATGGTGATGCCGAGGCCCGGCGGGACGAACCACCACCACATCCCCAGCGGCAGGGCGCTCCAGAGGACGGCGTTGTTCATCATCAGCCCCAGCGACATGCCGTCGGTCGGGCCCAGCCCGATGAAGTCGAGCGTGGCCGCGGTCAGCACCGACCCCCCGAACAGCAGGATGAAGGTCATGAACAGGTACGAGCTCATGTTGGGGGCGATCTCGGTGAAGACGATCTTGGCCCCGCCGGCGCCGCTGAGCCGGGCCAGGTCGACGAAGTCCCGGGAGGCCAGCGAGAACGTCTGGGCCCGGATGGCCCTCGCCACCCACGGCCAGGAGAACAGCCCGATGAAGATGGCCTCGGGCACCACCCCCCGGACCTTCAGGTAGGTGGCGATGATCAGCAGCACGGCCAGGGTGGGGATGACCAGGACGACGTTGGTGAGCATGTTCAGCCCCTCGTCGGCGACCCCGCCCCGGTAGCCGGCGGTGAAGCCGATCACCATCCCGATCACGGCCGCCAGCGCGCCCCCCAGCAGCCCGACCAGGAAGGTGGAGCGCAGGCCGTGAACGAACTGGGCGAACACGTCCTGGCCGAACATGGTGGTGCCGAACCACCAGTCGGCCGAGGGCCGCTGGGCCGGCGGGCCGACGTACTCGTTGGGGCCGTGGCTGTTGATCACCGGGCCGACCACGGCCAGGACCAGGAAGGCCAGGACCACGCCCAGCCCGACCAGCAGCTTGCCGTTGCGGCGGGCGAAGTACAGCGCCTCCCGGCGCCCACGGGCCCGGCCCACGGTGGCCGGGGTGGCCGCGGCCGCGGCCGGGGTGGCGGCGGCCAGCTCTTCCTGATCGGAGACGCTCATGCTCCCCCTCGCATCCCGACCCGGGTCCGCGGGTCGACCAGCACGTAGGCGACGTCGACGAGGAAGTTGGCCAGCAGCACGCCGGTGATGATGAACAGGAACGCGCCCTGGATGAGGAAGAAGTCCTGGTTGTTGATGGCCTGCAGGATCAGGTAGCCGAGGCCCGGGTAGGAGAAGACGATCTCGGTGACCAGGGCGCCGGCCACCAGCACTCCCAGCTGCAGGGCCAGCCCGGTCAGCTGGGGCAGCAGGGCGTTGCGGAAGGCGTAGCGGCGCACCAGCCGCCGCGGCGCCCCCAGGGCGGCCAGGTAGTGGGCGTAGTCGGCCTCCAGCTCGTAGATGATCATGTTGCGCATGCCGATGGCCCAGCCGCCGAACCCGACCAGGAACAGCGAGGCGAACGGCAGGAACCAGTGCCGGGCCAGGTTGCCCAGGAACGCCCATGACCACGACGGCTCGGTGTCGAAGCTGTAGCCGCCGGCGATCGGGAAGATGCCGGCCACGCTGCCCAGGGCCCAGGCCAGCAGGATCCCCAGCCACATGTAGGGCGTGGCCGTGAGCACGTAGCCGGCCGGCAGGACGGTGTTGTCGAGCCACCTGCGGCGGGCCGCGTAGGCGCCGAACTTGTTGCCCGTCCACCAGCTGAGCAGGATGGCCGGGACGAGCAGGGCGATGGTGTAGGGGACGGCCCGCAGCAGGACGCTGGTCACCGGCTGCGGGAACAGCCAGATGCTGACCCCGAGGTCGCCGCGGAGCAGCGCCCCCCAGAAGTTCAGGTACTGCTGCCAGATGGGCACGTCCAGGCCGAACACGGAGGTGTAGTAGGCCTGCATGGCCTGGCTGGCCTCGGGGCGCAGCGACGCCCGGGCCAGCATCGTCTGCACCGGGTCGCCGGGCATGAACCGCGGGATCACCCAGTCGACCGTCACCGCGACGAAGAACGTGACGGCGTAGATGAGGAGTTTCCTCCCGAAGTAACGTCGCATGGGTCCCTCGTCGCGGTGACGTCAGGCGGCCGCTACTTGGTCGCCGCCGGCTTGAGGTCGGCCAGCATCAGGATGCTGCCCAGCTCCCAGTAGTTGCGCCAGGTGACCGGCATCAGGTGGCTGTCGCCCTCCTTGGCCGACGGCCAGCCGGTCCAGACCGTGTTGTTGGCCTGGGCCCAGGCGCCGTTGTACCAGAGGGGGATCACCGGCAGCTCGCTGAGCTGGATCTTCTGGAGCTGTGAGGTGACCTTCCGCATGGCCGCCTCGTCGTCGGTCGGGGTCTTGTCGAGCTGCTGGACCAGGTCCCAGGCCTTCCTGTTCTCGTAGCGGCCGAAGTTGGCCGTGCTCTGCGACTCCTGGACCGGCAGCCGGAACATGTAGTCGTAGTACTCCCAGGGCGAGTTGGAGAGCTGCTTCTCGTTGTTGATCAGCATGTCGAAGTCGCCCTTGTTGCGGGCGTCGACCAGGGCCTGGAACTCGGGGAACTCGGTGTTGACCTTGATCCCGGCGGCCTTGGCGCTCTCGCCCACGACCCGGATCGACTCCATCCAGTCCGTCCAGCCGTTGGGGACGATCAGGTTGAGCTCGATCTTGGCCCCGTTCGGGCCCTCGACGAACTTGTCGCCGTTGGTGTCCTTGTAGCCGGCCTGGGCCAGCAGCGACCTGGCCTTGGCCGGGTCGTAGGTGAAGCCGAGCTGGTTGACGACCGACTTGTCGACGAACTTGTCCCAGGCCGGCAGCAGGCCGGTGGGGCTGGCCGCCTGGACGATCTGGCCGTAGACGCCGTTGACGATCTTGTCGACGTCGATGGAGTAGGCCAGGGCCTTGCGGAAGGCGGGGTCGTCCATCGGCTTCTTGGTGGTGTTCAGGACCAGCCAGGCGGTGTTGGCCGACAGCATGTAGGGCGGGTCGGGGAAGTAGGTCTGGACCTGGTAGCCGCCCTTGACCAGGGTGGCGATCCCGGGCAGGAAGTTGTTGGAGAGGTCGATGCCGCCCTGCAGGACCAGCCCCAGGGCCGCGTTGTTGTTGGAGTTGACGATGTCGACGATGTACTTGGGCTTGGGGTCGAGGCCCAGGGCGGTCTTGCCCCACCACTTGTCGTTCTTGACCCAGACCATCCGGTCCTGGCTGTGGGTCTGGTACAGGTAGGGCCCGCTGCCCACCGGCTTCTCGTTGGCCCCGGTGGCCACGTCCTTCTCGGCGCGACCCTCCCACAGGTGCTTGGGCACGATCGCCCGGTTGTAGAGGTGGTTGCCCCACTGCTGGTACAGGGGCTCGGAGAAGGTGAACTTGACGGTCCGCTCGTCGGTCGCCTCGGCCTTCTCGAGCCAGTCCCAGAGGTTGTGGTACGGCACCGACGCGAACTTGCCCAGCTCGAACGTGAACACCACGTCGGCCGAGGTCAGCGGCTTGCCGTCGCTCCAGGTGAGGCCGTCGCGCAGGGTCAGCTCATAGACGTTCTTGCTCGTCCAGTCGCCCTTGGAGGCCAGCCAGGGCTTGTACTCGCCCTTCATCGGGTCGTAGATGAACAGGTTCTCGTAGACCAGCCCCTCG
>Ga0126306_10001116_pt1 | contig 14057 bp, 15 predicted proteins | sample Plot27_FD_92592 | JGI IMG/M metagenome (GOLD analysis project Ga0126306, IMG submission 92592) | Serpentine soil microbial communities from UC McLaughlin Reserve, CA, USA - Plot27 | ecosystem: Environmental > Terrestrial > Soil > Grasslands | place: USA: UC McLaughlin Reserve, Lake County...
GCGATGTACGGTGCAATAGCCATAACAGGCAAATCAGAACTTATTGCAATTATTGCATTACTTCCTGCAATATTTAACTCATTTCTATTCCTTTCTAGTGTAAAAAGAGTAGTTGAACATAGAAAAATTACAGCAAGGCCTACATCTTTAACTGATGATTTTAAACTATCTGCATCTACAGATAAAAAAGCTCCAATTACACTCTTAAGACTACTTTTAGTTGATGGTCCACTTTCAGAAAGTGAATTAATTAACAAAATCTTTAAACTAGCAATCTTTTCATCAATTTTAGCATTGATTTCAATTGTTATCCAATATTATTTTGTCTTGGGTGGAAAAATTTAAAATGTCCAGTCTATTTTTGCTTATTGGAGTTATTTGGTTTACACTTTTAGCAATATCTGCGTTTTTAGTCATTTTTATTGCACCAATAGATATTGTAATTTTTAATAATAGAACGGATCTCTATATAACTTCAATAGTACAGGCAACGATAGCTATATTGATAGTATTAATGTTGATAGCCTTTTTGAATTATTTAAAGAAGCTTTATATTCAAAAAAAATTACATATAGAGTAATAATAATTCATTTTTCATTATTACTTTATTAATTCAATAAATTAAAATCCAATTGAAATTAAAACTTATTATAAATGGATGAATTGGACTCGAATTTATCAAATACTGATGAAAAATATGTTATCAATTTATGGAAGGCTTTTTGTAAATCTAGAAAAGCTCTTTCTTTTGAATACAATGCTACTGATGCAGTTATTAATAAATGGAATAACCGATTTTTTAATACTTCTTCAATTGAACAGATTAGAAAATATGTAAAAGAAAATATTACAATCGAGGGACATGTTTTAGATGATCCATTCTAATTATTTATTTATTCCGTCGTTAGTGTAGAAATATTTTTTTCGGCTACATATGCTGATTTTATTTTTGAAAATCCTCTTTCTTCTAAAAATAACCAATTTTTTCCACAAATAACACAAGTTATTATTTTCTCATGAGGTAAAAATTCAAGCTCATGATGGCTGCAACGTATTTGATATTCTACTTTCATAGCTTCCATTTCTTTTATTGTATCAATATGTCTGACAGAGTTTTCTGTCACGGTGCATTCATCAGTCCTATTTTTATAGTAAGAATAATATCAACAATTTTATCTATCATATTCTTATATAATATATTAAGGATATTAACTATATTATTTTTTCAATTGAAAAATTATTATTTATATCAATACAAGATCCACATAAAATATTTAATTTAATCTATAACTTTTATCTATATTAATGTTAATGAAAACATTCATAGTAAAATTAAATAATTAATCTGTATAAATATAATGTATGAAAATAACGATCCACAGTTTTCTATTTCTTACAATACTTGTAGCCTCAATATCACTATTTGCCAATATAAATGCAGAATTAAAACCAAATGTTAAGGTTTCACCTGCTTGTGGTGATACTAGTGGATATGGAATGGAGTTAAATGTAAATGGATTCGAACCTAATAGTAATGTTGGTTGGAAATTAGTTCATCCAGAAACACAAACAAGTCCTACTTATGGTTATTTTGAAACAAATAAAACAGGAGGCTTTTCTGAATCTGAATATATTGAAGGAGAATTAGAGGAGGGGAAATATGAACTTCAATTCTTTGATGATGCTGATAATGATGGCAAAGCAGATCAAGGTAAAAAAGAATTTATTGTATCCATGTCTACTCCATGTGAAGAATAGTAAAATATTTATTGACTAACACTATAAAAACAAAATTTTTTATTATTTTAATAATAAATATGACGATTGGTATATATGGTAGTAATCTATTTTTAAATTTTTATGATATGATCTTGTGATTGTTCTGGAGTAATAGAAAGGAGCGATAACTATTCATTTACTCCAGTCGACTTGCATAGGTAGAATGAATCTTTATTTATAAAAGTCATTTGCTAATTTATTTAAATTTCTAATATACTTTCTTATACGCTATATTGTTTATCTATAATAATTATTACAATAGTATTTCTTTGTCAAATCTTAACTATAGTAATATAACAATATAGAAAATATATAAAGCAATATCCTATGTTCCTTTATATAGTATAATATAAGGATCAGTCTTTCTTATTTGCTATATATAGAGTAATGACAATATATTTAATTATTTTTCAAACTATATTATATGTATTAGAGAATAGTGACTAAAAATGAATGCAAAAACATTTGGAGGGAAACTTTATACCAATAAAGGGAATATATTGGATAACTTTAAACTAAATGAGACACAATGTCACTAAAAAGAAGATTTTTTACAAATAGTTATTATGATTTTAATTCCACTGTAGAAAGTAGTTGCTTTGTTTATCCTGATTTATGTTCTTGTGGTCATGAAAAATATTATCATTCTAATTTAGAGGAATGTAATTCCAATGAATGTAGCTGTAAAAGATTTTTACCTTAGAATACTATTAAAACCTGTCAAATGAAGCTTATGTTATTAATAAAAGTATTAGGATACAAATAGTAATATCATTGTCAAATACTGCTCAAACGCTTTGGTATTGTTGACTACAAAATTTTTATTTTCTCGGACTAGACTGTCCAGTCACTATGAAATACACTGAATCTCCAATATAGCATGCATGATCTGCTATTCTTTCTAGATACCGCATTATCAATAATGCAGATATTGCACATCGTGGATCTTGAAGAGGATGATTAGAGTCTGTTCTTGAAGAAATTAAATCTCTTAGATATTTCCTGTATAGTGCATCTACAGAATCATCCATTTTGTATAGCTTTGAAACACTATTTTTTTCTCTAGTTTTTAATGCATTTATGCTTAATCTTATCATCTCGGTTGCTAAATTTGAAGCCTTCATCACCAAAGATTTATCACATTTATGAATTGAGCCCATTGTTTCTAGTACTTCTACAATATCATATGCATATCTGCCAAACCTAGAAAAGCCATAAGCAATTTCCATACATGATCTTATATATCGTAAATCCGTAGCAACAGGTTGATACCTAAAAATTAATTCTGTTGCTAGATCAGATACCTCCAATTGAAATACTTTAAGTTTCTCCGACCATTCAAATACTTGGTTTTTTTTAACAATACCGTTTTCATAAGATTCAATAGCATTAGTAACACACATTTCAGAAAGTTTTGCCATATTCATTATTCTTTCTGTTATACGTTCTAATCCCAGATCAAGTAACCTTGTCAATGTACAATATATTATTATAACACTAGAAATATAAATTTAGAATACAGTACATCTTACCTATATAATTATAATCCTACCTCAAAATAAACCTTTTAATAAATAAATAGTTATGTTAACTTAGTGACTAGTTAGAAACGTATTAACTATCATATTTATTTTCTTAATTCTAGTAAAAGATAATATTCTAGTTTCTAGTATTAGAGTTGATTCATCATTTGATTCCCCTTTTAGTGTTTTACAGGAAGTATAGAGCAAATCATTCAAGATTACACTCATTATAGATCTAGATTATATAAATAATAAATAACGATAAAGTAGTAATATAGAAGCCTACATTATTTACGCTTATAATTTTGTAATTATGGAAGTATGGAATTTCAAATATTACAAGCACAAAAGAGAAAGGATTAAAGTGTCTACAAAATGGAATATTGATTTACTTGGCTCTAAAAATACTAATATAAATTTGAGCCAAGAGAAGATGATATTCAAGAGGGCTATAATAATAATGTATAAGAAATTAATTAACTTTATCAATATATATCTAAAAGGTCTCTATTGATATAATATATCCTATAGAAAAAGCTTTTTTTATAGTAGGAGATCTGGTATGAATTCAAAGTTATTGTTTAATGCAGTTACCAAAAATAGGAATAATGATTCAAATACGTTTGAGAAACGAGATTAAAGTACATCGTTATTACCAATGTAGGTATAGAATTATTGTTCTATTAAAATTTGCAATATATATTTTCTTCCTTGTTTATTATTAGTGTCTATATTTACTATATATCAAAATAAATTATTAGTGATATGTATATTTAGAAGTAATCTATGATCATGTCTCTTTTATGATATTCTTGACTATACTATATCAGAAGTGATTCATTTGACTATAACTAAAAAAACAATGTATTTCACAATAATTGGGTTTATCCTGATAATATGCATAACAAGTAATTATTTTCCTAAATTATCCTATTCAGAAGATAAAAATAGTAATCCTTATCTCATAAAAAATTCAAATACTTTAGAAAATAATAAGGAATATTATTCTGATAAGGATAATTCTGTTAAAGATTTCAACTTTGTAGCAGTAGGAGACTTTAGTTGTAGTGAAGATGCAAAAAATACCGTTAGGAATATAATAAAAGAGGATCCTGAAATATTATTAGGTTTAGGAGATTATTCTTATGAAAAAAGTGCGACATGTTGGGAGGAGATTGTAGGAGGAATAGATCCTCAAAAAATGAAAATTTCGTTTGGCAACCATGAATTTGAAGACAAATCATTAGTAAAACAGTATATGGAATATACTAATCTTGATAAACAATATTATTCCTTTGATTATAAGAATGTACATTTTATCTCTATGGCTACAGAAACACCATATGACCAAGGATCAGAACAATTTGAATTTGTTAACCATGATTTAATGAAGACAAAAACAAATCCTTCAATAGACTGGATAATTGTTTACTACCATCAACCGATGTATACCTCACAGACTCATCATGAAGGTTTGGAAGACTTAAGGGATCTGTACCATGGTATTTTCACTGAATATGGTGTGGATTTAGTATTACAAGGACATATCCATAATTATCAGAGAACATATCCTTTAATATATGATAGAGAGAACCCTTCAAATCCTATAATTATACAAAGTGCAATATTAGATAATGGACATAATGAAGAAAAAAATGTTTATGTTGAAGCTGAAGGCACCATTTTTGCCATAGTTGGTACTGGTGGACAGGAATTACATGGATTAGATGCTCAAGCTTATTTCACTGCAAGCCAATTAGAAGATCATGGATTTTTGGAATTAAAAACAACAAAGGATGGGAAAAGTCTTGTTGGACAATTCTATTCTAATGATGGTAGTATAATTAAAGACGAATTTAGTATCGAAAAATCATCATCATCTGTTGATAAAACTTTTGATGACAATATCTCAAATAATAATCCATATCACTTGAAAGAAATTGCATATAAAAAATAAATAGGAATCAATTAACTTTTTTATTACTTATATGACTGATGATAATTTCATTTTACATATAGACATATTTTACTTATCTATAAAAGTAAACTTTTAATCCTTACAAAGAATAAATTTTTAGAGATATGTAAAAACGTCTTTTACAAAATCTTAAAAATTCTTTATCCTTTAATCTTCTCTGTTCTATTTCATTATTAACTATCTCCTGAATTTCTTTCCTAGGTCTCATAATTTATATGGTTTTGCGATAAAGCCTAACCTTGTTTTTTATCTATATGTTGAACCTAAAGAACTTTTAAGAAGAGTGTTTGAGAAAAACATGACGCTTAGTTATTATGAATCCGGAGAGGATCTAGGACTTTCTGATGATATCTTGAATCTTTCTTGCTTTATCAGCAGAAAGTTAAACAAGAATTTATTAGAATGCAAAAAAGTTATGGAATTATTCCAATAAATGGTAATAGATCAATAGAGAATATTAACTTATTTACAAGGAAAAATTGACCAATTTTTAGCTTAGAAATAGATACTAATTATTAAACTTGTATAAAGTATTTTAATATATTATATATTAAACATTATTTTTTAAATTGAAAAGCGAATGTAGTTGGCTCTTTATTATTTGTATCATGAATAAATTGCATTCTTAATAATTTGCCATATATAACTATATCTCTGGACATATTTTCAATACGTAGCAGCAATTTAGGATTACTAATATTATAATGTTCATCAAGATCATATTCGGTATTTATGGATAGACCATAAGGTAAACTCCAACCATAACATTGACGTATAGCTGTTCTCATATGGTCCATAACAGTCAATCCTTTTTCATGAGAAGATACTATATATCCAAAGATTTTTCCTGAAAATTCATACCAGTAATAATCTAAAAAATTTTTCATTCCTCCAGACATTGATCCATGATAGTCAGGCGTAGCTAGAATAAATGCATCAGCATTTATTATCTGATCATTTATTTTTTTAAGGTCTTCAGAAATTTCTTTTGGTTTATTAGGATTAAAAATAGGTAAGCTAATTTCACTCAATTCTATTATGCTTGTGTTTGCTCCATATCTTTGTGATTTCTCTAATACCATTTTTAATAGTTTATTACTTGAAGAATTTTTTCGTAAACTAGAACCTATACCTAAAAGCTTAAACCCTGTTATTTTTTTATTAATTAAATTTATCAAAGATTCATCTATTTCCATTTTTTTACTTTTTCTGTTCTCTTTAATTTATTCGTTAAAGCTTTTATTATTATATATTTTATTCTATCTTGATTATTAATAATTAGATTATTCATGTAACATTATATGCATTCTAAATATTCAATTTTTTAATTCTAGGTATTAAAATATAAAAATGATTAAAGTAATAATTATCAGGGCTTATTATCCTCGAAAAAAAATTAATAATAATATACACTTTTAAGAAACTAAGATGTTAGAATAAACATTGTCATGTTTCTACTTTATTCTGTATTATAATAATTATAAAAGATAGTAAATTCATCCTAGTTCTTTCAGAAGGAAAGATAATACAGCTTGTCAATTCTATAGAGAACAATTTTGAATAGTACTAATCTATAGACTATATGGATCTATATTAAAACTATATGAAACTTAAAAAATACCATAACATCATAGTTATTAGAGAGGCGTAACATTTAACACGAATTTGAAAAAGTATAATGATAATCATTCTCTTATTCCATTAACAAAATTATCGAAATTTGATCCTATTTTCAAATTTTTATTAGTTGGAGCAGCTGCATATACTCTCCTCATGTTAGCCCTAATACTTTTTGCAGTTGGAGAGGGCTCAAAGGAAATCTTTCAAGATGAGGGATTCAACTTTTTAACTAATACTGATTGGAATGCAGTACCTGGTAGAGAATCATTTGGAGCTTTGCCATATATTATAGGAACTTTGGTTTGCTCAGGTATTGCATTGGCAATTGGCGTTCCTATTAGTTTAGGTATAGCTATATTTCTATCGGAAATAGCAGGTTCAAAATTAAAAACTTCTTTATCATTCATTATTGAACTTTTAGCCGCAGTTCCAAGTATAATATATGGTTTCTGGGCTTTGTTTGTTTTTAGATTTTGGATCATGGATTTTGTAGAAAAACCTTTACACAATTTATTTGGTGATTCTTTACCATTTTTTGCTAAAACACCTTTTGGTCTAGATGTATTTACTGCTGGTATAGTTCTTGCTATAATGATAATTCCAATAATTTCTTCTATTACTAGAGAATTATTACTTGTTGTACCTAATTCTCAAAGAGAAGCTGCATATAGTTTGGGTGCAACTAGATGGGAGGCTATTAAAATTGCTGTATTACCTTATGCTAAATCTGGGATCTTAGGTGCTAGTATAATTGGACTGGGAAGAGCTATAGGTGAAACGATGTTAGTTACTTTAATAATAGGTAATGCAACTGGATTAAATGCTATTCCAAGTTCTCTTTTCTCACAAAGTCAAACTTTGTCTAGTTTAATAGCAAATGAATTTAATGAAGCTGCATCAGAATTACATCTTTCTGCACTTATTGGTCTTGGAGCTGTTCTACTTTTGCTTACAATGATAATAAATGTAGTAGCCCGACTTTTAGTCTACAAGATGGTAAAAACTTCTAATCCGGGAGGAAGAATATAACACACATGTCATCCAAAACCAAGAATGAAAATAACCATTATATCAAGAGACGAAAAAACGTTCAGGAAATGATGTCAAAAACATCTAATAGAAAAATATACGTCAATAAGTTAGTAACAATTTTGTGTATATGTTGTATTATTCTTGCTGTAATTCCTCTTGGTAGTATTCTTTTCGAGGTTTTCAAAAATGGTTCTTCTGCTATTAGTTTTGAATTTCTTACTCAAAAACCTGGTTCAATTGGGTCTGGTAAAGGAGGTATAGGGCCAGCTATCCAAGGGACTTTAATCGTAGTAAGTTCAGCATCTATTATTGCTGTACCTGTAGGGGTTTTTGCTGGAATTTATCTATCTGAATATGCAAAAAGCAATAATAAATTTGCCTTTGCTGTACGCTTTTTTGCTGATGTTTTAACAGGCTTACCTTCAATTATTGTTGGTATTGTAAGTTATGTGCTAATAGTTATTTCTATTGGTTCATTTTCTGTTATAGCAGGAGCCTTTTCATTATCTTTAATAATGATTCCACTTGTTACTCGAATAACCGAAGAAAGCCTTAAAATGGTGCCAGATTCTATCAGAGAGGCGGCTCACTCACTGGGAGCCCCAAAATGGAAAATTACTATATTTATAGTACTAAAGACAGCAACCAGTGGAGTTCTAACTGGAATAGTATTATCTATAGCAAGAATTGCGGGAGAAACTGCTCCATTAATTATGACTATCCTAGGAACCAGTTTATACTTTTCATCATTTACTGGACCTGTGGATGCGCTTCCATTAAGAATATGGAGGTTGGCATCTTTACCATATGAATCTGCTCATGCTGATGGATGGGGTGCTGCTATGATTTTGATTCTTCTTATTTTAGGATTAAACGTTGGTTTAAGAATGCTAGCACGTAGACAGCATATGGCTACTTCTAAAGATACCTAAATGAATTATATTAAGATTTCAAATTCCTTTAGTTACCTATATATTATATATAGATATCTATATATCTATATTCTAAATAAACATAAACTATACATGTATTATTACTATTTATATATTGTTGGCTACACATATGGATGGCAGTGAAGTAAGGAAAATACAGTTTACAGGTAAATCAACATTCGTATTATCGTTACCTAAAAAATGGGTAAATGAATTAAATTTAAAGGCTGGCGATCCTGTAACCATTATTCGTGAGCCAAATAATACTTTATCTATAATATCAGACATTACAAGATCCTCAATTGAATCAGTTGATGAAGCAACGGTTCAAGTGTTAAAAGATGAAGGTGCTAACTCCCTTAAGCGAAAAATAGTTTCAATGTATCTTGCTGGATATAATATAATAAATCTTAAATCTAAACTTGGAAGAATTAATCCTGTACAACGTGAAGGTGCAAGAGAAGTTGTTCGTAGGAATCTTGTTGGCACAGAAATAATTGCTGATTCATCTGATTTGATAACTATTCAAGTATTGATTACACTTCCCGAACTTTCGGTAAATACTGCTGTTAGAAGGATGTTTCTCCTTGCCACTTCAATGCATAGAGATGCAATGACAGCATTATCTGAATTAAATTCTGAATTAGCTAATGCTATCATTAGATCTGATGATGAAGTTGATCGATTTAGTCTTTATATACTAAGAAATCTCGTCATTGCAACAAAAAATGAAAGGATATTAAATGACGTTGGATTAAAAAAAACTTCTGATTGTTTAAGTTATAGACTAGCAGTAAAAAGTATCGAAAGAATCGCAGATCATGCTTCCAAATTTGCAGAAAAATCTCTTTCAATTAAAGAAAAGATTCCAGATGAGATTCTGGATAACATTAAAAAAATGAGTGATTTGTCTTTGCAAGATCTAAACGATTCAGTCGAAGCGTTTTTGAGAAGGGATTATTTAATGGCAGATAAAATAGTAGATAGAAAAGAAAATGTACAAATTCTTGAAGATACTATCGTATCTTTATTAGATAATACTGATAATGGGGAATTTAATAAATATAAAATTTTCATAAAACTTTTACTTGAAGATCTAAGGCGTACTGCAGAACATGCAAGTGATATAGCAGAAGAAGCTTTAAATCAAACAATAGGCGAAGTTATTAATATAGAAAAAAGACCTTCACATTATATAACGTAAGATAAAACAAATGTCGAACATTGATTAATTACTATTAAAATAACAACAAATTATAACTTTTAATATATTATCTTAATAATAATATTATACCAACTTAAAAGAGTTTTATGCAAATTAATAAATCTATTAATGCTATATATGATATTAAGAAATTAAAAAATTTAACTGTATTTATCTATCATTATTTGTACTGTTAATTATTATCTTATTTATTTTATAATGAAAGATAATAACAAGTCATGATGTAAATAAATTCATAATATTATTTTCCTATTAAGTCGATTTAGAAAATTAACTCAAATTATGAAACTCGAAGATTCTCTCTTAGAAATAATAAAAAATATAATAACCTACGAGAAGAACTTATTAAATTAAATGACTACTAAATTAAAAAAAAGGAGATTACTGTAGTATTGGACTTCCTTTATATGTCAAGGATTTTAATGTCTCCTGGTTTAGTTTAACTACATCATTAGGCAAAGGAACATATCCCAAGTCTGATGCAAAAGTTTGTCCATCTGTAATTGCCCACGATATAAAGTCTACCAGATCTTTAGCTTTTGTTTCATCAATTGAAGGATTTGTACTTAATTCTTTGAATAGCAGTAGATATGAAAAACTAGCTATTGGATAAGAATCCTTTCCTGGTGCATTTACTACAGAAATATCTTTCCAGGACTCATCACCATTAGGAAGAGTAGGTGCAACAGAAGAAACTGCAGCTGCTGTTGAATTAAGAGAGGGTTCTATAAAACTATCATCTTTATTTTGAATATGTGCATATTTTGTATCGGTAGTCAGAGCATATGACAGTTCTATATATCCAATTGAATTAGGAGTACTCTTTATAGATCCACTAACTCCTTCATTTCCCGGAGCACCTATACCAGTAGACCATGGAACAGATTTTCCTTTACCCATGGTTGTTTCCCATACAGAGCTAACATTTGCCAAATAATCTGTAAAAACAAATGTAGTTCCCGATCCATCAGATCGATGTACAACTACAATGTCCTCTGAAGGTAATTCTAATCCTGAATTAATTTCTTTTATTTTAGGATCATCCCATTTAGTTATCTTTCCCATGAATATATCGGCAATAATAGGACCTGTTAGCTTTAATTCCTTGTCTGCTATTTGTGGTAAATTATATGCCAGTACTACAGAACCAATAGTTTCTGGAATATGTACTGCATCTATAGCTTTTTTCTCTTCCTCTTTATTTAGTGGTGCATCAGTAGCTCCAAAATCTACCGTTTTCTCAATGAATTGCTTCACTCCTCCACCACTACCAATAGATTGATAGTTAATATTTACATCAGGCTTGATATTTTGGTATTCTACTCTCCACGTATCTATTAAAGGAAATGGAAAGGTTGCTCCTGCACCATTAATAGTTGTTTGTGCAAAAGTTTGTTCTAATAGTGATGGTATATTTGCTGTAAAAAATATACCAGCTATAAGCCAAACTCCTATTTTTTGGTTGTTCCTCATAGTTTAAGTACATAATACTTTAATTAATTCATTGACATAATACTTGGCATAGATCTATATAGTCAATTACATAATATATAATGTATAAATCATAATTATACCTACTATCCATTTTCCCACGGAAATACAATCCACCTCTTATGATTCAAAACTTTCCCTGTTACTATTTTGTTATTATCTGGAATTCTATATCTACTTACAAGACATGCATAGTCATATTCGAATCTTTTAAAATAATCATTTACAATGGAAAAAGTTTTTCCAGTATCATAAATTTCATCTATTATTAATAAATATTTTTTATCTTTGTGAAATTTATTAAACTTGAATATTTTATTCTTTCTAATGGTAATAAATTCAATATCATTAATATCTAATTCTCGTGAAATTAATATTGCAGGAATTATGCCTCCATTTTTTATACCAATAATCAGATCGTATTTCTTGTTATTTTTTTTTATTTTTAGTGCAGTCTTCTTTACAAGATTTTCAATATCATCCCAATCTAAATAATAATTATTCTTTAGATGTTGATCAGCGGTAGTAACTTTTTTCAAACAATCACACAATAATAAAAAATAATAATATGTATTTAATTTTTTAATAATTGATTTTATCAGTTATTATTTAGATATGTATACCAACCATTTTTCACTATATTTATGATTTCCTCTTATCGCTTTTTCAAATAATTTCTTCATTCTTTTTGTTATTGTTCCAGTTTTTCCATTTCCTATCATTCTATTATCAATTTCACCGACTGACTTTATTTCTGCCGCTGTACCAGTTAAAAAAATTTCATCTGCTAAATACAATTCATCTTTGGATATATCACGAATTTCTGTAAGAATACTATCGTCCTTTGCCAATGCTAATACTGTATCTCGTGTTATTCCTTCCAGTGAGCCAGATGATATTGGAGGAGTTATCAATGTTTTATTTTTTACGATAAAAATATTTTCTGCACTTGCTTCCACTACTTTTCCTGCAGTATTTAACAGTATAGCTTCATCAAACCCAGATTTGATTGCTTCAATTCTAGCTAATGCTGAATTAGCATAATTAGCTGTAGCTTTTGCATGAACTGGCATGGTTCGCCCATCAATTCTCATCCATCCTGATACCATAAGTCTTATTCCTTGTTCGTCATTTTCTTTTTTTATATATTCATCCCATTTCCAAACAGCTATTGAGACTGAAACTTTATTATTTAATGGATAAACTCCCATTTTTCCGTGACCAAAATAAACTAAAGGTCTGATATAACATTCATCTAATCCATTTTTTTTAATTGTATTAATTATTGCATCTTCTAATTCCTTCATTGAATATTCAATGTTCATAAAATATATTTTTGCACTATCAAATAACCTCTTCAAATGATCTTGTAATCTAAATATTGCTAGTCCTTTTTGGGTTTTATAACATCTTATTCCTTCAAATACAGCAGTACCATAATGCAAAGAATGTGTTAAAATATGTATTTTAGCATTTTGATTTTCATATAGAAAACCGTCAATCCAAATAATATTTCTTTCGTCCATTTGATTTTCATTCTTTAATACTAATAAAGTTTAATTGTTGTGAGGAATTTTTAAATCTGTTTTATATCTTTGTAAATGTATGGCTCTTATAGCATTTGCAACATTGTTATCTATGTCATCTACTATTATAAGAATTCTTGATGTTTCCTCTTGTGCATCCAAATTCAGTATATTTATATCATAATCTCCTACCGTTCTACTTGCAGTAGAAACAATTTTTGGCATTTTCCACATCATATCTCCAATTAGCGTAACTACACCTTTTCCATAAGCAAATTCGACTTTTGGATAAAAAGCCTTAAAATGACGTTCATGACGCTTGACATAGTCTGCATCAAGAAATAGCAATCTTGTAATTTCTATATCATCAACTTTAAACGGTGATAATTTTAAGAAATTATAGTATCGTTTATCCTTTTCAAGTGATGCAATTAAATACGAAGCAGCAATACTTTCCATTCTGACAATAACACAATTTCTTTTCCCTGTTACAATCTTGATTAATGAACTATCATCATCATCATCATCATCATAATTTTCTACACTATCGAAAAAGTCGTGTTTTCTATTAATCAAAGATTTTTCAATTATAGTAATATCAGAAGGATTCAGTATAGATGTAATTACTATAGGGATATCAAAATTATTGTCATCAATTTCCTTAATTGCAATAGGATCTAAAATCTTCATACCAAACATACCAGCTAATCTTGCTTCATTATACGATAAATATCGTATAGATTCCAATTCTTCTTTTACTATTTTTGGATCTGCGCTTAGTACAATGTTATCTTTTTCGAAATCTATTTGTACTTTAAATTCATCATATAGAATTATTGCAATATCTGCTGCAGTTCTATCAGACCCTCCCCTTTCATATGTTGTTTCAAGTCCATCAATTGTTTTTCCAATGAATCCTCCAATAGATATTACTTCATTTTCTTCAAGTAA
>Ga0126306_10001117_pt1 | contig 14054 bp, 10 predicted proteins | sample Plot27_FD_92592 | JGI IMG/M metagenome (GOLD analysis project Ga0126306, IMG submission 92592) | Serpentine soil microbial communities from UC McLaughlin Reserve, CA, USA - Plot27 | ecosystem: Environmental > Terrestrial > Soil > Grasslands | place: USA: UC McLaughlin Reserve, Lake County...
CGTACGTCGCTGCCGTGACTCATCGGCCCGCATCGCGAAAGTTCCGGCGCCCGGGCTGATGCCGCTGAGCCGGCGGCGACGCCGACCGGCCTCCGACCGCGCCGGTCAGACCGCCTCGGTGGGCCTGGCCAGCGCCGCGGTGCGTACCTCCCGTGCGAACCGACCCGCTTGGGCGACGGCGTCGGCCGCCTCGGGCAGGAACGACCAGAACACGTGGAAGTCGTGGGTGTCGACCGGGTACAGCTCGAGCCGGGCGTCGACCCCATGGGCCACCGCCCGGTCGGCCAGGCTCTTGGCGTCCTCGACGATCGTGTCGCCGGTCCCGCCCTGGACGAGCAGCGGCGGCAGGCCCGACAGGTCGGCGCCGAGCGGCGCCACCAGCTCCTCGTCGACCGGCGTGTCGCCCAGGTAGGCGGCGGCGAAGCTGCGCATCTGGTCGGCCGTCACGCCGACATCGTCGGAGGGCAGCTCCCGGCTCTCACCGAAGTCGAGGTCGAGGGCGGGGCACATCAGCACGGCGCCCCCGGGCAGCGGGGCGCCCTCGTTGCGCAGCTGGAGCAGGACCGACATGGCCAGGCCCGCCCCGGCCGAGTCGCCCACGACGACCACCTCGTCCGGCGGGACGCCGGTGTCGAGCAGCCAGCCGAAGGCCCGCTGGGCGTCGTCGGGGGCGGCCGGGAACGGGTGCTCGGGCGCCAGCCGGTACTCGGGGACGAGCACCGCCGCCCCGGCCGCGACCGCCACCGCCCCGGCCAGGTGGCGGTAGCCGAAGGCCGAGCCCAGGACGTAGCCGCCGCCGTGGAGGAACAGCAGTGTCGGGGCGGTGTCGGCGGGCAGGGCGTCCGGCCGCACGACGAACGAGGGCACCCCGCCGGCGTTCACCGCCCGCACGGACACGTCGGGCATCGGGAACTGGGCGTGGAGGTCTTCGGTGATGTTGCGCAGCGACTGGAGGTCGTTGTCGGCGCTCGCTCCCTGCTGGATCGGCGCCCAGATGCGGTCGAGCCGCCCCTGCACTTCGCCGCCGACCGCCCGGGTGGCGGCGATGGCGTCGTCGACCTCGCCGAGGAGGCGGTGCGCCCGCTCGAGCAGGGCCTCGCCGGCCACCGTCAGCTCGACCCGGTGGGTCGAGCGGCGCAGCAGCTCGCAGCCGATCAGGCGCTCCAGCGCCCGGACCTGGCGGGACAGCGCCGGCTGCGACACGTACAGCCGCGCCGCCGCCCGCCCGAAGTTCAGCTCCTCGGCCACGGCCACGAAGGCCCGGAGGTGGCGCAGCTCCATCCCGTCGGGGGCCGGGTCGATCGGCAGCACCTTGGCATCCCTGCCGAGGCCGGTCGCGGGGTGGTCCTCCATGGCGGCCATGGTGGCACCGCGGGCGACGCCGTGGTCATGCAGTTCGTGCACGACGGCCATGCGCGATCGGCCTTTCCCTCCGGACGGGCGCCCGTGTGACCGTGCCGGCATGACGTCCCCGACCGCCGACGCACCCGACACCGGGCCGCTCCGCGCCGCCGACCTGCAGTTGCGCGGCGCCGCCGGGGCGATCCGCTCGCGGGTGTACTGGCCACGGGCGATCGTGCCGGCGGCGGCGCTCGTCCCGCCGGGCCTGCTCGTGTGGTTCCCCGACCCGGGCACCGACGCCCCGGCCTCCGGCCGGGACGCCTTCGTCCGAGCGCTGTGCTCCCCCGCCGGGATGGTCGTCGTGGTCGTGGGGCCGGGTCCCCGGCCGGACCAGGCGGCGGGCGACGCCGTGGAGGCCACCGCCTGGATCGCCGACCACGCCCGCGAGCTGGGGGCCGACGCCCACCGGCTCGCGGTCGGCGGCGACGGCGCCGGCGTCGTGCTGGCGACGCGGGTGGCCCGGCGAGCCGCCGAGGAGGGCTGGCCGCCGATCGGCCACCGGCTCCTGGTCCGGCCCGGCGACTCACCGGCGGCCGCGGCGGCGGTGCTCCGGGCGGCGCTGGCCGGAAGGGTCGGCCGGGCCGCCCCGGGCGGACCGGCCGGCGCCGGCGGGGCGGCCGGCGCGGGTGGCTCACTCGGGGAGGTGGCGCCGTGAGCGCCGTGCTCGTCCGGGAGTCACCGGACACGCTCGCCCGAGCCCTGGACCGCCATCGGCCCGAGCTGACCTCCTACTGCGGGCGGCGGCTCGGCTCGGCGTCGGAGGCGGAGGACGCCGTCCAGGAGACGCTCGTGCGGGCCTGGCGCACCTACGACCGGTTCGAGGGCCGCGCCGCTCTGCGGACCTGGCTCTACCGCATCGCCGGCAACGTCTGCATCGACATGCGCCGGGCCCGCCAGCGGGCGGCCCCTCCGGTCGACACGGCGGCCGCCGACCACGTGACCCGGGCGGAGGCGGCCGGCCTCCCCGGCGCCGCCGCCGGCACGCCGGGCGACACCGACCCCGGCGACGCCGTCGTGACGCGGGACGCCCTGCACCGGGCGTTCGTGGTGGCGCTCGGCCGCCTGCCGGCCCGGCAGCGGGCCGTCCTGGTCCTGTGCGAGGTCCTCCGCTGGCCGGCCGCCGACGCCGCGGCCCTGCTCGGCACCACGCCGGCGTCGGTCACCAGTGCCCTCCAGCGGGCCCGCGCCACCCTCGCTGCCACGCAGGCGGCCGGGGCGCCGACGCCGGCCCGGTCGGCGCGGGCCGCCGACCCGGCCCTGGTCACCCGCCACGTCGAGGCGCTGGCCACGGCGGACCTCGACGCCCTCCTCACCCTCCTACGCTGAGGAACGCCACCAGGCTCGGGGCGAACGTCGGGGCGACGACCGCCGAGAGGTGGTCGCCGGGCACGACCGTGAGCGTGCAGTCCGGGATCGGCGCCGCCAGCGTCTCGGGGCGGGCGGCCAGCGGGTCGGCGTCGCCCACGAGGAGCAGCGTCGGCGCGGTGATCCGCTCCACCGGGATCGGCGTGGCGTGGACGGAACGGGCGTGGGCCGCCAGCGCCCGGCGGTCGGCGCCCTGCGCGTCGACGAAGGCCCGGAACGCGGCGGCGACCGGGTCGGCGACCGTGTCCGGGTCGTCGGCGAGCAACGCCTCCGCCAGGGCGGTGTTGTCGAGGACCCGCCGGTCGACACCGCCCATCTCGACGATCCCGGCGCCCACGCCGCCGACGACGAGGCGGCGGATGCGCGGCTCGTCGGTGGCCAGGATCAGCGCCACGACCGCCCCCATCGAGTAGCCGACGAGGTCGATCTCGGGGACGCCCAGCACGTCGACGAGGCGGGCGAGGTCGCGGGCCATGCGGCCCTCGCCGTAGGCGGACGGGTCGTGCGGGGCGTCGGACCGGCCGTGGCCCCGGGCGTCGAGCGCCACGACGCGCCGGCCGGCCGCCACGAGGGCGTCGACGACGCCGGTGGCGACCCAGTTCGTGTGGGCGTCGGCGGCGAAGCCGTGGTGCAGGATGACGGGCGGGAGCGGGCCGCCCCCCTCCGTCCCTCCGGTGGGGGCGACGTCGTCGTAGAAGATCGTGACGCCGTCGTCCGCGGTGAACGAGCTCATGCCAGCGTCACGGTCTCGAGGACCCCGAGGGTGTCCGGGGAGACCAGGAAGTCCGTGACCACGACCTCCACTGCGTGGAGGGCGATCGGGCGGGCCAGGTCCGGCGGGGCGGTGAGCAACTCGCCGGCCCGGTCCGGCGCGGTCACGCGTTCGAGGCGGGCGACGTTGAGGTGCATCGGCTCGGTGTCGGGGTAGACGATCGGCTCCTTGCCGAGCGCCTCGAATGGCGCCACGAGCAGGGCGGCGAGTGCCTCCGCCCGCAGCCGCCCGAAACGGGCCGCGGCCCGGCCGGCGATGCTCCCCGCGGGCCCGGTCCCGATGGCGGCCCCGGCCATGGTCGCGTTCCCGGGCCCCGACGGTGCCGGCGTCCCGCCGGCGCTCATTCCGCCGCCACCTCGACGACGTCGGAGGCGGCCAGTAGGGCCCCGTCGGCGTCCAGCGCCTCCACCTGGACGAACGCCACGTCGCCGACCGGCGCCGTCGTCTCGAAGCCCTCCTTGTCGATCGTGTCGAGCTCGTCCAGGTCGTCGGCCGCCGGGCCGCCCAGCACCCGCCACGCCGCCACCTCGGTGGCGCCGTTCCAGCTCATGGCCGCCTCGGGCACGCCCTCGCCGGCCGGCACGGACGCGACCAGGTCGGGCGGCGCCGTCGGCGTGCCGGACCACTCCTGCCGGAAGACCCGGTACGAGTCGGCCGGCGCCCACGTGGCGTCGAACACCATCTCGCCGTCGGCCGTGAACTCGGACGCCCCGCCCTCGCTCCCCCACCCGACGAGGGTGTTGCCGCCCTCGAGCACCTGCGTGTTGCCCTGGCTTCCGGCCAGCACGCCGTCGGGGTGGGTGAAGGTCCGCACGAGCGTCACCTCGCCGGCCTCCTCGTCGACGTCGAGCACCAGGCCCCGCGACTCCTCTGCCGTCGGCGGGGAGGACTGGTTGTCGAACAGGCTGATCGTCCCGTCGGGCAGGCGGCGGGCGTCGTGCTGCCAGGCGATCGTCGTCTCGTCGGTCAGCGGGAAGTCGCTGCTGCGGCCGCCCAGCGTCCAGCGGATGTCGCCGGTCGCCCGGTCGAGGGCGTACACGGCATGCGTGTTGCGGGCCGAGAGCAGCAGCGTGTCGTCGCCGTCCTCGGCGACCGAGTTGGCGTGGAACCAGTCGAACGGCGCCGCCCGGCTGCCGTCGTCGTCGATCTCGTCGTCGGTGGCGGCGGCGTCCGGGACCAGCTCGGAGTAGGTGTCGGTCAACTCGACGTGGTCGGCCGCGCTCCACTCGAAGAGGACCTCGCCGGTGGCGACGTCGATCTCCTGCACGTGGTTGTCCTGCATGAACCCGTCGGCCGGGCCACCCACGGCGGACAGGTCGGCCGGCTCGGTGTCGTAGGTGAGGACCAGCGCGGTCCCGGCGTCGGTGAGCTGGAACTCATGGAGGTCGCCCAGCCGCCCGTTGCCGGCCGCCACCCGGGCCACCTCCTCGTAGGACGTGTCGGCGATGACGAACTCGCCCTCGCCGTACCCGCCGAGGGACTCGCCCTCGTACCAGGTGAGCACCGGCTCGCCCCGGAACTCCTGCACGCGGAAGTCCGCCACCGTCTCGTCGCTGGGGCCGGACCAGACGACCTCGCCGTCGTCGTCCACGATCAGCGCCCCCCGTTGCACCCCGGCCTGCTTGGGTGCCAGGAACAGGAAGCCAGGGGCGGTCCCGGCCTCGTGGACGGCCACGTCGATCACCGGCGGTGCCAGGTCCGGCCGCGAGGCGAAGGCCTGCGCCTCGACGGTCTCCTCGCGCGCACCGGCGGCCGCCTCCGTGGTGGCGGTCGTGCCCGCCGTCGTGCCGGGCGGGCCCTCGCCGGCGTCGTTCCCGTCGTCACCGCACCCCACCGGCACGGTGCCGAGCAGGACGACGGCGAGCGCCAGGGCGCGGCGGGCGGGCGGAGCGACAGCGGTCCCCATGGCGCCGAGTCTCGCGGACGGGCCGTAGCCTCCCGAGCGATGACACCGGAGGAGGCCTACGACCGACTCGTAGGCGAGTTGACCGCCCGGCCCGGCGTGGCCTCCGGGCGGATGATGGCCAGCGACGGGCTGCGCCTCGGGGACAAGTACTTCGCCATGCTCCACAAGGGCGACCTCGTGGTGAAGCTGCCGGCGGCGCGGGTGCAGGAGCTGGTGGGCCGGGGCGCCGGCGGGCAGCTCACCGCCGGCCGGCGGGTCATGCGCGAGTGGTTCACGGCGCCGCTCGACGGCCCGGAGGACTGGCGTGGGCTGGCCGACGAGGCGCTCGCCTACGCCCGGGAGCTCGCCGCCGGTTGACCACCCGGCATGCCCGCCCGGCGCCGCCACCGCACGCAGCAGGGAGCCCGGACACCGCCACATGGCCGGGCCCCCTGCATGCTGCGTTACGGCGGCTCGCTCGCCGCGGCCGGCATCGTTCCCGGAGGGCCCGCCCGCCGCTGCCTCCGGGAACAACGCCGACGCACGTGTGCGGCACGCTGGGGAAGTGCCGCACGGCGTCACCGCCTGGACCGAAAGGTACGGGCCCGACCGCGCAGGATCATCCGTAGGTGCTACGTATCTTTCGCACGTCACGTACGGCGTCGGGCCCGAACCGAGCGGCGAACGGCGCTGACCTGCGGTAACCAGGCCGATACGATCCCGGACCGTGCTGGGATCGCGCGCGTCGGCGCTGGTCGGCCGTGAAACCGAGCTGGCCGAGGTCAGGCGGCTCCTCGCCGCGCCGGCGGAACCGTCATCGCCGCGCGGCCCGCGCGGGGTACGCCCCCCGCGTTCGCCCCGGGGCGCCGCGATCTTCGGCGAGGCGGGCGTGGGCAAGACGCGCATCGTCGCCGAGGCGGTCGCCTGGTGCGAGGCGCAGGGCACCGCGGTCGAGTGGGTGCGGGCGACCGAGGCGGCCCGGCAGATCCCGCTCGGGTCGTTCGCCCACCTGCTCGCTCCCGGCGACGAGGCCCACCAGCGCGACGACCTGCTCTACCAGGCGCTGGCCCGGCTCGACGCCCGGGCCGAGGGCGCCGGCGGCCGGCTGCTGCTGGCGGTCGATGACGCCCACCTGCTCGACGACGTCTCGGTCGCCCTGCTGCACCTGGTGGCCACCCAGTCCCCGGCCCAGGTGCTCATCAGCGTGCGGACGGGCGAGGTCGTCCCGCCCGGCCTCGGCACCCTGTGGAAGGACGAGCTGCTCGGCCGCCTCGACGTCGGGCCGCTGTCGCAGGACGCCACCGAGGCGCTCGTCCTCGACGTCCTGGGCCGGGACGTCCCCGCCTCGTCGCTCGACCGCATCTGGCGGCTCAGCCGCGGCAACGCCCTGTTCGTCCGTGAGCTGCTCACCGCCGCCATGGAGCGCCAGGTCAACGGCGCCGGCGGCGCGGTCGTCCTGCCGGCCGAGGGCCACCAGGAACGGCTACGCGAGCTGGTCGAGGAGCGCCTCCGCCTGCTGGAGCCCTCCCGCCGCGACGTGCTCGAGGCGGTGGCCGTGGCCGAGCAGGTCCCGCTGGCCGCGGCGGAGCGGCTGGGCGTTCCCGAGGACCTCGAGGCTCTCGAGGCCCGCGGGCTCGTCCAGGTGGTCGAGACCGAGGCCGGGGCCATCGTCCAGGTGGCGCACCCGCTCTACGGCGAGGTCCTGGCGGGGGGGCTGAAACACCTGCGCCGCCGGGCCGTGCTGCGCGCCCTGGTGGCCGCCGTGGCGGACGTCCCCGACGTCGACCGGCTGCGCCTCGCCACCTGGCGGCTCGACTCCGGCCAGCCGGGCGACCCCGCCGAGCTACTGGGCCTCGCCCGCGAGGCGCTCGGCCGGCTCGACCACCGCCTGGCCGGGCGCCTGGCCCTCGCCGCCGGGGGTACCGAGCGCGCCGACGCCGGCCTTGTACTCGCCGAGGCGCTGTCGGGCCAGAGCCGCATCGAGGAGGCCCAGCAGGTCCTGGAGGGCCTCGACGCCTCCGACCCCGAGCACGTGGCCCGCATCGCCATGGCTCGGGCCAGCGACCTGTTCCTCCAGCTCGACCGGTCCGCCGACGCCATCAACGTGCTCGAGGCCGCCGTCGACGCCCTCGACGGCGAGCCGGCCTGGCAGGCCGAGTGCCGGTCGGTGCTGGCCCAGATGTTCATGTTCGCCCTGCGCCTCCCGGAGGCCGGGGCCATCGCCGACGAGCTGCTCGCCGACCCCGACCTCCCGGGGGCGGCCCGCGTGCGGGCGGCCAGCGTGGCGGTCACCGCCCGGGGTGCCCGGGGCCGGACGGACGATGCCCTCGGCCTGCTCGACCCCGCGCTGCACGCCACGGCCCGGCAGCACCGGCGCGAGGTGCCCTACGGCGACATCCAGCTGCGCATGGCCCGCTTCCAGACCCTGTACTGGGCCGGCCGGGTGCGCGAGCTCGACGCCTTCACCGCCGACGGCATGGGGCTCGGCACCGACCACGCCCCGCCGTCCCTGCGGGGCATCGTCGCCGGCTTCCGGGGCGGCGCCCTCCAGCTCCGCGGGCGGATGCGGGCGGCGTTCGCCGAGGGCCAGCGCTCGTCGCGGGCCCTGGCCGAGGCCGACTGGTTCGGGCAGCGCCCGCTGGCCGAGGCCATGCGCGTCCGGGCCGCTGTGTTCGCCGGCGAGCTGGACGTGGCCGACGAGGCCATCCATGCGGCCGACCTCGCCTTCGCCGCCGACCCGGTCCGGGGCGCCCGCACGCTCCCCTACATCGAGCTGTCCCGCCGCTGGCTGCTGGCCGCCCGCGGGTCGTTGGCCGAAGCGGCCCAGGGCTGCGTCGACCTGGGCACCATGCTCGAGCACATGGCCAAGCCTCTGGCGGTCGAGGTCCTCCACGCCGCCGCCCGCCTGGGCCGGGCCGCCGACGCGGCCGATGCTCTCGAGCGCCTGGCGCAGGACGTCGACGGGCCCCTGGCCGGCCCGATCGCCCGCCAAGCCCGCGCCCTGGCCACGGGCGACGCCACGGCCCTGACGCTGGTGGCCGGCGAGTTCGAGGAGCTCGGGGCCGACCTGCTGGCGGCCGAGGCCCACCGGTCCGCCGCCAACGCCTACCGGAAGGGGGGCCACGGCGCGCCCGCCGCCACCGCCGCGGCCCAGGTCGAGGCGCTCCTCGAGGCCTGCGGCCACCCCCGCTCCCCCGGCCTGGCGCCGATGGTGCCGATCGGCGAGGGCCTCACCCAGCGCGAGCGCGAGGTGGCGTCGCTCGCCGCAGCCGGGAGGACGAGCCCCGAGATCGCCGAGGCGCTGTTCCTCTCGGTGCGGACGGTCGACACCCACCTCCACCGCGTCTACCGGAAGCTCCTGATCGACGGTCGCCACCAGCTGGCTGAGGCCATGGGCCAGGGCGGCCCGGCCGGCCCGGGTGCCGGGCCGGCCGGTCGGGCGACGTAGCCGCCGCGTCGCGCTCATACGTAGGGCCTACGGATCCGCGCCGGGCGGGTGCCTGCGTACGGTGCCCCGGTGAGCCCGCGAGACCTGCGCCGTTCCGGCGTCCGCCCAGACCCGGCCGAGGACGACCGTCCCGCCGACCCCGTCCAGGCCCTGGCGGATTTCCTCGCCGCCGTCGTCGAGGCCCCACCCCGGGCCTGGTCAGAGGACGACCTGGGACAGGCGGGCGATGGGGACGGGCGGCGCGAGTGACTCCATCGGCGTCGCCGGGGCGTCGAGCGGGTCGGCCGCCGGCAGGCGGCCGAGGTCGAGCGACGTCAGCGCCGCCACGCGTCGCACCGGCACCTGGAACGTGCGGTAGGCGCCGTAGCTGAACTCCTCGGCGGCCTCCAGCCCCTGGAGCAGCGCCTCCTGGCTGAGCAGGTAGGCGGTGGCCGAGAGGGTGCCGTCCTTGCTCACCATGGCGACGACCTTCCAGTACTGCCGGGGCAGCTGCACGCCGCGGTACTCGTCGTCGTCCTCGGCCAGGACCGGCCCGGTCAGCACGCTCACCCGCAGGTCGCGGTTGTCGGCGTGGTCGAGGACGTAGTCCTCCAGCCCCTGCCAGGTCGTCTCCTCCTGGTTGAAGTCGGCGTGCTGGGGCGTGCAGTTGGTGAAGTGGAACGTGTCGTCGTTGGCCAACTTGGCCTCGGCCTGGCTGGCGCCCCAGGCGGGGTCGAGCCGGCGGACCAGGTGGCCCCGGTCCAGCGGGTTGGCCCGGTACACGTCCTCGCCGGCCTGCTGGTCGGCCGGGAGGCGGGGGTCGAACGTCCACCGGTCCCGCTCGCGGGCGAGCCGCATGCTCGTGGCGCCGTCGATGTTCACCGCGGTGACGGCCGCCAGCCGGCGGACCCGGTTCATGACCACCGAGAAGTGGTGGTACTGCAGCGGCGGCAGCGCCTCGCCCGAGGCCGGGCCGGTGACGGTCGGCAGCGGCACGGACAGCGGGCCGGTGCCGAGGAAGTCGGGGTCGTAGCCCCGCCGGTTGGCGTAGTCGGGGTCGATGGCGACGGCCTCGGCGCCGGAGGCCGCCGACCCGGCACGCAAGCGGACCTCGAGGGGCACCGTGACCCGCACGGTCCCGTCCGCCTCGGCCTCCGCCGTCGCCTCGGGCGCCGTGCCGGCCAGGGCGGCCGCCGCGGCGTGTGTGCCGGCCGCCGCCTGGGCGCCCGCGGCCACACCGGCCGGGGTGAGCGCCGGCGCCGTCGGCGTGGCCGGGGCGGTGGCGACCGTGGTCCGCTCGTCGTTCGAGAACGCCAGCATGGCGGTGATCAGCGCCTGGGCCGCGGCCGGCAGGTCGGCCGCCCGGCGCCGGATGTCGGCGACGACCCGGCTGATGCGGACGCCCTCGTTGACGAACTCGCCGGGGTGGCCCGGGGCGGGGACGCCGGCGTGGTGCAGCGCCACCACCTCCCACTGGTCGTTGAACACCGGTGAGCCGGACGAGCCCGGTTTGGTGTCCGCCCGGTAGTGCATGAAGTCGCCGGGGAGGCCGACGACCTGGTTGTCACGCAGCGCGACCCGCTTCTTCTCCCCGCTCGGGTGCTGGACGATCGTGACGAAGTCGCCCAGGATCGCCTTGCCCTCGGCCTCGATCACCGGATTCCAGCCGAACGCCGCCAGCTCCTCCGGCGTCGCCTTCAGCGCCACGAGCGCGTAGTCGAGATCCTCGTCGGCGAGGAACAGCCGGTCCGGGTCGAGGCCCAGCGTGACGGTGGGCAGGGGCAGGCCGTCGAGGCCATCCTGGAAGTCGAACTCCACCACACTGCGGCCGGCCACGGCGGCCTCGGTGAGGACGTGGTGGTTCGTGAGGAGGAGTTGCGTCGACACCAGCGAGCCGGTCCCGAAGCCGACGACCCGGCCGCGGACGTCCCGGATGCTGACGCGCCCGACCGCCTTGGCGGCCAGGACCCCGGCGTCGAGGTAGCGGACGTGCACGTAGTCCTCGGTGCCGATGATCTTCTCCAGCATGCGGCTGGCGTCGGCCACGGCGGTGGGGTCCTGCTCGGCCAGGGCGGTCGGGTCCACCGGCTGGACCTCGCCGTGGTAGCGACTGAGCCGGTCGAGACGGGCCGCCACGCGCTGAGGCGTGTCGGCGAGGGCGATGTCGCCCTTGGCCAGGGTCGCCTCGGTGTCGTGGCGCCTCTCCGCCGAGTCGGTCACCCGTTTGACCGCCCGTTCCTGCTGCTCGGCCGTCGCTGCCTCGAACGTGTCCATCGTCTCTGCTCCTCGAGCCCGTCATGCCTGTCGGCCACTCAGAGCGCACGCCGCGGCGCGAAATACGCGCGGGAGCCGACCCCGTACCGGCGCCGCCGCTCGCCGACGCCCTCGCCCGCGGTCGCGCCCACGAAGGCCTCGCCCGCCTCGCCGACCTCCTCGCCCACCCCGCCCCGGTCGCCTAGAACCGCCAGTCGACCGGGGACTCCGGGGTGTACGAGCAGAACGTGCCGGTCTGCACGGAGGCGCGGAGGTGGCGGGCCAGGCGGGGGTGGGTGGCGTCGAGGTGGCGGATCGTGGAGCGGATGCGCTGCGTCACGGTCGAGCGGGCCCGTTCGGCGGCGCCGGCGGCCCGGCGGGACCGGCCCCCCAGTCCCAGCGCGGCGGTGAGGTGGTCGACCAGCGTGTCGATGTCCGCCCGGGCCCGCTCGGCGCGGGCGAGGTCGTGGGCGTCCTCGGCGTCGTCGAGGTCGGCCTGGAGCTCGCGCAGCCGCTCCTCGTAAGCCCGGCGGGCCGTGGCGTCGAGCACCTCGCCGGTCCCGTCCTCGGCCAGGCCCGATCCGGCGAGTTCGAGGCAGTGGACCTCTCGGCCCGGCGTCGCCAGCAGACGGGCCAGGTCCGCCATCCCCTTGGACGTCCGGACCGTCGTCGCCTCGCCCCCGTACGCCACCTGCCACACGTCGCCGTCCCGGCGGAACAGGGCGGTGGGCTCCGCAGCGGGCGCGGCGGGCGCCGCGGACGCCGGGGGCACCGGTGCCGGTACCGGGGCCCCGTGGGCCAGGGCGGCCAGCGCGGCCCGGGTGCGCACGATCGCCTCGCGCATCGGCAGCACGCGGCCACCGGCCGGGTCGGGCCGGAACAGCTCGTGGCCCACGCTGGCCGTGATGCTGACCACCGGCAGGGAGAGGGCGGTGGCGGCCAGGTCGGCGGCCTCGTCGCGCCGGCCGGCCCGGCCCAGCACCACCGAGGCGACGTCGAACACCAGCCGCAGCTCCGACGTCGACCCGGCGGCCAGCAACCACTCCAGGAGCTCGAGCGTCCTGCCGGCGGCGGTCGCCAGGTCGTCCCCCAACAGGGCGGCGAGCGCCGACGCGCGCAGGCAGGCGGACACCCCGGCGCCGTGGCCGAGCCGGCGGGCCTCGGCCAGCGCCTCGTCGAGTACCGCCACCGCACGATCCACGTCGGACCGGAGCAGGATCGACCCCTCGACCGCCCGGGCCCACGCCGCCGCCACCGGCGAGCTCGCCCCCACCGCCTCGGCGTGGGCGGCGTGGACGAGTGCAAGGCCCTCGTCCACGCGGCCCAGGTCGGCGAGGACCTGGCCCCGCCCGGCGTCGGACTCGACGGCCATGGCCACCATGCCGCGGGCGCGGGCCGCGTCCGCCGCCCGGGCGAACCAGTGCAGGGCGCCGGCCGTGTCGCCACCGGCCCGGGTCGCCTGGGCGATCGCCCGTCGCAGCGTGGCCGGGGCGTAGGGCGAGGCCTCGGCCGCCGGCAGCGCGGCGACGGCGAGCGCGACGGCCTCCCGGTACTCCCCGCCCATGTAGAGGCACGTGGCGGCCGTGGCGACGGCGTCCGCCCGGAACGGTGACCCGGCGCCGGCATCCGCCTCGGCCAGGGCGTCCTCCCCCGCCGGCCAGCGGTCCAGTGCCTGGCGGGCGAGGCGTCCCACCTCCGCGGTGTGGGCCTGGTGGACGACACCCCACATGGCGGCCACGAGGAGGAACGCCCGGTCCGGGGAGGGGTCGTGGGCCATGCACCAACGCAACGCGCCGGTCACGTTGTCGTAGAGGGCGAGGAGCTCGGCCAGCACGTCGGACGACCAGGTGGCCGAGCCGCGCGTCACGATCCCGGCCACCTGGTCCACCACGTGGCCGACCCAGCGCGCCTCGACCGCCCGGCGCTCTCCCGGCCCGGCGGCGTCGAGGCGGTCCCGGCCGTATGTCCGCAGCGTCTCCAGCTGCCGGTACCAGGTCACCGGCCCGGTCGGGTCGGCGGCCAGCATCGACGCGGCGACGAGGCGGTCCAGCAGGTCCTGGGTGGTGGCCAGCGTGGCGCCGGGCGGGGCGGCGACGGCGTGGGCCAGGGCGGCCGTGAACGGGCCCGGCACGACGGCCAGCCGGTCGAACAGCGCCTGCTCGTCCTCGCCGAGGAGGTCGTACGACCAGCCGATCGCCGCCCGCAGGCTCTGGTGGCGGCGGGCGCCCCGGCGGCGGGGCCGGTCGAGGACGTCCAGCCCGCCGCCCAGCCGGGTGAGGACCTCGGTGGGCGCCAGCGAGCGGGCCCGGGCCGCGGCCAGCTCGATGGCGAGCGGGACGCCGTCCAGCCGGCGGACCAGCTCCGCCACGGCGTCGTCCGCCTCCAGGGCGGCGCCGGCGTCGCGCGCCCGGGCGACGAACAGGCGGACGGCCGGGGCGTCGCTTGTCCCCGCCGGCGGCAGGCCGAGCGGGCCGATCGGCACGAGCGTCTCGCCGGGGACCTCGAGGGCGCTGCGGCTCGTCGCCAGGACCGTCGGCATCTCGCACGCCTCGAGCAGGCTGTCGACCGCGTCGGCGACGGCGTCGAGCACGTGCTCGCAGTTGTCGACCAGGACCAACGCGGCGTGGTCGCCGGGGGCGTCCAGCAGAGCGCCGAACGAGGCGTAGCCGAGCTGGGCGGCCAGCGACTCGGGGACGGCGGCGGCGGCGTCCACCCGCGTGAGGTCGACGACGTGGGCGCCCTCGGGGAACCGCCCGGCGCAGTGGGCGACGGCCGCCCGGGCGAGCGCCGTCTTGCCGATCCCGCCCGGCCCGACGAGCGTCACCAGCCGCCGGTCGGCCAGGCGATCGGCCACGAGCGCCAGCTCGGCCTCCCGCCCGACCAGCTCGACCATCCCGGCCGGCCCCGACGCCCGCGCCGCGCACACGGGCGCCAGCGTACGGGCCCGCCCC
>Ga0126306_10001118_pt1 | contig 14051 bp, 14 predicted proteins | sample Plot27_FD_92592 | JGI IMG/M metagenome (GOLD analysis project Ga0126306, IMG submission 92592) | Serpentine soil microbial communities from UC McLaughlin Reserve, CA, USA - Plot27 | ecosystem: Environmental > Terrestrial > Soil > Grasslands | place: USA: UC McLaughlin Reserve, Lake County...
ATTATCATCATTTACTAAAGAACATTTGATATATACACCAGCACAATTAGCAGTCAAGCCAAAGTATGATGGTACAGTAGAAGTAAAGATTGATGAACGAGGAGCTTCTCATGGCTGATGCTGGGTTCATAGGTTTATCTATTTTAACAGTAGGATCGGCAATATTTGCTTTAGAAAGTCGAGAAATTATTTATGGTGCAATTGCTTTAGCTATTTCAATGCTTGGCATAGCGGGTTTTTTTATTTTACTAGATTCTCCTTTTGTTGCAATGTTTCAGATCGCAGTCTACGTTGGGGCAGTTGCTGTTTTGGTTATATTTATTGTAATGTTAGTAAGGACCGAATCTCTCTTTTCTACTGATGAGGATAAGGGGAGACGAATTGCTGGTTTAATATTTTCATTATTGATGATGGTAGGAATTGGGGTTCTTCTTTTTAGTTCTATGTTTTCAAGGGCTGAGTTCAGTCCTTTGATGGAAAAGATTGTTAATAAAATCGGTAATGAGATGCTAACATATTATTCTCCTGTATTTATATTACTCGCTCTAACGCTAGCAGGTTCAATAATAGGAGCCTTATCCTTGGCAAGAAGGGAAGACAGTGATCAACGCGCCGAGACTTCTACTCCAAGTCCGAAATATGAAGAAAAAATATATCTTGATAAAAAAAATGAGGAGCATGAGCAGGAGCAAGTGTAATTAATGACTGAATTAATTAACTTTGTTACTGTTTCATTGATTCTTGTTGGCATAGGAATTTACGGGCTTATTGTTAAGCGAAATGCAATAAGAATGATTTTTGCAATAGAAATTATTGCAAATGCTGCAAATCTAAATCTAATCGCCTTTTCCCGCTATCTAGGCGATATACAAGGACAGGTATTTGCACTATTTGCAATTGCAATTGCCGCGGCAGAAGTAGCTGTTGGCTTAGCGATTATAATTATTGCTTATAGGCTGTACAAGGATATTGACGTTACTCAATACAAATATTTGCGAGGTTAACAATATGATAATTTTTAATGTATTTATATATAAAGGAGAAAAAAGTTAGATGACTTCTGAATCTGGAATATTAATGGCATCTGTATTTCTACCTTTATTACTCGCTCCATTATCTTATTTTTTAGGAAAAAAAAGAGGAGCAAATTTTGTTACTTGGTTTTCGTTTGGTACTTTAGTTCTATCCACTATTTTATTGATCATACCAGCGCTTACTCTCTCAGAAGAAAATCCTGTTTACGAAGAATCTTATGTCTGGAGCCAATTTGGTGATTTCGGATTGAAGCTCGATGGGTTCAGCATATCATTTGCTGTAACGATTTATGTCTTATCAGCTGTAATAGCATTATTTTCAAGAGAATATATGGTAAGAAAAATTGCTGGCCATTTTGATAATCTAGACCTGTCGAGCCCTTCCTCCAGTAATAATATTAATAATAATAATTCTGATGAGGAAAAATTAAGTAAAAATAGGATATCACCTGGTGGAAGAGAACAACTTGGGAGCCTTTATCATCTTGAGCCGTCATATAAACAACATATAGATACACAAATGGGCTTCTATTTTGCCCTTTTTCTCACATTCGCTATGGGAATGGTCGGTACAGTTTTATCCACAAATCTTATCGAATTTTATGTATTTTTTGAATTAATGCTTGTTCCCGCTTTCTTTCTAATAGCTCTATATGGTTATTCTACGAGAAAGAGAGTTTCTCTTATGTTCTTTTTTTGGACACATGTAGGAGCAGTTCTTTTATTACTGGGCATGCTTGCAATGGGTTTATTTGCAGGTGGCTTTGATTTTGAAACAATTAAATCCAATGTATCAAAAATTCCTTCACAATGGATGACGCTTATTGTATTTGCTGTTGTTATTGGAATTTCAGTAAAATTAGGTGCTTTTCTTCTTCATATATGGATTCCGCATACTTATGCTGAATCCCCTACTCCCATTTCCGCCCTAATTGCTGGCCCTATGAGCGCTATAGGAGTGTATGCACTATTAAGAATTTGGATAGATCTTCTAGCTATATCGTATTCTGATTATAGTATTTACATAAACTTTTGGGGTGTGATAACAATGATTTACGGAGGTGCCATGGCTTTGATGCAGGATGATATTAAAAAGTTATTGGCATATTCGAGTATCAGCCATATGGGTTATATCATCTTCGGATTAGGAAGTCAAAGTATGTTAGGTATAACAGGTAGCGCATTAATGTGGATTCCTCATGCACTAGGTGAGACAATTTTATTCTTGATGGCAGGTTCTTTAATCCTCCGAACAGGCACGAGAAGTATGTCCAATTTGGGAGGCATTGCACGCAAAATGCCTTATACTGCGACCTTTGCAATGATAGCAGTACTAACAATGATAGGAGTACCTCCAACAACTGGTTTTATGGCTGAATGGATACTGTTCACTGGGGCCTTACAAACGGGAACGGAACATATGGATTCCTTTAGAGTTGTTTTGTTTTCCCTTGCTATTCTTACTACTATCTTGACCTCTTCTTACTTATTAGTGATGTATAAAAAAATATTCTTTGGAAAAATTTCACCTCGCTTTGAAAAATTACGAGATGTTAACAGATATGCAATAATTCCAATGGCATTTATGGCGGGTTTGACTCTATTTTTTGGCGTTTATCCTGATCCTATTATTAATCCTATAATTGCATATTCAGAGACAATTTTTTCAGATTCTCCCGAAATTGCTTCTCTTCCAACAGTCACTAATTTGAAGAATACTCTTCTCTCTTCTGGAATAATTTTACAAGACGAATATCAAAGCTTTTTAGACGGAGAATATAGGGATCATCAATTAAAACAGGTTAAAAGTATAGAAATTATGGAGAATAGGTGAAAAGAAAAAATGGTTGAATCAGTCGGGTTTGAAGGAATTGCTATAAATGTTTGGCTTGTGTGGATAGTCCCATTTTTAGGTGCAGCATTAATTCCTGCTTTAGCTAAAAAAAGTACCAGATTTTCAAATATTAGTGCTGTTGGATTTGCAATAATCAGTGCTCTTCTTGCGGCTACTCTTATTCCCCTAGTTACCTCCGGAACTGAAATTCATAGCCAGATCCCTTGGATCTCTGCGTTAAATATCAAAGCCGGGATCCTGGCAGACCCACTTAGTATTATTATGACAAATCTTGTTGCATGGATATCATCCTTAATTATTATTTACTCTGTTGGTTACATGCATGGAGATAGGGACTTGGTACGATATTGGTTCTTTATGTTATTTTTTATAGGATCAATGCAATTGATTGTTCTTTCGGATAATCTCTTGATGGTATTTTTTGGATGGGAAGGTGTAGGTTTTGCCTCATATGCATTGATAGGATTTTGGTATGCAGACAGAAAGAAAGATTATGTTGGCAGAGAAGGTCATATTGTCAAAGGAATAGCGATGTGGGCATCCCCAACACATGCAGGAATAAAGGCATTCTTGATGACACGAGCAGGGGATGTTATGATGCTATCTGGCATGTTTTTAATTTTTATGTATGCTGGTACTTTTGGTTTTAAAGAACTGTTAGCTGATCAAACTTGGGCTCATACGATGATGGAACAAAACCTTTTGGTACCTGCAGCTGTTCTTCTTTTTGGAGGAGCAATAGGTAAGTCAGCTCAATTTCCTTTGAATGAATGGTTATTAGAAGCGATGACTGGTCCTACACCTGTTTCTGCATTGATACATGCAGCTACAATGGTTAAAGCTGGTGTTTTTCTTGTTGCTAGGATTGGGCCATTATTTTTTGCCTTAGCGGCATTTGATGCTGCAATTTTCTTTGAGGTGGTTGCATGGGTAGGAGCGATAACGGCATTTCTCCTTGCGACCCAAGCCATTGTGAATCCTGAAATCAAAAAGGTTTTGGCCTATTCTACAGGTTCACAAATTGGTTATATGATGATGGCACTGGGAATAGCAGGCCTTTCTACTCAATTCGTTGATGGTTATACTGCTGGATTTTTTCATCTCATGAGTCATGCGATGTTTAAGGCATCATTGTTTATGGCAGCCGGTGCGATCTTACATGTAGTAGGTTCCAGATTTATGACGGATATGGGAGGATTGAGGAAGAATATGAATAAGACATTTATTTTTATGTTACTTGCAGGGCTCTCATTAGCAGGTGCTCCTTTAATAACTTCTGGATTTTGGAGTAAGGATGCGATTTTTGCGGCCCTTTTAGAATCAGGAACCTCAACAGGCGGTGCGCTTTTCTTTATTGCATTTATAGTTGCAATAATGACTGCCTTTTATACATTCAGGATGGTAGGTATGGTCTTTTTCGGTACGAAGAGTAAACATATACAGGCCATCGAACAAAGCTCTTCTAACAGGTCTCAATCTGTGTCGTATGTATCTTCTGAACCTTTAGATGACCATCATAATTTGAAACAAGATACTAAACCCAAGATTCATGAGGTAACACCAATAATGTGGATCCCCTTCGCAATCTTAGCAATTTCCACCATACTAATTGGATTAGTTGGATTTATCTTTGAAGAAGAGATTCATTCTATCATGGCATCCTATCTTTTTAGCTCATTTGGTATTGGAGAAGCAATTAGCACTCATAATTCTGCAAACACTATAGAGCAGAATGCAGGCCAAACAACAGAAACGTTAAATCCTATCGCGTTAGTGTCCTCATTTCTAGCTTTTGGTATAGGATCTGGTTTGGGTATATTATTCTATATCATTAGAAAAAAAGATCCAGAAATTATTTCACGATATCCTATTTTAAAGAAGGCATGGTCTTTCTTGTATAATAGATGGTATCTTAATAGTTTATTATATTGGGGATTTGTTACAATACCTCTACGTCTATATCATATCATTTGGCTATATTTTGAGAATATTATTGCCCAAGGAATTAATCCGGCATTACAGTTTTCTATGAGCTATTTGTCAAAATGGGTAAAATATACACAGACTGGAGTTACACAAACATATCTTTTTGTCTTTGCGGCAGGAATTATCATTGTTCTAATCATGTTATACTTATAGGAGGAATGGAGAGATAAAAAATGATTGATATTTCGTCTACGCCAATTATAATAATTATACTTCTTGGTTCAGTTGGTCTTGGAATTCCTATAGTAGATGCCTATAAAAAAGAAAAAGGAAAAAGCAAGAATAAACTTTTTAGTGCCATAACATTTGGGACTTTAATTATAGCATTACTTATAGTAATCGCTCGAGTAATAAGTGGAGAACCTCTTCCTGCGATGTATTTTGGACATGATGTTATAGCAGATGATATGTTCGGTTCCTTCTTTGCACTTTCTCTTTTAATCGTCTCTATAATGGTATCAGCTTCTTCATGGAACTATATGAGAGGAATTTCAAATTATTCTTCCTATTATTCCTTAATTTTACTATCCACAATCGGAATGGTATTGATAGCTTATTCAACCGATTTTGTAATGTTGTTTATCGCGTGGGAACTTATGTCAATACCCACATATGCTCTTGCTGCATTTTCCAAGAAAGATCCAATCTCAAATGAAGCTGCTATAAAATATTTTATGTTTGGAGCGTTCTCATCTTCCATTCTAGTGCTTGCGATTGGATTTGTCTATGCAGTTACTGGCACCACTAATATTGGTGATTCTATAACAATTCTTGCTGAATTTTCAGCACCAAATCAAGGTTCAGATAAACTAGGAGGTATCATTCCAATTTCTTATCTTGCAATAGGTTTGTTTGTTGCTGGCTTTGGGTTTAAAATGGGTTTGGTACCATTTCATATGTGGTTACCCGATGCATATGAAGGTGCACCTACAACAATAGGTGCCTTGTTGGCTGCGGGAACAAAAAAAGCAGGTTTTGCAGCAGCCATTAGAGTCATCGTAATTGGAATGTTCGCAGTTGGGTTGGACTGGAGTATTGTTCTTGCCATTTTAGCAGTTATTACCATGACTATAGGTAATTTTGGGGCTCTTATACAAAGAAGCGTTCCTAGAATGATGGCTTATTCTAGTGTAGCCCAGGCAGGTTATATGATGATTGGACTAGCACTAGCCCCCTACGCCAGTTCTGCTCTGGACGGATCACTTTTTCACATTCTTAATCATGCTGTAATGAAATCAGCCTCATTTTTAGCTATTGCTGCTGTTGCAATAGCATTAGCCAGTTACAGTTTAGAAAAATACAGTGGACTTGGGAGAAAAATGCCCATCACCGCAATTGCACTATCAATATCATTATTAGCATTAGCTGGTGTTCCTCCATTGAATGGTTTTTGGAGTAAGTTGGTACTTTTTCAATCTGCAATAGATAGTGGTACAGTAATCTCATGGGGTCCTTACTTAGCGATCGCTGGATTATTAAATAGTGCATTATCCCTAGGTTATTATTTATGGATTATTAAAAAAATGTACCTTGATGAAAGTGGTGATATGTCCAGGGTAAAAGAACCAAAGGCCATTCTAGGTGTATTGGTATTTGCGATTATTTTTATGGTAGGATTTGGAATATGGCATGCACCATTACTAGAATTCGCCTCAATATCGGTTCCTCCCAACATCGATCAATTAGTTCCTTCAATTGGAAATATAACTCAAAATTAAAATTCTTTTTTTTTAATTCTGTCAATTTAATAGATCAAACTATTTTATCATGACAATAAACAAATTACTTGGAATCTAAATAATAATTTCCAACATTTTCTACTAAGTTAGCAGGATATCCAGAATGATAACATATAGTTGTGTAATTAAGATAAAACTCATATTTAATTTAAGAACAAATAAATAATGAAAATTACTTTATTAGTTCTATTTTTTGTCTTTATTAAGGAAATTAATGGAGAGGTAATATATACACATATACTTATTATATTGATCAATATATATATAAAAAATAAGATAAATCGAAGAAAATAAAAGATTAGATCCTTTAATCTAGTAATGATAAGAATTTAAGATCTATTTCATTCTAGTAAATAACGACGAAACTTATATCACCTTATATCTTATTTTTATTAATGTCAATATTTTTTACAATAATTATCAAAAATAAAAATCTAGTTTAAAAATAAATCAGAAATTGCTTTTGAAATAAAAAACAATCCTGTCCTGATTTTTAGAATTCATACATAAAGATGTTGTTATGTCTTTTCTTCTGTTTCTTCTTCTGTTTCTTCTCCTTCATCTATACCTTCTTGTGCTTGTTCTGAGTTTTCCGAAGAAGTTTGATCGCTTGTTTGTTGTGCTAATTCTGCCGTAGCATAACCATTTCCAACTTTTGTTATTTTAACCTTTAGCTTTTCGTCAACCTTGGTTCCAGGAACAAATATTACAAATCCTTCTATCTTTGCGACTCCAGAATCTCCTCTGTTGCTAATAGCTTCAATTGTTACATCGTATTGTTCGCCTACCTTAACTGGTGAATGACGAAAACGTCTTGGTCTATTTCTATCCCCATATCCTCCACCACCACTTCTTCTGCCTCCACTATATCCTCCACTATAGGATCTGTCTGAAAGATATGTTCTAACTTCAGTTGCTGGTAAAAAACTAGCTATTCTCAATGTTTTCATACATTCTATATTTTCTTAGATATTTCAACTTTAGTATTTTTAACTTTAAAAAAAGATTTTAAATCAAAATGTTTAGTGGATAACTATTAAGAAGTTAATATATGAAATAATATTAAACTTAAAATTTAGTTATACTTTAACTTTTATAGCCATGAATCTCTAAATTGTAAAAATATCTATGAGAATAAAATATCCTAAAAAATAAGTACTATAAAGTAAATAAGATCCTAACTAGACTAATTGGAGATATGCTTCATAAGATATGTAATAGCACTACTATAAGAAATAATAGCATGAAAGTATTTCATTTACGACCTGAGAGAAAGGTAATCGATATTCTTATCGTTAATATTAATGGGAAATTCTTTGCATGTGATAATTATTGTCCACATCGAGGTGCATCTTTATCAAAAAGTGCTATATCATATAGCAAACACCGTATTATATGCTATTTGCATGACTTTGAGTATAATCTTAGTACAGGAAAACTTGAAAATATTCCTTCCAAATGGCAGAATCAAAATTCAGAATGGAAAAAATCAAATGATTTAGTTATTTATAAAATAATTGAAAAAGAAAATAATATTTATGTTGATATTCCTTAATATTTTACAATTTGAATTAAATATTTCCATTATCAAGGTTTATTTAACTCCACGTTTTTATTCTTAAACCTTTCACCTGACTCAATTACTTTCTTTTTTTCATCATTAAGTTCGTCTAGTGTCATAGGAATTACTAATATAATATTATTTAACTTTACATCTAATGATAAGTCTAACGATCCTTCCTTATGCAGATCTTTTTCGGTAAATATTGCAGCATACGTTGATTTTTTTAATAATTCATATACATTGCGGTTATTTTGAGAGAATAATAATTCAAGGTCACCAACTGGTATTATCGAGCCATACTCATCAATATCCAATTGAGTCACCGTAACTATATTATCAGTATAGCTAGTAATCTTTGCAAGCATATTAATATATTATAAAAGTAAATTAATAACTTTTCTTAGACAATTAATCATTGATTCTTTTGTAGATAATATAGTTGAACTGAAGTTTTTATATATATTTATTAATAATCAATTACTTTTTTAAAGGATTATTTTTATTTTTTGTTATCAATTTTTGAGGACTGACTCGGTAATGGAATTAGATTTAAATAGAAAAAGTCGAATTTTTTTTATGATAGTAATAGAAAATATGGCTAGGATGTAAAATAAACGTCCTGAAAAATTATTTTTGTTTTATCTTTGAGTCCATTCCAACCATCCCTCCTGCGAATAAAAAAACTCCAAAAATTGTTATAAATAGAAATGCATATTCAAACGAATAGACAGAAATACCCAGAACTTCTGTTTTAGGATAACCCTTGGGGGTTAAGTTATTATTAACTGTATCTTGGATTACTATAGAACCTGTAGTTATCATTCCAATAATTCCTATTGCTAAAAGCGATCCTCCCAATATTCTTATATTTCTTCTTTGTTTCCCATGATGAAGTAAGAATAACGTTATAGCAGTAAATATATTTTTAGAAATCATCAATATAGATAGAGTCAGTATTTCTTATATAACTTTTGGATAAATGGGTAAATGCTGCATTCACTAGCATAATATAATATTTATTATAGAGCCGTAAGAAAAAATTCAAAACTCAATCGAGTAGCTCATAATTATGATTAAAAGAAAAATAAACCTACGAATTTGTACCTTGTAATATGTGAATAGAAAAAGCCTTCTAATCTTCTGGTTCCTTATGCTTATTTTCAGGAAACGCTTCTTCAGCAATTGTTTCAATTGATTCACCTGTCGGTAATGGGACATTCCTATCCACTTTATATTTGGATAATTCTGGAAAATTTTTTCCAATTATTACGTTCATTCCTACTGCTATTATCTCAGATTTTGGAATATCATATCTGTCATTAGAATATCCAAACACTATTATCTTATCCGGAGTTTCTTTTGCTACAAAACCAAGATCATCTTCATTTTCTGCCCTAACTCCTTTGTTAAAGAGAGATTTGGGATATTTTCCTTCATAATATGCTAAATCAACTTGTTGTTTATCATCTTTCCATGGATCTCTCCTGCTGGTTGGAAGTGGATCATTACGATTTACTCTATATTTTCTTTCTAACTCAGAAAATGGGAGACCGATAAGAACATTTGCTCCTACTTGTTGAATCTCTGATAATGGAATATCATATCTATTTCCTTTTCCACCAAAAACTATTATCTTATCGGGAGTTTCTCTTACTACGTATCCAATATCTGGATTATCTAAAGTTTTTACTCCTCGGTTGAAATACCTTCCGGATACCATAGTTAGGATATATTACCGTTCTATAAAAAACATTCTTAAAAGCTTTATTTAGAATTGGGTATCTATAGTTGAGATAATGGTAAAGATAGTTGCAAATTTTATCTTCTATAATTTTCTGAATAATTCTTTAGTTGAGTGGATTTCCTAAATCTGGGAAGTAGTATTTTTTATTAGACAAAGTTTATTGATGAAACCATGTTAAGGAATAAATAAATACCTAACAATAAATCTTATCTATTTACTTCGAGCATTTCAGTTATCTTACTTAATTTTTTTCCTTTTACGTAGAGCACCAGAATGATTTTACCAGAATTAGACCTAAAATTAGAAAGGATATTTAACGAGAGCCATATTGTAACATATTAAGATTAGTAAGTTCTTCTAATTGATGTTTTAAGCGATTGGTATAATTATTTGTTATATTACTTATAACCAAATTAAGTTCATTTTTTGCTTTGAGTGAATATGATTTGTATAAGTTTTCCATTTTACTAACAAGAAGTTGAGAATGATTATTCTGTTTCATGAGTAAATTGAATAATCTATCCTCATTATTCCAATCATCAAGGTCATCGTGAATTTGATAAGCTATTCCCATCAAATGACCAAAATTTCCTATTGCTCTAGTATCTTCTTCATTTGCATTAGCTAAAATGGCACCAATTCGGGTAGAAGATTCAAAGAGAGAAGCTGTTTTATGTTCCAATACCTTGATATAATCATCTTCAGTAATGGTATGATCTTTGTTCAATCTAATCTCCATTATTTCTCCTTCGCTCATACGAATCGCGGCATTAGCGATCTCTGAGGAAATGCGAGGATTATTTAATTTCGAGGTTATATTTAAGATAATGCCAAGTACAAAGTCTGCTGTTAATATACTGTTATTATATCCATATTTTACATGAAACGATGGTTTTCCTCTTCTCACATTTTCTTCATCAATAATATCATCATGAATGACTGACTCTGTATGTAAAAGTTCAATTGCAGATGCTGCAAGAAATCTTTCATCATCTATTTTAGAAAAACCTTGAGGAAAATTTGTGCGAGTATTATCATTATTTTTTGATTTAATTATTTCAGATGATAACAACAATATAAGAGGACGGATACGTTTTCCTCCTTCGCACGCATATTTAAGAGAAGAATAAAATTCAGACCAGGAATAGAGATTCAATTCCCTTTCTAAAGTAGCATTAATTTTTAATAAAAAATCCCCAAATTGTTCCATCAATGAGCCACTGGATTCTTGATTTGTATTTTTTCCTTTTAGACTATCGCCGCCATCCAAATATTTAATCTTCACTTTAGTTAAAAATAATCAGAATATTAATGCTACGATGAGGTATCTTAGTAATTATCCGTAATAGTGAGTTATTATGCAAAAATTTTCATTGCTCCGGCCGGGATTTGAACCCGGGATCTGCGACTCGAAAGGCCACAATGCTTGACCGGATTGTGCAGCCAAAATAAAGCTTCTACACCACCGGAGCACGATGACTTGTAATTATAATTTCTATAAAATCTTTTCTTAATTTAAAACTCTAATAAGTATAAGAATACAAAAGGTTTTTCTAATCTTTCTATGTTTTAATATGTATGATAAGCAATAGAATAGATTCGAGTAATTTAGTGTCATTAATCAAAATAATTGATGATGAAATAAGTAAAAGAAGCTTATTAAATCATCGATTTTATATTCTTTGGAGAGAAGGAAAATTAACCTTGAACCATTTACGTAGTTATTCTAAAGAATACTTTCAATTGGTAAAAGCTGTTCCTGAATTAGTTCATAACATTCAAGAGAACCTTAAAAACAATGATGCTGGAAATGAATATGTCAAAGCAGTACAAAATACTCACAATGAAGAAGATCAACACATCCATCCATGGATTAAATTTGCACAGTCACTAGGAATTGAAAAACAAGAATTAGTGGAATATGAAGGAAATAGTGAAGTTAATATGGCTATTTCAAATTTAAAAAAATTATGTCTCTCCTCGATATGCGAAGGTGCATCAACCATGTATTCATTTGAGAAGGAAATACCACAAATTAGTAAAGCAAAAATTGAAGGATTAAAAAAATATTATAATATTTTCACGGATGAAGGCATAACATATTTTAAGATACATCAAATTGCAGATATAGAGCATGCTCGATTATGGAAAACAATTTTACTTGATATCAATATAGCTGGAAAGACCAAAGTTTCAAATGAAACGATATTAAATGCATCAGTAAGTTCATTGAATTCTCAAAATCAAATCCTAGATGCAATCTACAATAATTCTGTAAAAGATACTATGAATTAATTTTTTCTCCAATCACTCTTCTTCACACTTAAATTTTTATAACCTCTTTATTGATTATAATTGAAATAGTTGGGCCTATAGCTTAGCCTGGTAGAGCGACCGGCTCATAACCGGTAGGTCGAGGGTTCAAACCCCTTTAGGCCCATTATTCTGTTGAGATTAAATAAGATTTCTTTTTTGTATAGATCAAAAATAATAATGTGTTCAGACAAGAAGAAAAAACATACAATATCACTACTAGGAGAAAGAATGTGATATGCCTGTAAAACTTTTACAATCTTGGAAAAAATAAATGAAATAGAAAATATTCAGAATAGCTTTTTAGTAAAACAATATCACAATTTTATGGATCCATGACTTTACCATTATGCTCAGACATTACAATATCTCATAAGATCTCATATTTTTAAGATTAACTTTCAGTATAACAATACTATTATTATCTTATCAGTAATATTTTTATGTTATAGAGTTCTCGGTACTGTTTATGTCTATCCAAGAAGAGGAAAAGAAAATTTATGCTATAAAACATGATAAAGTAAAAAAAGAACACGATAAGACAAACTTCTCACCTCTTGATGTTAATAGACATAATTATAATGTATATTCGTATTCAAAAGATATTTCTGGAAAAAATAAAATTGTCCCTAGGAATTTTGAGAACTCGGTCAATTATCAACAAATAATCAAGACTATGATAGAAATAAAGCATAATTTTCTTGAAGAACATAAGAATATTCTCAATACCTATTATTCAATCTATTCTAAACGTTTAGATGATATAATTTATTATAACTTAAATAATGTACATACTAGGAAAGAATATGATAACATCTTTAATGAAATTAATCAATATCAAATGAATAATCAAACTAATTCTACTACAAAAATAATAAATGATATTATCGATAAAAATATGGATACATTTCTTAAATCAATAGAATTTGCACATAAATTTTACTATGGCGTTGTCCAAAGTTATTATGATTATGTAGTAAAAATTAACAAATCACCTGATAAAGAATCTTATCATTATTGATTAACTATAAATTGACTATATAATTGTCTCAAAGCGTTATTTAGGATACTGTTCAAGTAGTTGAACTACTATAAACTGTGAAACTTTTTATCTAACTTTATTGAACCCTACTATATGCAGTGGTCAAACCCCTTTATGTTATTCTCAATTAAAAAAGTATTTTTCATATAATTCCACCGAATCCATGAATTAGTTATTACTAATAGTAACAAAATAAAGAATGATATCGAATATAATCCATAGGAAACTAAAACTGGAGGAAGTGGAAGGGATAGTATTCTAATTATAATTGCTAATCTAACTTTTCTATTCATATTGCATATGCTTAAAGTGACAAACTTTTTTAATAATACATTCTCGATTAGTAATTAAATGGATTTCAATGTTAGTATAGGAGATGACAATCAAGATATAAGAATTTTAGCACCATGGTTTCTTAATTGTTTGAACAGATTGTCTGGAAGTAATCCTGCGAAATTTATATTAAAACAACAAGTTTTTGCACAAACACCAATGAATGGTTTCAAAGCAGATCCAGAGAAATATCAAAAATATGTAAATCTAAAGGGAAATTCAGACTATACCCGCGTTGTTGAGCCTATTATAGATTTTTTAGAAAGAAATAGATTCATAAGAATTTCTGATGTTAATCCAGCAAAAATTGCAATTACGCGAATTGGTGTTGATAAATGCAACGAACCTACAGACATAGAATGGAGTTATAATCATACATTTTATCCTATAGAAGATGATGATGATATTGCTAAGAATCCAGGATATCGAAACTATAAATAA
>Ga0126306_10001119_pt1 | contig 14049 bp, 13 predicted proteins | sample Plot27_FD_92592 | JGI IMG/M metagenome (GOLD analysis project Ga0126306, IMG submission 92592) | Serpentine soil microbial communities from UC McLaughlin Reserve, CA, USA - Plot27 | ecosystem: Environmental > Terrestrial > Soil > Grasslands | place: USA: UC McLaughlin Reserve, Lake County...
CCGGGGCTCCCAGTTCGACGGCACCGGTCTGCTGCGCAACTGGTGGACCGACGAGGACCGCACCGCCTTCCAGTCGCTGGCCGACGCCCTCGTCGAGCAGTTCGGCGAGCTCGAGAGCCGTGACGTGCGTCGACTCCTCACGCAGTGCTCTGAGGTTGTCGGCCACGCGTGCGTAGTACTCCGCGTGTGCCCGGCGGGTGGTCTCCGCCTCACCGGTGGCCCGCAGCAAGTCGTCGGCGTACCGGCTGATGGTTTCCAGGAGCGAGATCCGAGGGTTACCGTCCAGGTCTTCCGAGATCGTGACCAGGCTGGCGTCGCTGAGTTCCGCGACCGTGTCGAGTGGGTCGCCGACGGCGCCCTCCGGCAGGCAGGCGACCGCGGCGACGGCGTCGAGGTCGGCGCCGCCCGAGAAGACTGCGAGCCGGCGGAAGACGCTGCGATGCGCGGGGCTCAGCAGGTGATAGGACCAGTCGATCGTGTCGCGGAGCGTCCGCTGCCGCTCGGGCGTCACGCTGCTCGTCGACGCGATGTCGAGGAACTGGTCGATCCGGTCCCACAGCGCCTTGGGGCTGAGGAGCCGGACCCGGGTGGCGCACAGCTCGATGGCGAGGGGCAGTCCGTCCAGGCGGCGGCAGATGGCCACGACGTCGCTGACGTTGGCGGGCGTGAGCCTGAACCTCGGCTGCACCGCCTGGGCACGTTGTACGAACAGCTGCACGGCTGCGGAGTTCTCCGCTGCGGACAGCGTGGCGTTCTCCGGCAAGGTCAACGGCACCACCGGATGCTGATGTTCGGCGACGAGACCAAGCGCGCGCCGCGATGTGACGATGACGGCGACGCGCTCCGCTGCTTCGAGGAGTTGAGCAACGACCTTGTCGGCGCCCTCGAGCTGCTCCAGGTTGTCGAGCACGAGCAGCAGGGACTGACGCCTCAGGTGGGCGAAAAGGCGCGGCGGGGTTCTCTCCCTCGCCGGTAGATCGAGCGCCTCGGCGATCGACGTCAACATCACCTCTTCGGTGGTGACGGCGGCGAGCGGCACGAAGTACACGCCGTCGGGAAAAGCAGTCATCAGTTGCGCGGCCACGGAGATGGCAAGCCGGGTCTTACCAGCGCCGCCTGGTCCGATCAGTGTGACGAGCCGGCTGTCGCGGGAGCGGAGCAGTTCCGTCAACAAGGCGATGTCGGGATCGCGGCCGAGCAACGGTGTCGCCTGGGCGGGCAGGCTGGTCGGCGTACCGAGGGTGCGCAGAGGCGGGAAGTCCTGCTGGAGACCCGCGATGGTGACCTGGTACAGCTGCTCGGGTTCGGGGATGTCCTTCAGGTGGTGACCGCCGAGGTCGTGCAGCGCGGTCCCGTCGGAGAGCTCGGCCAGTTCGCCGGTGACCGCGGAGATCACCACCTGTCCACCGTGGGCCGACGAGGCGATCCGCGCGGCCCGGTGCACGTCCATCCCCCAGTAGTCGCCGTCGTGCACGCCGGGCGAGCCGGTGTGGATGCCCATCCGCACGCGCAGCCGCTCACCACCCGGCCAGCGATGATCCGCCAGCCGCCGCTGACCCTCCGCAGCCGCCTCGACCGCGTCGGTGGCCGTGGGGAACACGACGAAGAAGCTGTCCCCCTCCGTACCGATCTCCGTGCCGCTCCTTGCGGCCCAGACCTCCCGCAGGATGCGCCGATGGCTGTCCAGCACTTCGACATAGCTCGGCCCGAGCCGGGTCAGCAGCAGCGTCGATCCCTCGATGTCGGAGAACAACATCGAGACCGTTCCCACCGGCAGTACCCTCATCCCACCCCCGTTTTCCAGACCACCCGGCTCCGCTGCTCGTCAATTGTCCATCGGGTTCCCGGCGTCGAAAAGAAGTTGCTGAGGGCGACGACCAGGTGACTGTTTTGCCGATCGTCAGGCCGGGTACCGGACCTGCCGGACCGGACGAACAGACGGAGGAGCAGCCGAATGGGTGACTACGAGGCCTCGACCATCGTCGACCTGGCGCCGAACCTCTTGTTCGACTACCTGTCGGACGTCGAGCGGCTGCCGGAGTACCTGCCGCGAATGACCGAGGCGCACCGGGTGGATGAACGCCCCGACGAGGCCCAGGGACTGGAGGCGCGGAAGCCCGGCGAACCTGTGCACGAACGCGTCGAAGTGGCCGCGGTGGTCGACCCGGCGGACGGTCCGGAACAGGAAGTCAGGAGCGAGGCCTCGATCGACATCATCGAGGAAGGCCGCAAACTCCGCTGGTCCGCGCCGGGCCCGCACGACTACCACGGCGAGCTGGACGTGGATTTCGTTGCCGACGGCACCTCGAAGCTCACCGTCCGCCTGCACACCGAACACACCGACGGTCCCTCGATCGACGAGGCTCTTCAGCACACTCTCGAAGGAATCAAGGCCTCCGCGGAACGCCGGCCTACCAACGCCGACGACACACCCGGCGTCTGAGCGCAACCTTCACTGATGCTGGTGCCGCTGGTTCCCCACCTGGCGCAACGCGTCGATGAGGGCTTCGACCGCAGGGCTGAGGTGTCCTGACAGACAGGCGGCCTGGATGTGCCGGACACTTCGGTGGCCGGAGACAGGCCTGGCCTCGCCGAGCTCCTGCAGGCGAACCACGGTGCGTGCCGTCAGCGGGTGCTGAGCCGGCAGCAGAACCCGGACCGGATCCTCGAACAAGGTGATGATCTCGAGGTCGTCCGGTCGGCTCGCGGGTTCGAAGTCGTGCTCGAAGATGATGGCCGCATCCAGCGCCCCGCGGGCCAGCTTGGTGAGAGCCTCGTCGCGGTTGACGAGATCGTCGACGATGACCAGGCCCGGGTGCTGCTCGCCCAGCGCGCCCTGACCCAGCTGGGCCGGCCGGGGGCGCTCCTATGATTGGGCATGACTTCGCCGGTGCTCGCTACCAAGATCTTTGTGCCGGCGCGTCGTCGTGGACTGGTCGAGCGTCGTCGGCTCATCGAGCGGCTGAACGCCGCTTTCGACGCGGCGCAGCGGCTCGCGCTGATCTCCGCGCCCGCCGGCTTCGGTAAGACCACGCTGGTCGGTGACTGGATCGACGAGATCACCCGTCGGCAACCCGACACACGGGTCGCGTGGCTCTCCCTCGACGATGGCGACAACGACCCCGTGCGCCTCCTGACGCATCTCATCGCCGCGTTGCAACGCTTCGACGAGGGCCTCGGTGCCGATGCGCTGGCCCTTCTGGGTGCAGCCCGGCCCGTGCCTGTCGAGACGACGCTGACTGCCCTGATCAACGACCTGGCCGCGGCCGACGTACGGACTGTTCTCGTTCTGGACGACTACCACGCCCTCGAGGCTTCGGCGGTTCACGAGGCGATGACATTCCTCCTCGACCATCTCCCCGCGCAGGTTCAGCTGCTGGTCGCGAGCCGGGCGGATCCTCCGCTTCCGCTGTCGCGACTCCGGAGCCGCGGTGAGCTCCTGGAACTGAGAGCTTCCGACCTGCGCTTCACGCCTGCCGAAGCCGACGACTTCCTGAACGACGTCATGGGCCTGGGCCTCTCCGCCGGCGACGTCAGTGCCCTCGAAACCCGTACCGAGGGCTGGGCCGCCGGTCTTCAGCTCGCCGCGCTCTCGCTGCGGAACCGCGATGACGTCTCCGCGTTCATCGATGCGTTCAGCGGCAGCAACCGCTTCGTCCTCGACTACCTTGTCGAGGAGGTGCTCGATCACGAGCCCGAGCACGTCCGTACCTTCCTGCTCCACACCGCCGTGCTCGAGCGGTTGACCGGATCGCTGTGTGACGCCCTCACGGGCCGCACCGACGGGAGCCGGATGCTCGAGAGCTTGGAGCGCGCGAACCTCTTCGTCGTCCCGCTCGACGACCGCCGCCAGTGGTACCGCTACCACCACCTGTTCGCCGACGGCCTGCGCGCCCGCATGCTCAGCGAGGACGCCGACCAAGTCCAAACGCTGCACCTCGCCGCCAGCGCGTGGTACGAGCAGCACGGGTTCTTCGACGAGGCCATCAGCCACGCGCTTGCCGCCGGGGATCACGACCGCGCGGGGTTCCTGATGGAGCTGGCGCTGCCGGACCTTCGACGTACCCGGCAGGACGCGACGTTGCTCGGCTGGCTCGAAGCGTTGCCCGACGAGGAGGTACGGCGCCGTCCGGTGCTCGGCGTCTTCTACGGGTGGATGCTGATGGTCGCCGGCGACCTCGACGCCGTGGATGCCCGCCTCGATGACGCCGAGCGGGCACTTGCGGACGGCACTCCGGAGGCGGGCTCGCCGAGTGCCGGGTGGGCGGATACGGGTGAGCTTCGAACGCTGCCCATGACGATTGCCACTTTCCGGGCCTCACTGGCCCAGGCCCGTGGTGATGTGGCCGGCACGACCGAACATGCCCAGCGGGTGCTCGATCTCGCCGGACCCGACGACCATCTGGCCCGCGGGTCCGGAGCGGGGTTCCTCGGGCTCGCACTGTGGGCGGACGGGGAGGTGAACACCGCGTTGCAGACGTTCTCGGAAGCGGTGCGGAGCCTGCACGCGGCAGGGAACCTGTTCGACGAGCTCAGCGGGGCTGTCGTGCTCGCGGACCTGTGGACCGTAGCCGGACGACCGAGCAAAGCCCGCCGGGCTTACGAGGACGCGCTGCAGTTGGCCACTGCCGCCGGAGGAGCACAGGCCGTGCATCTGCCGACTGCTGACCTCCAGGTCGGGCTCGCCGAACTCGACCATGAGGCTGGCAACACGGACTCCGCCACCCGGCACCTCGAGACCGCCAAGTCCCTCGGCGACGAGGCGTCGACGATGGAGAACCGCTACCGGTGGTACGTCGTAGCGGCCCGCGCCAAGGAGGCTGAGGGCGACCTGGATGCGGCGATTCACCATGTGGGTCAGGCAGAACGGCTCTACCTGCGCGGCTTCTTCCCTGAGGTCCGGCCCATCGCCGCCATGAGAGCCCGGCTTCAGATCGCCCAAGGAGACCTCGCCGCGGTCGCCGACTGGGCTGAGGACCGTGGTTTGCCCGTCACCGACAACCCCGGCTACCTGCGCGAGTTCGACCATCTCACCCTCGCGCGGCTCCGCCTGGCGCAGTACCGGAGCCACCACCGCTCCGGCACGATCGACGAGATGGTGGGGCTACTGGAGCGGCTCCTCGAGCCCGCTCTCGCTTCTGGACGTGGCGGCAGCGTTCTGGAGATCCGGATGTTACAAGCGCTCGCTCAGGACGCCCAGGGTCACCGGCAGCTCGCCCTTGAAACGCTCGGCCAGGCGCTGGCCTCGGCACCCGAGCCCGAGGGTTTCGTACGGCTCTTCCTCGACGAGGGAAAGCCGATGACGTCCCTTCTCCGCGCCGCCCAAGGAAGCGACGGACCTCTCGGTGTGCATGCCCGGCGACTGCTGGCTGCCGGCACCACGACCGGCGACGGGCCGATGGCCTCCGGCATGGGAGAGACCTTGAGCGAGCGGGAGCTCGAGGTGCTCCGGCTCCTGGGCAGCGAGTTGAGCGGGCCCGAGATCGCCCGCCAGCTGTTCGTCTCGATCAACACGCTGCGCACCCACACCAAGCACATCTTCACCAAGCTCGACGTCACCAGCCGCCCGGACGCGGTACGACGAGCCCGGGACCGCGGCATCCTCTGAGTCGCCGATCGGTCCCGAGGGAGCCAGGTACCAGCCGAATCACCACCTCGATCACATCGACGATGTGATGCCCGGTCACCACATCGCTTCCTAGGTTCGCCTCGAAGCCACGGCATCCGCCACGGCAACTCGAGGCAAGGGAAACGGCCATGACCATCACCACCACCAAGCTCACCCGGGCCGCCGGCCTGTCCGCGGTCGCCGCCGGACTGCTGTTCGTCGTGATCCAGTTCATCCACCCCCACGAGAGTCTTGAAGCGGTCACCACCACGAGGTGGCTGGTCACTCACGTCCTCGGCGTCGCGATGGCGGTCCTAGCCCTCACCGGCCTCACCGGCCTGTACCTGCGGCAGGTGAAGGAGACCGGGGTGCTCGGCCTGGTCGGGTTCCTCTTGTTCGGCGCGTGCTGGTTCGTCATCCTGCCGTTCCAGTTCTTCGAGGCGTTCGTCGCGCCACCGCTCGCCGATCAAGCACCGCAGTTCGTCCACGGCACGCTCGCGATCTCCACCGGCGACACCGTGGTCGGCGACGTCGGCAGCCTGCAGGCGATCAACACGGCCAACTTCCCTCTCTACCTGCTCGGCGGCGTGCTGTTCGGTATCGCGCTGTACCGCGCCCGCATCGTTGCCCGGTGGGCCGCCGTACTCCTCGCCTTCGGAACGGTCCTCACCGTGCTCATCCCGGTACTGCCGCACTCCCTCGCCCGGATGACCGCAGTGCCGGTCGGTCTTGGTCTCGCCGGCCTCGGCTACTCGTTGTGGCGTGAGCAGCGCACCCGCACCCACGCCTTCGTACCCAGCCTGCGCGACGCCCGACTCGACCCGGCCGGTGCGGAATGACCACGCGTCCCGGGGCCCGATCGGGTCGGTGGGTTCCCGCCGCGCTGATGGCGCTCAGCCTGATCCCCGTCATCGCGGGTACCTCCCGCCTCCTCGTACTCGCCGGCGGACCGGAGCTGTTGCTCCCGCCAGATCCACGCTCCGAGGCCTCACCCGTACCCGTCGTCCTGCACGTCGTCTCCGCGATCGGCTTCGCTATCCTCGGCGCGTTCCAGTTCTCCGCCGGGATCCGGCGCCGCCGGCCGCGCTGGCACCGTCGTACCGGGCGCGTGCTGATGGTGCTCGGCCTGGTGGTCGCGTTCTCGGCCCTCTGGTTGACGCTCTTCTACCCCCGCAAGGCGGGCACCGGTGATCTCCTCTACCTGTTCAGGCTGCTGGCCGCTTCGGGGTTGGCGGCCAGCATCATCCTCGGCTTCACCGCCATCCGAAATCGTGACGTTGCCCGGCACCGCGTCTGGGTGATCCGCGCCTACGCGTTGGCCCTCGGGGCCGGCACCCAGGTGTTCACCCTGGCATCGGAGAGGCCGTCCTCGGTGCCGGCGAGCTCCGCACCGACCTCCTCCAGGGGGCAGGCTGGGCCATCAACCTGGCCGTGGCGGAGTGGGTCATCCGCCGGCCGGCGGCTCGCCGGACACGTATCAGGGCAGCTTTCGCCGGGTCCGCATGAAACCGCGGCCCGGACGGCCTGCACCCGACCACTACGAGTTCCGGATCGCCGGACACCTGGACGATCACTGGTCCGCCTGGCTGGACGGTCTGACCCTCACCCGCGAGGCCGACGGCACCACCACGCTGCGCGGCGCCGTGGCCGACCAGGCCAGACTTCATGGCCTGCTCGCCAAACTGCGCGACCTCGGCGCCACCCTGATCTCTGTCCAGGCGATCGTCAGCGGGTCGGGTGAGCGGTGATCTGTTCGACCCGCTCGCTGAGCGGGCTGGCCGGTGGTCGTTGCGTATCGCTGGCGCAGCGGAAGAGCGGTCGCCCGGTCAAGGACCGGGCGACCGCTGGGGTGGGGTGCGTCAGTCGCTGAGTTGGGCCTTTTCGGTGCTGGTGCTGCTGATCTCGATCTTGCGGGGCTTCGCCTGTTCGGCGATCGGGATCCGGAGCGTCAGGACGCCGCCGTCGAGCCGTGCCTCGATCCGGTCGGTGTCGAGGGAGTCGCCGAGGAACAACTGACGGGAGAAGACGCCGAGCGGTCGTTCGGCCACCTGCTGCTCGACGCCCTCGGGCAGCTCGGCCGGCCTGCGTTCGGCCTTCACCGTGAGGACGTTGCGTTCGACATCGAGTTCGATCGCGTCCTCCGGGACGCCGGGCAGATCGAAGGCGACCAGGTAGTCGTCGCCCGCGCGGTAGGCGTCCATCGGCATCACGTTCGGCCGGGACCAGGTGCCGGGCGTCGAACCCCCGAACAACTGCTGGGAGAGCCGGTCCAGCTCACGGAACGGGTCGGTGCGCATCAACATCGTCATCCACCTCCTGCTTCGACATCGTCGGTGTCAACACGCACTGCTGTTGTAGCGCGTCATCTAAACGATGACAAGTTCTGTTGTCATCGTTTCAGTGACATTTCGATCCACCCGGTCGGCACCACCTCGCTGCCAGTGAGTACGGCGGTCCGGGCTGGGTACAGCGGTGGCGACCTGACCGGAACAGTGCGTGGGAGCGATGAGATGACAGATCAGCCGCAGGACCCGACGAAGGCCTTTCCGGGACCGGAGCAGCAGGGCGAGGAACAGCTCGAGCACCCCGGCCTGAGCCGTGAGATGGACCTGCGACCGGATTACGGGGAAGACACCTACCGGGGGAGCGGGAAGCTCGCCGACAAGCGCGCGCTGATCACCGGTGGCGACTCCGGGATCGGCCGCGCGGTGGCGCTGGCCTTCGCCCGGGAAGGCGCCGACGTGCTGATCTCCTACCTGGACAGCGAGGAGGAGGACGCCCAGGAGACCTGCCGCCTGGTCGAGAAGGCGGGCCGCAAGGCGGTTCGCGTGCCGGGCGACATCCGGGACGAGCAGCACTGCGCCGAGTTGGTCGAGCGGGCGGTCGCAGATCTCGGTGGCCTGGACATCCTGGTCAACAACGCGGCGTACCAGATGTCGCAGGAGGGCATCGCGGACATCAGCACCGAGCAGTTCGACCAGGTGATGAAGACGAACGTCTATGCGATGTTCTGGCTGTGCAAGGCGGCGATCCCCCATCTGCAGGCGGGTTCGGCCATCATCAACACCACCTCGATCCAGGCCTACCAGCCGTCGCCGCAACTGCTCGACTACGCGACCACCAAGGCCGCGATCCTGAACTTCACGAAGGGGCTCGCACAGGAGCTCGCGCCGCAGGGGATCCGGGTGAACGCGGTCGCGCCCGGACCGGTCTGGACTCCATTGATCCCGGCCACCATGCCCCCGGACAAGGTCGAGCAGTTCGGCGCCGACACGCCGCTCGGCCGCGCCGGGCAACCTGCGGAACTGGCCCCGGCGTACGTGTTCCTGGCCTCGACCGATTCCAGCTACATCACCGGCGAGAGGATCGGAGCCACGGGCGGCAACCCGCTGCCCTAGGGCACCCTGCGCCGGCCCGGATTCGGGGTTGGCCGGTTGGGTACCGAGGCATCATGCACGATGCGACTGGTCGGATCGGGGACATCTGGGGACCGCGGACACCGCACGGTCGGGACACTATCTGGCCGGTCCGCGTTGATCAGGAGTTGGCGGACGGCGTATCCGAGGATGAAGTCGAGCGGTGGGTGCAGTCGGCCTGCGTGCTCTGCAGCAACGGGTGCGCCTGCGACATCGCGGTCAAGGACGGCCGGATGGTCGGCGTACGCGGCAGAGCGGTCGACCGGATCAACCACGGGCGGCTCGGGCCGAAGGGCCTCTACGGTTCCTGGCAGTGGAGCGGGAAGGACCGGCTGACGACGCCGCTGATCCGCGAGGACGGACAACTGGTCGAGACCGACTGGGACACCGCGATGTCCCGGATCGTGACGGAGTCGAAGCGGCGTCAACCGCTGGCGCACGGGTTCTACACGAGCGGGCAGCTCTTCCTGGAGGAGTACTACACCCTCGCCGTGATCGGGAAGGCCGGTCTCGGCACTCCCCACATGGACGGCAACACCAGACTCTGTACGGCGACCGCTGCCGCCGCGCTCAAGGAGACCTTCGGGTCCGACGGGCAGCCCGGCAGCTACAACGACATCGAGGCCTGCGACGCGATCTTCCTGTTCGGCCACAACATGGCGGCAACGCAGACCGTGCTGTGGTCGCGGGTGCTCGACCGGATCGAGGGCGCCGATCCGCCGGTGGTCGTCGCGGTGGACCCGCGCTCCACACCAGTCGCCGAGACCGCGGAGCGCACCGGCGGCGTACACCTCGAGCCGTTGCCGGGGACGAACCAGGCGCTGATGAACGGGCTCCTCCACGAGCTCATCGAGCACGGCTGGGTGGACCGCGAGTACGTCGACGCGCACACCCTCGGGTACGACGAACTCGCGGCCACGGTCGCGGCGTACGGGCCCGAGCGCGTCGCCGAGATCTGCGGGCTGCCGGCGGCCGACATCCGGCGGACGGCGGAGATCTTCGGGACCTCGGGACGCGTGCTGTCGACGGTCCTGCAGGGTTTCTACCAGTCCCATCAGGCGACCGCGGCGTCGTGCCAGGTGAACAACCTGCACCTGCTCCGCGGGCTGATCGGCAAGCCGGGCTGCGGGATCCTGCAGATGAACGGTCAGCCGACCGCCGAGAACACCCGCGAGTGCGGCGCCGACGGAGACCTGCCCGGCTTCCGCAACTGGGCGAATCCGGCCCACATCGACGAGCTCGCCCGGCTCTGGAACGTCGACTCCCTGGTCATCCCTCACTGGGCGCCGCCGACTCACGCGATGCAGCTGTGGCGCTATGTGGAGCAGGGATCGATCGACTTCCTCTGGATCTCCGCGACGAACCCGGCCGTGTCGTTGCCCGAGTTGTCGCGGATCCGGGACCTTCTCAGCCGCGACGAGCTGTTCCTGGTGGTGCAGGACGGCTTCCTCACCGAGACAGCGCAGTACGCCGACGTGGTGCTGCCGGCGGCGATGTGGGGCGAGAAGCAAGGGACCTTCACCAACGCAAGCCGCACCGTGCACCTGTCGGACCAGGCGGTGGAGCCGCCCGGCGAGGCTCGTAGCGATCTGGACATCTTCCTGGACTACGCGCGGCGGATGGACTTCCGCGACCGCGACGGCCGGCCGCTGATCGGGTGGTCCACTCCCGAAGAAGCGTTCGAGGCGTGGAAGGAGTGCAGCCGGGGCCGGCCGTGTGACTACTCGGGGCTGAGCTACGAGCGGTTGCGTGGCGGGAGTGGCATCCCCTGGCCGTGCACCGAGAAGGCGCCGGAGGGGGTCGATCGCCTGTACTCCGACTCGGAGTTCCCGACGGACCCGGAGCAGTGCGAGGACTACGGCCACGACCTGCTGACCGGCGGAAGTACGTCGCCCGACAAGTACAAGGCGTCCTCACCCGGAGGCCGGGCGTTCCTCAAGGCTGCCGAGTACTCCGAACCGGGCGAGTGGATCTCCGCGGACTACCCCTTGCTCGGGACGAGCGGCAGGTCGCCGTACCACTTCCACACCCGGACGAAGACCGGGCGGTCGCGTCGGCTCAACGAGGCCGCGCCGGAGGTATGGGTCGAGGTGGCGGAGGCCGATGCGGCTCGTCTGGGAGTTGCCGACGGTGACCTGGTGCGGGTCGAGTCGGCACGCGGCGCGGTGAAGGGGAAGGCCCGGATCGGCAGCGGACGCGAGGGAGTGGTGTTCGTGCCGTTCCACTACGGCTACTGGGATCGCGCCGGCCAGGCACCGGACGGGCAGCCGACCGCCGCCAACGAATTCACCCTGACCGAATGGGATCCGGTGTCGAAGCAGCCGCTGTTCAAGGTCTCGGCCGTCCGCGTGAGCAAGGAGGAGTGATGCACCTCGCGAGCTATCTCGGGCTCTTGCGCGACTCCGAGGCGTCGCTGGCGAAGGGCTTCCAGCTGGTCGGTGCCCATCACGGCGACGAGCCGGATGTCGAGCGTCTCTGCGAGGTCCTCGGCGACCAGGCCGCCGCGCACGTGCGGGCGCTGGACCCTGTGGTGCAGCGGTACGGCGAGCACGAGGACTCCGAGCCCGCGCGGCTCCAGGCCGCCGAGTTCAGCGGCACCCGCGAAGGCGGGGTCGGTCTGCTCCGCGATCTGCAGGACCTCTATTCGCTGGCTTCCTTCGTCGACATCACCTGGACGGTCGTCAACCAGGCCGCCCAAGCCCTGCGGGATCGGGAGTTGCTCGAGGTGATCTCGTCCTGCCAGCAGGAGACCGGCCGGCAACTCAGCTGGCTCCAGACCCGCATCAAACAAGCCGCACCTCAAGCCCTGATCGCGGCGGACTGATGGGACAACGGATCCGCATCGGGGCCTATGCCTTCGTGCTGTGCTGTGTGGCGCTCGCAGTGGTCGGCATCGTCGGCCTGGTGATCAAGCGCCCGTTCTTGTTCCCGAGCCTCGGGCCCACCGTCATGCTGTTCTTCGACAGCCCGGCCGAGCCGTCCGCGGCACCACGGAACACGCTGATCGGCCATGGTGTCGGGATCCTGGCCGGACTGTTCAGTCTGTACCTGCTCGGGCTCGCGGACCACGGCCCGGTGACGGTCGAGGGACTCACCGGCGCGCGAATCGTCGCCGCGGCACTCTCTGTCGGCCTGACCGTCCTGGTGCTCAGGATCCTCGATTCCGCGCATCCGCCGGCCGGCGCCACCACCCTCATCATCAGCCTCGGCCTGCTGACGTCCGGCTCCGAGGTCCTGTCGATCGCGGTGGCGATCATCCTGGTCACCTTCGTCGCAGTGGCGATGAACCGCGCCTTCAAGAGGCCACAGCCCCTCTGGGCCGCGGATGAGGCCAAGGAGGGAGCCCGATGACCGAGCGGTTGCGCGTCGCGACCCTGAACAGGCCGGACTGGGACGGTGAGCCCGATCACCCTTGTTTTGTTGCGATCCGCACGGGTACAGACACCCATCGACCGAGCGAGGGAGACGTACCGTGAACGCCACGAACGAGCAGGCCCAGGATGTCGTCGACGTGCTCAGCGCGGACCACCGAGAGGTGGAGGAACTGATCACTCAGATCATCAGCAGCTCGGACGCCGCGCAGCGCCGGGAGTCGGCGGACCAGATGATCGCCGAGCTCGTCCGCCACTCCGTCGCCGAGGAGATGTTCGTCTACCCGGCGATGCGTGACCATCTGCCGGACGGCGAGAAGGCCGTCGAGCACGACATCGAGGAGCACAAGCAGCTGGAGACGTTGATGAAACGGCTCGAGGATGTCGATGCGGCCGACGCGCGGTTCCTGGAGCTCATCGGGGAGCTGCAGAAGGTGCTCGCCGATCACGTCCAGGACGAGGAGAGCGACCAGTTCCCGAAGCTGCGGGCGCATCTGCCGCGGCATGAGCTGGTCGGGATCGCGGAGAAGGTCACCGCGGCGAAGAAGGTGGCGCCGACGCGGCCGCACCCGTCGGCGCCGAACTCCGAGCTGTTCCACAAGCTGGTCGGACCGGGCGTCGGCCTCGTCGACCGGCTGCGCGACCGCCTCACCGACCGGTCGGTCTAGTCCAGGTCAAGACCCGGACGCTCGCAGTACGGGCGGCGTCCGGGTCGTCTACCGCTTGTCGTCCTCAGGTTGCGTGCCGACCGAGTTCACGAGTTCCTGGGAGAGCTGGCGGAGCTTGACGTTGCGCTGCTGGGACAACCGGGTGAGGAAGGCGAACGCCCTCGGGTCGTTGAGCTGGTAGCGCTCCATCACGATGCCGATCGCCTGGCCGATCGTCCGACGGGTCTTCAGCGCCTCCTGGAGGTTGTGCACCTCCCGGGCGTACTCGATCGCGGTCGCCGACTGATGGGTGAACAGCTTGCCGAGCGCGCCGAGGTCCTCGAACGCCCCGACCTTGGTGGCGTACAGGTTGAGAGCGCCCTGGGCCTTGGGTGCCTCGTACAGGCGCAGGCCGGCCTGAGCGCGGATACCTGCCTTCACGGCCACGGAGGCGTACTTCGGGAAGCGTTCGTCGGCGGCCAGATTCGGCGAGGTGATGTGCGCCGTGTCCACCGCAGCTTCGTAGCAGGGCCCCTCGTGAAGCTCGTACTGCGCGGCGTCCAGGCCCCACAGGAGATCCGCGGTCGGTGCGAACGTCTCCAGCCTGCCGTCACCGTGCAGCACCGTGATGCTGGCGTACTCAACGTCCGGCAGCACTTCGACGGCGGCCGCTGTGATCCGACTCAGCGTGTGGTCAAGGTCACCGGGGGTCAGTGATTCGACCAGCCTGCGCGCTGTGTCGACCAAGCGTTCGTCGTTCATGTCCGCCGAGTGCCCAGAAGCAGCTCGGTCCAACCCGCGAGGACGCTAAGCTCCGATTACCGGACCGGCCGGTCTCGCGGTCGGGGGTGGCAGGATGCTTGCTCATGGGAAGTGAACGTGCGGAACTGGAGGGGTTCTACCGGCGCTATCTGCAGCGCTGCAACGAGCACCGGTTCGATGACCTCGGCGAGTTCGTCCACGAGGACGTCGAGGTGAACGGTGCGAGCACGGGCCTGCGGGAGTAC
>Ga0126306_10001120_pt1 | contig 14044 bp, 14 predicted proteins | sample Plot27_FD_92592 | JGI IMG/M metagenome (GOLD analysis project Ga0126306, IMG submission 92592) | Serpentine soil microbial communities from UC McLaughlin Reserve, CA, USA - Plot27 | ecosystem: Environmental > Terrestrial > Soil > Grasslands | place: USA: UC McLaughlin Reserve, Lake County...
CCCCTGAGGACGTCGAAGGGCTCCGCGCGGCGTCGGAGGCGGCGGGCCAGCGGATCATCGAACAGACGCTCGAGAACGCGAACGGCGACGCGACCGGCGTCGCAATCGAGCGAACGGTGATCGAGGGTGCGGCCGCGCCGGTCCTGATCGACGCCGGCCGCGGCGCGGCTCTGCTCGTGCTCGGCTCACGGGGACGCGGCGGCTTCATGGGCCTCCTGCTCGGCTCGGTAAGTCAGCAGTGCGCGCAGCACCCGCCCTGCCCGGTGGTCATCCTCCCGCCGGTCCAGGAAGAGGAGTCCGCCTCGGGCGAATGAGCGAGCGCGCCTTTGGTTTCCTCCGGATCAACGAGCGCCAAGCGAAGCCACGGAGCCGCGGGCTTACCGAGATCCGCGGCCCCTACTACACCCCCGTCGGCAGGCGCTACCTCGAGGACCTCTTCGAGACGATGGGCGCCTACATCGACTCGCTCAAGTACGCGGGCGGCTCGTTCGCGCTCATGCCGCGCTCGCTCGTGAGCAAGCTGAACGAGCTCTGCCACGCCCACGGCGTCAAGGTCTCGACGGGAGGCTTCCTCGAATTTGTGCTCACGCAGGGCGTCGACGCCGTCGATCGCTACCTCAGCGAGTGCGCGGAGCTCGGCTTCGATGTCGTCGAGGTCTCGAGCGGGTTCGTCTCGTTGCCCGCAGACGACCTGGTCGGTCTGAGCCGGCGGGTGATCGCGAAGGGCCTCGAAGCGAAGCCCGAGATCGGCATCCAGTTCGGGGCGGGTGGGGCGAGCGCGGTGGAGGCACTCGAAGCCGAAGGGACGCGCGACGTCGGCCAGGCGATCGGGCTCGCGCTGCAACACCTCGAGGCGGGCGCGGCGATCGTGATGATCGAATCCGAGGGCATCACCGAGCAGGTCCGCGAATGGAGAACCGATGTCGTGGCCCGGATCGTCGCGGAGCTGGGACTAGAGCGAGTGATGTTCGAAGCGGCCGAACCGGAAGTCTTCAGCTGGTACGTGAAGCAGTACGGGCCCGGCGTCAACCTCTTCGTCGATCACAGCCAGATCGTCCAGCTCGAGTGCCTGCGGGCCGGAATCTGGGGAACGCAAGACACGTGGGGCCGCATCTTCACGTACCGGCCCGAGCAAGCTCGATAGCGTTGTTTCCCTTCCCTCGAGATGGCAGACCAAGGGCATAAGTTCACGGAATGTGCTGCTCATCGCGCTCGATCTCGTCCCGAAGGACGAGGTCCGAAGCGCGGTCGCCGAGCAGAACGAGGACGCGGACGTGAACGTCCTCGTCGTTGCGCCGGCGGCGAATGTCGGAAAGTTCCAATAGCTGGCGGCGCCGACGACGAAGCGCGCGCGGGGGCCGCTGAGCTTGCCGATCAGACTGCGAGAGCGGTCGAGGCGGAGGTCGAGACGGAGGTCGGGGAGCGCGATCCGCTGCTCGCCGTCGAGGATGCGCTCGCCTTCTTCCACGCCGACGAGATCCTCGTCGCCGGAACCGCCAATGAGAAGACGGAGGTAGGGCTTCGCCGCCTCGGCCTGCCGATCTTCAGAGTGGGCCGGGGAGGCGAGGTCGGCGGCGAACCGGCAACCGGCGCGGAGGCATACGCTCGAGAGTCGCTCAGGGCCAACGCGAAGAGACGCCGTTCGTGATCGTCGGCACGGTCGCCGCGATTCTCTTCGCCCTGATCGCTTTGATCAGCCTAATCGCATTCCTCGCCGTCTGGCTCGCGTAGCACGTGTTTCGGTGGGTCGCGCCGACCGCAGAGCTCGAGACCGTGGCTCCGTCCGAGGCGGCGGTCTCCGAAGAGGCTCGTCGCCTTCGCCGAGCTTGCTGGCGACGGTAGCGGCCCCCCGCCGTCGTCCTGCCCAGTGAAACGTGCGAAGCAAAGCCCGTCTAGCCGACACACCGCTCGCGGGCCGTCAAGCTCAGCGGCCATGAGAACATCGGCTACGTGATCGCCTTCGCGGAATGCGACCACGGCTTCCGCGAGACGTTCGCAGGCGACGGCGGAGCTAACGACGGCTGTCTGGTTCGCTTCATTCGCGGCTACCCCTAGATGCCAGCTGCTGGGCCGTATCGCCCGCCCATACCCCCACATTCAAGTCGCCGGCGGGTTCCTGAGCCGGTTCGAAGGCACGTTCGATGCCATAAGGTCACGAACCAGAGACGCCTCGAAGACGAGCGGCGCGAGCGCGAGAGGTATCCCGGTGACGACCGCCGAAGCCCGAAGAAGCAGCCCATGTGAGAGCGCCGAAAGCCGCGGAGAAGCAGGACACCGACGAGAGCGCCCAGGCGCCGTGCGGGCTGCATTTCGCTCTACAGCTAGGGATTGAGTTCTACGCAGGAAGCCGCACGTGCTCGCGTTCGGCCGAGACCGTTCTTGGGTCACTGCGGTCAAGCAGGCAGACCAAGGCGACGAAGCTCCGGTCCTGGTCGTTCGACTGCTCCCACAGGTCCGGCACAGTTCGACATCGCGGCTGGGGTGACCCTGCACCGAGTGCGGCCGGCGGCCGCTTCCCGGCGAGCGCTGGTCGCTGCGGTTCGCGGACCGTGGCGAGGTGGCGGCTTACTGCCCCGAATGTGACGGGTGGGAGTTCGGCGAGGTCGCAAGCGGGTAGACGGAGAGACACGTTTGTGTGTGCGTTGGAGGCGAGCGCGAGGCCGTCAACGGCGTGCGGTCGTCTGCGGAATCAAGCTACGGCCGGGAGGAGATCGATGGCCTTCACGATCAGTAGGGTCGAGTACTACTACGTCAACGTCCGGGACGAGCTCGGGGCGGCATATCGCGTCCTGGCGCAACTGGCCGAACTCGGCGTCAACTTGCACGCCTTCACTGCGGTACCGAGTGGGCCGAGCCTCGCGCAGTTCACACTCTTCCCGGAGGACCCGGGCAAGCTCGTCATCGAGGGGCGCAGCGCCGGCCTCGCACTCGACGGCCCCTACCACGCACTGCTCGTGCAAGGCGACGATGAGCTCGGTGCGCTCGCCGGTGTCCACGGGCGCCTTGTCGGCGCCGGCGTCGACATCTTCGCGTCCTCGGGCGTAACTGACGGCCGCGGCTCCTTCGGCTACGTCGTGTACGTGCGCGAGGACCAGTTCGAGCAGGCGGCGAGCGCACTGGAGCTGTGACCGGGCTAACGCCCTCGCGCTCGACGACTCAATGCATGACCGCGCACGAGGTTCGCTGAAATGCGGTTCGTGCTTCTCGCGAGTTCGTCCGACGTTGACAGAACCAGAAAGTCTCGTCGAGCTGACCTGTACCGAGTGCGGCCGGCGGCCGCTTCCCGGCGAGCGCTGGTCGCTTCGATCGTTGACCTAGCCGAGCTGGCGGCTTACTGCCCCCGAGTGCGACGACCGGAGTTCCGGGATTGGAGCGAATAGGTCTAACCCGAGAGAGGGGCCGTGCCGCAGACGGCCCCCCCTCACGATCAACTCCTGCTTCGTTAGTCGCTCGTGAACGGACTCTTAGGATTTCCGAGAGCAGGAGCCGACAATCCGGTTCTCCTGTTATGGCAGGTCGCACTGCCCGAAGCGACGACTAGCCGCCGCTTCCTGCCGGGCGCGATGCTCAATGCGGGCAGGTGCCGCTGCACCGCCGCGGCGTTCGGCTCGCCGCCCAGCCCCTCTGCAAAGTGCGTGCAAAGCAGCGACGGCAAACGGCGGCGAACCGTCAGGTCGCGACCGCAGGCGAACTGCGCTTGGCTCCACGGGCGGGCTACTCCTGGCGAATGGCGGCGAACGGCCCCATGCGCTTCACACGCGGGAGGTCACTGGTTCGATCCCAGTCACGCCCACTCTCCCGACGAAGTCCGGCTCCGCTGTCGCGGAGCCATGACGACTTCGTCGGCTATCGCGTCTAAACGGCGCGCGTTTGTCAGCCGCGACTACAACCTGAACGGCAGCGGGCGGCTTTCGAGGCCGATGCCGCCCGCCGTTCACCGATCTCTGAGCGGCTGACGCCGGTACCGGAACGAGGTTGCCACTGGGCACGGCCTGGATCCGCCCAGTCCAAGCGGGGCGAAACCTCCGGGCAGTTTCACCCAGCGGGGAGCCGAGCGCCACGATAGGTTCCGGCCGTGCTTTTCGCGTTGACCACGAACCAGAGGCTCGGGCTGGCGGGGACGGCGGCGGTCTTCATTGCGTTCGCGCTGCTCGCGGCGCTCGTGATCCCCCGCCGCAACCCCGATTTCCCGGGCCGGCGAGGGCTCGTACCTTTCCTGCTCGTCACTGCGATCCTGACGATCGCGATGCTCGGCGCGGTCGAGGTCTTCGCCAAGGAGGAGGAGCATGCAGCCGAGAAGCCGAGCCAGACGTCACCCGAGCCACAGCCGCCGCCTCCCGGTGAGACTGAGCAGCAACCGCCTCCACCGATGACAACGGAGCCGTCAGGTTCGCCGGAGGCCGGCAAGGCCGTCTTCGCTGCCCAGGGCTGCGGCGGTTGCCATACCTTCGCCGCCGCCGGTTCCTCCGGCACCACCGGGCCCAACCTCGACGAAGTTCTGAGAGGCAAGGACGCGGCCTTCGTCCGCCAGTCGATCGTCGATCCCAATGCCGAGATTGCCAAGGGCTATGGCCCGGGCGTGATGCCGCAGACCTACGAGGATCAGCTCTCGCCCGCTCAACTCGACGACCTCGTGGCGTTTCTCACAGCCGGATAGCCCGGCATCAGGAGGGTTCCGAGTCGTGACTTTCTGCTGCCGCTGAGTGCCGCCAAGCTCATCCTTTCCGCGCATGACGCGCGAGCCCCAAAGACCAGACTCAGCCTAGAAGCGGCGGAGAAGGGATGCCTCCCCCGCTCGGGGGAGGCAGTGCCAACGGAGAGGGCGGGATTTGAACCCGCGACGGACCTTTCGGCCCGTACGCGATTTCCAGTCGCGCTCCTTAGACCGCTCGGACACCTCTCCCAGCGCGGACAGGGTATCGCCTCGCTCAGCCCGGCGAGCCCCTTGCGGGGCCCGCCGGGTTGGCCGCGAATCGTGGGCTAGGCGTTGGCGAGCCTGCCGTTGTGCGCTTGGCGAATCGCCACGAATGTTCCACCGGTGACGAGCAGGAGGACGATTCCGCTCATACCGAGAGTGCCAAGCTCGAAGCCGTCGTCGCTGCTGACCGCGGTCGGCTGGCTCGGTGCTACCTCCGAGCGCCTAATCGCGCGATCGTCCGGGCTGACGACGATGTTGGGCTCGACCTGAGGCGGTGTCATCAGCTGGAGGTTGCGGTCGTCGGGACTGACGATGAGCGTCGGCTCGCTCTGCTTCGGGAGCCCAAGGCCCTCATCGAGCTTCGCCTGGGCGGCCGGCGCCGAGAATGCCGCGACGGCGAGCCCGAGGGCAACAAACCTGATCCTGAACCATTTCCTGCGCGTCATCTCCGTTCCTTTCTCTTCGATGGCTGCCATGGTTCGACGGTACGGCTCGCTGTGGCCCGCGTCGTTCGTGCAGGTGACGCAGGAAGTGTCAAACTCTTGACAGAGCGATGGATTGGCAGCTTTTCGCGGGCGTGCCCCAGGCGGATGTGCACCGTCTTCTTGCCATCGCCCGCCGCCGGACGTTCGCGCGCGGTGAGGTCGTCTTCCACCGCGGAGATCCGGCAAACGCGTTGCATCTCATCGTCCAAGGGCGCTTCGCCGTCGCGATCACGACTCCGCTCGGGGACACGGCGATGCTCGGCGTCCGCGGGCCGGGTGAGGCGTTCGGAGACCTCGCGCTCGTCTCGGGCGGGTCGACCGAGCGCTCGGCGACGGTGTCGGCGCTCGAGCCGGGCGAGACGCGTTCGGTCTTGCGAGACGACTTCGCGCGACTGCGCCGGGAGCATCCCGGGATCGATGCCGTCCTGGTGGCGATCCTGGCAGAGAGTGTCCGTCGGCTCTCCGAGCAGGTGACGGAGGCGTATTACCTGCCAGCCGAAAAGCGGGTCCTGCACCGTCTCGCCGACCTCGCGGAGCTCTACGGCGGTGCCGTGCCGCTGCCGCAGGAAGCACTTGCCGAGCTCGCCGGAACCTCACGGGCGACGGTGAACCGAATCCTCAGGGAGCAGCAGGAACGCGGCACGGTCGAGCTCGGCCGCTCGAAGACCGTGGTTCTGGACCTCGAGCGGCTCAGAGGGCGCTCCTCGAGCTAGTTCGACTCAGGTGTCTCGCGTCTGGGTCTCCGCGCCGGGGCGAGCCAAAATGCCCGGGCACATCCCGCCGAGCCGGGGCCGCTTGAAAGCGTATGAGGCCGCGCGGCAAGGTCCCTAATGGCCTTTGGTTCAGCGTTGGATTACCAAAACCGAGGTCCCGGGGTTTCCGGGAGGAGCCGGGCGCGCGTGAGGCTCCCCCGACACCGCGCTGCCCGGCTCCTGTAGGCCAGTTCTCCGTTGACTGACCAGTCCATCAATGTCCGTCGACACATGTCACCAAACCTATTTCGGCCTCGTTAGGCGGGTTTTGACCATAAGACCGGTGCCTCCTCTGCATCGTCGTCTCGCTAGCGCCCTCCGGCGCGCGACGCTCGCGCGACGGTCAGTGTCGCGCGGGAGCGGTTTCAGCGGTTCTTGCGGTCGAACGGCTCGAGCGAAGGAAGGCCGAACCCCGTACAACTGCGCGCGATCCAGCGGAGGGGGAGGGATTTGAACCCTCGAAGGGCTTGCACCCTTAACGGTTTTTCGAGGTCTGCGGGAGTGGGCCTCTCCGCTCAGGTAGGCGGTTCTCCACTCGCTCCGATCGGCTCAGGTCAGCTCAGGTCGGCTCCAATGGGCAGAAGTTCGGGCAGAAGTTCACGCCTTCCCTCTTGTCTCCCCATTGCTCACCCACCGTCAAGTTGCTCAGGAACCTTTACCCGGCGAACCCTGCGCCTACGGCTCTCCAACTCGGTTGGGCGGCCAGTAGATTACTTCCGCCCGGCCGATGATGTTCTCGCGAGGAACGATGCCCCAACGGCGCGAGTCGCATGACATCGCGCGGTTGTCGCCAAGGACGAAATACCCGCCGCTTGGGATACGCGCCCAAGCTCCGCTCTCGCCGCCGCGGTAGCCGGGCCGCAGGTAGGGCTCGTCCAGCCGGACGCCATTGATGAAGACGTACCCGTTCCGCATCGACACCTTTTCCCCGGGTTGTCCGACAAGCCGTTTGACCAAGGTGCCACCAGCTCCACAGGCGGCCTCGACCTTGGTCGGTGCCTTGAAGACGATGATGTCGCCGCGCCGGGGATCGTGGAACCGGTACACGAGTCGGTTCGCGATGACTCGGTCAGATACCGGCGCTCTGCACCCGCTGGCGGGTTTCGCGCAGTGGAGGGTCGGCTCCATCGATGCTGAGGGAATTCGATATGGCTTTGCGACCTCCGCTTGGAAGATCAACACCGCGCCGGCCGCAAGAGTGATCGTCAGTCCCCAATCGATCAGGGTGCGGAGCCGCGTCGGAAGCCTCGACAGAGAGCGATCAAGGACGCGCACGGGGCTCAGGATGCCAGCCGTGTGTGGCGCGGGTCACAGTCAGCACTCCGTGGCGGCCCGGGAGACGCCGCCGTTGATGATCACCTCGTCCACGGTCCCGGCGTAGACACCACCGGGTTGTTCGGGTAGAGAGCGGCCAGGGCGACGAGCCGTACCGGCCGTGCCTAGACTCGCGGCGATGATTGCCGCAGGGCGACGGCTCATCCGGGCCGTGAAGATCCTCGCAGGGGACGGCCGAATCCCGAAACCACTGCGAGGACTCGTCGCGTTCGGTTTGTTACCGATCCCCGGCCCATTCGACGAGGCCGCTCTACTCGTCGTAGGCCTCCTGCTCTTAACGTTCTACCGAGAACCACTCCGGCAGGCCTGGAGCCGAGCCGTGGCTCCGGAGTTCGCCGAACCTTCGTAAGGGCGACGGGCGGAGGCGGGAGCTACCGCCCGCGGTAAGTACGCCTTACCTGACGACGAACGACGTCCGCAGGGTTCCGGCGGAACCGCAGGACACGACAATCGCCCACCGTCCCGGCGTCGTCCTCGTCCCCACCTTCCACGTCCACGAAATCCGTCCGACCCGTGGCGCCTTGGGGTACAAGCCCTGCGCCACCGACGCGCCACTCTTGTAGTAGACGGCGATCGAGCATCGCTTTGCAGGCGTTACGGCAATCGTCAGCCTGGCGTACGCCCCGGCCGAGATGGGCGACGTGACCCGAACGAGCCGGACTTTGGCCGTAGCAGCCGCAGGCACGGCAAGCGCCGATACTGCGAACATTAGGACGATCAGACTCCGTACGCGCATGGTTCGCTCCTTGTTGGTGTCGCCGAAGTAATCGACACATTCAGCGGCGCCCTTCATCCGGGGAAACTACGCGGACGGAAACGGTGCCGAGCGCCGATCCCCGCCTGCGACAACGCGAGCTTCTGGCCTTTATCGGTCAGCGCGGAATCTCGACCGGGAAGCCGACACCGAGTAGATGAAGAACGAAGGACACCCCGGCTCCAACGAGCGCCGCAAGAAGGATCGTCGCGGGCGCGCCCTTCGATCGAGGAGGTGCTGGTGCCTCAGCGCGCTGAAGGTCGCGCATGTAGTCGCGGTCAGCTAGGCCCACGCGCTTAGACATCGGCGAGGCGCCCCTTAGTTGCATCGCCCGTTCGAGGGGCGCCCCGAGGTTCGACCTCGCCCCGGCTCGGCACCCACGACCGCGGAACCGTTACGGCTTCTGAGCGGCCGCCTCCGCGCTCGGCGCGAGGAACCAGGACGCCAGTCCACTCGTCCGAGGCCGCGACGAAGCGAACCAGCCGGCCCGCGTCCATCGCCGCCCGAAGGACGAGGTCGGGTTGCGGCGAGCGGCGCTGACGCCGTCTGAATCGCCCGAATCACGAGAGGTCGAGTGACGGAGGCGTAGAGTCCGCGGCCATGAAAATCGGAATCGTAGGCCTCGTCGTCGCACTAGCCGCGATCGGCCTGGCGACGGTCGAACTTAGTTCAGAACCGCGATCTCGGACGGCGCGTGACCGCGCTCGAAGTCGATAACTCCCGCTTCGCACGGCTCGGCTCCGGCGTGGATCGGCTCGATACCGAGGTCGGGCGGGTCAAGGATCTCCCGCGAGGCTGTTCGGGCAGAAATCGGGGCAGAAAGTAGCGGCCACGTCGCCGTACCCGACAACGGAGAGCCCCGCCGCGGCGGGGCTTTTCCCTGCAAGGAGGCGAATATCGCCAGCGGAGGGGAGGGATTTGAACCCTCGAAGGGCTTGCACCCTTAACGGTTTTCGAGACGGGTGCTCTGCCCGTCAACCATGCCGCCTAGAGCCACTGCGCACCAGTACGCGCACCAGTTGCCTAACTGCTCGGCTGCGCGAACGATCTGCTGGATTTTCTGCGGCGTCAGCCTTGCGGCTCTGGCCTTAAGTCGGAGACTGCGGCGGACGAACGCCAAACGTCGTGACGTGCGCGAGGTTTAGCCACTCCTCGTTCTCAAGCTCAGTCCACGCACGTCGGCCGTCCGTGATCGCGTCGATGAGATCGGGGAGCGGGTCTTCGCCGACCTCGGGGCTGTATTTGATGGGCCCGTCCACCAGCGTGAACTCAAGTTGTGGCATCCGCTTACCTCCGTTCCTTAGCTGGAGCGAAGCCTAAAGACTGCCGCGGCGTCTTAGCGATCTAGACATTCGTCCGGAGCGAGCGGGACACTTGTGGCAGTCAGTCCGGCTTCGCCGGGTGGGGGCAGGCGCGGCCGGGGAATCTGCGGACAGGGAAGGAGCCCCATGAGAAGGATCAGGCGTGTGCGGGAATGTCACCCGACCGAAGTTTGCTTACGGGCGGGTTGCGCAAGCGATGAACGTTGGAAGCGCGACGAAGAAGCCGCGGCGCTCATCGCGCTCTCCCAGCTCGTGCAGTAGGGCTTCGACCTCTGCCGCTTCGACGACCCCCAGCGTGCGCGCATGATCGAGAATCGGTGCAAGGATGAGCGGCTTGGCGAGCGCGAGTTTCGTCATCGTCGACATGACTGCCTCGACACGCACATGGTCGAAGCGCTCCTCGACCAAAAGACGTCGGAGCCTACGCCCCACCGTGCCGCCTGGGCGAGCTGCGAGGACTGCCGTAAGCGCGCGCCGTAACAACGCTGGTTTGGGCTCGTCGAGCACAAGCCCTTCCCAATCTGGTTCGGCGAGCACCAGACGGCCTCCCGAACGCAGCACGCGGCGCGCCTCGGCAAGCGCGAGCCTGGGCTCGTCGAGATGCTGGTACACCCGCTCAGCGCGGTAGGCGTCGAAAACCCCGTCGGCGAAGGGGAGCGCCGTCGCTGACGCGCAAACGATCTCAACCAATGATGGCCGACGCTGCTCAGCGACGGCGACCATCTCCGCGCTCGCATCGACGCCTACTGCCCGTCCTTCGTCGGCGAGCCGGTCGACGAGTTCGAACAGCGCGGTGCCGGTGCCACAGCCAACGTCGACGATAGCCTCACCTGGTCGTAGTTTGAGTGCGTCCGCGATACGCGCTCGGACATCGATGATCAGCGGCGCCTGATCGGCTTCGTCGAGATATGCGATGAGTTCAGCCGGCTCAGCCGTCGCGTCGACCGCGGAGAATCCGCGCAGGATACCCACCTGTTGGTCACCCACACTGAGAGCGTAAACCGGCGACGGGGACTGATCATCACCTGCACCAGGTCGCTGCGCTGCGCCGGTCACGAGAGTCACACGGGCCGGGCTTCTGCTCGGCGGGTGCGATGGTGTTCGCCGTATGTGCGTTCACCGTGTTAGTCGCGCCAGCGGCGTTCGCCGACGCGGGAGGTGGCCCCGGGAGCAACGCGGGATGTCCGGGCCACCAGCCACCGCCCCCGCCCGGTGGAGGCTGCCACCACTCACGGCGTCTGACCCAGGGAGTCCCGCAGGCCGCATGCGGGTCTCCCTGGGTTATTCGGACGCAGACCAATCCCCGGTGCTGGTGGTCCGAGACGCTGACTCAAAGGGCCACTAGCGCTCTCGTTTTGACGTTACGTTTCGTGGGGCCCGGCTTGGCGGGAAGCGCCTAACGGCGAGATTGCGGCCGAAGTTGCTTGACATCGCGGGTCTGGGTGCCAAACTCGGAACCCGTCAACTGGCATTCACGCTTGAAGGGCGAAGACCCGCGGCAAGTGGAGAACAAGACCCCAACCGACCTGTCCACATTGCGGTCGTGGACGTTCATGACCAGCCACGCACGGGTACTCCTCGCGCTGGCGCGGGATCCCAATGCGACCGTTGCCGAGCTGGCAGAGGCCGTGGAGATCACCGAGCGTTCGGCCTACCGGATGCTCGCCGATCTTCAGAGAGAGGGATACGTGCGGCGGCGGAAGAGCGGCCGGCAGAACAGCTACGAGATCAACCCAAACCTGCCGCTCCTCGATCCAATCGTCGAGAACGGCCTCGTGAGCGACCTCCTGAGGCTGGTCGACGAGGAAGAGGTCGAGGCGCACCTGAGTTGGCTCCTCCGCAGCGCCTGATCGGGCGCCCGCCGGGCGCCGCCTCAAGAAAGGCTCGCGCGTCTGGAGGGGTTTGACAGGCTGCGGTTGCGGTTGCTCGCTCGGCTCGAACAACGCTTTTCAGTGACGGAAACCCTGTCGCAATTGTCGCTCATCAACCCTGTCGCGATTGTCGCCTGTACGTGTATCGCGGTGCAGGGACAATCCATGGCTTGCGGAAGCGTCCACTAGGAGGACGGACGCGGTTTTGCCGGCGTAAATGCGATGGAATTCCCGTTAAACCAGTTGACCCATTCTGGGTTAGCTTGAACACCGGCCCGTAACCCGCTAGAAGAAGACTATGAAGAAAGAAGAGGCCGGGGCCTTCATGAGGCTCCGGCCTTTCTTCTTGGGCGTCGGTAATGCCCTCCGTATGTCAAGAGACGGCATCCACGTCGGCTGAAGGCACCCAGCAAGTTTCCCCCCAAGGACAGGTTGCGCCTGTCCACCCCCCCGGGACGGCCTCGCTGCGGCGGGGCCGTCGCGTGTCGGAACACGAACTCGGCCACTATTTCGGCCTCTGTGACGTCGATGGCCTCGACCGCATCATGTCTCGACGAAGACCAACAGTTGGTGGAGCTATGACTCCGCAGCAGCCTTCGGCCGGCGACCACGACGGGCAACCGACCTGCCGCCCAAAGCCTCGGCCTCATCATCGAGCAAATCCAGCTCTCGGGCGCCCTTCCGCGCATCGTTGAACGTAATCCGCACCTTGGCGCCCTTCCCCTCGGGAATCTCTTTGCCCGACTGATCCGACACCAGCACCGTCTTACGGGCCATACCGAAACCTCCTAAAGCTCGCGAGCAAGTCGCGAGACTAACACGAGCATCTGGCGTCTAAGAGCCCAATTCCTGAACCGCAATGAGAGGCTTGGATAGCACTCTCCGGCCAGGGGGATGCCCGGGCCTCGATACATGCGCTTGCCGGGCCACACCATTGGAAAGTGTGTGGCCTCCGTGTGGCCTAGGACTGTGGATTCCAGCTAAATCCCCGTAAAGACGGGCATTAGCCGTTCCTTAATCAGAAGCGGCTCATCATAGGTAGAGAGTTTCTGCGAGCTCACGGACTTTGGGGCGTGTGGCATAGACACATATAGAGGGACCCGGAAGGGGGCAACCCCGGGTTCAAAGGCTGGCGCGACAGCATCCATTCCGTGTGCGCTCCGTGTGACATTTGCTACTGAAAATGGCTGGTTTCCCGCATTCCCTAGCCACATGACCGGTGCTGCGCGGTATGAACAGGTGACCAGCGCCTCAAAGGGGGGACCAGGCGGGTTCAGCTCAGCGCGAATCGCTCCCCTAGCCTCACTGGGTGCGCGGCTGGTGCGCGTGTGCCTGTTTGCAGGGCTTTTGCGCTACCAAACGATTTGAATAACCGTTACGTGCTGCCCCTCATCCTGTTTCTCTCGGCTATTTACGATGAGAAGAGAACTACTTACGCTCCGACACCAGAGACAGTCAGAGAAGCTGGTGAAGCTCTGATAGTAGGTATGGGTGATGGGTCGATTCGTGATCGCTCAGGGAAGGTGTACAAGCCGTCCACGATTCGGAGTTACGCGGCATCGCTAGAGAAGCACATCTATCCGGAGCTTGGTGCTCGCAAGCTGTCTAGCATCACCTATCCCGATCTACAGGACTTCGTGGATCGTCTCGCGTCAGAGGGACTAGACGGGAGCACAATCAGGAACACGGTCAATTCCCTGCGGAGGATCTTCAAGAAACATCGTTACAGCATCCCCGTGAATCCGACTACGGGACTAGAGATCATCGCGGCAAGGAACAAGCCCAAGCAGATTGTCAGTCCCGATGATGCAGCCCGGATGTTGAATGCCCTGCCTCCGGAAGATCGTGCCTTTTGGGGGACTGCGTTCTACGCGGGACTCCGCAATGGCGAGCTACAGGCACTCAGGATTGAGGACGTGGAGTTGTTCGAGGGCTGGGGCTTGCTCCACGTCGAGCAGTCCTGGGACAAGGTAGAGGGCTTCACCGATCCGAAGTCCAAGGCAGGCAAGCGAACCATTCCGATCCCGGAGCCTCTGTACGCGATCCTGGAAGAGCACCTAGTGAAGCTCGGTAGGACAGAGGGACTGATCTTCGGACAGTCGGAAACCAAGCCCTACTCGTACAACGCGGTAGGGAGCGGGCTGAGCGGGTCTGGCGCAAAGCTGACCTTCCGCCCCTACAACTCCATGAGGCGCGGCACTCGTACAAGTCCTACCTAGAGGCAACGGAGATCCGGGACAGCCGCATTGATCGCTACATGGGCCATGCCAACCATTCGGTACAGGCCCGCTACTCCCACCAGTTGGACGCGAGCTACCTGGACGACGCCAAGATCCTGAGTTGACTTCCTGCGGCTGGCAGACACACCTAGCCGCGTGCACCAGTTGCGCACCAGTGAGCACCAGTCGGCAACGGTCTAGAGCGGTTTCCAGCGGTACTACGGGAGGCGGGGCGGAAGCCCCGCTTTTCGTATGATTGAGCGAGATTTGGCTCCGTTAGAGCGGAGGGGGAGGGATTTGAACCCTCGAAGGGCTTGCACCCTTAACGGTTTTCGAGACCGCCCCGTTCGACCGCTCCGGCACCCCTCCTGAACGCCGTAGGGTAGCC
>Ga0126306_10001121_pt1 | contig 14043 bp, 15 predicted proteins | sample Plot27_FD_92592 | JGI IMG/M metagenome (GOLD analysis project Ga0126306, IMG submission 92592) | Serpentine soil microbial communities from UC McLaughlin Reserve, CA, USA - Plot27 | ecosystem: Environmental > Terrestrial > Soil > Grasslands | place: USA: UC McLaughlin Reserve, Lake County...
GCGATCACGAGCGCGGTCGAGGTGATCCTGTCCGACGACAAGGTGAACGCGGTGCTGTTCAACATCTTCGGCGGCATCACCCGCTGCGACGAGGTGGCGAAGGGCCTGATCGAGGCGTTCGAGCAGGTCAAGCCCGACGTACCCTTCGTGGTGCGGCTCGACGGGACGAACGACAAGGAGGGCCGCGCGCTGCTCGCCGAGGCCAAGCTCCCGAACGTGCACACCGAGGCGACCATGCTCGGCGCAGCCGAGAAGGTGGTCGAGCTGGCCGGGGCCGCCTGATGTCGATTCTCGTCGACACCGACACCCGCCTGGTCGTCTCCGGCATCACCGGCCGCGAGGGCACCTTCCACAGCCTGCGCAACCGCGACTACGGCACGAACGTCGTGGCGGGCGTCACGCCCGGCAAGGGCGGCCAGGACGTGGACGGCATCCCCGTCTTCAACACCTTCCACGACGCGGTGGGCGAGACCGGCGCCAACACCGCGATGGTGTTCGTGCCGCCGCGCTTCGCGGCCGACTCGATCCTCGAGGCCGACGACGCCGGCATCGCCCTGATCATCACGATCACCGAGGGCATCCCGACCCACGACGAGCTGCGCGTGTACAACCACCTGAAGCGCGGCAGCTCGCGGCTCGTAGGCCCGAACTGCCCGGGCATCCTGTCGCCGGGCAAGGCGAACGTGGGGATCATCCCCGCGCAGTTCTTCAAGGAGGGCAACGTCGGGCTCGTGTCGCGCTCCGGCACGCTCACCTACCAGATCGGCAACGAGCTGGCCCAGCGCGGCTTCGGCAACTCCTCGATCGTCGGGATCGGCGGGGACCCGGTCCCGGGCTCGAGCTTCATCGACATGATCGAGCTGTTCGAGGCCGACCCCGAGACCGAGCTGATCGTGATGTGCGGCGAGATCGGCGGCAGCGCCGAGGAGGAGGCCGCCGACTACATCGCCGAGAACGTCTCGAAGCCCGTGCTGGCATACATCGCCGGCTTCACCGCGCCGCCCGGAAAGACGATGGGCCACGCCGGCGCGATCGTGTCCGGCTCGAAGGGCACCGCGGCGGCGAAGGCCGAGGCACTCGAGGCCAAGGGCGTGCGCGTGGGGCGCAACCCCACGCAGGTCTCCGAGATCGCCGTCGAGATCCTCGGCGCGCGCGTCTAGTCTCTCGGCACGCTTCGCCCTCGGCACGCTTCGCCGGGTAGGACCCTTCAATGCTGTAGTTCGGGGCGCTAGCGCCAGCGCTCGTACCGGTATCGTGGCGCTCGTGGCCGAGCTGACAAACATCTCGCTCGCTCGCGGCGCGCCCTCGCTCGACATCATCGCCGTCGATGACCTGCGCGCCTCGGCGCAGAGCGCGTTCGAGCGTGATCCGGCCGGCACGTTCGCCTACGGCACCTCGGCCGGCTACCCGCATTTGCTCGAGTGGATCGCCGCCAAGCACGGGGTCGAGCCGGATCGCCTGCTCGCCACGAACGGCTCGATGCAGGCGGATGCGTTCCTGTTCCAGACGCTGGTGAAGCCCGGCGACCTCGTGGTCGTGGAGGCGCCCACCTACGACCGCACGCTGCTCGCGCTCCGGGCGCTCGGCGCCGAGATCCTCGCGATCCCGCTCGAGGCCGACGGCATCGACGTGGCCGCGCTCGAGGTGGCGCTGAACGAGGGCGCCCGGCCCAAGCTCGCGCACATCATCCCCAACTTCCAGAACCCGGCGGGCTGCACGCTCTCGCTCGAGAAGCGCACCCGGCTGCTCGAGCTGGCGGCCGAGCACGGCTTCACCATCTTCGAGGACGACCCCTACGTGGAGCTGCGCTTCGAGGGCGAGCCGCTGCCGACGATGCTGTCGCTCGGCGGGGCCGAGACCGTGGTGTACGCGTCCTCGTTCTCGAAGACGGTCTGCCCGGGCATCCGCGTGGGCTACCTGGTTGGCCCCGCGGACCTGATCGCCGGCATCCGCAAGCTCGCCACGAACACCTACATCTCACCAAACATGGTGGCCCAGTCGATCGTGGCCGAGTTCTGCCACTCCGGCGCGATCGAGCGCTCGATCGAGACCGTCAAGGCGGCGCTGCGAGAGCGCCGCGACGCCACCGCGAGCGCGCTCGAGCGGCACCTGCCGGACGCCCGCTTCGTGATGCCGCAGGGCGGCTACTTCCTCTGGGTGGACCTGCCCGAGGGCAGTGACGTGGCGCGGCTCGAGGCTGCCGCGCTCGAGCGCGGCGTGATCTTCGTGAAGGGCAGCGACTTCCTCATCAAGGGCGGCGAGAGCTCCCTTCGGCTCGCCTACTCCGCCGTGCCCCCCGACCAGATCGAGGAGGGCATCGCGCGCGTGGCCGATGCCTACCGCGAACTGGCCGGCGCCCCCGCGTGAGCGGTCTCGGCGCCGACCGCGGCCTTCAGCTCCGGCAGCCGCGGGACGTCGGCGGGCTCTTTCGCGATTCGCTGCGCGTCTTCCTGAACCACGCCTGGCTGTTCATCCTGCTGTCGGCGGCCGTGGTGATCCCCGTCGAGGTGGCCGTCGAGGGCATCGGCCTCGAGATGCTCACGAGCTCCTACGACGAGTCGCCGCCGCTTGCCGAGTCCGCGGTGCCCACCGTGGTCGGCTTCCTCGTGATGACCCCGATCATCACGGCTATCTGCATCTACGCCCTGCACTCGATCGCGGAGGGCCAGCGCCCGTCGCGCGGCCAGGTCTTCGTGGCCGGCTTCGAGGCGTTCACGCCGCTCTTCGGCGCCGTGGTGTTGGCCGCGCTCGGCATCGCGCTCGGCTTCCTCGCGCTGATCGTCCCGGGCGTCTACCTCGCGGTGCGCTGGTACTTCGTGCCGCAGGCCGTGGTGATCGACGGAGCGCGCGGACCGGCCGCGCTCACGCGCTCGTCCCAGATCGTGCAGGGGTTCTGGTGGCGCACCTTCGGCCTCGTCCTGCTGGCGAACCTCGCAATTGCGATCCCGGGCTTCCTCCTGCTGGCACCGTTCACCGCAATTGCGGCGAGCACCGACCAGTCCGTATGGGCGCTGGTCGGAACGATCCTCGTCACCTCGGTGACCACACCGTTCGTGGCGCTCTACTCGACGCTTCTCTACTACGACCTGCTGGCACGCCGGGGCGTCGAGCGCGCCCTCTAACGACGATCAGTCCGGGTACTCGTCCTTGCGCCAGGCGCGCGGCTCCGCGAAGCCGCCCTTCGGGGTGCGCTCGAGCAGGAACGAGTTGTAGGGCGCTACGAACGGATCGGGTGCCATCACCGTATAGGTGTGGTAGACGCTCCCGTTTTCGCGCGCGAAGGCGATGAAGCTCGGGCTCTCGCGCAGGCCGTCCTCGAGCTTGGCTCCGACCTGTCGGCTCCAGTCCTCGAGCCACTCGGGGGGGTTATCGACCATCTCCTGGAGCTCGGGGATCTCCTGCGCCTGCTCCGGTGTGAGGGCGAGCCCGAAGTCGAACGGAAACTCCGTCCCATTGGTCGACACGTAGGGGAACTGCCAACCCATCCGTTCCTTGTAGGCCACGAGCCGATCGATCGGCGCGCGCGAGAAGCAGATCAGCGTCACGTCGCGGTGATTCAGATGCACGCGCGTGGCGTCGAGCTCATCCCCCAGGTTCGAGCACCCAGGGCAGGCGCCGAGTTCGTAGTCGGGCCCGAACATGATGTTGTAGGCGAGGAGCTGCGAGCGCCCATCGAAGAGCCCGGCGAGCGTCTTCTTTCCGTCTTCGGTGTCGAACTGGTACTCCGTCTCCACCGGAACCCAGGGAAGCTGGCGTCGCTGCTCGGTCACCCTCTGACCGAGCTCAGCGTGCTCGGCCTCGAGCTTCGCAAGGTCGTCGCGAGCGGCCTCCCAGTCCTCGCGGCTGCCGATCGTGTGTTCAGACATTGCGCCTCCTTTGGTATTCGTCACCTCCAGCGTAGGGGGCGTTGCGGGTATGGAGGCGGCCGGGCCCGGGTAGCACCAGGGGATGGCTACCTTGGCACGACGGCGTACAGGAGGCATCGGATCAGGCGCGGGACAGGTGGCGCGCCGCGGACTTTGGGGCGTCGCGCGCATCGTCAGCCTGATCACTTCGGTGATCGTGGGGCTGATCGTGATCGGGATCGTGCTGGTGCTGCTGGAGGCGAACCGCGACAACGCCATCGTGGATTGGCTGATCGGCGCCGGCCAGTTCCTCGTCGAGCCCTTCGACAACGTCTTCAATCTCGACAGCCGGAAGGCCGAGGTTGGCGTGAACTGGGGCTTGGCCGCTCTGCTGTACGCGCTCGTCGGCGGCCTGATCGTCCGCCTGCTTCGCCGCTAGATCGCTAGCGCCCATAGCGCTCGCGGCCCAGCACGAGCTGGTCCGGCAGCGCCGTGCGCGGCGGCGGTGAGGGGTCGGCCACCACCGACACGGTCTCGGCCACGCTGCGGGTCACGGCGTGCCTGTCCGCACCCGCCTCCACCACGACCTCGTCGTCACCCGCGCGGGCGAGCACGCCCTCGAGCCCTGGGGTCAGGCCGGTGTCCTTGAGGTAGTGGAGCAGGTCCTCGGCCTCGTTCTCGAAGCGCAGCACCCGCACGCGGGCGCCCTCCTCGACGTCGGCGAGCGGCACTCCGATCTCGCGCTCGCCCTCGAAGATCGGATGGCCGTGGGGGCAGGTCTTGGCGTCGCCGATCGCTCGCAGCATGCGCTCCTCGACCATCGGCGACATCCAGTGCTCGAGCCGTTCGGCCTCCTCGTGGACCTGGTCCCAGGGAATCTCGAACACATCGGTTAGGAAGCGCTCGATCAGACGGTGGCGACGGACGATCCCGGCGGCGTGCTCCTTGCCCGACTCCGTGAACTCGAGCGACTTATCCGCCGCTCGAGTCACGTACCCGTCCGCCTCCAGGCGCCCGATCATCTCGTGAACGGTGGGAGCCGAGACCTGCATCGCCCGCGCCATGTTCGCGCCCGTGATCGGCAATCCGGCCTCCTGGAGCCAGTAGATGATCTGGAGGTACTCCTCCTCGGCGACGGTGGCCTGCTCCTGGGACATGAGGGGATCCTATCCGGGGTGACTAGCATGGCCGCCGTGCAGATCGGCCCCGAGACTCGTGTGCTGGTCACCGGCGCCTCGCGCGGAATCGGCGAGGCGATCGCTCGCGCCTTCGCCGCCCGCGGCTGCACGCTCGGCCTGGTGGCACGGCGCAGGGGCCCGCTCGAGGACCTCGCCGCCGAGCTGCCCGGGAGCGGTCACGCGGCATTGGAAGGAGACGTGACGGACCCGGACTCGATTGCCGATGCGGTCGAGCGCTTCGGCCAGGTGGACGTGGTCGTGGCGAACGCCGGGATCACGCACTACCGGCCCTTCGCGCAGCTTCCGCTGGACGAGGCGCGTCAGATGAACGACGTGAACTGGCTCGGCACCATCCACACCGTCTGGGCGGCGCTTCCCGGCATGCTGGAGCGCCGTCGCGGTCACATCGTGGTGGTCTCGTCGGGAGGCGGGGTGCGCGGCTTCCCGTCCGCCGCGGTCTACAACGGCACCAAGGCCGCACAGCGCGGCTTCGCGGAGGCGCTGCGCCACGAGCTGAACGGAACCGGCGTCTCGGTGACAACTGTCTACCCGGGCGAGATCGAGACCTCGCTCCACGACCACGAGCTCGACCACATGCCCGACTGGTACCGGATGGACCGCCGGGCCCCCCCGGGGCCGCTCGGAGAGCAGGTCGTGGAGGCCGTCGGGACCGATCGCCGGGAGCTGTTCTACCCGCCGATCGTGCGGCTGCTGCGCGTGGCGAACGGCATCTCGCCCCGGCTCGGCGACCTGATGCTGCGCCGGATCCTCGGCAAGAGCGTCGCGCCGCGATGAGCCTGCCGCTGAAGCAGCCGCTCCAGCCCCAGCTGGCGCGCTCCGCGAAGGAGCTGCCCGAGGGCGAGGACTGGCGCTACGAGCCCAAGTTCGACGGTTTCCGGACGATCGTGTTCCGCGACGGCGACGACGTGCAGCTCCAGAGCCGCAACGGCAAGCCGATGAACCGCTACTTCCCGGACATCGTGGAGCAGGTGCTCGAGCTTCCGAACGAGCGACTCGTGCTCGACGGCGAGATGATGGTCGTGGTCGACGGCGTCCAGGAGTTCGACCTGCTCTCGCAGCGCATCCACCCGGCCGCCTCGCGCGTGGAGCGGCTGCGCGAGGAGACTCCCGCGTCGCTGGTGGCGTTCGACCTGCTCGCGGAGGGCGACGAGGTGCTGTGCCCGCTCCCCTACGACGAGCGCCACGAGCGCCTGCGCGCGGTCGTGTCGGACCCCGTGCAGCTCAGTCCGATGACACCCGACCGCGACGCCGCCGGTGAATGGCTGACGGGGCTCTCGGAGGGCGTGATCGCCAAGCAGGGCGACGCGCCGTACCGGCCCGGCGAGCGCACGGGCATGGTGAAGATCAAGCGGATCCGCACGGCCGACGCGGTGGTGGCCGCATTCCGCTTCGGCAAGGAGGAGGGCACCGTCGGCTCCCTGATCCTCGGGATGTACGACGACGACGGTCAGCTCCACGTCGTGGGTCACACCTCGGGGTTCCGCGCGAAGCAGAAGCGCGAGCTGATCGACATTCTCGAGCCGCACCGGACCGGCGAGCGCGGGGCGGGCGAGCCGAGCCGCTGGAAGTCCGAGGAAGAGCTTGTCTGGGAAGGGCTCCGTCCGGAGCTGGTCGTAGAGATCGGCTTCGATCACATCACCGGCAACCGCATCCGCCACGGCGCCAAGTTCATGCGCTGGCGTGACGACAAGGACCCCAACGAGTGCCATATCTCGCAGTTGCGTTCCTGACACTGCTGCTGCTCGTTCCCGCCGCGCCCGCTGCCGCGCAGGCCCAGCCAGAGGTCTTCGCGTCGGGTATGCGCAACCCGTACCGCTGGTCGTTCGATCGCCAGACCGGCGACTTGTACGTCGGCGACGTTGGCGGAACCAACGAGGAGGTCACCTTCGTGCCGGCGGCCCAGGCCCGCGGCGCCAACCTCGGCTGGAACTGCTTCTCCGGCACCGCCATCCAGTCCGGCTGCACCCCGTCGAACTACTTTCCGCCCTCCTACGAGTATCCGAGCGGCCCCGACGTGGTGATCGGCGGATACCTCGTGCGCGACCCCGCGCTGCCGTCATTCGCGGGGCGCTACCTGTTCGGCCGCTTCGACAGCGGGAACATCATCTCGCTCGGGCCGAACGCGGCTCCGCCCGCTGTTGACACGAACCTCGACGTTGCCAACGTGTCCGGCTTCGGCGAGGACGGCGCGGGCCACCTGTACGCGACCTCGCTTGCCGGCCAGGTGTACCGGCTGGGCGAGAGCGCAGGCGCGCTCACGAAGACCAGCATCGGCCCGTTCACGCAGCCGGTGTCCGTGTCCGCAGCCCCCGGTGTCACGGACGAGCTGTTCGTCGCCGAGAAGGCGGGGCGGCTGATCCGATGGACACCGTCGGGCACAAACGAGGTGCTCGACATCCGCAGCCTCGTCCAGGACGGCGGCGAGCAGGGACTGCTGTCGGTGGCGGTGGCGCCGGACTACGCGGCAACGGGGCGGATCTTCATCTTCTACGTGGACAACGGCGGGGACCTCCAGGTCGAAGAGCTCCGCGGGGGCGTCCGCACACCCCTGCTGACTATCCAGCATGACCAGGCCGACAACCACAACGGCGGCCAGCTGCTGTTCGGCCCGGACGGCGCGCTCTACCTGTCCACCGGTGACGGCGGGACCCAGGGCGACCCCGAGGGCGACGCCCAGAACCCGAGCTCGCTGCTCGGGAAGATCCTCAGGATCGACGTGGGCGCCTCGCCGCCGGCGCCCCCGCCACCCGCGGTCAATCCAGACCAGACCGCCCCGATCGTCACGCTGCGCGTGCCGCGGCGCCAGCGCGTGCTGCGACTGCGCGGTGCGGTGGTCTATGTGCGCTGCAGCGAGGCCTGCTCGCTGCAGGTCGCCGGCACGCTGCGGATCGGCGCGCGCAGGCTGCTGCTGCGGCGCGCCGTCGGCAACGCGCGTCCCACGCCTCGCACTCGGCTGAAGGTGCGGCTCAGGAAGCGCTCCGCGCGCCTGCTGCGGCGCGCGCTTGCGAAGGGGCGCCGTCCGCGCGTTGAGGTGCGCCTGCGCGCCCGCGACGCCGCGGGCAATCGCTCAGCGCTTATGCGCCGCTCGGTCCGCGTGCGCCGCTAGGCGGCCCTCGAGGAAGCGCCGCTCGACCGCGTTGGTCGCGAGTTCGAGGGCGCGCGCGTACGCGGCCGCCGCATCCGCGTCCCGCCCGAGCCGGCCCAGCAGCCCGGCGCGAGCCGAGTGGAACAGGTGGTAGTCGTCGAGCTCGCCGGCGTCGAGCTCGTCGAGCAGGCGCAGGCCGCTCTGCGGCCCGTCGGCCATCGCGATCGCAACGGCGCGGTTCAGCTCGACCACGGCGGACCGGCTCAGCTGCGCCAGCTGCCCGTAGAGAAGCGCGATGCGCGGCCAGTCGGTGGCGTCCGCCTGCTCGGCGCGAGCGTGCTCGGCGGCAATCGCCGCCTGGAGTCCGTACTCCCCCAGCTCGCCGACCTGCGCCGCCAGCGCGAGGCCTTCATCGAGCTCGTCATGCCGCCACAGCGAGCGGTCCTGGTCCTCGAGCAGCACCATGTCTCCGCGTTCGTCCACACGCGCGTCGCGACGGGAGTTGCTCAGGAGCATCAGGGCGAGCAGGCCACGCACCTCGGGCTCGTCCGGCATCAGCGTGCCGAGCACACGTGTGAGCCGGATCGCCTCGTCACACAGCTCGCGTCGCACCAGCACGTCGGCGCTCGTCGCGAGGTAGCCCTCGTTGAAGATCAGGTAGAGCGACGCCAGCACGGACCGCAGTCGATCCGGCAGGTGGTGGTCCTCCGGCACCCCGTAGGGAATTCCGGCAGTGCGGATCTTGCGCTTGGCGCGCACGAGCCGCTGCTGCATCGCCGTCTCGCCGGTGAGGAAGGCACGCGCCACCTCGCGAGTCGAGAGCCCACCGAGCGTCCTCAGCGTCAGCGCCACGCGCACCTCGGCGGCCAGCGCGGGGTGGCAGCAGGTGAAGAACAGGCTCAGCCGCTCGTCGGGGATCGAGCTCATTGCCTCCTCGGACTCCTCGCCTCCGCCCAGCGCCTCCAGTTCGCTCAGCTTCTCCGCATAGCGCCGCTCGCGACGCAGGCGGTCGATCGCGCTGTTGCGCGCCGTGAGCACGATCCAGCCGCCGGGATTGGCCGGCACGCCGTCGCGCGGCCAGCGCTCGACGGCGGTGGCAAAGGCCTCCTGGACCGCCTCCTCCGCGCGGTCGAAGTCGCCGAGGATCCGGATCAGGGTCGCCACCGCCCGTCCCGACTCGCGGCGGAACAGGCGGTCGACGACCGCGCCGGGAGTCGCTAGGTCTGAGCGGCCGCCGATTGCTGCGCGTCCTCGGCCCCTGCGCCCTCGTAGTTCATGACGGGCCGCACCTCCACCGACCCGCTCGACGCCCCGGGGATCTTCGACGCCCACTCGATCGCCTCGTCGAGGCTCCCGCACTCGAGCAGGTAGAAGCCGCCGAGCTGCTCCTTCGTCTCGGCGAAGGGGCCGTCGGTGAGCATTCGCTCGCCGTCGCGGACGCGAACGGTGGTCGCGGCCGAGGTCGGCTCGAGGCCTTCGCCGCCGAGGACCACGCCGGCCTGGCCGGCCTCCTCGCTGAACGCCCCGTACGCCGCCATCACCTGGCTGATCTGCTCCGGAGTGGCGTCTGCGAGCTGGCTCTCATCGCCGTAGATGCTGCAGAGGTACTTCACTGTCGGGCTCCTCTCGTAGCGCGACGCCCAATCGTCACGTTCACCCTAACCACGAACGGCGGGCGCCGAGATCGACAGCCTGCGTCAAAATGTGACCGGTGGCGGAGCTCGAGGTCATGGACGCGGACGTCACGGCGCTCGAGGTGGACGCCATCGCCAACGCCGCCAACACGCAGCTGGCCCACGGCGGGGGCGTGGCCGGAGCGATCTCACGGGCGGGCGGGCCGGACGTGCAGCGGGAGTCGAACGAGCGGGCGCCGATCGGGCTCGGCGAGGCAGTGGAGACCACGGCCGGCGATATGCCGGCCCGCTGGGTGATCCACGCGGCGACCATGGAGCTCGGCGGGCCCACCTCCGCAGACATCATCGAACGCGCCACGCGCTCGACGCTCGCGAAGGCCGAAGAGCTGGGAGCGCGCTCGCTCGCACTGGTCGCATTCGGCACCGGCGTGGGCGGCTTTTCGCTGGAGGAGGCGGCCAGGATCATGGTGGGAGCGGCCCGCGAGCACTCCGGTGAGCTGGAGCGGATCATCTTCGCGGTGCACGGCGAGGACGCGGAGCGGGCCTTCCGCGACGCGCTTTGAGCGCACGGGCGGGCGGCGAGCCCAAGCGCGGCCGGGCGGCGGCGGCGCGCCCCGGTGGCCGCTCGGGGGCGGCGCGCTCCGGTGGCCGCTCCGCGGCGCGCTCCGGGCCGCTTCCCGCGCTCGTCGCGCCGGACTCCTTCAAGGGGACCTTCTCGGCGCGCGAGGTGGCCGCCGCCATCGCGGACGGCCTGCGGTCCGCCGACCGCGAGGCCCGCGAACTGCCGGTGGCCGACGGCGGCGAGGGCACGATGGAGGTGCTCGTGACCGCCCTTGGCGGCGAGGTTCGGACCGTCACGGCCTCGGATCCGCTCGGCCGCCCGATCGAGGCCGGCTTCGCGCTTCTGCCCGACGGGGTCGCCGTCGTCGAGACCGCGCAGGCCAGCGGCCTCAGCCTGGTCGACGAGGGTGAGCGCGACACATGGGCGGCCACGACCCGCGGCACCGGCGAGCTAATCGTGGCCGCCGTGGAGGCCGGGTCAGAGAAGGTGCTCGTGACGGTGGGCGGTTCGGCCACGACCGACGGCGGCGCCGGCGCCCTCGAGGCGCTCGACGAGGCCGGCGTCAGCGTCTCGATGGACGTGCTGTGTGACGTGCGGGTGCCGTTCGAGGACGCGCCGCGCATCTTCGCGCCACAGAAGGGCGCCGATCCGGCGATGGTCAAGCGGCTCGAGCAGCGGCTGGCCAAGCTGGCCGCCACGTTCCCACGCGACCCGCGCGGCGAGCCTATGACCGGGGCCGCCGGCGGGCTGTCGGGCGGACTCTGGGCCGCGCACGGCGCGAAGCTCGTTCCGGGCGCGCCGTACGTGCTCGACGCGATCGGCTTCGACGAGTTGATGCGCGCTTCCGCGTTCGTGGTGACCGGAGAGGGCGGCCTCGATGAGCAGACGCTGCAGGGCAAGATCGTCGGCGAGGTGGCCACCCGCTGCCGCCAGGGCGGAGTCACCTGCCACGCCATCGTCGGCCGCAACCAGCTCGAGCCCTTCGGCGAACGCATCATCGACCTTGCCTCCGTAACGGAAGCGTCAACGCTCGCCGACATCAAGCGCGCCGGCAGGACCCTCGTCTGACAGCCGCACCACGGTGCCGCAGGAAACCACTGATATGCAATGAAAACCTGCGGCACCGCAGCCGGGCGGGGGCGGCCGGGGCGGGCGGCCGCGGCGGGCGGCGCGGCGCGGGCGCGGCGCCGCGGGCGGGCAGCGCGGGGGCGCGGCGCCGCGGGCGGGCAGCGCGGCGGGCGGCGGGGCGGGCAGCGCGGGGGCGCGGCCGCGGCGGGCGGCGGGCGGGCGCGGCCGCCGCTAGGCGGGCGCCGGTGCTCCGCTTCGGCGCGTCACCGATGCCGAGTAGGCGCGGGGGCGGAAGTGGAGGATCTCGTCGTCGCTCAGGTCGATGCCGTCGGTGACGCGGGTGGGGTCGAAGACGAGGATGTCGCCGTCGCGCTCGCGCTCGGTGTCGAGGCCGGCCAGCTCGAGCCGGCCCAGCTCGACCTGATCGCGCTCGTCGGGCCAGGCGACCGTCGGGTCGTCGACCGCGTCACCCTCCTCGGCGATCACCGCGACCATCCGGAAGGCCGCCGAGTCGCGGCCGGCGATCTCCTCCTGGAGGTAGTCGCGCCCGCGTTCCTTGGCGTCCTCACCCGACAGGGTGGCCTCGCCGGCCTCCGGCTCGAAGCGGTAGCGCACGAAGCGCTCGGTTCCGTCGGGCGCGGTCATGCGGAAAGAGTGGATCGAGTTGTAGGTGACGGTTGCGTAGCTCTCGGGCGGGTCGGCGGTCACGGCCGCCTGGATCGCCGGGCCGGCCTCCGGATGGGCCTCGAGCCACTTCCCGATCTTCCCGAAGTCCGGCTGCCCGGTCTCGGGGTCCGGCTTGCGGGCGCGGGTGAACTCGAGGAAGTCCTCCGGAGTGCGCGCGAAGAAGCACGGCAGGCTGAGCGCGACGACGTCCGTGCGCGAGCCATCGGGCAGGTAGAACTTCACCGCCAGGCCGCGGCCCTCCTTGGCGTAGTCCGGGATGCCGGGGTCACCGCCGCCGTTGGAGAAGCGTGCGGTCACGCGCACCGGCTCGTCCTGCATATGCGCGGCCGTGGTCAGCCCAGAGCCGGACGGCGTGAAGGTGCCGGCCAGCAGTGTCCCCTTCGCGTGAGCGGCGCGGTGGCCCTCGTGCTTCCCGGAGATGTCGTTGATCGCTTCGACGACCTGTTCGGCGAACTCGTCCATATGCAGACAGTAAGCGACGGGCGCCCCCGAGGGGCGCCCGTGCTGCCTCACCCGTGCGGCGGCCTTCCGGGCGCCGCGGTACTGGGACTAGCGCATCCCTGGCACGGGGCGGAAGCCCTCGTACTCGGGAGTGTGCTCCCAGGCCTCATCGGTTTCGCTCAGGACCATGCGGCCGATCGACACGAGGCCCACGACGAGGAACGCCGCGGCCACGATCGTCAGCCAGTTCATCGCCGTCGCGATCCCGAACCCGAACAGGATCGACCCGACGCCCACGCACACCGCCATCCACGACTGCACGGCGCGGGCCCTGTAGAGCCCGACCGCGAGCAGGGCCATGCCGATCGCGAATCCGAACGACACGAGGGCGAACGGGATCAGGATCCCAGCGCTCTCGTTCAATCCCTGGAGCAGTGTCACCGCCGCGGCGGTGTCGCCGTCGCCGACCAACTGCCACATCACCAGCTCCATCGCGACGATCCCGACGAAGGCCAGCAGCCCCAGCATCGCCAAGCCGCCGCCCACGTGCCCGAGCGTGACCTGACGCTCGCGCAACATGTGCATGAGCCCGAGCAGCGCCGGAACCATCAGCACGATCGCAAGCAACGCGATCAGGTGAGCCGCGTACCACGCATCGAGGTTGTCGGCGATGGTGGCCACCTGAGTCGCCTCGTCCATGTCGCTCGCGGGATGGATAACCGTCGCCACGAGCAGCAGGATCGGAGCTACGACCATGCACGCGCCCGCAACCATCTTGCGGGAATGATGTGCATCAGAGAGGTACATCTACTGCCTCCTGAATCCGGTGGGATCCGAAGCGATCCCGACTGATCCGGATACCCGAGATTGTAACTTTGGTTACGAGCGTTCCGCCAGTGCACGGATAACTGCTTCGTAGAAGCCCTCGTTCATTGCCGCCTCCGTGCGCTCCACGTTGCCGAACGCTGACGTGTCGCCCGCCACCGCGTTCGCCACCAGGAAGAGGCGTCCCACCACGTCGGCGACCGCCAGGTCCTCTCGTGAGTCGCCCACCGCCACGCACTCCTCGCGCGCATAGCCCCGCGCGCGCATGTGCGCCGCCACCGCACGGGCCTTCGAGACGCCGGCGGGGATCAGGTGGAACGTGTGCGTGCCCGGTGCGATTTCGCCGTTGTCGACCAGCCTCACCCCGCCGTGTCCCTCGGACGCCAGCAGCGCGTTCGCCTCGTCGGCATCCACCGAGCCGCGGAACAGGTGCGAGACCTCCCGGTCCAGGTGGAAGGGCGCGTGCGGCTCCAAGCGCTCGCCGTAGTGGTCGAGCAGCAGGTCCGGCGCGCCGGTCGCCGCGATCTGGGCGTGCACCGTCTCGCTCTCGCGGGGCTGGAGACCGTCGGTCAGGAACGTGGTCTCGCCGTCGATCACGAGCCCCGAGCCGACCTCGAAGATGTAGGCGGTCTGCCCGAGCAGGCGAGCGTCCTCCATCACCTGCGCGCGACGACGCCCAGACTTGATCACGACCTCC
>Ga0126306_10001123_pt1 | contig 14042 bp, 13 predicted proteins | sample Plot27_FD_92592 | JGI IMG/M metagenome (GOLD analysis project Ga0126306, IMG submission 92592) | Serpentine soil microbial communities from UC McLaughlin Reserve, CA, USA - Plot27 | ecosystem: Environmental > Terrestrial > Soil > Grasslands | place: USA: UC McLaughlin Reserve, Lake County...
CCGGACCGCATCGGCCAGCTTGTTCATGCCGGCCTCGAGGCTGCGGCGCGCCTCCTGGTCGAAGGCGATGGTCTTGGGCATCCGTCTAGATCCCTCCGTTGGGCACGGTTAGCACTCGAACTATGCGACTGCTAAGTCAACCACGCCCCCTGAGCACTCGCAACAGGCGAGTGCTAAGGGCCAATTGTCACTGACCGCCGGCGACGGCGGGGATGATCGAGACGGTCTCGCGCTCGGGGACCGGCGTGTCGAGCCCCTGGAGGAAGCGGACGTCGTCGTCGGCGACGAACACGTTGACGAAGCGGCGGAGGTTGCCGTCGTCGTCGAGCAGGCGAGCGGTGAAGCCCGGGTGGGCGGCGTCGAGGCCGGCGAAGACCTCACGTAGCGTCGTGCCCTCGACCTTCACCTCGGAGTTCCCCCCGGCCATGGTGCGCAACGTGGTCGGGATGCGGACGGAGACGGTCATCGGCGCTTGCTCCTGAGCGAAGGCGGCACGGCTCAGAGGCTAACCAACGGCCTCTTCCGGCCCGGCATTCCGCCTGGCGCCGGCCGGGTGGGCCCCCAGCAACCCGGCGGCCACCTCCTCGATGCAGGCCACGGTGTGGGCCCGGGCCCGCTCGTCGCCGAAGCGCTCGACCAGCGACACCACCTCGAACCCGGGGCCGGGGACCACGGCGTCGAGGTCGAGCCCCTCGACCACCTCCCCCACGATGGCCACGCAGGGCACCCCGCAGGTGGCCGCCAGCTCGGCCACCCCGCCCACGACCTTGCCCTCGAAGGACTGCTCGTCGAGGAAGCCCTCGGCGGTCACGAGCAGGTCCGCGCCGTCGATCAGGTCGGGCAGGTCGAACTCGTCCGCGATCACGTCGAAGCCCGCCGCCAGCCGGGCGCCGGCGCAGGCCAGCCCGCCCGCCAGGCCGCCGGCCGCCCCGGCGCCGGGCAGCGCCCGTACCTCGACGCCGTGCTCGGCCAGGTAGACGTCGGCCAAGCGCTCGAGCCGGCGGCGCAGCAGCTCGACCTGGGCCGCGCTCGCCCCCTTCTGCGGGGCGAACAGCTCGGCGGCCTCCACGAAGCCGATACGCACGTCGCACAGGCACACCAGCTCGACCCCCGCGTAGCGGTGCAGCGGGTAGAGCGTGCGCAGGGCGCCGAGCCCACCGTCGGTGGTGGCGGAGCCGCCGAGGCCCACGAGGACCCGGCGGGCACCGCCGTCGACGGCGGCGGCGATCAGCTCGCCGGTGCCCGCAGTCGAGGCGCCGATCGGGTCGTTGCCGTCGGGCCCGCCGGCCAGCAGCAGCCCCGAGGCCCGGGCCATCTCGACGACCGCCCGGCGCCCGTCGAGCCGCCAGGCGGCCTCGACCGGGTCGCCGAGCGGGCCCGTGACCGTCGTGACGCGGTTGGGCCCGCCCAGGACGTCGAGCGTGCCCTCGCCGCCGTCGGCGACGGGCACCTCGTCGCACACCCAGCCGGCCGCCCCGGCCGCCCGCGCCACGGCGGCAGCCGCCTCGGCGGCGGTGGCGGTCCCCCGGAGCTTGTCGGGCGCAGCGACGACGCGCATCGGCGCCAGTGTGGCCGACGGGTGTGACACTGACGGCCACCGTCGGTCGTATGGGCCGCCACCGTGCCCAGGGCGGTAGGTTCCGCCCCGTGGAGCGACCCGTCGTGATCGCGTCGAACCGTGGCCCCCTGAGCTTCCGCCGGGCGGGTGGCGAGGACGCCGGAGCCGGCGGCCTCGTCGCCAAGCGGGGGGCGGGCGGCCTGGTGTCCGGCCTCGGCCCGCTCGTGGCCGGGACGGAGGCGACCTGGGTCGCCGCCGCCATGACCGACGGCGACCGCGAGGCCGCCGCGCTGGGCGTGGTCGACGCCGAGGACTACCGGGTCCGACTGCTCGACATCGACGCCGAGACCTACCGGCTCGCCTACGACGTGGTCAGCAACCAAGCGCTGTGGTTCGTCCACCACGGCCTCTACGACCTGCCCCGCGAGCCGTCGTTCGGCCGGGAGTTCCGCGACGCCTGGGCGGCCTACCGGCAGGTGAACGCCGCCTTCGCCGATGCCATCGCCGAGTCCGCCCCCAAGGGCGCCGCCGTGCTCGTGCAGGACTACCACCTGTCGCTCCTCGGCCGCGACCTGGTCGAGCGCGGCCGGCCGGACCTGTCGGCGGTCCACTTCGCCCACACGCCGTTCGCCACGCCGACCTGGCTGCGCGTCCTGCCCCGCTACGTCGCCGAGGAACTGCTGTCGGGCCTCGCCGCCCACACGGCCTGCGGCTTCCACACCGAGCGCTGGGCCGCCGACTTCCGGGCCTGCTGCCGCGAGCTCCTCGCGCTGGAGCCGGCCACGTTCGTGTCGCCGCTGCCGGCCGACCCCGACGACGTCCTGGCCACCGCCCGGGGCGAGGCGTCCGCCGCGGCGATGGAGGAGGTCGAGCGGCTCGTCGGGGACCGGCTCGTCGTGGCGCGCGTCGACCGGATCGAGCTGTCCAAGAACCTCCTGCGCGGCTTCCTCGCCTTCCACGACCTGCTCGAGCGCTACCCCGAGTGGCGGGGACGGGTCGTGTTCCTGGCCTCGGGCTACGCCTCGCGCACCGGCGTGGCCTCCTACCTCCGCTATCAGGAGGAGGTGCAGGAGGTCGTCGACCGCATCAACGAGCGCTGGGGCGACGGCGACTGGACGCCGATCGTCTACGACACCCGCGACGACTACCCCTGGTCGGTCACCGTGCTGCGCCGGGCCGACGTGCTGCTGGTGAACCCGATCCGCGACGGGCTCAACCTCGTGGCCAAGGAGGGGGCGATCGTCAACGAGCGCGACGGGCTGCTGTGCCTGTCCCCCGAGGCCGGGGTGTGGTCCGAGCTCGAGGACGCGGCGTTCGAGGTCCGCCCCTACGACATCGTGGGTACGGCCGACGCCCTGCACCGCGCGCTGGGCGCCCCGCCCGACGAACGGGCCCGGCGCGCGGCCGTCCTGCGCGAGCTGGCCACCGCCCGCCGCCCCGCCGACTGGCTGGCGGACCAGCTCGCCGCGGCGGGGCCGTAGCCGCCGGCCGGGGGCGGGCCCTAGGCCTCCGGGGTGGAGGCCGACGCCGGTCGGACCCGGTCGAGCAGCGACTGCAGGAACTCGACCACCGCCGCCGGCCCGGGCAGCACCAGGTCGGCGCGCCGGACCAGCTCGTCGGGCCCCTCGTCGCTCACCACCGCCACCTTGAGGGTGTGCACGCCCCGACGGGCCAGGCGGTCGAGGGCGTCGTAGGCGGGCAGGTCTCCGCGGTCGTCGCCGATGAAGCAGACGGCGTCGGACTCGGTCGCGATCGCCTCGACCGCGGTGCCCTTGTCGGCGTCGATGGGCGGGTGGAGCTCGACCGACATCCGGGCGTTGCGGTACACGAGGCCGGAGCGGTTGGCCTGCTGCAGCGCCCAGTCCTGCACCTCGTGGGCCAGCTCGGGCCGGGTGCGGTAGTGCAGCGTGAGCGACAGGCCCTTGGTCTCGACGACCATGCCCTCGGGGCCGAGGTGCCGGGAGCAGCCGGCCACGTCGGCCACGACCTCGCGCCAGGCCCCGGAGTTGGGATGGTCGTCGCGGACGCCGTCGCGCACCACCTCCAACCCGTACAGGCCCGAGATCATCACGCCCGGCGGGACCAACGGCGCCAGGAACGACACCGGCCGGCCCGACAGCAGTCCCACGACCTGGAAGGTCGTGGCCAGCTCCCCGAGGGCCTCGAAAGCCCCCGCGACCATGCGCGCCTGGACCGGGTCGTCGACGATCGGCGACAGCGTGCCGTCGAAGTCGAAAAGGAGGGCGGAACGGTCGGGCCGCTCCACGAACGGCCCCAACGGAGCCTCGAGGGGACTCACAGTCGTCAACGTACCCCCAGCGGGTCACACCCACGCAGGCGTGGGCTCGTTGACGACAAGCGTGCCTGACGGAGTCAGCCCCCCGCCAAGTCGCGGCCCAGCAGCACGACGACTTGAGCCCCGGCGGGGTCGATCGGCGGCGGGTCGGGCAGCGGGACCGCCGCCTCGGCCGTGGCCCCGATCGACTCCGCGAGGGCCTGGGCCTCGGCCTCGAAGTCGGGGGCGAACAGCACTTGCGTCGTCTCGAGCTCGGGGTCCGCGTCGGTCGGCGGCGACATCACGTACCCGCCTGCGCCGATCGCCTCGCTCATGGAGGCGGCGGCACCGGCGACGGTCGTCGTGTTGGCCACGATCACAGCGACCTCCGCCGGCGGCCGGACGGCCGGGGCCTCGGTCGTGGCGGTGCCGTCGTCGCCGGTGGCGGGCGTCTCGCCGGCGGCCACCGTGGTGGTCGTGGTCTCGCGGTCGGCGGCTGGGGTCGAGTCGCTGCCGGCCGTCGGGGACTCGAAGCCGTTGCGCAGGATGAACAGGCCGATGATCGCCGCCGTGGCGATCAGCGCCACGCCCCGCGCCGGGCTCGTCCGCCGCGGGCGCTCAACGTCCATGCGTTCCACGAGGCCTCCTCGCCATTCGGGACAGGCTGGCCGCCGCGCCCGGCCGATGCAAGCACCCCGGGCCCGGCCCGGGCCGCCCGCCCGGGAACCGACGCTGGTGTGCGGCCCGCGCGGGGGTAGGGTCGCGTTCCCCGCCCGAGTAGCTCAGCTGGCAGAGCAGGCGCCTTGTAAGCGTCTGGTCGCGGGTTCGAGTCCCGCCTCGGGCTCGCGGTCCTCGACCGCCGCGCTCACCGCCGGCGGGCGATCTCGAAGCACGCGAGGGCGGCCGCCGCCGACACGTTGAGCGACGACAGCCGCCCCCGCATCGGGATCGAGACGACCTCGTCGCAGCGCTCCCGCACCAGGCGGGACAGGCCACGCCCCTCGGCGCCCAGCACGAGGCACACCGGCCCGTCCCCACCGGCCATCTCGGCCAGCGACACGTCGGCGGCGCCGTCGAGCCCGACGACGTGGAGCCCGGCATCGCGCATCCGGGCGATGGCCGCCGGCAGGCCGCCGGCCAGGGCCATGGGCAGGTACTCGATGGCCCCGGCCGCCGCCTTCGTGGCCGCCGGCGTCACGTGGACCGCCCGGTGCTTGGGCAGGACCGCGCCCGTCACGCCGGCGCACTCGGCCGAGCGCAGGATCGCGCCGAGGTTGCCCGGGTCGGTCACGCCGTCGAGCGCTACGAGGAACGGGGTGCCGCGGCGGCCCGGCGCCCGGCCGGCGACCAGGTCGTCGATGTCCGCCTCCGGCAGCGGGGCGGCCAGGGCGAGCACGCCCTGGGGCGCCTCGCAGCGGGCCTGGGCGTCGAACCGCCCCCGGCCGACCTCGCGCACCGGGACCTTGTTGGCGGACGCCAGCTCGCGGATGTCCTCGAGGATCGGCGAGTCGTCGCGCTCGGTGACGACCCACACCTCCTGCACGCGACGGGACCCGGCGATCAGCAACTCGCGGACGCTCTGGCGCCCCTCGACCTGCTCGCCGCCCAGGCCACGATCACCCGAGCTCCGCCGCCCGCGGGGGCCGGCGGGGACGCTCCCCCGCCCCGGTGCCGCCCGCTGCGCCCGAGTCCCGGGCACCGAGGGAAACCCGCCCCCACCGCGCCCACCCGGCGCCCCACGCCCGCCCTGGCCGCCCTGCCCGGACGCCCCACGCCCCGCAGGCGCCCCCCGCCCGCCGGGGGCCCCGCGCCCGCCGGAGGCCCCACGCCCGCCGGGGGCCCCACGCCCACCCGCACCGCCACGCCCGGCCGGCGTACCGCGCCCGCCGGACGCGCCACCACGCCCCGCTGGCGCGCCACGTCCACCGGACGCGCCACCGCGCCCGCCGGCGCCGCCACGCCCGCCATTGGTCGGCCGCCGCGCGGGGCTCACGCCCCACCCCCGACCGACGTCCCGGGCACAGGAGCACCCCGGCCGAGCACCCGCGCCCCCTCGCGCCCTGGGGCACCCCCGCGGCGTCCGGACCGAACCCCCGCCGGACCACTGACGAGCGGACGACCGGGGTACCGGGCGGGGCCGGGGGTCGAAGGAAGGAGGCAGAGGCTCACGACGGGTCCTGGGGGGTGGGGGGCGGGCTGGGGACGGCGAGGAGGAGGGCGACGGCGAGGCAGGCGATGCCCTCCCGGCGGCCCAGGGCGCCGAGGCCCTCGGCGCGCTTCCCCTTGACGGTGACCGGGGCGCCCACGGCGTCGCCGAGGCGCTTGGCCATCTCGTCGCGCCGGGCGGCGAGCTTGGGCCGCTCGGCGATGACCGTGCAGTCGACGTTCTGCGGCGCCCAGCCGGCGGCGCGCACGTCGGCGACCGCTCGGGCGAGCAGGTCGAGCGAGTCCGCCCCTGCCCAGGTCGGGTCGGTGTCGGGGAAGTGCTGGCCGATGTCCCCGAGCCCGCAGGCGCCGAGGAGGGCGTCGGTCACGGCGTGGGCGACGACGTCGGCGTCGCTGTGCCCGGCGAGGCCCGGGGCGTCCTCGAACGTCACGCCGCCGAGCACGAGTGGCCGGGCGGGGTCGTCGGAGAAGGGGTGGACGTCGAACCCCTGACCCACGCGGACAGCCGGGAACGGCGGCGTGGCAGGCGTGTCGGCCGGGATGCTCACGCGACGCCGTCCGTGCGGGCGGCGAGCAGCGCACCCGCCACGACCAGGTCGTCGGGGTGGGTGATCTTGAGGTTGGCCGGCGATCCCTCCACGACGACCACCTTGCCACCTGCGGCCTCGACCAACGACACGTCGTCGGTGCCCTCGCCGCCGGCGGCGTGGGCGTCCCGCAGGGCCGCGGCCCGGAATCCCTGCGGCGTCTGGACCGCCAGCAGCTCGTCCCGGTGGACCGGCCCGCCGTCGCGCCACCGCAGGGTGTCGGTCACGGCAACGGTGGGGACCACGGCATCGACACCTTCCGTGACGGCGGCGGCCACCCGGACGAACAGGTCCGGGCCGGCGAGCGGACGGGCACCGTCGTGGACCAGCACGATCCCGGCGTCGGCCGGGACAGCCGCCAGCCCGGCACGTACGGAGCCCGACCGCGTCGCCGCCCCGGCCACCACGACGTCGGCGGCGGGCTCGGGGGTATCGACGTACTCCGGGGCGACGACCAGCACCACGCCGTCGGCCACCGTCCGGGCGTCGTCGAGCGACCAGTCCAGGACGCGGCGGGAGCCGAGCGGCTCGTACTGCTTGGGCCGGCCGAACCGGCTCGCACTGCCCGCCGCCACGACGATCACCCAGACCGGTCCCATGAGGCCGGAAACGCTAGTCGGACCGGCTGCGGGAGGCCTCGGGGCGCCGACGGCGCCGACGCGGGGCCGCCATCACCCCCCTCGAGTCGACAGCGGACGCATACTGTGGTCGACCACACACGGAGGCCGGCCGCCGTGGCCGGCGAACGGCCCGTCGGGCAGTTGGTGCGATGCCTCATTATCGTTCCCGGTGATGACCCCCTTCGAGTTACTCGCCAGCGTTCCGCTCTTCGCCGACCTCACGCCCGACGAGGTCGAAAAGCTGGCGGCTGCCAGTGGGGTCCAGGACCTCCGGCGGGGCGACGTCCTGTTCCGCGAGGACGACGAGTCCGACTGCCTCTACGTCGTCATCGACGGGCGCATCGCCATCGCCAAGCGCTCGATCGACGGCCGCGAATCGGTGGTCGCTCTCATGGAGGGTGGCGACCTGTTCGGCGAGATGCCGCTCTTCGACCGCCAGGGCCGCTCGGCGGAGGCCCGGGCGCTGGAGGTGTCCCGGGTCCTGGTCATCGGCTACGGGCCGGTGCGCGAGATCTACGAGCAGCGGCCCGAGCTGCTGTGGGGTGTCGTCGGGCTGCTGGCCAGTCGGCTGCGGACGATGGACGTCGCCCTGGCCGACACCGTGTTCCTCGACGTGACCGGCCGCACGGCGAAGCGGCTCGTCGAGATGGCCGGCGGGGAGGACGAGTTCAGCCTCCCGGTCACGCAGGAGGAGCTGGCGGCGATGGTCGGCGCCTCTCGCGAGCGGGTCAACAAGGCGATCGCCAGCTTCGTCCGGCTGGGCTGGATCGCCCAGTCCGACCGCCGCTACCGCATCACCGACCGCGAGCAGCTGGAGCGCCGCTCCCGCTGACCGAGGCCCCGCGGTGCGGGGTCAGGCGGAGAGGTGGGCGATCGCCCGGCGCCAGGCGTCGGCGGCGTCGTCAGGGCGGTGCTGGGAACGCGAGGGGTCGTGGACGAAGCCGTGGTCGGCACCCTCGTACGTGACGACCTCGACGCCGGCAGCGCGTAGGGCCTCGATGTCCTCCGACGGGACCCAGGCGTCGGCCGTCCCGACGAGCTCGAGCGCCGGACACGCCCCCGGGGCGGCCAGGGCGTCGAGCGGCGCGCCTTGGGTGGGGCTCTGCCAATCCGGCCGGATGCGGGCCATGCCGTAGAAGGACACCGCCCGCACGAAGCGGCCCGTTCCGGCGGCCTTCAGCGTGTACATGCCGCCCATGCAGAAGCCCATGACCGCCACCTCGGCGCAGCCGGTGGCGTCGGCGGCGGCCACGGCGTCGCCGAGGATGCGGTCGTCCTCGAGCAGGCCGGCCTTCGCCAGGCGGTCGGCCAGGGTGCTGACGTCGGGCTGACCGGCCCACAGGTCGAAGCAGCAGACGGCCCAGCCGTTCTCGTCGGCCATCCGCTGGGCCATCTCGTCGAACAGGGGCCGCAGGCTGCCGATGTCCGGGACGATCACGAGGCCCCGGGACGGCTCGGCCCCGCTCGACGGCGTGGCGAGCTCGGCGGGCGTGCCGGACGGCAGCGTGATGCGCATGGCCGGCGACCTTACCGACGCCGCCGGCCGACCGCCCGAGCATCCGGCCCGACGACGAGCAGACGCGTGGGGATCACGTATAGCGATCGAGGATGCTGGTCTCGGCCAGGCGGGACAAGCCCTCCTTGATGGCCCGGGCCCGGGAGCTGCCCACGCCGGTGACCTCGTCGAGGTCGTCGACCGTGGCCCGCATGATCTTCTGCAGGGTGCCGAAGCGGGCGACGATCCGCTCGACGACCGCGTCGGGCAGGCGGGGGATGCGGGCCAGCAGCCGATGGCCGCGGGGCTGCATGCTCGCCTCGAGGTCGACCGTGTTGCCCGGCAGGTGGAGCGTTGCGCCGACCGCCTTGAGGTCGAGGAGCTCCTCGGTGTTCATGTCGGACAGGGCGGCCATGGCCTGCTCGAGGTGCCAGCCCGACTCGGGGTGGAAGTAGTCGAGGATGACGAGGCGGCGATCGTCCTCGACGCCGCCCATCAGCTCCTCCAGCTGGAGCTTGACCAGCCGGCCGTCGACGCCCAGCTCGACGATGTCGCTGGAGATCTCGTCGGCGATGCGCCGGACCATCTCGGTCCGCTGCAGGACGCTGACGACGTCGCGGGTCGTGACGAGGTCTTCCACCTCGAGGGCGGACAGCGAGGCCGACACCGTGTCGAGCCGGTTCCGATAGCGCTCCAGCGTCTGCAGGGCCTGGTTGGCCCGCACCAGCAGCCGCGGGATCGGGTCGAGCGGGTGCTTCTCGTCGCCGACGTAGACGGCGATGACCGACATGTCCTCGGAGACCGAGATGACCGGGACGTCGATCGAGCGGGCCACGCGCTCGGCGGTGCGGTGCCGGGTACCCGTTTCGGACGTGGGGACGTTGGGGTTGGGCACCAGGTGGACGTTGGCCCGGGCGATGCGGCTGGCGTCGCTCGCGAGGATGATCGCCCCGTCCATCTTCGCCAGCTCGCTCAGCCGTTGGGGGCTGAAGGCGGCGTCGAGCAGGAAGCCGCCCGAGCAGATGTTGAGGACCTCGGGACCGTCGCCCACGACGATCAGCGCACCCATGTTGGCCTGCAGGATGCGATCGATGCCCTCACGCAGGAGCGTGCCCGGGGCGACCGCGGCCAGCGCGCTCATGAGCTCGGTGCTTGGCCGCGCTGCCACGTTACGAGCCTACTGCCACGGGGGTTGCGCGTTGCCCGTAGCTGCAGCCGCCGATCGGACCGCTACGGAGCGTGCGATGCCCGCTCGCCGGGCCTGACGGCCCGCAGCGCCCGGCCGGTGGCGCCCTCGATGCCGTCGAACCCGAAGTCGGGGTCCCGGACCGGACGGGACGGCGGCGCCCCGCCCCCGTCGTTGCCGGACGAGCCCCCACCCGCCACCCGGCCGGTGCCGGACGGGGCGGAGCCGGCGGCCGCGCCGGCCGGGTGCGTCGCGGCCTGGCGGTCGCGGCGGGCGGAGCGAGCGGCGGGGCCACCGCCGCCGAGGATGCCCGCCGCCACCAGCGCCAGGCGCAACGTGGTGGCCCGGGCCACCGCCAAGCCGTCGGGCGGCTCGGGGGCCGAATGCGGCACGACGGCGGCGTCGAAGCCGAGACGGGCGGCCTCGGCCAGACGGCGCTCGGTGCGGCCGACCTGGCGCAGTTCGCCGCCGAGACCCACCTCACCGCACGCCACCAGCCCGGCGGGCACGGGTCGGTCGGTGGCTGCAGACGCCACCGCCATCGCCACGGCCAGGTCGACGCCAGGCTCGGGCACGCGCACGCCGCCGGCCACCGCCACGTGGACCTCGCTGCGCCCGAGCACGATGCCGGCGTGGCGCTCGAGCACGGCGAGGGCCTGGGCCAAGCGGCCGCTGTCGACGCCCTGGGCGGTGCGCCGGGGCATCGGGGCCTGCGAGGGCACCACCAGCGCCTGGACCTCGACCAGCAGCGGCCGCTGGCCGTCGAGCACCGGGGCCACGATCGAGCCGGCCACCCCGGGCTGCCGATCGGCCAGGAACAGCGCGCTCGGGTCGGGCACGCCGGCGAGGCCGGCCTCGCCCATCTCGAACAGCCCCAGCTCGTGGGTGCCGCCGAAGCGGTGCTTCACCGGCCGCATGAGCCGGAGGGCGTGGTGGCGCTCGCCCTCGAACGAGAGCACGGTGTCGACCAGGTGCTCGAGCACTCGCGGGCCGGCCAGCGCCCCGTCCTTCGTGACGTGGCCCACCAGGATCGTCGTCATGCTGCGCCGCTTCGCCTCGACCACGAGCCGGTGGGCGCAGCCCCGCACCTGAGCCACCGAGCCCGGGGCCGAGGACAGGTCGGGGTCGTGGATCGTCTGCACCGAGTCGACGATCAGCACCTCGGGGGCCACGGTGCCCACGTGGTCGAGCACGTGGGGCAGGACGGTCTCGGCGACCAGCCACAGGTTCGGCGCGGTCACGCCGAGGCGCTCGCCGCGCAGCGCGACCTGGCGGGCCGACTCCTCGGCGGAGACGTAGAGGCAGGCGCCGCCCCCGGCGGCCATCGATGCCAGCGCCTGGAGCAGCAGCGTGGACTTGCCGATGCCGGGCTCGCCGCCCACGAGCGTCACGGAGCCGGGGACCAGACCGCCGCCGAGCACCCGGTCGAGCTCGCCGAACCCGGTGGGCACGGGGTCGCCGCCGCCGTCGCCGATCGCCTCGACCAGCGGGACCGGCGTCGAGGGCGCCCCCAGGGCGCCAGACGCCCCGCCGCCGCTCGCGAACCGGCTGCCCGGGCGATCGGCCGGCTCCTCGCTCAGGGTGCCGCTGGCCTCGCAGGCCGGGCACCACCCCGTCCACTGCGGGGCGGTGGCGCCGCACTCGGCACAGCGGTAGACGGTCTTCGCTCGGGGCACCGCACGATCATGGCCGCGGGGTGTGACAGCCAAGGGGACCCATCCGGCCCCCGGGTGGGTCAGCGGCGGACGAGCCGGACCACGAGCATCACGACCACCGCCACCGCGCTCACTACCGCCACGCCGGCGAGGACGAACACGGGCGTCCGGCGCTCGGTGCTCGACGCCGACAGGTCGACGGCCGGATCGCCCAGGCGCGGGGACCAGATGGCGTGTCCGGCCCGGTCCTCGCCCGTGCCGGCGTCGAGGCTGCCCGGCAGGGTCACCGACAGGTCGAACGTGAAGGCGTCGGCCAGCGGGGCACCGAGGCGCTGCTCGATCGTGGCCGCGTCCTCGCCGAGCGGCTCGCCGTCGAGGAGCCCGGCCAGGCCGGCGTCGCCGAACGCCTCGAGCCCACCGGACAGGTCGAGCGTGCCGGCGAAGTCGTAGGACGTGGTCCCGAAGCCGGTGGAACGGCCGATCCGCAGGTCGCGCAGGGCGCCTTCGGCCCCGGTGACCTCGCTGAGCACGGCGACGGCCTCCTCGGGCGTGCCGAAGGGCTTGGCCGCCGTGACGATCGTGACGCCGTCCGCCGCCACCGGCGCCGACACCTCCCACCCGGCCTGGCGCAGGTCGTCGGCCCGGATCAGCGTGGCCAGGTCGGTGGCGTCCGAGACCCCGTCGTCGTCGAGGTCGGGCAGCCGCCCCATCGCCTCCTCGTCGAGGGACACCTCCGCCGTGACCGTTCCGGAGCCGTCGTCCGCCATGGCGAGGTCGACGGAGGTATGCACCTGGCACCCGGCGACCACGAGCGCCGCCAGGGCGATCGTCGGGAGCGTGGCGCATCGGCGCACCGGCAGGCGCGAGAGGGATCGGTGCAGCATCGGCGGAAGACACCCGGCCTCGGGGCGTGGGCGCCGGGACATTAGTGGGTGCCCGAACGCGCCGGTGGCCGCCCCGGAGGCGGCCACCGAAACGACTCAGCGAGTCACGGAGCTCAGTCGGGCGAACCCGTCTCGGCCAGCTCCATCGGCGGGGGCGTGAAGCCCTCGACCGTGCGGAACACGATGGCCCGCTCGCCGGACTCGTCGGTCTCGACGTCGACCACGACGATCTCGCCGGCCCGCACGTCCTTCACCAGCAGGCGCTCGGACACCGGGTCCTCGATGAGCCGCTGGATCGCCCGGCGCAGCGGCCGGGCACCGAGCTGCGGGTCGTAGCCCTTGTCGGCCAGGAAGTACTTGGCTTCCTGCGTGAGCTCGAGGCCGAGGCCCTGGCTCTCCAGCTGCTTCTGGACCCGAGCGATCATGAGATCGACGATCTCGGTGACCTCGTCCTTCGTCAGCTCGTGGAAGACGATCGTCTCGTCGATGCGGTTGAGGAACTCGGGCCGGAAGTGCTGCTTGAGCGCATCGTCGACCTTCTCCCGCATCTTGGTGTACGAGAGCGCCTCGTCGGCCTTGGCGAAGCCCACGCTGGCCTTGCGGAGGTCGGCCGTGCCCAGGTTGGACGTCATGATCAGCACGGTGTTGCGGAAGTCGACCGAACGGCCCTGGGCGTCGGTCAGGCGACCCTCTTCGAGGATCTGCAGCAGCGTGTTGAAGACGTCGGGGTGGGCCTTCTCGATCTCGTCGAACAGCACCACCGAGAACGGCTTGCGCCGCACGGCCTCGGTGAGCTGGCCGCCCTCCTCGTAGCCGACGTAGCCCGGGGGCGAGCCGACCAGCCGGGAGACCGTGTGCTTCTCCATGTACTCGGACATGTCGAGCTGGATCATCGACCCCTCGTCACCGAAGAGGAACTCGGTGAGGGTCTTGGCCAGCTCGGTCTTCCCGACGCCGGAGGGGCCGAGGAAGATGAACGAGCCGCTGGGGCGCTTGGGGTCCTTCAGGCCGGCCCGGGTACGCCGGATGGCCTGGCTCACGGCACGGATGGCGTCGGCCTGGCCGATCACCCGCTTGTGGAGGTCGTCCTCCATGCGGAGGAGCTTCTGCGTCTCCTCCTCGGTGAGCTTGTAGACGGGGATGCCCGTCCACACCGAGAGCACCTCGGCGATGGCCTCCTCGTCGACCTCGTCGAAGAGGTCGACCCCGGAGTCCTTGATCTCGCGCTCCTTGGACTCCTTGCGGGCCAGGAGCTCCTTCTCGGAGTCGCGCAGCCGCCCGGCCTCCTCGAAGTTCTGCGACTCGACGGCCTTCTTCTTGGACTCGACGACGCCGGCGAGCTCGTTCTCGAGGTCCTTGTAGTCGGCCGGGGTCTTCATGCGCTTGATGCGCAGCCGGCTGCCCGCCTCGTCGATCAGGTCGATCGCCTTGTCGGGGAGGAACCGGTCGGAGATGTACCGGTCGGCCAGGTTGGCCGAGGCCACGAGCGCCTGGTCGGTGATCGTGACCCGGTGGTGCGCCTCGTAACGGTCGCGCAGGCCCTTCAGGATCTCGATCGTGTGGGCCACGGTGGGCTCGTCGACCGTGATCTTCTGGAAGCGGCGCTCGAGGGCCGC
>Ga0126306_10001124_pt1 | contig 14041 bp, 14 predicted proteins | sample Plot27_FD_92592 | JGI IMG/M metagenome (GOLD analysis project Ga0126306, IMG submission 92592) | Serpentine soil microbial communities from UC McLaughlin Reserve, CA, USA - Plot27 | ecosystem: Environmental > Terrestrial > Soil > Grasslands | place: USA: UC McLaughlin Reserve, Lake County...
AGGATAGGCGATCAGCCAGCACGCGTGACTCAATGCGAACTGCGCCGCGAATAGCGCCGGGCGGTCCTCCTCGCGCGACGACCTGCGCAGCAATCGGCCGCCGGGCGTGACGCAGAACGAGTAAGCGATGCCCATGAGGAACCATCCGCCCAGCAGCAGCGGCCAGTTCACTCCTCCACTCATGAACAGCCCACCCAGTCCGGCCAGTAAAACAGCCAGGGCACCGGCAGCGCTCAGCATCAACGGGCGCTCCGGCAGACGATCCAGCAAGCGCGGAAGGATCAGCGCAGCGACCATTGAACCGCCCCCATAGAACGCAAGGGCGAGCGCTACATCGGCCTGGTCGCGATGGAACAGCGCCTTCACGATGACGACGGTGTTGACGATCACCATCGCGCTTGCAGCGGCTGCCGCAAGCGTCACCGCAAGCAAGCCAATCAGCCGCGGCGTGTGAAGGTAGATGCGCGTACCCCACGTAGTTCGTCGCCATATCCCACCCTGGGTCTCGGATGCCCGGGATCGCGGCAACAAAACGGAAACGACCAGGAGCGCTGAGCAAATGAAGCCGACCGCCGTGCCGGCGAACAGCCAATGGAAGCTCATGACTGTCAGCAGTGCGGCGGCAACGGCGGGGCTGGTCAGGCTCTCCATGTCGTAGGCGAGGCGCGAGAGCGAAAGCGCCCGCGTGTAATCGCGCTCTTCAGGCAGCACGTCAGGGATGGTCGCCTGGAATGTCGGGGTGAACCCAGCGGAGGCTGACTGGAGGATGAAGATCAGCAGATAGACCTGCCAGATCTCCGTAACGAACGGGAGGAACAGCGCGACCGCGCAACGGATGAGGTCCATGCCAACAAGGAAGGCCTTGCGCGGCAACCGGCTTGCGTATGCGCCGACGATCGGCGCCACACCAATGTAGGCCATCATCTTGATGGCAAGCGCGTTGCCGAGCACCACCCCAGCGTCCGCTCCAGCCAGATCGTAGGCAAGAAGCCCCAGCGCGACGGTCAGCAGACCGGTCCCGACCAGTGCAATGACCTGGGCTGCGAGCAGATGCCGGTAGGTGCGGTTCTTGAGGACGCTGATCATCGGCGAGCTACATAACGCCGGCTCGCCGATTTGCGATCCTGCCGCTCCCGAGAAATCTTAGCTGAGCTTGTGCCCGGCAGAAATGAACTCGCCGCTTGTGCTCATCACGACGTAGAGCTTTCGCTTTCCCGCTACCTTGATGGCGGCATTCTCGTACGTCACCACATATTGGCCTGCGCCGTTCTTTTCCCGGTAATCAAAGCCCGACACCTTCGCTTTCGTCCAGCTCCCAGGAAGCTTCTTCTGCGCGACAAGATTCTCGATCGCTGCCTGGGCAAGGTCGGTTGTCGACGGGCCGCGCGGGGCGGAGCTACCGAACTCATCCTCCGGATGAGCCGCAGCAGGCGCGGCGAGAAGGGAAGACGCTGCGGCAGCAGCCATTAGAAGAGTAAGCTTACGCATTGTAATCTCCGGATAATTTCCTCGTGCATAGCGGACGCCGGCTGAACGATTGATGACAGCGCCTGATCCGTCCTACGGCTTCGGCTTGAGCGGAACGACGTGAAATTCCGCCCACGTGCCATTTGCCTTCACCGTGACCGCGACCGGAAATGGCGTATCATTTCGCCAATACCATCCCTGCGTGCCCTCGAACGGAGCTGTGAAAGTACCTTTTTCGCCTTTGGACACGCCGATCTTGTAGCTGGTGTAGACACCCTTGCCTCCACCTCGGGGTTCACCATGCAGCTCATAGTGAATGGGCAAATTATTGGTCGTCCATTCGTACTGCATCTCGCCGCCCTTCTGCATGGCCGCCTTGACCTCGCGGCCCTCGCCGGGGGCGAGATTGACGGACAGCTCACCCGTTTGGCCGGGCAGGTATTTGAGGGGGGGCAGGTCCGCGGCGCGGGAGGCCGCAGCAGACTCTTCCGCGGCTGCGCGCTTGAGCCGGCCCATTTCGGTGAGGTTGAGCAGTCTGCCGACGCCGGTCTTGTCGACACCATATTCGGCCGGCAGCACAACCGTGACCAGGAGAACCCCCGCGACGGCAGCAGCGATGAGTGTCGCGCGGTTGAGCACTCTCGGGTTGGGAAGCTCACCGATCCGTGGAGCGTGGATCTCTTCTTCCATCTCTTACCTTTCCAGAATGTAGTAGCCGGCCAGCTGGTAGCCGGTCAGCAGGAAGCCAGCGGTCATAAGGACGACGTTTGCGCGGAATGCGTTGCGCCCGAAGCTCGGGGTCCGGCGCCAGTAATCCATTACGATCAGGATCGCCGTGAGCGCGAGCATCTGCCCGATCTCGACGCCGACGTTGAACGAGATGAGGTTCACCAGCAGCCCGTCAGGCTTCAGGCCGAACTGCTGCAACTTCGTCGCCAGGCCGAGGCCGTGGAAAAAGCCGAAGAACAGAACGGCGATGTGTCCTTCCGGTCTCCAGCCGAACCAGGTCTCGAAAGCCCGGACATTGTCGAGCGCCTTGTAGACGATCGAGAGGCCGATGATGGCATCGACCAGGTGTGAACTGATGTTCGTCCCCAGAAGAATGCCGCCGATGAGCGTCGTGCTGTGTCCGATCGCGAACATGGTGACGTACGCCGCGACCTGCCGGAGGCGGTAGAGGAAGAAGATGACTCCAGCCAGGAACAGCAGATGATCATAGCCCGTGATCATGTGCTTGGCGCCGAGGTACATGAACGGCCCGATCTGAGGACCAGTTACCTGCTGAAGATATTCCTGGTCGCTTTCGGCGACACCGTGCGCCGCGGCGGCGCCGGCCATGGCCAACAGCAGCGCGAAGACCGCGACGCGACGCAACAGCGTACTCTGGGGAATCAGCGAAATCATTGACGTTGAACCATGACAAACACTTTCATAGCGGGGGTGGGCTCAAATCAGGCTGGGGCATCCCACGCGGGGGACGGCTGCTCGCCCTTTCGCTTCCAGTTCCGTTCGTGAACGATCCGGTAGAGCGCCGGCAGCACAAGCAGGGTCAGGACGGTCGACGAGATGATGCCGCCGATGACAACCGTCGCCAGCGGGCGCTGCACCTCCGAGCCAATGCCAACGTTGAGCGCCATCGGTACGAAGCCGAGCGATGCCACCAGTGCGGTCATGAGAACCGGCCGAAGGCGGGTCAGCGCTCCCTCACGAATGGCTGGTTCAAGCGACATTCCCTGCTCGCGCAATTGACGGATAAAGCTCAGCATCACGACACCATTGAGCACGGCGACACCCGATAAGGCGATGAACCCGACGCCTGCGGAGATCGAGAACGGAATGCCTCGCAGCAGGAGCGCGGCGACACCGCCGGTTAGTGCAAGCGGCACGCCGGAGAAGACGATCGCCGCGTCCCGCATGGAGCCGAACAGCATGAACAGGAGCGCGAAGATCAGGAGCAGAGTGAGCGGAACCACGATCTGAAGGCGCGCCGAAGCAGACTGAAGCTGCTCGAACGTGCCGCCGTAATCCACCCAGTAGCCTTCAGGGAGGTCGGCACCGGCAGAGACCTTCTCCTGAACCTCGTCGATGAACGAGCCGAGATCGCGACCGCGGACATTGGTCGTGACGACTGCCCGTCGTTTGCCGTTCTCCCGGCTGATCTGGTTCGGCCCGGTGGTCTCGAGAATCGTCGCCACTTCCGACAACGGAACGCTTCCACGAATGCCGCCGCCGTCGGGCAACGGAACCGGCAGCCGCTCGAGAATTGCGCGATCCTGCCGGATGGACTCCGGAAGGCGCACGACGATCCCGAACCGCCGGTCGCCTTCGAACACCTGACCTGCGTCGGCGCCGGCGGTCGCCGAGGAGACGATGGTCTGGACGTCGGCAACGTTTAGGCCCAGCTGACTGAGCCGCAGGCGGTCCGGGACGATCTCCACGAACGGCAGGCCGGTCACCTGCTCCGCCTGCACGTCTTCAGCCCCGTCGATCTTCGAGACAATGCCGACCACGCGGTTCGCAGCCGATGCCAGTTCTTTGAGGTCGTCGCCGACGATCTTGATGGCAACGTCGGAACGGACGCCGGCGATGAGCTCGTTGAAGCGCATCTGGATCGGCTGGATGAACTCGTAGCGGGAACCCGGCACATCCCGCTGGATGGCATTGTTCATTTCAGCAACGAGCTCCGCCTTGGGCTTGCGCGGGTCCGGCCATTCGTCGCGCGGTTTCATGATGACGAACGTATCGGCGACGCTCGGCGGAACCGGGTCGGTCGCCACGTCCGCCGTGCCGATCTTGGCGAACACCTGTGAGACCTCCGGGAACTGCTTCAGCCGGTTCTCGAGCGCGGACTGCATCTGCACGGCCTGCGACAGGCTTGTCCCAGGGATGCGCAGCGCGTGAAGCGCGATGTCTCCCTCGTCGAGGTTCGGGATGAACTCGGACCCGAAACGCGTCGCCGCGACACCACTGAGGGCGACCAAAGCCATCGCGCCGATCATGACCTTCTTCGGTTCGCGCAATGCCCAGTCAATCAAGGGCGCATAACGGCGCTTCGCACCCTCGACGATCCGGCTTTCTTTTTCCTCCACGCGGCCGGTCACGAACGATGCGACCGCGGCAGGTACGAAGGTCAGCGACAGGATTGCCGCTCCCGTCAGTGCCAGCACGACGGTGATCGCCATCGGATGGAAGGTCTTTCCCTCCACGCCGGTCAGCGCGAAGATCGGCAGATAGACGATCGTGATGATCGCGATGCCGAACAGGCTGGGACGGACGACTTCAGCAGAGGCGCTCGCGGTGAGATCGAACCGCTCCTCGCGGGTCAGCAGACGACCAAGCCGATGTTGGGTTTCGCCGAATCGCCGCAGGCAGTTCTCTACGATGATGACCGCGCCGTCGACGATGAGGCCGAAGTCGAGCGCTCCGAGGCTCATCAAATTGCCCGAGATGTCTCGCGTGACCATCCCGGTGATGGTCATCAGGAAGGTGATCGGGATCACCGCCGCAGTGATCAGCGCAGCTCGTATGTTGCCGAGTAACAGGAACAGAACCGCGATGACGAGCAGCGCACCTTCGGCGAGGTTCTTCTCGACCGTCCAGATGGTCTTTTCCACCAGCTTGGAGCGGTCATAGACCGTCACCGCCTGCACGCCTGCCGGCAATGACTCGTTCACCTCTTCCAGGCGTTCAGCCACGGCGACACTGACCTCTCGGGCATTCTCGCCGACCAGCATGAAGATCGTGCCAAGCACGACCTCGCGGCCGTCCTTGGTCGCGGCGCCCTGACGGATCTCTGAGCCGATAGAAACATCTGCAACGTCGGCGACACGAACAGGAATGCCCGAACGATAGGCGACGATGACGCTGGACAGGTCACGCTCGTCCTTGGCGACGCCGGGCACGCGGATCACATATTGCGCGCCCGACCGTTCTACGTAGCCGGCGCCGACGTTCGCATTATTCTTCTCCAGGGCTTCCACCAGGTCCGTGGTCGTGAGCCCGAAGCCTGAGAGTCGAGCCGGGATCGGAGCGACGGCATATTGCTTGCGATAGCCGCCGATTGAGTTGACCTCGGTGACACCAGGCACATTGCGCAGCTGCGGTCGCACGACCCAGTCGTGCAGCGTCCGCAGATCCTCAGCCGTGTATCGGCCACCGCCGGGTTTGGTCGCGTTCGGCTTGGCCTCGAGCGTGTACATGAAGATCTCGCCGAGCCCGGTGGCGATAGGACCCATCGCCGGCTCCATGCCGGACGGCAGATCTCCGCGGACGCCCTGCAGCCGCTCGTTCACCAGCTGGCGAGCGAAGTAGAGGTCGGCGCCGTCCTTGAAGACGACGGTGACCTGGCTGAGGCCCGCTCGCGAGACGGATCGCGTGTATTCGAGGCCGGGGAGTCCCGCGAGCGCCGTCTCGACCGGGAACGTGATCCGCTGCTCGGCTTCCAATGGAGAGAAGCCGGGAGCAGGCGTGTTCACCTGCACCTGGACGTTGGTGATGTCGGGGACGGCGTCAATTTTGAGCCGCGAGAAGTTATATATTCCGAGCCCGGCGAGCATGATTACGATCGCGAGGACTGCCCAACGCTGTCGAATCGACAGCCGGATGATGCGTTCAAGCATGGCTGTCTTTCCTAGTGGTCGTGACTGGCGCCGGACTTTTCGAGGTCCGCTTTGATGACGTAGCTGCCCTTCGAGGCGTAGGCCTGACCGGGCTTGATGCCCGACAGGACCTCGGTCCAGACCGGCCCACGTCTGCCAAGTTCGAGCATACGCACCTCATAAGTCTGCCCGACTTTCGCGAAGACGACGGTGAAGTCGCGAAAAGCCTGCAGTGCTTCGGTCCTGACCGCGAGCGGAACGGTGCGCTGATCGATTGTCACATTACCGCGCACGCTCATTCCCGGACGCCAGAAGCCGTCAGGGTTCGGAAGCGCAGCGCGGGCCACGAGCGCACCGGTCATCGGGTCCGCTACCGGCTGGAAGTCGCGGATGACCGACGCGTGTGTGCGATTGCCCTCGAGCAGCGACAGCTGAACGCCTTGGCCCGCGCGGACCTTTTCCATGTCACGCGGGAAGACCGGGAACACCGCGGTCGTGCGGCCCGGATCCGCGATGATGAACAGCGGCTCGCTGCCGGCAACATCGCCGACGTTGGTGCGCCTCTCGACGATCACTCCGCTGATCGGCGAAGTTACCGAATAGACCTGCATGCTTTCGCTGCTCTCGACGCGGGCCAGCATGCGGCCCGCACCGACACGGTCCCCGACGTTGCCCGATACGGCGACCACCCGGCCCGGGAACTTGGCGCCAACCTCGGCTTTCGCAGACGGATCCAGCTCGACACGGCCGACCAGCTCCAGTGTCTCGCCAAGCTGCGCAGGTCCAGCGCGTTCGATCTCGATCCCGGCAGCCTCGGCTGCTCCGTCGGCTATCGTTACCCGGCCTTCGTACGATTCATATTTCCAGCGATGCGTGCGGCCGCCTTCCTTCGCCTGGACCAGCACATTGAAGCTGTGCGGCTCCGTGACGGCGCCGTTCCCTTTCAGGTAATCCTTTTCCGAAGCGAACCGGAAACGATTGACCTCGCCGTCGAGGCGCTCGAGCACGACCGTGAGCTGGATCTCACGGGGCGAGATCGGTTTGTCGCCGCGGTACCCGTATATGTGAAACTCCGGCGGGACGCCTTCCTCGAAGATCGTCATCTCGATTGCGAAATCGCCGTCACGGAGCATGCGGCCATTGTGGGGGCCGCGTTCATAGTCTGCAGCCGGCTTCTCCTCGCCTTCGAGTTCGGCCGACGGAGCTCCTCCGCACGCTGTCAGCGGGAGGGTCAGGCTAAGCGCCGCGGCAACAAGCGCGATGATCTTGGTTCTCGTCATTGAATGCCTTCCTGGGCAAGATCAGTGAAGCGCCCCGCGAGCCTGTCGAGCTCTACACGTGCCTCGTGGTAGCGACGCACAGCGTCCACGACTCTGGAGCGTGCATCGATCGCAGTGGTTTGCGCTGCCGACACGTCAGCGAAGTTGAAGAAGCCGCGGTTGTAGCCGAAGCGAACCTGCTCCAACGTGCGGTTGGCGCTTGGGATGACGTTGTCTCTGATCGAGAGCGCCTCGCGGCGGGCCTCCTCGACCCGCTCGGCAGCGAGAACGATCGCCCGCTCTCTGTTATGACGTTCGAGCGCCAGTTCGGCCTGCGCACGGCGGCCTTCGGCCTCCGCTTCCGCAATCCTGGCTTGAGCGAGGCGGCGACCGCCGAGGGGCATGGAAACGCCGGCCACGGCGCCGATCGATCGCGTGGAGATGATGCGTGGCCCCGCGGACACGGTGGGATCACGAGCCGCATTCGCTCGCTGAAGGTCCACGGTCGCCCGCGCCCGGGCAATCCGGGCCTCCAGCACTGCAAGATCGGCGGCGGATGCTGCTGCTGAGGACTCGGGCGACTTGAGATCAAGGAACTCAGTTACCGAAACTGCGGGGGCTTCCGGTGGCCCGCCCCAGAGCAAGGCGAGGCGCTTGATGGCCGCATCGCGGGCGTGGATCGCGAGTTCGAGGTCGACCTTCGCGGCGGTCAGTGCAGTCTTCGCACGGGTGCCGGCGAAGATCGGGTCCTTCCCCGAGGCAACCCGCCTCGCGACCTCGCGTTCGAGTTCGCTAGCGATGCGAACCCGCTCACGAGCGACGGCGATCGCCGCCTCTGCCGCCTGAATCTCCACAAAGCCTTGCTGCACCGCTTCGATGAGATCCAACCGCGCGACGATTGCCTCAGCCTGCGCCACCTCGATGTCGCGCGATACGACGTTCACCCGAGCCTGCCGCTTACCGCCGCGTTCTATCTTTTGGCTGTAGGTCCCAGTGATCTGCAGCTGGTCGTAAAGGTCCCCCATCGGCGGACCGAAGTTTTCAACCGTCACATCGACGCTTGGCTGGGGCTTCACACCCGCTACGTCTCGTGCCGCCGTGAGGGCCTCACGACGAGCTGTGGCCGCGGCGGTCTGCGGCGTGGTCGATAGAGCGCGGCGGATAGCCACCTCAAGGGTTAGCTCGCCGGAAGCCACTGAGGTCGACTCAGTGCTTTGGGAAGGCTGAGCGGCTGCTGGCAGTGGGATAGTCGCAAGCGCGACCAGAGAAAGGATTGCCCAGCCGCTTCTACGGCTGCGCATTGACGTATGCATGACGGTCTCCGCGAGACGCTGGATGGATCGGAGCTAAGGTGCTCCGGTTTGCGTCACGCGGCCCTGGGAGGTCTCCGGTCTGGACTCCAGGTGAGGGTCACCAGCTCGCGTACACTCCAATCCTGCTGGAGATACTGTTCGATGAGCGGAGGGGAGATAATGGCCGAGCCAAACAGTGCTGGGTCCGCAGCGGTCGGCGGATGCGCATGCCCCGTCGATTTACCCGTCGACTGATCATCGGTCTGAGTCGGCGTCCCGTCGTCTTCGATGTCGACATCGCCATGAGCGGCATGATGATGATGCTGCCCTACGCCGACGGGCGCACCGATGTGGTCGACATCATGCGTCAGCGACGCTGCGGCTGGCGCCACCAGCAGAACGCCGGCGACGACAAAGGCTAGTGCAGCAAGGACTCTGCGCAGATTCAACATGGCGCACGTGATAATGTTACATCGACCCCCCGGCAAGAGGTTCGACGCGGACGGGCAAAATTTGTCGTAGTGTCCGCTTTGGGTGGAAAGCGTAATTCGTCACGCTAGTCTCAAAGAATGGATGTTATCGAACTTCGCCAACGTGTGGGAGCAATGCCCGCAATAGAGGTGCGCGCGGATGAGGATGAAGACTGGGCAGAAGTCGCCCGGCTCGCCGACGACCTTCAGGCACAGCTGGAAGCTGACCGGAGCACAGTATGTCCCGAGATACTAGACCATTATCTCGACGACGTGGACATTCGCGCCCAAGACGACCGCTTCGCAAAGCGACAGCGGGAACGCGCGAGGCCTAACCGACCACTCTGCTATGCGTGATGTGCGGGCCTACTGGGTTCGTAAACGCGCGTCAGAACAACAGAGCGAAAAGGTAAGTTGCCCCGCCAAGCAGGGCTATCACAGCCGCCCACACGGCCGCATCGGCTATAAAGAGGCGAAACCCACCTCGCTTAAGGTGCGCTTGCTCAGCAAACTCGCCCGTCGCCATAGCCGCTCCAGCCACGCTGGAATAAAGAACGAGATGAGGAACCGCGGCGTGAACAAAGCCCAGGTAGAAGGGCAGGCCAATTGCAGCCGCGGTAGCGGTTATGAGTTCTGGCTTTGAGCCCTGCCAAAGTGTCATGGCCGTCAGTTTAGCGCCAAGACGAACCTGCCGACAGCCTTCATCCATCCGTCGCCGTATCGGAGCAGCGCATAAAACGCGATCAAGATCACCACTGCTGGGACTACCTGCGAAAGGAAGCAGCGGCGATAGGTCGCGTCCGTTTCCAGGGCCTTGCTCACTCCCAGCCGTTGATGTCACACCAAGCAAATGTCCGCAACGGGTCGAAAGCGGCCCTGCACTAGAAGTGCTCTGACGGGGTGCTGTTCCGCATGAGCCGATCGCGACTAACGGCCGCTCCCGGTCCCAGTCGTTATCGCGTAGCGATCCTATTTCGTTCCGATCGTATCCGGATTGCCGTCCGGATCGCCATCGACTGTACCGCCCGATTGCGGAGCCCTGACGAGCAGGATTCCCGCGAGGTGCGGAGTCGCCATCGACGTTCCGGAGAGGGTTGCGTAGCCGCCGCCCTTGTACGTGGAGGGGATGGCTGAGCCCGGCTCGGCAAAATCGACCGGCGGATTGCCGAAGTTCGAGAAGCTAGACCACGGGTCGTCCGTGTCGTTCGCGCTCGTTCCCTTGGCAAACGACGATACCGTGTAGACGTTCTGACCGTTGGCTCGGGCCGGCGAATGGTTGTTCGCGTTGTCCGACTCATTGCCTGCGGCGAGCGCGAACTTGACGCCGGTTGCGGCGGCCGCGACGACTGCATTGTCGAGCGCCTGCGAAACGCCTCCGCCGAGACTCATGTTCGCCACATCGCCGTTGCTGCCTTCTCCGGCGACATAGTCGACGCCGGCAATGACATCGGAGTTCGATCCGCTGCCCGCGTTGTTCAGCACGCGCACCGCCACCAGCGTAGCGTTAGGACTCACCCCGACGACGCCAATGCCATTGTCCTTGGCGCCGATGATTCCCGCGACATGGCTACCGTGGCCGTTGCCGTCTTCAAATGACGGTCCGCTTGAGAAGTTACGGCTGCGGCCGGTGTCGACGTTGAGATCCGGGTGGGTAGAGTCGATCCCGGTATCGATGACCCAGGCAGTCCCGCTGCCCGACCCGGTGCCCGGTCCGCCGCGAACGCGCGTCACACCCCACGGAGTGGTCTGAGGTTGGGGAAATCAGCCCGGTCCAAGGGACCGGCACCTCCAACCTTCCGCATCCCCAGGTTGCGGGAGATGGCCTGCGATTCAAAGGAGCGCTTATTGCCGAACCGTTGCCGAAACCCAGTGCTTCGACCGGATAACCTTGGAACTAAGCCTTTGATTTAGCTGGTGACCCCTACGGGACTCGAACCCGTGTTTTCGCCGTGAGAGGGCGACGTCCTAGACCGCTAGACGAAGGGGCCTTGCTGCAAGGCGACGGGCATATGTGGGCTGAACGCCCGTTAGTCAATCGCGCTGGCCGTCCCGCTCGCTCAGGTAGCGCATCAGCTCGGCGAGGGTCGCTTCCATCTGGTCCTGCATCTGCGTGACCAGCTCGTTCTCGCGCATCCCGACATGGTCGAGCGGCTTCGAATAGCTGTCGGAAAAGGCCTTGAGGTCGTCGCGGTCGAAAACGCCTCTCGCGACGAGTTTCGCCAGGATCACCAGCAGCCCGTTGGTGTTGGCGATGGTGCCTGCGACCAGCGCCTCGTCGACCATCGACAGCCTCTTGTCGCTGTCCAGCTCAATCTCGTCTTCTTCAGTCATCCGGCCTCATGTCGGGCCGATTGCGCCGGTGCACAAGAGGGGTCAGGCGAGCCCAGGCTTCGGCTTTCTCGGCGAAGGGACGTGTATTGGCGGGGCTCGACGACGGCAGGTTGATGAGCGTCAGGGGATGCTCGGTCCCGATCAGCTTCCGTCCGGCAGCCGCGGAGGTGGCGCCGTTGAACGCGATCGCCTCGAGATCGGGGAAGTCGTGGATGAGCCGCTCGATCCGGTTGTGGTTCGCCAGCCGGATGGCCTGGTCGAGGCTGCCGCGCCGGACCGCCGAGCCGATCACGTCCCATAGCCCGATTCGGTGTTGGGCCAATCGCTCCAGCCGCTCCGAATAAGGCAGCGCGTGAAGGTCCTCGCCGATCACAGACCCGACGAGGCGCCAGAATTGGTTGTGCGGATGCGCATAATATTGGGCGGCGGCGAGCGAAGCGTCTCCTGGCAGGCTGCCGAGGATGAACAGGCGTGCGTCGGGCCGGGCGACCGGCGGCAGTCCGGTCTTCACCTCGTCCGTCATGACCGTCCCTGCATTGCCTTTGCGGCCCCCGCCATTAATTGCTTCTGCCCGTGCAACCGAACGAGATCCGCGTCGCCCTCTTTTCGGGCAATTACAATTACGTGCGGGACGGCGCCAACCAGGCGCTGAACCGTCTCGTCGGCTACTTGCTCCGCCAGGGCGTGCAGGTGCGCATCTACTCGCCGACGACCGACACGCCGGCGTTCGAGCCTACCGGCGAGCTCGTCAGCATTCCGTCCGTCCCAGTGCCTGGGCGCGGCGAGTACCGTTTGGGACTCGGCCTCAGCGGAAGCGTGCGCAGCGACCTCGCGAAGTTCGCGCCCAACCTGGTCCACATTTCCGCGCCCGACATCATCGGGCATCGCGCTGTCAGCTGGGCGCGCCACCGCAGGATTCCCGCCGTGGCGTCGGTGCACACGCGGTTCGACACCTACCTCAATTACTACCGCCTGCAGGCGCTCGAGCCGCTCGCCCGCGGGATCATGCGCCGGATCTACCAGCGTTGCGACGCGATCCTTGCTCCGGCGGATTCGACGGCGGCCGTGCTGCATGCGCAGAGGATGAGCCGCGATATCTCGATCTGGACGCGGGGAGTGGACCGGGAGCAGTTCAATCCCGGTCGTCGCGACATGGATTGGCGGCGGGGACTTGGCTTCGACGACGATGAGCTTGTCATCGCCTTCCTCGGCCGGATCGTCATGGAAAAGGGCCTCGACGTCTTCTCCGACACGATCGACGTCCTCGCCGAACGCAAGGTCAAGCATCGCGTCGTCGTCATCGGCGAGGGACCGGCGCGCGACTGGTTCGAGAACCGGCTGCCGGAGGCGGCGTTCATCGGTCACCAGGTCGGCGACGACTTGGCCCGGGCGCTGGCCAGCGCCGACGTCTTCTTCAATCCGTCGATCACCGAAGCGTTCGGCAACGTCACGCTGGAGGCGATGGCATGCGCCCTGCCGGTCGTCGCCGCGACCGCCACCGGGGCGACGACCCTCGTCCGCGACGGCGAGAATGGAAGGCTCGTCGACCCGGGCGACGCCGAAGCGTTCGCGGATGCGCTTGAAGCCTATGCGCGTGACTCCGCCCTTTGCGCGCGGCACGGTGCGGCCGGTCTTGCCTATGCGGAGACGCAGGACTGGGACCGGATCAACTCCGTCGTGCTGAAGACCTACGATCGCGTGATCGAGCGCCGCGAACGCTACGCCCGCCTGACCGGCCGCCGGACTATTTGAGCCGTTCGATCCGCTGTGCGGCCTCGTCGAGGATGGACGTGATCTCGTGCGTCAACTCCTCGTCCCAGCCGACCCGCGAAACGCGGTTGCGGACCGCCGCCATCAGGTTCTGGATGCCTCGGCCGATCGTAGCGCCACCGTGGTGCGATTCCTTCGGGGCGAATTCCCTGAGCCGGTCGAAGAGAGCCTCGACCTCATCCGCCTTTTCCTCGAGATGCGCGCGGCCCTCGTCCGTGACCTGGAAGGGCTTGCGCGGCCCTTCGCCCGGGGCCTCTTCGATGAGGCCCATGTCCTGCAGCAAAGTGAGGGTCGGATAGACGACGCCGGGGCTCGGCGCATATTCGCCGCCCGTCAGGTCCTCGATCGCACGGATCAGGTCGTAGCCGTGACGCGGCTCGTCGGCGATCAGCTTCAGGAGCACGAGCCGAAGCTCTCCGGATTCGAACATGCGCCGGCTCCGCCGGCCGCCGCGGCGGCTCCCGCCGAAACCACTGTCGTCGAACTCGAAGTGGAAGGGACCCCAGCCGCCCGAGCGGCGGCCCATCGCCAAGAGCGCTTCCGGCACGTCGATCTCGATACGGCCGCGGGGATGGCAGCCCGAATGCCTGTGTCTCATTTAGATCTCCTTTCGATGTGTCTAAGATATATCTTCGATGCATCGTGAACAAGTCTGCTGGTGCAATTCGTTTAGCGGTGCGCCAAGGACGCTGTGGAATGGCCGACTTGTTCAGTGACGAAGATCTGGAGCGCGCTCAGCCCGCAACGGGGGCGAACGCGCCCCTGGCGGACCGCCTGAGGCCGCAGAGCCTCGACGAGATCGTCGGGCAGGAGCATCTGACCGGACCGGACGGCGCGATCGGGCGGATGGTCTC
>Ga0126306_10001125_pt1 | contig 14035 bp, 16 predicted proteins | sample Plot27_FD_92592 | JGI IMG/M metagenome (GOLD analysis project Ga0126306, IMG submission 92592) | Serpentine soil microbial communities from UC McLaughlin Reserve, CA, USA - Plot27 | ecosystem: Environmental > Terrestrial > Soil > Grasslands | place: USA: UC McLaughlin Reserve, Lake County...
ACACCGTGATGATCACCGCCCCAGTGATCGACCTGCTCCACGGTACGCCGACCCGCCAGTACCGCATCGGGCGCGTCCATCTCGTCGAACACCTTCCCGGCCGGCCCGGACGGCCGACCGTACTCCCCGTCCGGAGTGGTGATCCACTCGTGCAGCCGGTCGAAGCCGTCGCCGCCGGGGTTGCTCGGTTCGTCGTTCGGACCCGCGATGTACCCGTCGAGTGACATCGACATGTAGAGCACTGATGCAGACACTTCGACCTCCTGTGGTCTCGACAAACTGGTTTCACCTTGTTGTGGACCCGGCATGGCGGCATTTCTCATCGGCCTGAGACACTGCCCCAATGGCCACCCACCGCTACGAGGCGAATGTCCGCTGGAGCGGCTCCACCGGCCTGGGCTGGGAGCGGTACGACAGGACCCACACCGCGGTGGCGCCGCCGGCGACGCAGGAGGTCCAGGTGACCACGGGCGAGAGGCAGGGCGACCCGTCGGTGCTGAATCCCGAGCAGCTGCTCCTGATGGCTGCTTCCTCGTGCCAGCTGCTCTGGTTCCTCCACCTGGCCGCCAAGGCCCGCATCGACGTGGTCGAGTACGAGGACGCCGCCACCGGGCTCATGCCGGAAGACCAGCCGCCGGTCAGGCTCACGGAGGTCACGCTGCGCCCCCGGATCGTGGTGGCTGGCGGCGCCAGCGACGAGCGCGTGCGGAAGCTCGTGGAAACCGCGCACGAGCACTGCTATATCGCGAACAGCCTGAACAGCGCCATGACCGTGGAGGCCGAGATCCTGGTGCACGCCTGAGACCTAGCCTGCCGGCGCGATCGTCAGGTTCGCCGCGAACAGGTCGTCGGGGTCGACCTGAGCCTTGACCGCCCGCAGACGCGCGTAGGTGTCCGCGTCGAACGCCGTGGCCGGGTCGCTGTCCGGCCGACCCTCGAAGTTCGAGTAGGTTCGCTCACTCGCCCACGGGGCCATCGCTTCCACCACCGCGTCGAGGTGCGCTTGGATGGCCGGACCGCGCGCCGGGTCCATCAACGAGCCAACGGCACCGAGCGCGTACTCGCCGTCGAGCGTCGCCAGCGCTCCCTGTCCGGGCTCGCGGCGCGCCAGCGCCCCGCCGAGCTGCCGCAGCTCGACGCCGGTCAGCGGGCTGCCCGAGTCCGGGCCTGCCACCCCGATGAACGCATCGGCCGCCTCCGGCGTCAACTCGCGCACCAGCGTGTGGTGGGTGAGACCCGGCACCGGCTGCTCCGGGTCGCCGTGCAGCCGCCGTAGGTCCGGGGCGGGCATGGTGCCGAACGTGTCGATCATCGGCGGGGACGCCTCGCGCAGCGGCCGGACCAGCTCCTCGCCCTCGGCCGCGCCCCCCGTGAAGGCGAGCCCGAGGTCGATCACCGGGCGGTCCCGGAGCTGCTCGGGCACCTCGGGCAGCGGGGGCAACCGCAGGTAGCGGATGATCGAGGTGACCTCCTCGGGCACGCCGCGGGCCCACTCGCGATAGGCGTGGAGCACCTCGCCTCCCGCCTCCGCGGGCCAGAAGAGCACGCCCGCGTACACCTCGCGCAGCTCGAACAGCTCGAGCTCCATCGCCGTGACGATCCCGAAGCTCCCGCCGCCTCCCCGCAGGGCCCAGAACAGGTCGGGCTCGTGCTCGTGGTCGACCCGGCCCAGCTCGCCGTCGGCGGTCACGAGCTCGATGGCGCGCACGTGGTTGCACGCCAGGCCGTGGAGCCGGGCGAGCCACCCGATGCCGCCGCCGAGCGTATAGCCGACCGCGCCGGTGTCGATCGACGAGCCATGGAGCGCCACCAGCCCGTGCTCGCCGGCGCGCTCGACGACGTCGCCCCAGAGGGCGCCGGCCTCCACGCGCGCGACGCGGTCGTCCGCATCGATCCGGGCGCCGCCCATCCGGTTGGTCCTCACGAGCAGCGTGTCGTCGAGCGGGCCCATCGCGCTGGCGGCATGGCCGGTGGCCTGGACGGTCACTCGCAGGCCGCGCTCCCGGGCGTAGCTCACGGCCGCCGCCACGTCCTCGGGCCTCGTGGCGTGCGTCACGGCAGTGGGGTGCTGGTCAACGGCCAGGTTCCAGGCCCGGCGGGCCTCGTCCCAGCCGTCGTCGGTCGGGATGGTGAGTTCAGGGGAGATGGTCATAGGTGAGTGAGCTTGTCGGGGTTGCGTACGATGCGAACAGTCTGGATGCGCCCGTCGACGACGTCGATCGACAGGACGTCCCAGACCTCGCCGTCCGGCCGGCGCAGGATCCGCCCGGGCTGTCCGTTCACGGTCACGAGCTGGAGCTCGAGGGCGCCGATCACCCTCCGCGCCCGTGTGATCTCGTCCATGAAGCGAGCGATCGCCTCGGCGCCGAGGATGGGGTGCTGGACCGCCGCCGCCTTCCCGGCGCCGTCGCCGTAGAGCTGGGCGTCCTCCGCGAGCAGCTTCTCGAGCGCGTCGAGATCGCCTTCCTCCGCGGCGCCCAGGAAGCGCTCGAGCAGGGCGTTCCGCGTGGCGGCATCGGGGTCGAAGCGCCCCGGGCTCGGCATCCTCCACCAGGGGCTCCGGCAGCCACGGGCCCACGTAGGTCTCACGGGGCGCCCGCGCCAGCCTCAGATGGTCGACGCGCGAGAGCCGCACGAGCGCCTCCTGCACCACATCCTCGGCGTCGGCCACGCTCCCGAGCATCCGGTACGCCACGGCAAAGCCGTGGCGCCTGAGTGTGTCCAGCTCCTGATCCGACATCACGCGTATATCTCTTCAACGGGCTACCCCCTCGGGCTGTGACAGAGTTGTGGAGCTCGTGACGCCTCCGATCTCACGTGGCTTCCGGGGTCGCCGGCGATCGGAGGTCGATGCCGATCGCCTGCCACCCGGGCAGTACGCCACCAGCGACTTCCCGGTCCTCTCCGCGGGCCCCACGCCGCGCACGTCGCTGGCCGACTGGAGCTTCGCGGTGGGGGGCGCCATCGGCCAGGCGCGCTCCTGGACGTGGGACGAGTTCACCGCCCTGCCGGCGGAGACGGTCACGGTCGACATCCACTGCGTGACCAAGTGGTCGAAGTTCGACACGACGTGGACCGGGGTGCCGGTCGACGTCCTGCTCGAGGGCACCGAGCCGTGGGGTGACTTCGTGGTGGCCTGGTGCGACGGCGGCTACACCACCAACCTCCCCATCGCCGAGGTAACGGGCGGCAGGGCCTGGGTGGCGTACGAGTACGGCGGGGAGCCGCTCGACGCCGAGCACGGCGGTCCCGCGCGGCTGCTCGTGCCGCACCTCTACTTCTGGAAGAGCGCGAAATGGATCCGCGGCTTGAACCTGAGCGCCGAGGATGAGCCGGGGTTCTGGGAGAACTACGGGTACCACAACTACGGAGACCCCTGGAAGGAGCAGCGCTACTGGGGCGACTAGCCCCCGACCGCGCTGGGGTGCGGTGGCGCGTGGTCACGATCCGGGAGATCCGGGCCGAGACGCCGCATGCCAAGACCCTCGTACTCGACGTGCCCGGTTGGCCCGGCCACCGCTCCGGACAGCACGTGGACGTCCGCCTCACCGCCGAGGACGGCTACCAGGCGCAGCGCTCCTACTCGATCGCCTCGGCGCCCGAGGGCGCCGACCTCGAGCTAACCGTGGAGCGCATCGACGACGGCGAGGTCTCGCCCTACCTCACCGAGGACGCCCAGGCAGGCGACCAGTTCGAGCTGCGCGGACCGATCGGCGGGTACTTCGCCTGGGACGCCTCGTCCGGGGGGCCGCTGCTGCTCGTGGGCGGCGGCTCGGGGCTCGTCCCGCTGATGGCGATGCTGCGGCACCTGCGCGCGGCGGGCAGCGATGTGGACGCGCGGCTGCTGCTGTCGGCCAGGTCGATCGAGGACGTCCTCTACCGCGACGAGCTCGACCGCTTGGCGGGCGGCACCGCCGCCGTCCACCTCACGCTGACGCGCGGCCCGGCGCCGCCCGGCTGGACCGGTTGGACACGGCGGATCGACCGCGCCATGCTCGCCGCGGTCGGACCCGAGCCAGACCGGCGTCCGCGCATCTACGTCTGCGGGCCCACCCCCTTTGTCGAGGAGGCCGCCCGCCTGCTCGTGGCACTCGGCCACGAGCCCACGAGTGTCCACACTGAGCGTTTCGGACCGACGGGAGAGTGAGATGACCACATCCGACCTGCACACCGACGGGAACGAGCTCGCGGGGCTCCTCCAGGAGATCTTCGTCGGCGAGATCACGGGCGCGGAGCGCGCGTGCCAGTCGTGCGGAGCGCGCAACGCGGTGGGGGCCCACCGGCTGTACCACGGCGCCGGCTACGTGCTGCGCTGCCCCGCCTGCGGCGACCTGGCGGCCTGCATCGCGACGCTCCCGCGCGGGTACGCGGTCAGCTTGCACGGCACGTGGCTGGTCGGCCGCGCGCCCTGACCAGCGCCGGCACCTACTGGAGGTAGCGCTCCACGGTGTCGGCGTCGCGCGCCTGCGCCTGTTCGGGGTCGGTCCCGGCGTCGCGAAACGCGCGGCGCTGGCGGAGCAGGTCCCAGCAGCGGTCGAGCTCCAGCTCCACGGAACGCAGGCGCTCCCGGTCTCCCTCGAGCGCCTCGGGGTCGGGGCTGTCCCTCTGCTCGCGGGCGCGCAGCTCGTGCTCCTCGCCCACGAGCCGCTCGATCCGGGCCGCGATGCTCTCGTCACTCATGCCTGCATCCTACGCGCGTCATTCCGTGGCCATGACCGGCGCCGGCCGGCTCGGTCGCCTGCCCGTCCCGGCGACCGCCACGGTCAGGACAAGCGCGGCCACCAGCGCGGCCACCGCAATTGCCCGGCGAAAGCCGTCGAGGAGCGACGCGGGATCCGTGGCCGAGCCGGTCTGGCTCGTGACCACCGCGCTTACCACGGCGAGCACGACAGCCCCGCCCACCTGAAACGAGGTGCTGACAAGTCCAGACGCCAGGCCCTGCTCGGGGTCGGCGACCCCGGCGGTCGCCTGGATGTTGAGCATTGAGCCCGTCGAGGAGGAGCACGCCGTAGAGCAGCACGAGCGTGTCCCACAGACGAGCGTCCCACTCGTCGTCCGCCCCCGATGGCGGGGCCGGCTTCTGCGGAACGTGGTGGTGGTGGCAGATCACGCGAACGCCTCCGCGTGGGCCACGGCCCACTGCTCGAAGGTCGACGATCTCGTGGTGGCCTACGTGGAGCGCGCCGACCGGGAGTACCGGGACCGGGTCAGCGCGGCGATCGACGCCGCCGCCCCGACCCGCGCGCCCAGATCCTGGCGATCTTCGACCAGCTCGCGGTACAGGTCCAGCCGGACCGCTGCCGCGGCTGCCCCTTCCTGATGGCGCTGGCGGAGTTCCCCGACCCCGCGCCTGCCGCCCACCGGCATGCCGTTGCCTCGAAGAGCTGGACGCGTGCGCGGATCGGCGAGCTCACCGAAGCGCTGGCGAAGACTACGCCGGTCGACGACCCCGCGGCGCTCGCCGACCGGGTGGCGCTCATCATGGAGGGCGTGTGGGCCTCGGCGCGGGCGCTGGGTGCCGACGGACCTGCGAGGCAGGCGCGCACGCTGGTGGAAACGCCGCTCCCTGGCCCCATCTCGGGCAACTCTCCCTAAACTGCGGACATGTAATCCCGCAATTTGCGGATTTCCGCACTTGCGTGGATTCGATCATCGGCGACCATGGAGCTTACGGTTACGGACCGAACAACCTTCCTCGCCGCACTGGCCGCGGCAGCAGTACTGGCGTTCCCCGCCTCGCAGGCGCGTGCGGACCCCGCTGCCCCGGAGGCCGAGACGTCGGCGGGCGAGTCGCAGACGACCGCCACTGCCACCCCCGTCGAGGACGACCCCAAGAGCACCGACCCGATCGCGGCCGAGAGCGTCTTCTCGGGGTCGGTGGACGACGCCGAGCACTCCGCCGCGCCCGAGCGACCCGCCGAAACCGAGGCTACGGCCGAGACCCGCGACGAGGCAGCACCCGGCGCCGCGGAGACCCCGCTCCCCAGCGCGAGCGACGCCCCCAGCCCGCCGGCCGAGGCGAGTGACGACTCGCCATCCGAGGGGAGCGGGCCGGTGGCCGAGGCCGGCTCCACGTTGAGCGTCCTCGTGTCGGCGGGTGAGACGTCGCACGGCACCGGAGCGGCAGCGCTCCCCTCAACCCCGACCGCGAGCCCCGCCAAGCCGGGCGCTCACCCACCCGCCGCGAGCGCCCCGAAGGGCGCACAGCACACCGGCGGCGGTCTGAAGGAGCTGCTACCTCATCTCGACCGTGAGCTCGGCGCCGTGCAGTCCGAGATCGACGAGCTGCGGCGCGGACTGGCTGACGGCGTTGTGCCGCCCGTGCGGCGCCTCAGGCACTTGCGCTCGAGCCTCGACGACCTAGAGCCGGCCCTGCTGGCATTGAGCACGCAACTCCACGGTGCGGACCAGTTGAGTCCGCACCTGCGCAGGCTCCTCACTCGCGTGCGCACCCGGCTCAGCACCGTGCGCGCCTCCGCCGCCGACCTCTCGCTCGCGATCCGCAGCTCCGGCCTCAGTGGCCCCGAGCTACGCCGCCTGCTGCAGGAACTGGAGCGCTTTGGAGAGCTCTCGGTCTCGCTCGGGGGGTTGCCCGCGGCCGGCACGCGGGCTGCCGTGATCCCTGCCGCGGCGACCACGCCACCCCTTGCGCCACTGGCCGGCGCGCGAGCGCCGGCAGCCCCGCCGGCCGCCGCGCCCCCGCGCGCCCATCCAGCGGGCGGCCCGAGGATCGGGGCGCCCCAGCGCGGAGACCCCGACCCGGCCCCGCGCTCCTCGGCTCCCGGCTCCGCCACCGCGGCCCCCGCCGGCGCGTTCGCCGCGGCAGGCCTCGCGCTGCTCGTGCTGCTCCTCGTCCGGCCCTCGCTCTCGCGACTGCGCGAGCGGCTGGATCTGCCGTCCTGCCGCGGCTACGCGGTCGCCTTCCTGACTCCGCTCGAACGCCCCGGGTAGTTCCTCCTCTGGAGCGATCCATCGGGCCGGGATGCTTGTCGTCCCGGCGGCGTATTCGACACGCACAGGAGGAACAACTCCATGAGGGCGAATTCATTCGCTCGCCGCGGGGTCGCCGGCACACAGCGCGGCACCCCATGAAACGAGAGACGTGGCTTCCGGCCGCACCGCCGAGCGCGGGCGCTGCCCGCACGATCGTGCGGGACGCGGCATCGGAGGCGGGACTAGACGGACATCGCACCTGGGATCTCATGGTCGCGACCAGCGAAGCGGTCGCCAACGCGGTCCAGCACGGCAAGGCCTGGCCAAACGAGTGCATCCTGCTCACGGTCGAGCCGTGCGCGGGCGGTCTGCGCGTGGAGGTCTCCGACTGCGGCACCTTCGACAGCGCGCTCGAACCGGCGCCGCTCGACGCGACGTCGGGGCGCGGGATCTCGATGATCGCCGCCGTGGTCGATCGGCTCGAGGTGCAGAACGGCAATGGACGGACGCTCGTCCGGTTCGAGAGGTACTCCGCGGCCGCGGCCTAGAAGCCTGAGCAGCCGACGTTCGCCGCGTATCGTGCATTCGCGTGCCGGGCGGTGGACGAGTGGCTCCAGGCCTCGAGGCCGTGGCGGCGGCCTTCGAACGAAACTTCACTGAGCGGGGGGAGCTGGGAGCCGCGTTCGCCGCGTACCGCGACGGCGTGCTCGTGGTGGACCTCTGGGGCGGCGTGGCGGACTCGACCAGCGGGAGGCCATGGCAGAGCCACACCCTGGCGCCGATCCTCTCCGGCACGAAGGGCCTCGTCGCGACCTGCCTGCTCGTGCTCATCGAACGGAGGGCGCTCCACCTGGAGGCCCCCGTGGCGCGCTACTGGCCCGAGTTCGCGGCCCACGGGAAGGAGACGGTGCTGGTGCGCCACGTCGTCTCGCACACGGCGGGCCTGCCCGGCATCCGCCGCCGGACCGTGACCCCCGACCACCTGCTCGACCACGAGCTGATGGCGGCGCTGCTTGCGGACGAGGCCCCGGTCTGGGACCCGGGCACCGTGCTCTCATACCACCCGCTCACGTACGGCTGGCTCTGCGGCGAGCTCGTGCGCCGGATCGACGGGCGCACCGTGGGCGCGTTCTTCGCCGACGAGTTGGCCGCCCCGCTGGAGCTCGACGCCTGGATCGGACTGCCGGTCGCCCACGAGGAAGACGTGGCGAGGCTGGAGCTCGAGCCGGACTGGGGCAGGACATCGCAGACGGATCCGGATCGGTTCCGCGCCGACCGCGTCAACGCGGCGACCTGGGGCAACCCGCCGATCCTGATCCGCGACGGGTTCGACTGGAACTCGCTGGCCCTCCACGGCGCGGGGATGCCCGGGGCCGGCGGCGTCGCGCATGCGCGATCGATGGCCCGCCTCTACGGCTGCCTGGCGCGCCACGGGGAGCTCGACGGCGTGCGAGTCCTCTCGCCCGAGACGATCGCAGGCGCAACCCGGCCGCTCGCGCGCGGTGACGATCCGCTCACCGGGGACCCGCACGTCTACGCCACGGGGTTCGAGCTGCAGACGGATGCGCTCCCGCTCGGTCCGGCCACCGACGGCTTCGGGCACGGCGGGGCCGGGGCTCTCTGCACGGCGCCTGGCCGAGCCGGGGCCTGGGCTTCTCCTACGTCATGAACCAGATGCGAGACGACAAGGTGGACGAGCGTTCCGCGGCGCTCCTGCGGACCCTGTTCGACGCCGTTCCCTAGCCGGCGAACTCCAGCACCGCCGCCCCGCGCACCCACAGCACCTCGGTCCGGCCGAGTCGCCAGGTCCGGCTTCGCGGATCGGGCGTGGTGTGCCCGTGGAGCAGGTAGCGCGGCTCGTGCCGCTCGACCCACTCCCGCAGCGCGCGAAAGCCCTCGTGAGCGGGGTCGTCCGGCTCGTCGTTCACGCCCCAGGGCGGGCAGTGGCAGACGAGCACGTCGGCGGCGGGCAGCTCCTCGACCATCCGCGCCGCGTCCTCCTGGGAGTACTGGTGCGGGCCCTCGCCGTAGCGGACGCAGCCCTCGAAGCCCACGAAGCTCCACCCGTCCACCTCGGCACGCTCCAGGTGCACGTCCCGGACACCCGCCGCCTCGAGCTCGCGCTCGCCGTCATGGTTGCCGTGCACGCCGATGCGCGGCAGCTCGAGCCCCGCCAGCGAGGCGATCCAGGGTGGTTCGAGGTCCCCGAGCGTGACAACGGCGTCGGGAGCGTTGAGACGCACGAGCTCCGCCGGGTCCTTGGGAGGCGCCTCGTCAGCGAGAGCGAGGATCCTCACGCAGCCAGCGCTCGGTCGCTCCCGGTCGCTACAGACCGCCGCGCGACCGTGGCACCTCCGACTCGGCGATGGCCTCGTCGACCGCCCGCACCACCTGCTCGGGTCGGTTGACCCACTCGAAGCGGAACTCCGAATCGTCGCTGCCGGCCGTGTCGAAGTCCACGCTGCCCACCCGCAGCATCCGATCGAGCACGCTCTGGTCGTAGTTCACGTTCTGCACGCGCTCGAGGCGGGTCTCCTGCACCTTGCGCCGGATGATCCCGCGCGTGATGCGCAGCCGCCGGCTGGTGATCAGGTACTTGGTGAAGAGACGCCGCAGGTAGCCCACGACAAGGGTCAGCGCCGCTACCCCGATGGCCACGAGCACGCCGCCCGCGGCCGAGTCCGCCACCAGCCACACGATCACGCCCGCCACCGCGGCGCCGATTACGCCGTAGAGGTAGAAGGCGAGCAATGCACGCCACGACGGGCGCCCCTCATACAGAACATCCTCCCCTTCGCGCAGATCCACGAGGTCACCTCCGGGCAGCCAATGTTGTGGCGCGAGTCCCTTTCTCTCCCATAGTCTGGCGGATGGCCCAGGATCAGTACGGGAACGTTGGCAGCGGGCCGGCCCGGCGACCGACCACAGCGCGGAGCTCGGCGGCCTTGCCGGGATGGCGACTCGCCAGGTCGTGGCCCTCGCCGGGATCGCGCCGGCGGTCGAACAGGTGGAGGCCGCCGCCGCGGTTTGCCCCGAACAGCGCCCAGCGGTCGCTGCGTACGAAGAAGCTGTTGCCGTATCCGCCCCACGCGTAGTGGCGGGGAGGCGGCCGGCGGCCCTGGAGGAGGCGCGACAGGTCCACGCCCTCCATGCCGCGTGGCACCGGCACGCCGCACATCGACAGGATCGTGGGTCCCACGTCGTGGGTTGACGCGAAGTAGTCGCTGGTCCCTCCCGCGCGCCGCCCGGCGGGGTCCACGACGATCAGGGGCACGCGGATCAGCGCCGGGTGGAGGCTGGTGGAGATCTTCCCGGTGAGGCCGTAGTCGCCCAGATAGAAGCCGTGGTCCGACACCAGCACGATCACCGTCTCGCGCTCCAGCCCGAGCTCGTGGAGCCGGTCCAGGAACACGCCGAGCCAGCGGTCGGTCATCGTCACCTCGGCCGCGTAGAGCGCACGCATCCGGTCGAGTAGGACCTCGCCCTCCCTGCCGTGGAGGTACCTGCTCACGGGCGCGTACAGGGGCCGCGCCGGCTCGGGCCCGCGGTAGTCAGGATCGCCGTACATGTCGATGTAGCGCCGCGGCGGCGTCCAAGGCTCGTGCGGCTCGTAGGTGTCCACCACGAGGGCGAACGGGCGCTGGGCCGCCCCGGCCTCGAGCAGGCGGGTGGCGTCACGGAACACACGGGCCGCGAACGAGTGTGTCTCGTCGTGGGCGTAGCGGCCGTTCGCGAGGTAGCGGCGGATCCGGTCGCGCATGTCGGGGCTGTCGAGCGGCGCCGGAACCCAGTGCTGCAGCTGCCCCTCGGACACACCCGCCGCCGTTCCGCCGATCTGCCCGCCGCGCCGGGCGAAGCGGTTGAAGCTTCGCCGGAAGGGTGCATAGGTGCGGGAGAACCCGAGGTTCACGTTGTCGGTCGCGTACCCCGTCCAGTACCCGGCCCTGCGCAGGGCGCTCGTAAAGGTCGTGTGGACGTTCGCGATCGGCGCCCAGCCCGGCTCCGCGATCAGACCGTGGTACGGGTGCCAGCCCCTGAACGGGAACACGCGCCGGCCGGTCAGGATCGAGCGGCGTGCCGGGATGGTCGGCATCGCCTCCGGATAGCAGCGCGTGAAGCTGAGTCCCCTGCGCGCGAGGGCGTCGATGTGTGGCGTGCGGGCGCGCCTTCCGTAGGCGTGATCGGCACGGAGCGTGTCGACCACGATCACCACGACGTTCGGACGGTCCGCTCGCTGCGCGTACGCCAGCTCCTCGAGCCCCGCGAGGGCAGCGGCACTCGCTCCCATCCTCCGCAGGAACTGTCGCCGGGTGTCGGTCGCGCGCACGGGCGGCAGCGTAATACGCGACGAGAACGGGGCCGCGCCGCTCATTACCGCCGTGGGCCGCGTAGGCCCCCACTCGCCGGGTATCACCTGAGCATGGATCGCAACGCATTTCGCCGTGAGCTGGCACAGCAATTGCGCGTGGACTCGGTCCGCGCGAGCGACGCGGGCGGCTCGGGTCATCCGACCTCGTCGATGTCCGCCGCCGAGCTGATGGCGGTGCTGCTGGACGGGCACCTCCGGCTCGACTTCGACCATCCCGAGAACCCCGCGAACGACCACCTCGTCTTCTCGAAGGGGCACGCCTCGCCGCTGATCTACTCGTGCTTCAAGGCCGCGGGCGCGATCGACGACGAGGAGCTGCTCAGCTTCCGCAAGCTCGGCAGCCGCCTCGAGGGCCACCCCACTCCCATCCTTCCGTGGGTCGACGTGGCCACCGGCTCGCTCGGCCAGGGGCTGCCCGTGGCCGTGGGCCTCGCCCTCACGGCACGGCGACTCGACCGCCTGCCGTCGCGCGTGTGGGTGCTGTGCGGCGACAGCGAGATGGCAGAGGGCTCCATGTGGGAGGGCTTCGAGCACGCCGCCTTCTGGGAGCTCGACAACCTGGTGGCGATCGTGGACGTGAACCGCCTGGGCCAGACCGGCGAGACGATGCACGGCTGGGACCTCGACTCGTACGCGAACCGGCTCGTGGCCTTCGGCTGGGAGGCGGTCGTGGTGGACGGACACGACGTGGAGGCGATCGAGGGGGCCTACGGGCAGGCCGAGCAGACCTCGGGCAAGCCGACCGCCGTGCTGGCGCGGACGCTGAAGGGCCGCGGGGTTGCGGTGGTGGAGGACAAGCCTGGCAAGCACGGCAAGCCCCTCGACGATCCCGAGGAGGCGATCCGCGAGCTGGGCGGCGAGCGCGACCTCAAGGTCGAGGTTGCAGTGCCAGAGGCGGGTACCGAGCGACACCGCTTCCCCACGCCCGGCGGCGACCCGGCGCGCTTCGAGCTCGGCGACGAGGTCGCGACCCGCAAGGCCTACGGCCAGGCGCTCAAGGTGCTCGGCGACACCCGCGGCGACGTGGTCGCGCTCGACGGCGAGGTGTCCAACTCGACCTACAGCGAGATCTTCCGCGACGCCCACCCCGACCGCTACGTCGAGGTGTACATCTCCGAACAGCAGCTGATCGCTGCGGCGGTGGCGATGCAGCGGCGCGGTTGGAGGCCCTTCGCCTCCACGTTCGCCGCGTTCCTCACCCGCGCCTACGACTTCGTGCGGATGGCCGCCGTGAGCAGGGCGAACCTGCGTCTCTGCGGGTCCCACGCCGGGGTCTCGATCGGCGAAGACGGGCCCTCACAGATGGGCCTGGAGGACCTCGCCGCGCTCCGAGCGGTCCACTCGAGCACGGTGCTCTATCCCTCCGACGCCAATCAGGCCGCCCGCCTGGTGGAGCTGATGGCGGAGTTGGACGGGATCTCCTACCTGCGTACGCACCGCGGCGCGATGCCGGTGATCTACGGACCTGACGAGGCGTTCGAGGTCGGCGGGAGCCGGGTCGTGCGCGAGGGCGACGACGTGACCCTCGTAGGCGCCGGCGTGACCCTGCACGAGGCGCTCCGCGCCGCGGAGCGGCTCACGGGCGAGGGCGTCGAGGCGCGCGTGATCGACCTGTATTCCGTCAAGCCGGTGGATGGGGAGACGCTGGTGCGGGCGGCCGCCGAGACGGGGGCGATCGTCACCGCCGAGGACCACTGGGCGGAGGGCGGACTCGGCGACGCGGTGCTCGGCGCCCTGGCGGAGTCCGGCGAGCGCTTCAGGCTGCGTAAGCTCGCAGTAACGACAATGCCAGGTTCGGGCACCCCCGCCGAGCTGCTGCGTGAGGCCGGTATCGACGCCGAGGCGATCGCGACGGCCGCACGAGAGCTCGTGGGTGCGCGGGCAACCGCCTGAAACCCCTGGAGGAGCGACGACATGGGCAACCGACTGCGAGAGATCGAGGCACTGGGCCAGGCGATCTGGATCGACAACCTGAACCGTGACCTGCTCGACGGCGGCACCATGCGCCGCCTGATCGAGGAGGACGGCATCAGCGGGGTCACGTCGAACCCCACGATCTTCGAGAAGGGGATGGGCCACTCCGACAGCTACGACGACACCTTCCGCGAGGTGTCGGCCGACACCAGCGATCCACAGGAGATCTTCGAGGCGCTCGCGCTGCGTGACGTACGCGACGCCGCTGACCTGCTGCGCCCGGTGTTCGAGCGCACGGGCGGGCAGGACGGCTACGTGTCCTTCGAGCTCCCGGCATCGCTCGCCTTCGACGCCGAGCGCTCGATCGAGCAGGCGCTGCGGCTGCACGGCGTGATCGACCGGGAGAACGTGCTGATCAAGGTGCCGGGCACCGAGGCGGGCGTCCAGGCCTTCGAGGAGCTCACCGGGCGCGGCGTGAACGTGAACGTGACGCTCCTGTTCGCGGTCGAGCGCTACCGGGAGATCGCGCAGGCCTACATCAGCGGCCTGGAGCGGCGCGCGGAGGCGGGCGAGCCGGTGGACCGGGCCGCCTCGGTGGCGAGCTTCTTCGTCTCGCGCGTGGACACGAAGGTGGACGCGGCCCTGGAGGGCTCGGGGCGCGAGGACCTGCGTGGAAAGGCCGCGGTGGCCAACGCGAAGATCGCCTATGCCGACTTCCAGGAGCTCTTCTCAGGCGAGCGCTGGGAGCGCCTCGCGGCGGCTGGCGCGAACGTGCAGCGGCCGCTCTGGGCCTCGACCTCGACCAAGAACCCGGATTAC
>Ga0126306_10001126_pt1 | contig 14025 bp, 13 predicted proteins | sample Plot27_FD_92592 | JGI IMG/M metagenome (GOLD analysis project Ga0126306, IMG submission 92592) | Serpentine soil microbial communities from UC McLaughlin Reserve, CA, USA - Plot27 | ecosystem: Environmental > Terrestrial > Soil > Grasslands | place: USA: UC McLaughlin Reserve, Lake County...
CGGGGCTGACGTCCAGGCGCGACGCCGGGTGTCGCAGCCGCGCGGCGAGTGCGCGCGAGCCGGCGACCGGGACACGCTCGTCGTCCTCGGCGTGCTGGAGCAGCACCGGGATCTCGAGCGTCGTGACGGCCGGCTCGAGCGGGTGCGCGGTGAGCAGCGCCTCGAGCGCCGCCGTGTCCGCCGCCACCTCCAGCTCGCCGGTACGCAGGCCGCGCGCGAGCAGCGGGGCATGCGCGGGGCAGACCGCCACCACGGCCGCCGCTCCGGCCGCCTGCGCGGCGACGAGCGCGAGGTAGCCGCCCATGCTCGAGCCGCGCAGCGCGAGCGGCAGGCCGCCCGGCAGCAGCGCCGCGGCCGCGGCTACGTCCTCGATCGCGCGCCCGTCGAGCATCCCGCCGGTCTCGCCGTGCCCGCGCATGTCGAAGCGCATCGCGGCCAGCCCGGCGCGGGCGGCCGCGGCCGCCATGTCGGCGTGGTTCTCCTTGCGCGAGCCGGCGCCGTGCAGGATCACGAGCCCGCCCCACGGGTCACCCGCCGGCATGTCGAGAAGGTGGGCAGGGGCGAAGGCCGGATGCGTCATGCTTCCGCGCGATCATGGCCGCAGCGACCTTCGCCGTCTACCCCGAGGCATCGTCGGTGCAGGACGGCCGGCTGACGATCGGCGGCTGCGACGCCGTCGAGCTCGCGCGCGAGTTCGGCACCCCGGCGTACGTGATGGCCGAGGACGACCTGCGCTCGCGCGCACGGGCGTTCCGAGCGGCGCTCGAGACCCACCACGACGGTCCCGGAGAGGTCATCTTCGCCTCCAAGGCGTGCCCGGCGACCGCGGTCCTGCGGCTGTTCGCCGAGGAGGGGCTGGGCTGCGACGTCGCTTCGGGCGGGGAGCTGCACCTCGCGCTCAAGGCCGGCTTCGAGCCGGAGCGGATCTACCTGCACGGCAACGCGAAGTCCGAGCAGGAGCTGCGCCTGGCCGTCGAGGCCGGCGTCGGCTGGGTCGTCGTCGACAACGCCGAGGACGTCGTCAAGCTCGAGCGCGTGCTGACCGCGGGACGGCGCCAGCGCGTGCTGGTGCGGATCCGGCCCGGCGTCGACGCCGACACGCACGCCGCGATCCTCACCGGCCACGCCGAGTCCAAGTTCGGGCTGGACCCGCGCGAGGCGCGCGCGCTCGCGAACGACCCGCCGGGGCACCTGGACGTCCAGGGCTTCCACTTCCACCTCGGCTCCCAGCTCGCCGACCCGACTCCGTACCGTGCGGCGATCGGCGTGCTCGCGGCGCTGGGCGAGCAGCCCGTGTACAGCCTCGGCGGCGGCTACGCGGTCGCGTACACGTCCGACGACCGGCCGCCTGCGATCGACGAGGCGGTCGCCGCGGTGGTCGAGGCGGCGCACGACCTGCTCGGACACGGCAAGCGGCTGGTGATCGAACCGGGCCGCGCGCTCGTCGCCAACGCCGGCGTGACGCTGTACACCGTCGAATCGGTCAAGCGCCTGCCCGGCGGCGGCAGGATCGTCGCGGTCGACGGCGGCATGTCCGACAACCCGCGGCCGATGCTGTACGACGCCGCCTACGACGCGTGCGTGGCGGACCGGTTCGGGGAGGCGGGGGAGCCGGCGACGGTCGTCGGCAAGCACTGCGAGTCCGGCGACGTGCTCGTCCGGCGCACGCGCCTGCCCGACGCGCGGCCGGGCGACGTGCTCGTCACGCCGGTCACCGGCGCCTACGGGCACGCGATGGCGTCGAACTACAACGGCCTGCCGCGGCCGCCGGTCGTGTTCTGCGCCGGCGGGGAGGCCCGCGCCGTCGTCCGCCGCGAGACCTACGAGGAGCTGGGTGCCAGAGACATTTAGCGTCGGCCTGCTCGGCCATGGCACGGTGGGATCGGCGTTCGCGACGCTGCTCGAGCAGCGCGCCGACTCGATCGTCCCGATCACGGGCCTGCGGCCGTGTGTCAGCGGCGTCCTCACGCGCTCGCGCGGCGACTTCGAGGAGATCCTCGCCGCCTCGGACCTGATCGTCGAGCTGATCGGCGGCGTCGACCCGGCGCGCGACTACGTGCTGCGGGCGATGCGGGCCGGCAGGCACGTCGTCTCGGCCAACAAGCTGCTGCTCTCCCAGCACGGCGAGGAGCTGTGGGCATGCGCGCGCGAGCACGGGGTGCAGCTGCGCTTCGAGGCGGCGGTCGCGGGCGTCGTGCCCGTGATACGCGTGCTGCAGGAGTCGCTCGCGGCCGCGCACGTCGAGCGCATCCACGGGATCGTCAACGGCACGACCAACTACATCCTCACCGAGATGGCGCGCGGCGGGCTGTCGTATGCGGAGGCGCTCGCGCGGGCCCAGCAGCTCGGCTACGCCGAGGCCGATCCGACCGACGACGTGACCGGGCGGGACGCGGCGGCCAAGATGGCGATCCTCGCCCGGCTCGCGTTCGACACTCCGGTGCACCTCGACCAGGTGCGCTACGAGGGCATCGAGCATCTGACCGCCGACGACATCGCCTACGCGCAGCAGCTCGGCCTGGGACTCAAGCTGATCGGCACGGCGGAGCGGGTGGACGGCGGGTTGTCCATACGGGTGCACCCCGCCTTCCTCTACGGCGGCCATCCACTCGCGTCGGTGCACGGGCCGTTCAACGCCGTCACGGTGGAGTCGGACGCGATCACCGAGATCACGATGTCGGGGCCGGGCGCCGGCGGCCCGCAGACCGCCTCCGCGGTTCTCGGGGACGTGATCTCGGCCATGATCCCGCCCGCGACGACGCCGGAGACGAGCCAGCGGCTCGAGATCGTCAACGACGTCGAGAGCGCGTTCTACCTGCACATGGAGGTCGCCGACCGGCCCGGAGTGCTGGCCCAGGTGGCCGAGCTGCTGGGGCTGCAGGGCGCCTCGATCAAGTCGGTGGTGCAACAGGGGCTCGGCGACGAGGCGCGCCTCGTGATGGTGCTGCACCCGCTGCGGGAGTCCCGCTTCTACGCGGCGCTGCGGCTGATCGGCCGGCTCGACTTCATGCGCTCGGCGCCGCGCGCGATCCGCGTGATCGAGGAGGAGTTCACCTGAGCCGCGTCGGCCTGATCGAGCGCTACCGCGAGCGGCTGCCGTTCGCGCCCTCCGATCCCGTCGTGTCGCTGCTGGAGGGCTCCACGCCGCTCGTGCTCGCCGAGCGGGTGTCCGAGCGCGTCGGTGCAGAGGTGTGGCTCAAGCTCGAGGGCGCGAACCCGACCGGCTCGTTCAAGGATCGCGGGATGACGTGCGCGGTGTCGGCCGCGGTGCGCGAGGGCGCGGAGGCCGTGATCTGCGCCTCGACGGGCAACACGGCCGCGAGCGCCGCGGCCTACGCGGCCCGCGCCGGGCTGACCGGCGCGGTGATAGTGCCCGAGGGCAAGATCGCCACCGGCAAGCTCGCGCAGGCGCTCATGCACGGCGCGCGCGTGATCGCGCTGCGCGGCAACTTCGACGAGGCGCTCGCGCTCGTGCGCGCGCTGGCCGAGCGCCATCCGATCGCGCTCGTCAACTCGGTCAACGCCTTCCGGCTCGAGGGCCAGAAGACCGCGGCGTTCGAGCTGGTCGACGAGCTCGGCGGCGAGCTCGACGCGCTCTGCATCCCGGTCGGCAACGCCGGCAACATCACCGCCTACTGGAAGGGCTTCGAGGAGTCCGGCGTGCGGCCGCGGATGCTCGGCTGGCAAGCGGAGGGCGCCGCGCCGCTCGTACGCGGCGCACCGGTCGAGCAGCCCGAGACGGTCGCGAGCGCGATCCGGATCGGCAACCCGGCGCGCTGGGAGGAGGCCATGGGCGCGATGGCCGCGTCGCACGGCGCGATCCGGGCCGTCTCCGACGACGAGATCCTAGACGCCTACCGCTTCCTTGCGGTCAGCGAGGGCGTGTTCTGCGAGCCCGCGTCCGCCGCGGGGGTCGCCGGGCTGCTCAAGCACGGCGCGGAGGAGGCGCGTCGCGTCGCGTGCGTGCTGACCGGGCACGGCCTGAAGGACCCGCAGACCGCGCTCGCGCGCGCCGGCTCGGTCGTGCCCTGCGAGCCGGACCTGGCCGCGGTCGAGCATGCCGTGCTGGGCCGAGCGGAGCGACGAGCGTGAGCCGGTGACTTGGCCGGAGGCCGAGCGGGGCGCGCGGCGCAGGCTCGTGCGCGTGCCGGCCTCCTCGGCCAACCTCGGGCCCGGCTTCGACGTGCTGGCGTGCGCGCTCGGGCTGCACGTCGAGCTCGAGGCGGTGGAGACCGGCCGCTTCGGCGTCGTGACCGAGCTGGCGATCGCGCGCGACCGGCGCAACCTCGCGGTGCGCGCGTTCGAGCTGCTGGCGCCCGCCGAGCACGTCGAGTTCCGGATCCGCTCGGACGCGCCGCTCTCCGGCGGACTCGGCACGAGCGCCGCCGCGATCGTCGCCGGCCTGCTCGCGGCCGACTCGATGTACGAGCTCGACGCCGACCTGCTCGCGCTCGCGGCGCGGATGGAGGGCCATCCCGACAACGTCGCCGCCGCGCTGCTGGGCGGCTTCGTGCTGTGTGCGGGCGGGCGCGCGGAGCGCTTCGAGGCGCCGGACGGGCTCGAGGCCGTGCTGGTCGTGCCGCACGAGCATGTGCGCACCGCGCGCGCCCGCGCCGCACTGCCCGCGCAGGTCCCGATCGCCGACGCCGTGTTCAACGCGGCCCACACCGGGCTGCTCGTGCTGGGCCTGATGCGCGGCGACTGGGGTCTCGTCGCGCGCGGCCTGCACGACCGCCTGCACCAGCCCTACCGCGAGCACCTCTACCCGCGCTCGCTGGCGCTGGCGCGGCGGGCGACCGAGCTCGGTGCGCTCGGCGCCACGATCTCCGGCGCGGGCCCGGCCGTGCTCGTCTGGTGCGCGTTCGAGGCGACCGGAGCCGTGCTCGGGCGGCTGCAGGCCGAGTGCGAGGGCTGGGCGGAGGTCCGGCACACCGCGTTCGAGCCGCGCGGCGCCGACGTCGTCGAGCTCTGACGCCCTCAGGCCGGAAGCGGGCGGCCCGGTGGCGCGGCTCCTTCGAACCGGATGCCGGGCCGCCGGCTCAACTCGCTGCAGTCGCGGTTCCCGTCTCGAGTATCGCGCGGTAGAGGCCCGGGCGCCTGTCGGCGTGGACGTCATTGTGCGGGCCGGTGCGCTTGTCGCGCGCGTCCTCGAGCCGGCAGTCCGCGAGGATGCAGCCGGCTGCAGGCGCCGACAGCGGCCCGGCCAGCGGCCACCCGTCGGGGTCCACGATCACCGAGCCTCCGATCCAGTCGGTCCCCCGCTCGGCGCCGACGCGGTCGCAGGCGGCGATGAACATGCGGTTGACCGCGGCGTCCGCCTGTACGCGGACGACCTCCGCGGGACGCTCGCGGGCGGGCCGGGGCGTGCTCGGCCAGTTCACCGGGGCGCACAGCAGCTGGGCGCCGGCGAGCGCGGGAAGCCGGATCCATTCCGGGAACTCGAGGTCGTAGCAGATGACGACGGCCACCCGCCCGAACACGGTGTCGACCACGGGAGGCGCGGCATCGCCCGCGCCGAAGGTCAGCGACTCCCCGTCCCAGAGATGTGCCTTGCGGTAGACCGCACGCACCCCGCCGGCATCGACGAGGACCGCGCTGTTGTGCAGCTCCCCGCCGGCGCGCTCGCACAGGCCTCCCACGACGATCACGTCCTCGTCCGCGGCGACGGCGTGCCACCCGGTGACCGTGGGGCCGTCGAGGGGTTCGGCCAGCTGCCACGCCTCGTCGCGATCGGCGAAGCGGTACCCGCTCGCGGCAAGCTCGGGCAGCACGACGATTCTCGCCCCGCGCCGGGCGGCCTCGCGCAGGAGCCGATCGAGTGCGGCGCGGTTGCCGGCCGGATCGCCAAAGGCGAGCCTAGCCTGGCAGCACGCCACGGCGATTCCGCTCATCTCAGGCGGCCGTCAGCAGCAGCGTCAGCTTGCGCCGCCAGCCGGTCAGCCCGGTGCGCGCGAGCACCTCGGCGGCCAGCTCGAGGTAGTCGCGACCGAGGTCCGGGCGCGAGTCGAGGATCGAGCGGCCCGACTCGGCCGACTCCGCGTAGGCGATCGACTGCCGGATCACGGTCTCGAAGACCCTCTCGCCGAAGTGCTCGCGCAGGGCGACGTAGGCCTCGCGCGAGTGCACGGTGCGCATGTCGGCGATGTTCATCACGACGCCGAGGAACTGGAGATCGTCGTTGTAGAACTCCTTCGACTGCTCGATCACCTCGAGCGCCCCGCTCACGCCCTGCATGGCGAAGTACTGGGCCTCGGAGGAGATCAGCGCCCAGTCGGAGGCGACCAGGCCGTTGATCGTGAGCAGCCCGAGCGCCGGCGGGCAGTCGATCAGGATCAGGTCGTGCTGCTTGCGCGCTTCCTTGAGCGTCTTGCGCAGCACCAGCTCGCGGCCCATCTTGCCGCTCAGCCCGCGCTCGACCTCGGCCAGGATCGGCGTCGCCGGGATGATGCCGTCGTGCGTGGCGGCCTTCGGCTTCGCCCCGCCTGAGAGCACGTCGGCGATCGTCGGGCTCGCGTCGGCGGGCACGTCGAAGTAGTCGGATAGGTTGCCCTGCGGATCGAGGTCGACGCACAGGACGTCGAGCCCGATCCGCCGGAAGACGTCCGCGAGCGTGCGGACGGCGGTGGTCTTGCCCGTGCCGCCCTTGAGCGACAGGACCGCGATCGTCTCGGCCATGGAGCGCAGCAGCCTAGCGGCCGCGCGCCCTACTCCGCGACGGCGGCCGGAGCGGAGTCCGGCAGGGCCTCGTCGCTCGCAGCCGTGTCCATGAAGTGGATCGTGTGCCGCCCGACGACGATCTCGTCGCCGTCGGCCAGCGGCGACCACTCGACTCGGCGGCCGTTGACGTAGACGCCGTTGAGCGAGCGATCGTCGAGCACCCGCACGCCGTCGGCCTGGGAGACGATCAGCGCGTGGCGGCGCGAGACGGTCGAGTCGTCGAAGCGCACGTCAGCGGCGAGCGAGCGGCCGATCCGGGTCCACTCCCGCGACACGGGCACGACGATGTGCCGGCCGGAGTCGTCGTAGGCCAGGTACTTGCCGGGCGACGACAGGTTGGCGCGAGCCTCGTCGATCCAGTCGGGACGGCTGGGCGCGGCCGGCGGTGACCCGGAGGTGATCGGGAGGCTGTCCTCCCCGACGATCGGCAGTGTGCCTGTCGCCTCGATGTCGCCTGGCGTGCGTGGATCCATCTACGTCTCTCCTTTGGCGCGGGGCCCCCGCGCCGTCCCTGCGACCCCACTCCTCGAGGAATTGTAGGGAGAGCGTCAATGGGGCCGGGACACCAGCTGCCCGGGAAGGCTTCTGCAGCCGTGCGTCGAAGCTGACGAGACGATGCTCGCTTTTTCGTTCCGTCGCGCGGCAGCGCCGGCCGTCCCGCGGCTGGAGAAGGCGCTCCTGCGCCGCAGCCTCGGGCAGCACGAGACGCAGCGCGACCGGTGCATGCACTGCCTACGCACCCCGCTCACGGGCGAGGTCGTGCACGTATACGCCACGGCAGCATGCGAGCGGCTGGTCTGCGAGCTGTGCCGCCCGCTGCGCCGCCAGGCGCCGGCCCGCTCGGAGCTGATGCACGCGCCCGAGCACGAGCGCTCGGTGCGGCTGATGCGCCGCGCCGCCTGAGCATCCTCTCCATTAGGCTCCCGGCCTCGTGGACCCCGTCACGCTGCACGTCAACATCGACCGTCCGCGCGAGCAGGTCTTCGCGTACCTCGCCGACGTCGCCAACCACCCGGAGTTCACGGATCACTTCCTCAAGGAATGGCGCCTGACGCGCGAGCAGTCGGAGGGCCGCGGGGCGGGCGCGCGCTATCGCCAGGACGGCCGCTTCGACCGCTTCGGCTACTACGACCTCAGCCTCGCCGAGGTCGACCCGCCGTTCCGGATCGTCGCCGTCGGCCGCGGCGGCAAGTACAACCGGATCAAGACGTTCCACGAGTGGACGCTGCAGCCGAACGCGGGCGGAACGCGGCTCGAGTACGTCTACGAGACCGAGCCGCCGCTGCGGACCGATCGCTTCATCGAGGTCGTCAGCGGTCGCCGCGGCTGGTTCCGCCGCAACGCCGGCAGGGCGCTGCGCCGGCTGCAGGGGATCCTGGAGGAGAACCGCGATCGCGGCGCGCGGGCGACCATCGCGGGTCTAGACTGACGCGCCTGATGACCCGCCTCGCGAGCATCTCGCTGGTCACTCTCCTCGCGCTCACGGCACTCGCGGCGGCGGGCTGCGGCAACAAGGTCGACACCGCCATCGTCGGCGAGACCGAGGGCATCTACGTCGGCGTCGACGGCCTGACATACCAGGTCCAGATCTCGCGCATCCTCAACGAGGCGAGCCCCGAGGACCGGGCGTATCTGGCCGGGCTGCCCGAGGGCGAGGAGCCCGCAGCGGACGAGGTCTGGTTCGGCGTCTTCATGCGCGTCGAGAACGAGGGCGACGAGGAGCTTCCCGCAGCCGAGGGGTTTCGGATCGTCGACACGCAGGAGGAGGAGTTCGAGCCCGTCGAGCTCGACCCCGAGGTGAACGCGTTCGGCTACGAGCCGCGTCCGGTGCCGCCGGGGGAGCTGCTGCCCGAGCTCAACTCGCCCGCTTCGGACAACACGATCCAGGGCTCGCTGATCCTCTTCAAGCTCAAGGTCCAGTCGCTCTACAACCGCCCGCTCGAGCTCGTGATCGAGAGCAGCCGCGGCGGGGACGACGCCGTCGTCGACATCGACGTCTAGCGCCTCAGCGCCGCCTCGAGCACGACCTTCGCCGCCGGCGCCGCGGTCTCGCCGCCGGCGCCCTGGCCGACGAGCAGCACGCTGAGGGCGACGCGCGGCCGGCGGGCCGGGGCGTACGCGGCGAACCAGGCGTCAGTGTCGGTGCGATCGTCGGCCTGCGGGGCGTTCGGGTCGGCGGGGTCCGGGTCGTCGTTGGTCGTGTCGCGCAGCTCCGCCGTGCCGGTCTTGCCGGCGACCTTGACGCCCGGGATCGCCGCTCCGACGCCTGTGCCGGAAGTGACGACGGCGCGCATGTAGCGGTCGATCGCCCTGGCGACCCGCGGCGAGGTCACGCGCGTCCGCTCGGGCGCGGCGCCCTTGCGCAGCGTCGGGCGCACGAGCACGCCGTCCATCGCGATCGCGCCCGCCACGCCGGCGATCGCGAGCGGCGTCGCGAGCACCTGGCCCTGCCCGATCGCCGTCGACCCGACGGCGAGGCCGTCGCCGATCTCGGCGGCGGCCGGGATCGTGGAGCGCAGCGCGCCGGCGAGCCCGGGGTCCTTGTTGAAGCCGAAGCGCTCGGCCGCGGCGACGAGGCGCTCGGCGCCCAGCTTCGCGCCCATCGGCGCGAAGACGGAGTTGCACGAGTGCGCGAACGCGGTCTTGAGCGAGCCGCCGCAGGCTTCGCCGTGGGCGTTCTCGAGCTCCACCCCCTCCAGCGTCGCCGAGGTCTGGACCGGGTACTTGCTCCTCGGCTTGGCCACGCCTGCCTCGAGCGCCGCCGTCAGCGTCACGATCTTGAAGACGGAGCCCGGCGGCTGCGGCGCCGAATAGGCGACCCCGGCGAGCGCGAGCACCTCGCCGTCGGAGGGGCGAATGACCGCGACGCCGCCAAAGCGCCCGGCTAGCGCCTCGACCGCAGCACGCTGGATCTCGGGGTCGATCGTCGTGCGCACCGTACTGCCGGGCCGCGCCGCGACCGAGGCGAGGACGCGGTCGCCGGCGCGCAACTCACCCCCCGGCCGGCCGGCGAGCTCGGCGTCGAACTCGCGCTCCAGCCCGCTGATCCCCACCGGCGCGCCGGGCGGCACCCCGCGGCGTGCGAGCTCGGCGGCGCGATCCGGCGGCGCCGGCCCGACGCGGCCGGCGATCTCCGACGCGAGCGCGCCCAGCTTCGAGAGCCGCGCCTCGCCCTCCGCCAGGGGCGTGCCGTCGCGGGCCTGGATCGCGGCGCGCGGCGGCAGCGCCGTGCTGCGCGAAAGCCGCTCGCCGCGCCGCAGACCGGGATGGACGAGATACGGGCGCCAGTCGATCGCGGCGCCGTCGTCGAGCTCGACGACCGGCAGCGCGACGCGGCCCGAGAGCGTGCCGAAGATGCGCGTGCGCAGCTCGACCGGCACCGCGACCGCACCGTCCTGCGGCTCGCCCGGCCGGCCCGTCGTGAGACCCGACAGCGTCGCCTCCCGCGCGGCCCGGCGGTAGGCGCCGGCGAAGCGCTCGAGCGAGACGCGCCGCCGCGCCTCGGGGGTGAGCAGCGTGCGCATCACCGCGTAGTCCCCGCGCTCCCACGCCTGCGCGAACGCGTGCGCGGTCGCCCGCCGCGGGTCGTCACCGCGGCCGACGGCCGCGCCGGCGACGAAGGCGACGACGGCGGCCGCGGCCAGCGGCGCAAGCCGGGCACGGCGGCGAACGCGCCGCGCGGGCGATCCGGAACCGGCAGAGGACCGGCGCGCGGGGCGGGTGGACGTCGACATCGATCGGCGCTTGATCTTGACGCGTCCGCGGCGGTGCTGACAACCCCGCGGGTCAGGATCCGGCGCCGCGACGCCGGCCGTGCCGTCACGGGGGCCCCAGTAGGCTCGATCGATCCGTGACGGGCGTCGACTGGATCATCGTGGGGCTCGTCCTGCTGCTCGCGCTCTTCGGCTGGGCGCAGGGCTTCATCAGCGGCGCGCTCGCGTTCGTGGGCCTGGCGCTCGGCGCCTGGGTCGGCACGCGGATCGGCCCGCTGCTGCTGTCGGAGGGATCGCGCTCGCCGTGGGCGCCGGCGTTCGGGCTGCTCGGCGCGCTGCTCGTCGGCGCGGTCCTGGCCGGCCTGTTCGAGGCGTTCGGGACGCCGCTCCGGCGCAGGCTCGCCGCGATGCCGGGCTTCGGGGCAGCGGACGGAGCGCTCGGCGCGCTGCTCGTCGCGGTGGCCGGGCTCGGCGTCGTCTGGATCCTCGGCGCGCTCGCGGTGCAGAGCGGCAGCTACCGGATGCGCCAGGAGGTGCAGCGCTCGGCGATCCTGCAGCGCCTGAACACGATCCTGCCGCCCTCCGGACCGCTGCTGAACTCGCTCCGCGCGCTCGACCCGTTCCCGCACGTCGACGGGCCCGAGGTGCGCGTCGCGCCGCCGCGCCGCGGCATCGCGCGCGATCCCGAGGTGCAGGACGCGGCCGCGAGCGTCGTCAAGGTGCTCGGCACCGCGTGCGGCCTTGGCATCGAGGGCTCCGGCTGGGTGGCGGGCGAAGGCCTCGTGGTCACGAACGCGCACGTCGTCGCGGGCGAGCGCGACACGCGCGTGCTGGCGGGTGGGCGCGAGCCGGGGCGCGCCGCCCGGGCGGTCCACTTCGACCCGCGCAACGACCTGGCGATCCTGCGCGTCGACGTCGGCGCCCGTCCGCTGCCGCTCGCCGCGGACACCAGCGCCGGCACTTCGGCGGCGATCCTCGGCTTCCCGCTCAACGGCCCCTTCGACGTGCGGCCCGGCCGGCTGGGCGCGACGCGGCGCGTGCGCTCCTCCAACGCCTACGGGCGCGGGCCGGTCGAGCGCTCGATGACCGCGCTGCGCGGGCTCGTGCGCTCGGGCAACTCGGGCGGCCCGATGGTCGACGGCGAGGGCCGCGTCGTCACGACCATCTTCGCCGCCACGACCAGCGGCGCGCGCGGCGGCTACGGCGTGCCCAACCCGGTGGTCGCGCGCGCTCTCTCGAAGCTCGGCGGGCCCGTCTCGACCGGGCCCTGCGGGGGCTGAGCGGACGGCGCCCGCTACCCTCGGGCGGCCATGGGCAAGACGCTCGTCATCGCAGAGAAGCCGTCGGTCGGCCGCGACCTCGCGCGCGTGCTCCCGGGCGCGTTCCAGAAGCACGAGGGCTACCTCGAGTCCGTCGAGCACGTGATGACCTGGGCCGTCGGCCATCTCGTGCAGCTCGCCGAGCCCGACGAGTACGACGCCAAGTTCAAGAAGTGGCGCATGGCGGACCTGCCGATCGTCCCCGACCGGTTCAAGCTGGTGGTGCGCGACGAGCGCTCGAAGAAGCAGATGAGCGTGATCACGAAGCTGCTCGGGCGCGATGACGTCGACCGTGTCGTCAACGCGTGCGACGCCGGGCGCGAGGGCGAGCTGATCTTCGCCTGGACCTACGAGAAGGCGAACTCGCGCAAGCCGGTCGAGCGGCTGTGGCTGTCCTCGATGACGACCGCCGCGATCAGGAGCGCGCTCGGCGACCTGCGGCCGCGCGACGACTTCGAGCGGCTCGAGCAGGCGGCGCGCTCGCGTTCGGAGGCCGACTGGATAGTCGGCATGAACGCCACCCGCGCGGCCACGATCCGGCTGCGCTCGTCGTTCGACGGCGCGGTCTCGCTCGGACGGGTCCAGACCCCGACGCTCGCGCTGGTCGCGCGGCGCGAGGAGGAGATCCGCGCGTTCGAGCCCGAGGCCTACTGGCTGGTCGACGCGCGCTTCGAGCCGAGCACCGGCGAACCCGGCCGGCGCTATTCGGGCCGCTTCCACGCCGGCTCACAGCCGCGCCTGAAGACGGCAGCCGAGGCCGAGGCGATCGTCGCCGCCGTGCGCGACCGGCCGGGCGAGATCACGAAGCTCGAGCAGTCGACGAAGCGGGAGCGCGCCCCGCTCCTGTACGACCTCACGTCGCTCCAGCGCGACGCCAACACGCGCTTCGGCTTCTCGGCGCGCCGCACGCTCGCCGCCGCCCAGCGGCTCTACGAGGAGCACAAGGCGCTCACCTACCCGCGCACCAGCTCGCGCTTCCTGACCGGCGACATGGCCGCTGAGATCAAGCCGACCGCCGAGCTGGTCGGCCGCCAGCGCGAGTACGCGCGCGCCGCGGCGTACGTGACCGGCCTCGACACGCTGCCGCTCGGGCGCGTCGTCAACGACGCCAAGGTCACCGACCACCACGCGATCATCCCGACGAAGAGCGAGCACCGCACGGACAGGATGTCCGACGACGACCGCAGGGTCTACGACATGGTGGTGCGGCGCTTCCTCGCCGTCTTCCACCCCGACGCGGTGTTCGAGAACACGCGCCTGGAGACGACCGTGGCGGATCACGTCTTCCGCACGCGCGGCCGCGTGCTGATCGAGCCGGGCTGGCGCGGCGTCTACGGCGAGGGCCTCGAGGACCGCTCCCAGGCCGACGAGGACGAGGGCGCCGACCAGACGCTGCCGAAGGTCGAGCAAGGCGAGCCGGTCGCCACGCTCGAGGTCGGCGCCGAGGAGAAGGAGACGAAGCCGCCGCGGCGCTACTCGGACGCGTCGCTGCTGGCCGCGATGGAGACGGCCGGCAAGCTGGTCGACGACGACGAGCTCCGCGAGGCGATGAAGGACTCCGGCATCGGCACGCCGGCGACGCGCGCGGCGATCATCGAGCGCCTGATCGACGTCGGCTACATCGAGCGCGAGGGGCGCTCGCTGGTCTGCACCGAGAAGGGACTGAACGTGATCCGCCTGCTCGACGGGCACGCTCTCACCTCACCCGGGATGACCGGCGACTGGGAGCACAGGCTGGGCCGGATCGAGCACGGCGAGGAGACGCGCGAGCGCTTCATGCACGACATCGCGGAGTTCGCCCGCGGCACCGTCGTCGAGCTCGACGCGAAGCTCAAGGAGGTTCGCATCCCCCGGGCCAACCTGGGGCCGTGCCCGATCTGCGGGCGCGACATCGTCGAGAACCGCAAGGGCTTCTCGTGCTGGTCGCGCGAGGACCCGGGCTGCGGCTTCGTGATCTGGAAGAGCAAGGCGGGCAAGACGCTGCCGCAGACCGTCGCGCGCGAGCTGATCTCGACCGGCCGCACCGCGAAGGCGGTCACGGGATTCAAGGGCCGCTCGGGCAAGTCGTTCCGCGCGCGGCTGGCGCTGCAGCAGGCCGAGGACGGCAAGTGGCGCGTCGAGTTCGACGAGCCGTGGGCCCGCGACGGCGCGAAGCCGCCCGAGGGCGAGGACGCGGGCCCCGGCGCGGCCGAGACGCCGGCGACCGACGCGCAGGCCGAGGCGGCCTGAACTGAGCTACTGGGCCGCGGGCTTGGCCCGGGCGGGCTGCTCGACCG
>Ga0126306_10001127_pt1 | contig 14019 bp, 14 predicted proteins | sample Plot27_FD_92592 | JGI IMG/M metagenome (GOLD analysis project Ga0126306, IMG submission 92592) | Serpentine soil microbial communities from UC McLaughlin Reserve, CA, USA - Plot27 | ecosystem: Environmental > Terrestrial > Soil > Grasslands | place: USA: UC McLaughlin Reserve, Lake County...
GAGTCGTACGCGTCGGTGAGGCCGTCGAAGATCATCGAGTCGAGCAGCTCGCCGTGGCCGAGCCGGTAGCCGAAGCGACCCTTTTGCACCAGGTACGGCGCGTTCGACATCGACTCCATCCCGCCGGTAACGATCACCTCCGCGTCGCCCGCGCGCACCATCGCGTCCGCGATCTGGACCGCGCGGATGGACGAGGCACAGACCTTGTTGATCGTGTCCGCCGGGGTCTCCTTCGGAAGCCCGGCGCCGATCGCGGCCTGGCGCGCCGGCGCCTGGCCGGCGCCGCCCTGGAGCACCTGGCCCATGATCACGTACTGCGGCTCGTCCACCTCGAGGCCGATCCGCTCCATCGCGGCCTTGATCGCGAGCGAGCCGAGCTCGGTGGCCTTGTAGCGGGCGAGGCCGCCGCCGAGCTTGCCGAAAGGCGTACGGACGGCCGAGACGATCACGGAGCGGGACACGCGCTGAATCTACCGGGCGTACGTCTCGTCCGGCCGCACTCGCGCTGCGAACGCAGTCAGGAGCCGGATGCACGCCTCGAGATCGTCCAGCTCGACGATCTCGATCGGCGAGTGCATGTTGCGGAGCGGGATCGAGACCACGCCGGTCGGGATGCCCTCCCCGGCGGCGAAGGTGACGTCGGCGTCGGTGTACGTCTTCATCCCGGTCTCGACCGTGTAGGCGATCTCCTCCGCCTGGGCCGCCTCCACGAGCAGGGCGAAGACGCGCGGATTGATCGCGGGTCCGCGGAAGATCGCCGCGCCGCCGCCGAGAACGTGGTGGCCGCCGGTGGCGGCGTCGTCACCGGGCACGTCGGTGGCGTAGGTGACGTCGATGGCGATCGCCACGTCGGGCCGGAGGGCCTGCGCGGCAGCCTGAGCGCCGTAGGCGCCGAGCTCCTCCTGAGCGGCAGCGACGACGGCCACGTTGGCGCCCTCGGCGCGGCGAAGCACCTCCAGCGCGACGTAGACGCCGGCGCGATCGTCCAGCGTGCGCGACGCCAGCCGGCCGTTCGCGAGCTCGACCGGCGTCGCCGCGACGACCATCGGATCGCCGGGCGCGATGTGCGAGCGGGCGTCGTCGCCGTCCTTGGCGCCGATGTCGACGTACAGCTGCTCCCACTCCACCTTCTCGTTGTCCTTCACCCGCCGCGCGATCACGCCGGCGACGTCGCCGTCACGCGTCCGGATCTCGACGCGCTGGCCGTAGGCGACGTTCGCACGCCAGCCCCCGAGCTGGTGGACGGCGATCAGCCCGTCGTCCCCGATGTGGGCGACCGCGGCGCCGATCACGTCGAGATGCGCGATGAGCGCGATCAGCGGCCCGTCGCCGCGCCGCCGCGCGATCAGGTTGCCGACCGAGTCGGTCTCCACCTCGGCGACGCCGGCGACGGCGTCGCGGACGACGTCGTAGGCCAGGTGCTCGTGCCCCGACGGCCCGTGCGCGCGTAGGAGCGCTTCGAGTAGCGGCGGGACCGTCATCGCGGCGGAGTGTAAGCGGCTCCCCCCGCGCTCGCCGCTTGACGACCGGCGGCGTCGGCCCTAGCCTGCGCCAGATGACTCCCCTCCGCAGCTGGCACTGGTCCTGGCGCCACGAGCGGGGCGGGAGCGTGCGCCGGAGCTGATCCGGCCGCACAGCCCGCTTTGGCTCACCCAGGAGACCCGAGAGGGTCTCTTCCGTTTCATGACCCAAGACACCCGGATCCCGACCGACCTGCTCACGCCCCTCGGCGCGTACCTGCGCCTGCGGGAGGGCGCCGCCGCGAGCTTTCTGCTCGAGTCGGTGGAGCAGGGACGGCTCGGCCGCCACTCGTTCATCGGGGCCGGCAGCCGGCTGGTCTCGTTCGAGGAGGCCGAGTCGCTCGACGTCGCCGTCGTCGGCTACCTCGCGTACGACCACGTGGCGACGCTCGAGCCGTCGGTGCCGCTGCCCACCGAGGGCCCCGACCTCCCCGAAAGCCGCTTCGTCGTCGCCGACACCCTCGTCCGCTTCGACCACGGCAGCGGGACGGCCGAGGTTCTCGCGGGCAAGCCGGACGCGGTCGCGGCCCGGCTCGAGCACGAGCTTGTGTTTCAGAAACACAAGCGCTCCCTGCACGGCTCAACCATGCGGCGGACGCCCGACCGGGACGCGTACGAGAGGGGCGTGCAGCGGATCCGCGAGTACATCCGCGCCGGGGATGCCTTCCAGGTCGTGCTCTCACAGCGGGCGGAGCGGCCGACGAGGGCATCCGCGCTCGAGCTCTACCGGGCGCTCCGCCGCGTCAACCCGTCGCCCTACCTCTTCCTGCTCGAGCTCGCAGACCTCGCGCTGATCGGTTCCTCGCCGGAGACGCTCGTCAAGTGTCAGGCGGGCCGGGCGAGCCTGAATCCGATCGCCGGCACGACGCATCCCGGTGAGGGCGACGCGGAGCGACTGCTCGCCTCACCCAAGGACCGGGCCGAGCACGTGATGCTCGTCGACCTCGGCCGCAACGACCTCTCGCGCGTCTGCGCGGCCGGCACCGTCGAGGTCGCGCGGTTCCTCGAACCGGAGCGCTTCTCACACGTGACGCACCTCGTCTCGGAGGTCACGGGCGACCTGCGGGAGGGGGTTTCGCCCTACGACCTGCTCCGTGCATGCTTCCCCGCCGGCACCGTCTCCGGCGCCCCCAAGGTGCGCGCGATGCAGATCGTCTCGGAGCTCGAGGGCTACCGCCGCGGGCCCTACGCCGGCGCCGTCGGCTACGTGCTGCCGGGCAGTGAGACCAGCAGCGCGACGATGGACACATGCATCGCGATCCGGACGATCGTCCTCCGCGACGGCGTCGCCCGGCTGCAGGCAGGAGCGGGCATCGTGGCAGACTCGGATCCGGCCGCAGAGCACCAGGAGTGCCTGAACAAGCTCGCCGCGCTCGAGGCCGCGATCGACCTCGCTGAGGAAGGCGTCTAGATGCTCCTGATGGTGGACAACTACGACAGCTTCACCTACAACCTCGTCCACCTGTTCGAGGAGCTCGGCGCCGACATACGCGTCTTCCGAAACGACGCGATCACCGTCGAGGAGGCCGAGGCGCTCGCGCCCTCGCACCTCGTCGTCTCGCCCGGGCCCGGCCGGCCGGCCGACGCGGGTATCTCGCTCGAGCTGATCCGCCGGCTCGGCCCGCGCGTGCGGACGCTCGGCGTGTGTCTCGGCCACCAGGCGATCGTCGAGGCGTTCGGCGGCGAGGTCGGGCAGGCAAAAGCGCTCCTGCACGGCAAGGCGTCGCCCGTCGAGCATGACGGCAAGGGCGTCTTCACCGGGCTGCCGCATCCGTTCGACGCCGGCCGCTATCACTCGCTGGCGGCGCTCGAGGTGCCGGACGAGCTCGAAGTGACGGCCCGGACTCCCGACGGCGAGGTAATGGGCGTCCGCCACCGCGAGCTGCCGGTGGAAGGCGTCCAGTTCCACCCCGAATCGGTGCTGACGCCGCTCGGTCATGCGCTCGGCCGGAACTTCCTGGAGCGGCGATGATCCAGGATGCGCTCGCCGACCTGCTCGAGGGGAAAGAGCTGGGGCGGCCGCGCTGCCGCGAGGTCATGGGCGAAATCATGCGCGGCGAGGCGACGCCTGCACAGATCGGCGGCTTCCTCGTCGCGCTCCGTCTGAAGGGCGAGACCGCCGCCGAGATCGCCGGCTGCGCCGAAGCCATGCGCGAGCACGTCCTCCCCGTCCGGCCGCAGCGGGACGACCTCGTCGACACCGCGGGCACCGGCGGTGACAGCGCCGGGACGCTGAACATCTCGACCGCCGCCGCGATCGTGGCCGCGGCGGCGGGAGCCGGGGTGGCGAAGCACGGCAACCGCGCCGTCTCATCCGCCTCCGGCTCGGCCGACGTCCTCGAGGCGCTCGGGCTCCGCCTCGAGCAGCCGCCGGAGCGGATCGCGCAGTCGATCGACGAGCTCGGCTTCGGCTTCATGTTCGCGCCCGCCCATCATCCGGCGATGCGGCACGCAGCGCCCGTCAGGCGTGAGTTGGCCGCGCGTACCGTGTTCAACGTGCTCGGCCCGCTCACCAACCCCGCCGGCGCCCGCGCGCAGGTGATCGGCGTCTACGCAAAACCGCTCGTGCGCACGATCGCAGAGGTGTTGGCGCAGCTGGGCGCGAGACGCGCGTTCGTCGTCCACGGGGCCTACGGCATCGACGAGCTCTCGCCGGCCGGCCCGAACGACGTCTGCGAGGTCGTGGACGGGAGCGTGCGCGCCCGCGTGCTCGACCCGCTCGAGCTCGGCGTGGGCCGCTGTGCGCCGGGGGAGCTCCGCGGAGGCTCGCCGGCGGACAATGCCGAAGCGATCCGCCAGGTCTTCGCCGGAGCCGACGGCGGAAGGCGTGACGCAATCCTGCTGAACGCCGCCGGCGCGATCGCGGCAGCCGGCCACGCAGACGACCTGCGCGAGGGGCTGGAGCTCGCCCGGGAGGCGGTCGACTCCGGTGACGCCGCCGCCCGGCTCGACGAGCTGGCGAGGTTCAGCCATGCGGTTTAGCGACGCTCTTGCCGGCCCCGGCCTCGGGGCGATCGCCGAGATCAAGCGCCGTTCACCCTCGCTCGGCGACATCCGCCCCGCGGCCAACCCTGCGCGGATCGCGCGCGAGTACGCTGCTGCCGGCGCGGCCGCGGTCTCCGTTCTCGTCGACGACCGCTTCGGCGGCTCGTGGGAGGATCTGCGTGCCGCCCGGGCGAGCACGAGCGTGCCGCTGCTGGCAAAGGGGTTCTTCTCGACCCAGGAGCACCTCCGCACGGCGAAGGAGATGGGCGCCGACGGCGTCCTGCTCCTGCTCCGCGACCTGGACGACGAGACGACGAGGACGCTCATGCACGTCGCCGACGACCTCGGGCTCGACACGCTCGTGGAGGCGCACGACGCCGGCGAGCTCGAGCGCGCCGTCAGCATCGGCGCGCCCGTGATCGGCGTCAACGCCCGCGACCTCTCGACCTTCGAGATCGACCGCGAGGCGCAGCTCACGCTCGTCGCGCGGATCCCGTCCGACCGGATCGCCGTTGCCGAGAGCGGCATCCGCACGCGCGCCCAGGGTGCCGCGGCGGAGCTCGCCGGCGCCGATGCGATGCTCGTCGGCTCGACGCTGATGCAGGCGCCAGACCCGGCGGCGAAGCTCGTCGACCTGCTGCGGCGGCCGCTCGTGAAGGTCTGCGGGCTGACCCGCGAGGAAGACGTCGCGGTGGCAGCAGACGCAGGCGCGGACCTGGCCGGGTTCGTCCTCGCGCCGGAGAGCCCGCGCGCCGCGGCCGACGTGCTGCCGGTCCCCGAGGAGCTGCTGCCCGTCGCCGTCTGGGTCGGCGAAGCCGGAACGAGCAGCGCGCCGATCGACCAGGTACACGAGCGTCAGGCCGGCCGCGTCCGGGGTCGCAACGGCGTCCTCCTCCGCGACGGCGAGCAGGTTGCGCGGCTGCTCGACCTGCCTTGGGAGGAGGAGGATCCCACGCACTGGGATCAGGCGGCCGCGGAGCGCGGCCGGGTCGTCCTCGCCGGCAGGCTTGCCGCCGATAATGTCGCGGCGGCGGTCCGGCGAGTCCGCCCCTGGGCAGTCGACGCCTCGTCCCGGCTCGAGGTGGCACCCGGAATCAAGGACCCCGCCAAGGTGTACGCATACGTGGCGGCGGCTCGTGGCTGAGACCTACGGCACCTACGGCGGCCGCTACGTCCCCGAGACGCTCGTGCCCGCGCTTGACGAGCTGACGGCTGCGTGGGAGGACGCGCTCGAGGACACGAGCTTCCAGGCGGAGCTCGACGAGCTCGCGACCTCCTATGCGGGCCGTCCGACGCCGCTGACGCGTGCCGCGCGCTTCGCCCCCGACAAGCGGCTCTACCTCAAGCGCGAGGACCTCCTGCACACCGGCGCGCACAAGCTCAACAACGCGCTCGGCCAGGCGGTGCTGGCGCGCCGGCTCGGCAAGCAGCGAATCGTTGCCGAGACCGGCGCAGGCCAGCACGGGGTTGCGACGGCGACGGTCTGCGCCCGCTTCGGCCTCGAGTGCGTCGTCTACATGGGTGCCGAGGACATGCGCCGGCAGCGCCCGAACGTCGAGCGGATGGGGCTCCTGGGCGCCGAGGTGCGTCAGGTCGAGTTCGGCACGAAGACGCTGAAGGAAGCGACGAGCGAGGCGATCCGCGACTGGATCACGAACGTCGAGACGACCCACTACCTGATCGGCTCGTGCGTCGGCCCCGCCCCCTACCCCGCGATCGTGCGGGAGCTGCAGGCGGTGATCGGCCGGGAGACGCGCGCCCAGATCCTGGCGGCCGAGGCGCGTCTACCCGATTCCGTCGTCGCCTGCGTCGGCGGCGGCTCGAACGCGATCGGGATGTTCGCCGGCTTCCTCGACGACGACGGGGTCGAGATCGTCGGCGTCGAGGCGGCGGGCGCTGCGAGCCTGGGCACGGGCCGCGCCGGAGTGCTCCACGGCTCCCGCTCCTCTGTCCTCGCCGACGAGGACGGTCAGATCGCCGACGCCCACTCCATCTCCGCCGGCCTCGACTATCCCGGCGTCGGCCCCGAGCACGCGTACCTGCGGGACTCCGGCCGCGCCCGCTATGTCGGCACGACCGACGACGAAGCCCTGGAGGCCTTTCGACGGCTGACGCGGACGGAGGGGATCATCCCGGCGCTCGAGCCGGCGCATGCGCTCGCCCGCGTCGACGAGCTCGACGCGGAGCTCGTCGTCGTTTGCCTCTCGGGGCGCGGCGACAAGGACCTCGCCGAAGTGCTCGCGCGCGGCGGATGAGCAAGACGCTCGTCATCTACCTGATGTCGGGACGCAGGACGCCGGAGCTCGCCCACGCCGCCGTCGAGGGCGGCGCAGACGTCATCGAGCTCGGCTTCCCCTTCTCCGACCCGCTCGCCGACGGCCCTGTGATCAGACGCGCCGCAGAGCGGGCGCTCGCGGAGGGAATGCGCACGCAGGCCTGCCTCGAGTGCCTCGCCGCGACCCGCGAGCGGGTGGACGTGCCGCTGATTCCGATGACCTACGCAGCACTGCTCGAGGCATACGGATGGGACCGGTTCGCCGAAGATGCGCGGTCAGCCGGCGCGGAGAGCCTGATCGTCGCCGATCTCCCCGCAGGCGACCGACCGGAGCTGCGGCGGATCCAGCTCGTCGCGCCGACCTCCACTGAGGAACGGCTCCGTCTGGCGGGGGAGCAGACGGACGGCTGGCTCTACCTCGTCACCGTCACCGGGACGACGGGAGCGCGCTCGGGCCTGTCGCATGCCCTCGGCGGCCTGGCCGAGCGGGCGCGCGCGGCAGCGCCCGGTGTGCCGCTCTACGCCGGCTTCGGCATCTCGAGCGCGGGCGACGCCCGCGCTGCCGCCGAGCTCACGGACGGCGTCGTCGTCGGCTCGCGCGCGCTCGAGGAGGCGGAGGGCGGCCCCACCGCCTTGCGCACGTTCGTGCGCTCGCTGCGCGAGTCGCTCGAGCCGGACTAGCGTCCTACTCCAAATCGGGGAGGCGTTACGCGCTTGGGCGGGGAGGGTGACCGCCCCAGAGCGGGGATCCGGGCCTTCACAATTCTCGTCAAACTTGCTGCAGCCGTGCATGTGCAAAGCTGCACATGCCCATCCTCGCCGCAAAGGGGAACACCATGGGAAAGATCGAGCCGCTGGCTCCGTCCAAGCGGGTACGCATCGTGCTGTGCTCTGCAGCATTCGCCATCGCCGCGATCGTGCCAAGCGCGGGGTTGTCGGCAGAGTGGTCGTCCGGCAAGGCGCCGGCAGCAGAGTGGTCATCCGGCACGGCTGCGCCGAACGCGGAGTGGTCGTCCGGAAAGCGCGCGCCGAAAGCCGAGTGGTCGTCGGTCAGGGCCGCACCGAAGGCCGAGTGGAGCTCGCGCGTCGCCGCTCGCGCCGCCCGCTGACGGTTACGCACCCGGACGGGGGAGCTCGTATCCCGGTTCGACGTAGGCGGCGGTACCGCAGGTGGGGGACCGCCGCCTTCTGGCCCTGCCGATCCTCAGGGCGGACACCGCAGAGCGCGGGATCCCTTACCTTTGACAAGGTCAGATGAGCAGCGTCCCACTAGCGACGGAGCGGGCCGGGTGGCAGACCCGCCGGGTCCGCAGGCTGCCCCGGGCCGCAGCCGTCTACGTCGCCGCGGTCTGCGTCGCCGCCGTCGTCGCGGCGGCGGTCGCCGTCGTCACGCACGGCGTCCACAGCGACGACTGGACGGCCTTCGCCCTCCTCCTCCCCCTGACGGCCGCGGCTCCGCTCTTTCGGGTCGCGGTCGGTAGGAACTACAGCCTCCACACCGGGCCGGCGTTCATCGTCGCGGGCGCGCTCGTGTTGCACCCGTGGATGATGCTGGCGCTCGTAGCGGCGCTTGTCCTGCCGCAGCTGGTCCGGGAACGGTTCCCGTGGTACATCCGCCTCTTCAACGTCGCCAACTACACGCTGAGCGCCCTGGCGGCGTCGTTCGCGGTCGCGGCGATCGGACGTGGCGAGGATCTCCAGTTCGCCGTCTGCGGCTTGGCTGCAGCCGTCACCTTCGTCCTCGTCAACCACGCGCTGCTCGCGGTCATGCTCCGGCTCGGACGGGGGCACAGCTTCCACGAGAGCGGTCTCTTCTCCACCGCCAGCCTCGCGATCGAGCTGGCGATCGCCGGGCTCGGCGTCGCGCTCGGCGCCTTCGCCGAATTCAACCCGTGGCTGCTGCCGGCGCTCCTCGCGCCCCTGCTCCTCGCCCATCGGTCCTTCTCGACCCTCGCCCTTCTCAGCGAGAGCGAGGAGCGCTTCCGGACGATGTTCGAGTCGGCGCCGACGACGATGATGATGCTCGGCGTCGACGGCAGGCTCGTTGCGGTCAACCGCTCCGCCGAGCTGCTGCTCGGGTACGACGCGAGCGAGCTGCTCGGCGGCGACACGACCATGCTTCGCCACCCCGAGGACGCGGAGGAGGTCGCTGCGCTGCTCGCCGAGGTGCTCAGCGGCGAACGCGACCTGTTCCGGCGGGAAGCGCGGTACATCCGCAAGGACGGGGAGACTGTCGTCGCCCAGCTCGCCGTCGCACTCGCCCGCGACGCGGACGGGCAGCCCGGCTACGTGATCGCCATGGCCGAGGACGTGACCGAGCAGAAGCAGCTCGAGGAGCGCCTCCGCCAGAGCCAGAAGCTCGAGGCGATCGGCCGCCTCGCCGGCGGTGTGGCCCACGACTTCAACAACATGCTGACCGCGATCAGCGGTTACACGGCGCTGGCGCTCGAGCAGGTGAAGCCGGGCTCCGGCCCGCACGGCGACCTGGAGGAGGTGCGCAAGGCGACCGAACGGGCCACGCTCCTCACGCGCCAGCTGCTCGCGTTCAGCCGCAAGCAGGTGCTCGTGCCCGAGTTGCTCAACCTGAACTCCGCCGTGCTCGAGCTCGAGACGATGCTGCGGCCGCTGATCGGCGAGGACGTCGTGCTGGCGACCGAGCTCGACCGGGCGCTCGGGCCGATCGAGGCCGACCCCGGGCAGTTGCAGCAGGTCGTGATGAACCTCGTGGTCAATGCCCGAGATGCGATGCCGAACGGCGGCAGGATCACGATCGCGACCGCGAACGCCGAGGTCGGCGGAAACGACGACTCGATCGAGCCGGGCCGATACATCACGCTGACGGTGCGCGACACCGGCGAGGGGATCGACGAGGAGAGGCTGCGACACATCTTCGAGCCGTTCTTCACGACGAAGGACGCGGGCAAGGGCACCGGTCTCGGCCTGGCCACCGTCTACGGCATCGTCAAGCAGAGCGGCGGCTACGTCGCCGTCGAGAGCGAGGTCGGCGCCGGCTCGGCATTCACGATCTATCTGCGCCGCGCCGACGGGGTCGTCCAGCCGGCGTCCGAGCACGTGCCGACGCCGGTCGTCGCTGTGCCCCCAGCACCCGAGCCCCTCACCGCCCCGGTACGCGTCCTCGTGGTCGAGGACGAAGACGTGATCCGAGGTCTCGTCGACCAGGTGCTCAGGGCCGAGGGCTACGACGTCGTCCTGGCCGCGGACGGCGACGAGGCACTCGAGGCAGCGGGCCGGATGCCGGTGGACGTCCTCCTCACGGATCTGACGATGCCCGGGATCGGGGGCCAGGAGCTGGCCGACCGGCTCCGGGAGCAGGCGCCGGGGCTGAAGGTGCTGTTCATGTCCGGGTTCGCCACGGGCGGCGACTTCTCCGCCTCGGCCCTGCCGCCTCTGACGGCGTTCCTCGAGAAGCCGTTCACGTTCGCGCTGCTGACAGACCGGATGCGCGAGCTCACGCAGACTGAGGTCTACTTGCACTAACCCAGGGCAGCGCAGCCGTCGCCGCATCGCTCGCGATCACGTAGCACGCTGCACGACACGCCTCGGAGCGGGGGCCGCCATGCTGGCCCCGCCCCAGCTCCGAGGCGGCTATGTTGCCCGGATGCGCGAGTCGCTCCGCGGGCAGCTGCTGGTCGCCGCGCCCGTTCTCAGCGATCCGAACTTCCGCCGCACCGTCGTGCTGATTGCCGAGCACGGCGACGAGGGCGCGATGGGACTCGTGCTCAACCGGCCGACCGAGACCTCGGTCGCGGACGCTGTCCCCGAGCTCTCGGCGATCGCCGGCGACGAGGAGCCGATCTACGTGGGGGGACCCGTCTCGACCGGCTCCGTCCTCGCCGTCGCCGAGCTCGACGACCCGGGCGACGCGTCCGAGCTCCTCTTCGGCGCCATCGGCTTCGTGCAGGAGCCGGACGTCCAGGTCGTGCGCGGGCGCATCTTCCTCGGCTACGCGGGCTGGAGCGCCGGCCAGCTCGAGAGCGAGCTCGAGGAGGAGTCGTGGCTGGTCCTGCCGGCCGAGCCGGATGACCTCTTCTGCGACGACCCGGACGGGCTCTGGAGCTCCGTCCTCCGACGTCAGGGCGGCCCGTACGCGCTGCTGTCCCTGATGCCGCCCGATCCCTCGTTGAACTGACGTTCCGTCGCATGATCGCGATCGGCGAAGCGGACCTCGACCGTGCACGTCCTGAAGCAGCCGCTTCGCGGCTGGCCTTGACGCGGCCTTGACCCCGCCGTGCTTGACTGACCTTGGGCAACCGGAACGGAAGGAGGCCCATGGAAGAGGCACGGAAGACACGTCGTTTCCCCCTGCTCGTCGCGCTCGCAGGAGTGATGCTGCTCGCGGCGATCTGGGCGACGATGGCGCTCGCAGGAGGGTCCTCTCCGGCTGCGAAGCCGGCGGCGAAAGCTCCGGCGGCTAAGACCCAGATCTCGAAGGCGCAGACGGGCTACGCCGGCACGTCCGACGGCCACGACTGTCCGTTCGAGGATCGAGGGGCGTCGAACGACCTCTGACGGTGGAGCCCGGTCTCGGCCGGGCTCCACTCTAGCCCGGAAGCAACGCCGACGCCGTCGCCGTCGGGCCGCGCCGCTTCCCGTCCGACGGCGTGACCTCGCAGGTGAGCTGCTCCCCGCGGCGGGTCGCGTCGCGGCGGATCGCGTCGGACAACGCCGCCGTCGTCGCCGTCCGCACCACACGCCCGCCCGACGTCCAGCGGTAGCGATAGCGGACGATCTCGAAATCGGGATCCTCGGTGACCAGGGAGGTCGCGACGCGGCAGAAGACGACCTCGCCCGCGCCGGGGGCGAGCGGGTCCAGCGAGGCCGCGACTCGGTTGGGCGGCCGGTTGACGATCTGCCTGCCGGTGGCGACGACGTCGAACGGCGCCTCGGCGGCGAGCGTCTCCCCGAGCTCGTATCTCACCATCCAGCGCCCGGTTGTCAGGCCGAGGCGCACGCGGCCCTTCGCCCAGCCAGAGCGGTAGCCGAAGACCTGCAGCGCGCCGTCGTAGGCGATCGACGCGTCCGGCCGCACGACGACCAGCCGCCCCGGACCGGCGCCGGCGAGGTTCCGCACCTCGACCCGCACATGCACGTCGCGCACGCCCTGCACGAAGGTTCCGGTACGGATCGCCTCGTCCCACGGAAGGTCGGCGCGACCGGCGAACGGCTTCTCGCTCAGAGCGAGGTCGCCGACCCACGCGTCCGTCCGGATCTCCGGCTGGTGCAGCCACCCGCTTGGGCCGGGCGAGCACGGGCCGCCGAACGGCTCGTACGGAGCGAAGCTCTGCCGCGCCGTGAAGTGGAGGTGCGGCCAGCTCGAGTTGCCGCTCGACGCCGTCCGGCCGATCTGCGCGCCCGCCACGACCTGCTGGCCCTTCCTGACGGTGATGCTCTTCCAGGCCAGGTGCCCGTAGACCGTCTGCTGGCCGCCGCCGTGGTCGAGAATGACGTGGTTGTCGAACCTGGAGACGGTTGGGCCCCAGTTGAAGTCGCCGCCGACGCCCTGCTGCACGCTGAGCACGAGCCCGTCGAGCGCAGCGAACACTGGCACCCCGATCTGCACCTCACGAAAGCTTCGGACCATCGAGTCGATTCCGGTGTGGCCGTCGTAGCTGTGGCTGCCGCAGTCGTAGTCGCGTACGCCCGGCCCCTCCTCGAGGTCGACGAAGTTCGTCACGAAGAGGTCCTGGCCGATCGTCCCCGCCTGCGGATAGAAGGGCAGGAGCTGCGCGGGCGGGTCGGCAGCGACCGGGCCGGCCGTCGCGAGCCCTGCCGCGCACGCGAGAGTCGTAATGATCGTTTTCACGATAGGGCATTACAGTAATCAGATGATGCAGCTCGGTCAAGACATGAACGAGCTCGACGCCAGGCTTGTCGACTCCCTCAACCGCGAGGACGGGCCGAAGCTGCTGCGCCGTCTGGCGGCCACAGTCGCGGAGAGGCGGATGCTCGACGCGGGGCAGCGGGCGGAGCTGAACGAGGTGCTCGCGCGGACGCCGGTGACAGCGCGCCTCGTGGACGGCGGCCACGGGCGCTATGCGATCGAGATGCAGCTCGTCTGCGACGACCCGGAGCGCGAGCTGGCCGGGCAGTTTGCCTCCCTCCTCCGCCGCGCCCCGGACCGGCTGAAGCGATGCGAGGAGTGCGGCCGCTTCTTCCTCGACTCGACGCGCAGCCGCACCAGGCGCTGGTGCACGAGCCAGTGCGGCGACCGGAAGCGCGTCCGATCGCACCGCGCCCGCCGGAGGGGAACCGGCTAGGAACGTTGTCGCCTTCTTCACCGCGGGTATCGTCGTCGCGTGTTCGACCACGTCACGATTCGGGTGTCGGATCGTCCCGCTGCGCAGCGGTTCTACGAAACCATCCTGTGCACGCTGGGGATCGAGCGCACGTTCGACGGCCAGGACTTCGCCGAGTGGGACGACTTCTCGCTGGCGGAGGCCGACGACGAGAACCCGCCGACGCGCCGGCTCCACATCGGCTTCGCCGCACCCTCGCGAGGGCACGTGGACGCGTTCTGGCGCGCCGGAACCGACGCAGGCTACGAGAGCGACGGCGAGCCGGGGCTACGTCCGCAGTACAGCGACGACTACTACGGCGCGTTCCTCCTGGATCCCGACGGGAACAGCGTCGAGGCCGTTCACCATGGCTCGCTGCGGAACGGCGGCAACGTCGACCACCTCTGGATTCGCGTCTCCGACGTCGACGCCGCGACACGCTTCTACGAGACGGTCGGGCCGGCCGCGGGTTTTCGCGTCGGCAGCGAATCGGCGGAGCGGACGCAGTTCGCCTGCGTCAGCGGCTCCTTCTCGGTGGTAGCCGGGGAGCAGCCGACCAAGCACGTGCACCTCGCGTTCGGAGCGGGCGACAACGAGACGGTCGACCGCTTTCACCGCGAGGCGACCGCCGCCGGCTACCGTGACAACGGCGCGCCCGGCGAGAGCAACGTCTACCACGAGGGCTACTACGCTGCGTTCGTGCTCGACCCCGACGGTAACCGCGTAACGTTGATACACGATCCGAAGCGGCCGACTTTTCGCCTATAACGGCACCTAGCCCAATGAGTCCAGCTAACCGCCGGCTGTGCAAGAGGACGGGAACGTCGGACTGACCCCCAGCTTGTCGAGCCAGAGCGCCAGTCGGAGCGCTCTGGCTCTAGTCCGCATGAGCAAAGAGTTTCGCCGACTTTCGCTGCCCGGCCTCGACACGCAAATCGCCGTA
>Ga0126306_10001128_pt1 | contig 14002 bp, 18 predicted proteins | sample Plot27_FD_92592 | JGI IMG/M metagenome (GOLD analysis project Ga0126306, IMG submission 92592) | Serpentine soil microbial communities from UC McLaughlin Reserve, CA, USA - Plot27 | ecosystem: Environmental > Terrestrial > Soil > Grasslands | place: USA: UC McLaughlin Reserve, Lake County...
ACGTCATGCCGTTGTCAGCGTGGGCGAAGTTGACGATGCTCGTGCAAGCGACGATCTCGCTCGTCATCGTCGGCCTGGTCATCGCTCGCGCCGTGAGCCTCTTCACGTAGCGCCGCTTCCGAAGCGTCATGCGGTGGTCTCCGCTGTCTCCTCTGCGCGGTGGTCGCGAATGCGCACGGCTGTGATCCGGTTCGCTCGCACCGACTCCACACGGAGGGAATAGCCGTCCACGTGGGCGATGTCGCCGATCGTGGCCAGCCTCCCCAACTCGCCGAACACGAGTCCGCCGATCGACGTGTAGTCGGGCGACGGATGCAGCTCCACGCCGTAATCGGTGAGATCGGCGATCGGGACGTCGCCGCGTGCGTACCAGTCGCCGTTCGCCAGTTGCCGCACCGGGCTCGTGACGGGGTCCGTCTCGTCGGCGATCTCGCCGACAATCTCCTCGACGATGTCCTCGACCGTGACGATTCCGGCCGGGCTCCCGTACTCGTCGGCGACAACCGCGAGGGTCGTTCGGTCGCGCTGGAGATCGGCGAGGAGGTCGTCGAGGGGCTTCGTCTCGGGCACGATCAGCGCGGGTTTTGCGACGCGCGCGACCTCGCCGCCCCCCTCGCCGGAGAGCACGAGCTTGGTGAGCGAGTTCGTGTGGGCGACGCCCAGGATTCGGTCGTGGCCGTCGGTGTTCACGACCACGATCCGGGTATGACCCGAATCGAGGCACCGGTCGAGTGCGGTTCGGACCGGCTCGCGGCTCTCGATCGTGACGACCGCATGGAACGGGGTCATGACCTGTCGGGACTGGTGCTCGTGCAGCTCGAAGACGCCGGAGAGCATCGCCGCCTCGCGCGGGTCGAGCTGTCCTCCGACCGCGCTCTCGGCGATGAGCACGCGTACGTCTTCGCCCCCTTCCTTCAGTTCCGCGCGCGGGTTCGTTCCGACAAGCCTCAGGAGTCCGTTCGACACCGAGTTGAGGACCCACGTGAGGGGGTGCGATACGAGGTAGAAGACGTGCAGCGGACCGGCCACCCAGCGAGCGGCAGTCTCCGGGTGCACGATCGACCAGATTTTCGGCACCTGCTCGCCGACCGTGATATGCGCGAAGGTGACGATCATGTACGCGATCGTGATCGAGACGGCGACGGCGACCGCGTGGCTCATGAACTCGCCGAGCGTCGGCTCGAGCAGGCGCGCGATCGCGGGCTCGCCGAGAAACCCGATCCCGAGGGAGGCCATCGTGATCCCGAGCTGGCACGCGGCGAGATAGGAGTCGATGCTGTCGATCTGGTGGAGCGCCCGCCGGGCGCCGCGCGTCCCCGAGCTCGCGAGCGAGTCGAGCCGGGAGCGTCGCGCTCGCACGAGCGCGAACTCCGCGCCGACGAAGAAGCCGTTGACCGCAACGAGCGCGGCCACCGCCGCCAAGAGGAGTGCAGTCACGTGTTCAGTGAGCGCGCGAGCGTGCGCGTCCGTGCACCTGCATGTGGGGCATACGGTAGCGCCACGCGCGTCCCGCGGCCTCGTACTCCATGGAGAGTCCGTAGAGAAAGGCGAAGACCATCATCGGCGCCCAGAACTCGATCGAGCCGGACGCCTCGGCTCCAAAGACGAGCTCGGCGCCTACGCCGTGCTGCCAGACGAGCGTCATCACGCCCCAGGCGGCGAAGACGGAGAGCAGGTTGAGCGCGATCGCCTTCAGCGGCAGCAGGAGCGAGCGGAAGGCGCTCGACCGAGCGGATCCAGCTCGGCACGGTCACGCCGCTCGCTCGGCGCCGCCCGGTCAAAGTGGCCGGGAGAGCGCGGCGCTCGACCGTCTCAGCGGCGGCCGGTTGACTTTCGGGGTCGGCCTGGGAAATGACCGGGCCGTACCATCAACCTCAAGCACCCAGACCAGCTCTCCGAGCTCGTCTCCGAGATCGGCGGCGCACCTATGCCAGTGTTTCTCGTGGTTGTCGTTCGCCTTGGGACGAACCTTGCAGAGAGACGACCGGTTCGGCGAGGGGGGACCCTCTAGGCGGCAGGGGCGAGCGTTGGCTCGGCTGCGCGTGCGCGGAACAGAGTGACGCTCGCAACGATGATCCACACGAGCGACAGGATGAGTGCGAGAACACCGATGAATGGCACGAAGAGGCAGATGCCAAGGACGAGCGCAGCCCACCCCAGCCACCCATGGACTCGCTCGCGACCAAGAAGCGAACCTGCGGCACCGAGCATCATCGTCCCGGTTGCCGGCAACAGCGCGTAGACGACGTAGCTAGCAATCACGTTGAGTGCCTGCATGACCTCGGGTGCTATCTGGCTTTCGGTGCCGCTGTCGGCGAGTGCCAGCTGAGTGGTGATCACTACCCCGAGCATGGCGCTCATGATTGCGGCGCCTGCGAGGAGCAAGCGGCGCCAGACCACACGTGAGTCTTGCCCTTCGGGTCGCTGCAGCCCGGCAAGGCTGCTCGCGAAGAGGGGGAGGAAGGGCATGGCGAAGGCGAAGAACCAAATCCCAGTCCTGGCTCTGTTCTCATTATCGCGGTAGAACGAAACGACCTCGTCAGCGGGCGCGTCGGGAGAAGGCGAGCTGCCAGATACGGCGAGGCCGATCACGGTGAGAACGACGAAAGCGATCCCGCTAAGCGGCAGAAAGGCACGTACGCGCAAGAGGTCCTCCTCAGGACGGATGCGAGTAGTGAGTTCAACGCCTAGGACTTCGACCCTCCCGCTCCCGGTTAGGAGTGAGCATCTCTGTCAGGCACTGCTGGCATGCGTTGCTCGCCTGCCCAAACGTGCTCTTACTTGAGTTCCCGAATAACCACCTCTCGCTGAGAGGGGTGGTCATCGTCGCGGCGCGGCTGTGATTCCTGGATCTCGCAGTCAATCCAGGAGGTCACGTGATGATTCAGCAGGGCCAGGTGTTCAAGCTGAAGGCGACTGGCAGGGACGGTAAGCCGTTGTGGGCGTACCGCTATCGGGTCGCCGGGCGCGGTTCGACGAGACTGCAGGTAGGCGGGTTCAGCACCAGGGCTGAGGCGAGGAGGGCACTTCAGAGCAGGCTTGCCCGGCTCTTGCCCGGCGGCCGTTCGGCGACGCTGACGCTCGACGAGTGGGTCGAGGAGTACCTGGGCACGCATCCGGGAGAGCGCGTCACGGTGGCGAAGCTCCGCTGGCTGCTCGGGAAGGCGACCGCCGCGCTGGGTGAGGTGCGCCTTGTTGAGCTCTCGCCAGAGCAGGTCTGCGCGTGGCGGCTCACCGTTCCGGAAGGGCAACCGCTTTGAAGCGACCCAGGCTCTCCGCAGGTGCTGAATCGGGCGGTTGCGTGGAAGCTGATCGATGACAATCCCCGCCAAGCGCGTGCCGAATCCCGGCCGGCGCTGCCGGGAGCAGCGACCGTTCGAGTCCTGGCAGCAGATCCGGTCACTTGCCCAGCGGCTCGGCCCGACCCTCGGGCCGATGGTCGTGTTCGCCGCTGCAACCGGGCTTCGACCCTCCGAGCTGTTCGCGCTCGAACACGGGGACATCGATCCTGCGGCCGGTGTCGTCCACATCCGCGGGCGTATGCGAACAGGCGCGTCAAGCACACCAAGACGCGGCTGAACAGGCGCGCGGTTCCGCTGCAGGCGATCGCGATCGAGGCGCTCGACAAACTCCAGTCGCGGCAAGACGGCCTGCTGCTCTTCCCGAACGCGCGCGGCGGCTACCTCGACTTCCGCAACTTCAACCGCCGCCACTGGAAGCCCGTCCAGAAAGCAGTCGGGATCGAGCCGCTGCGCGACCTCTACGACCTGCGCCACACTTGCGCCACCTTCGCGCTTCGTGCCGGCGTTCGCTCTGTCACGGTTCATGGGTACGAGCATCGCGATGATCGATCTCCACTACGGCCATCTCGCGGTCGACAGCCACGAGCACGCCGTGTCGCTCCTCGATGCGCTTGCGCTCGAGCGGGCGGTGGACGCTGGGTGGACGTAGACCCGAAGGACCGTCGAATCGCGCAGCGATTCGGTTTCCAGGCTTCGCCGAAGGCGTTCGCGGCGGGTGGTGGACGCTCGGTGGACGTCGAGGTCAGAAGCCGTGACGACCAGCGCTGGTCAGGAAAGCTGATTAACAGGAACTTCTGAAAGCCCTCTGACGGACTCGAACCGTCGACCCCCTCTCTATGAAGAAAGGCCGCGGGTCAAGCGGTGGTTGCTGCATCGCCCAGTCAGGGCGGGCGCTGTCGGTGGTCGTGGCGAGCTGGGCTCATCTCTCTATCGCCTCCTCGAAGGGGGACAAGGCCGATTGGAGTTCGCTCCGGTGGCGCAGCTCCTTAAGGACCGTCAGGCGGCCAGGGGTCGGTGGCGCCTTTGGGAGCGAAGGGTTGTTCGCGGTGAGCATGTGCCAGATCGCTTCGGCGAGGCGGCGGGCGAGGTCGACCTGGGCGACCTTGGCGCCCCGCTGCTTGCCGATGCGCGCTTTCGTGTCCGTGTAGCGCTGGCGGTAGGCCGGATGCGTGCAGGCGTGGGTGGCGGCCTCGACCAACGCCCAACGGAGGTAGCGCGGTCCCTGCTTGGCAAGCGGGCCGCGCAGGTCGCGCTCGCCGGATTGGTAGACGCGCGGGCAAAGGCCGCTGTAGCCGACGAGCTTGCGCGAACTGGGGAAGCGGCCGATGTCGCCGAGCTCGGCGGCGATCGTGTAGGCGAGCACCCAGCTGATCCCTGGGACGGTGCAGAGCAGCGGCACGTAGCGGTGGTCGGCGCCGAGCCGGCGCAGCTCGCGGTCGCACTCGCCGAGCTCACGGTCGAGCTCGTCGATCAGGCGCAGACTGGCTTCGATCGTGCTCTGCCAGGGCTCGGGCAGTGCGAGCCGGGCGAGCAGCTGGCGGCCGCGTACACCGAAGAGGTCGGAGACCGGGCAGGGCTTGCCGTGCGTGAGCAGCACCGCGTGCACCCGCTGCTTCAAGCTGGAGCGGTGCGGACGAGGTGCAGCCGCCAACGTGCCCGCTCGAGCTCGGCGCGCACGCGCGGGTCGGGCAGCCAGATCGCCGGCACCAGATCGCGACGCGCCAGCTCGGCGAGCACCCAAGCGTCGATCCGGTCGGTCTTGCAGCCAGCGGCGCAAGTCCTTTTACCTTCTGCGCGTCGGCGATCTCGACCTGCCAGCCCGCGAGCGCGAGCCGGTCGTGCACGAAGCGGGCCCGTTCATCGACTCGATCGCGGCGCGAATCGGCGCCCCGTACCGAGCGAGAGGTTCGGTCAGTCCATCGAGGCCGTCTGCATCAGGCGGGGCAGCACCAACCTCGAGCGTCATACCCTCACTGTCGAGCAAGTGGAAGTCGAGACGCTTGCGACTCAGATCCAAACCGGCGTACAACATCGAAGTGGGCCTCCTCTGCGATAGCTCCCAGTGACAAGCCGGAGCGTGTCACCGGGGAGGCCCTTCTTCATGGCATTCCTTGCCATTCGAGCTGCGGGCGGAGAATCGCACTCTCAGAGCGCTTTTCCCTGCAATCTAGCTAGATCAGAGAAAAGCCCCGTGTGCGGGGCTTTTGCAGAGCCCTCTGACGGACTCGAACCGTCGACCCCCTCCTTACGATGAACGTGAGGAGGGGGTCGATCCATCCAAGATTCCGCGTAACGGTGGGAGCTTCGACCTTGGCGCGGGTAGTCGCGAGTCGCCACGTTTGGCACCGTCGTGCGACCTTGGTGCGACCTCGACGTCCTCGGGCCTCGTTAGCCGAGATCGCCGCCGAGTGTGATGCGGCCGGCGCGGATCGCGGCGACGACTCCGCCGTCGATGAGCAGGTCGGCGCCGGTGATGAAGGCGCCGTCGTCGCCGAGCAGGAGTGCGCTGACGGTCGCGAGTTCGTCGGCGGTGCCTGCGCGGTGGGCGGCTGAGTTCTGGATCATCGATTGGTAGCCGGCGGCGCCTGGCCCTGACATCTCCTCGAGTGCGAGTGGGGTGATGATGATCCCGGGGCTGACGGAATTGAGGCGGGCGCCTCGGTCGCCCCAGTTGACGCTCTCGGCCTGGACTCGAAGCTGGTTCGCTCGTTTCGAGATCGCGTATGCGGCGCCGGAGTTAGGGAGCTCGTTCAGGAACTGCAGGTTGCGCAGTTCATCGGCCGGGGTGTTGGCGAGGGCGTCGTTCTGCTCCGGCGGGAGCGGCGGGATCATGTGTCGGCCATGCTCGAGATGACGAGCCCGGCGCCGCCTGCGGCGACGACGCGGCCGAGCTCTTCGAGCACGAGTGCGGTGCCGACGAGGTCGACGGCGATGATCGCCTCGGGAGAGGCTTGCACGGGTGAGAGGCCGGCGGTGTGCACGACGTTGACGACCGCGCCCAGCTCGGCGGCCGTCTCTGCGACGGCGCGGACTGCCTCGCGCGAGGAGACGTCGACCGGGCGCGTCTCGACGACGTGGCCGGCTGACGTGAGCGCGTTCGCGGCTGCGGCGAGCGTCTGTTCGTTGCGGTCGGCGAGCAGGACCGTCCGGCCGGTTCCTTGCCGGCGGCCGATCGCTTGGCCGATGCCGCCGGCGCCGATGACGACGACGACCTCTCTGAGCGTAGTCATGTTCGTGTCTCCTCGACCTAGCGGTCGATCATCGCCTGTTGCCGGGGCTGGTAGCGGTCGCCCTGCGCGTCGGGCAGCGCCTCTTCGATCTCGCGCAGGTCGTCGACGGTCAGCTCGACGTTGGCGGCGCCGGCGTTCTCCTCGAGCCGGTGCAGCTTCGTGGTGCCGGGGATCGGCACGATCCACGGCTTCTGCGCGAGGACCCAGGCGAGCGCGATCTGAGCCGGTGTCGCGTTCTTGCGCGCGGCGATCGTCTTCACCAGGTCGACGAAGGCGAAGTTCGCCCGCCGCGCGTCCGGATCGGCGAACCGCGGCACGGTGTTCCGGAAGTCGCCTTCGGCGAACTCGGTCTTCTCGTCGATCATTCCGGTGAGGAAGCCCTTGCCGAGGGGGCTGAAGGGGACGAAGCCGATCGCGAGCTCCTCGAGGGTAGGGAGGATCTGCTCCTCGGGATCGCGCCACCCTGCTCGATCAGCTCCTTGACGGTGCCTGCGACGTCCTCGATCGGCACGTCCGGGTCGACGCGGTGCTGGTAGAGCAGGTCGATGTAGTCGGTGCGCAGCCGTTTCAGCGAGTCGTCGACGCTGGAGCGGATCGTCTCGGGGCGGCTGTCGAGGCCGCTGGCGCGGCCGCCGCCGAAGAGGTCGAAGCCGAACTTGGTTGCGATCACCACCTCGTTGCGAAGCGGCTCGAGCGCTTCGCCGACAAGCTCCTCGTTCGCGAACGGGCCGTAGACCTGAGCGGTGTCGAAGAAGGTGACGCCGCGCTCGACGGCGGCGCGGACGAGCGCGATCCCGTCCTGCTTGGGCGGGAAGGGGGGGAACGCCTGGCTCAGGCCCATGCAGCCGAGCCCGATCGCCGAGACCTCCAGGCCCTGTCCGAGTGTGCGTGTTTCCATCAGGTGTCCTCCTTGGGGATCAGCTTGAGCGTGGCCGCGCGCGCCTGCGGCGCGACGATCGAGGGCACGATCGACGGGTAGCGGCGGCCGTACTTCGCCTGGTACGCGGCGTCGACCGCGTCCGCCGCGTCGTCGGTCTCGACGAGCTCGACGGCCTTCTCGACGGCGCCGACGCCGATATGTGCCTCGTGGCGGGTCTGCGCGCCGCGGAACCACGATGAGCTCCGCCCGTTCACGGAGCGGACGTAGATGTCGTCGTCGACGCGGACGACCCACATCGTCACTGGCTTGTGTGGCGAGCCGTCGTGCCCGAGGGATTGGAGATCGAGCTCCTCCGCGTCGCCGATTGCGGCGAGTTCTTCCTGCTTCCAGCCGGCTACCACGGCTTCACCAGCACTTTGATCGACTCGCGGTCGTTCATCGCGCGGTAGCCCTCCGGCACGCCGTCGAGGTCGACCGTCCGGTCGAAGACGCGGCCCGGCTCGATGCGGCCGTCGAGGATGTCGGGCAGCAGCTCGTCGATGTACGCGCGCACCGGCGCGGGGCCGCCGCCGATCGTGAGGTTCTTGTAGAACGAGGGTTGCGCGCCGGGCATCAGCTCGTGCTGTGGGACGCCGACGCGTCCGACCGCGCCGCCGGGCCGTGCGATCTCGATCGCGGTCTCCATCGACTGGTCCAGTCCGACGCACTCGAGCACCGCGTCGACGCCGTAGCCGTCGGTCATCTGCAGGACGCGCTCGACAGCCTCTCGGCCGCGCTCGCTGACGACACCGGTGGCTCCGAAGTCGCGCCCGAGCTGCGTGCGCACCTCGTGGCGGCCCATGAGGATGATCTGTTCGGCACCGAGCCGGTTGGCAGCGATCACACCGCAGAGGCCGACGGCGCCGTCGCCGACAACCGCGACACTCTTCCCGGGGCCGACCTTGGCGACCACGGCTGCGTGATGGCCGGTCCCCAGCACGTCGGAGAGCGTGAGCAGCGACGGCATCAGCGCGTCGTCTTCGGCGACGGGCAGGACGTAGAGCGTTCCGTCGGCCTGCGGGATGCGCACCGCTTCCGACTGGGCGCCTGGCACCTCGGTGTTTCCGAAGAAGCCGCCATGGACGCATTCGGTCTGCAGCCCGTGTTCGCAGAACATGCAGGTGCCGTCCGAGAAAGCGAAAGGCATGACGACGACATCACCGACCTTCACGGTGCGCACCTCGCGGCCGACGTCCTCGACGACGCCGATCGCCTCGTGACCCATGACCCGCGCGCCGTCGCTTTCCTTCAGCGACTGGTAGGGCCACAGGTCGGAGCCGCAGATGCAGGCGCGCGTGACACGAATGACGGCGTCGGTCGGCTCCTCGATCCTCGGGTCGGGGACGTTCTCGATCCGAACGTCGCCCGCGGCGTACATGACTGCCCCGCGCATTACTCGCTCACCCCCGTTACGGCCGGCGCCTGGGCATACTCGTCGTCGCTGACCTGCCGGCCCCAGCTGACAGGGCTGCCGCTCTCGTCGGCGAGTTGCATGGCGATGTGGGTCATGAACCGCGTTGGTGCGGCGCCGTGCCAGTGGTTCTCGCCGGGCTCGAAGAAGACGCGGTCGCCGGGGCGGATTAGCTCGATCGGGCCGCCTTCGCGCTGGCAGAGGCCGACGCCCTCGGTGACCCAGATGGTCTGCCCGCGCGGGTGGGTGTGCCACGCCGTGCGCGCACCCGGCGTGAAGTGCACGGCCGCAGCGCCCAAGGGTGGGGCCGCGGCGATCGTGTCGATGTAGACGATGCCGGTGAACCAGTTGGCGGGGCCGCGGCCAGTCTCGATGCTGTTGCGTGTGAGCTCCATGACCACCTTTCAGTCGTGGATCCGCGCCGTCCCAAGCCGGCTGACCTGGTTCGGGTCGTGGTGGTCAAAGAAGAGGCTGGCGCCGGTGTCGAGCGCCGCGATGCGCGCTATCTCGTCGGCGGCCAGCTCGAAGTCGAAGACGTCAAAGTTCTCGCGCATCCGCTCCGGCCGCACCGACTTCGAGATCACGACCACCTCCCGCTGGATCAGCCAGCGCAGCACGACCTGCGCCACGGACTTGGCGTGCGCGGTGCCGATCGCCGACAGCGTCGGGTCGGTGAAGAGGTTGTTGCGCCCTTCCGCGAACGGCCCCCACGATTCGATCTGGACGCCGCGCTCGCGCATCAGCTGCTGGTCGTCGCCGCGCTGGAAGAACGGATGGCACTCGACCTGGTTGACCGCCGGCGTGATCTCGTTGTGGTCGATCAGGTCGACGAGCCGGTCGGGGTAGAAGTTCGAGAGGCCGATCGCCCGCACGAGCCCCTCGCGGCTCAGCTGCTCCATCGCACGCCAGGCGCCGTAGACGTGGCCGAACGGCTGGTGGATCAGGTACAGGTCGAGGTAGTCGAGGCCGAGCCTCTCAAGCGAGGTCTCGAACGCGCGGCGAGCGCTCTCCTCGCCCGCGTCCTGCACCCAAAGCTTCGTCGTCAGGAACAACTCGTCGCGTCGGACACCGCTCGCCTCGATCGCGCGGCCAACTGCTTCCTCGTTCTGGTAGGCCGCGGCGGTGTCGAGCGAGCGGTAGCCGACCTCAAGCGCCGCGCTGACCACCGCCTCGGTCTGCTCGGCAGGGACCTGGAAGACACCGAAGCCGAGGACCGGCATCTCGACGCCGTTCTTCAGTGTCACAGTGTGTGTGGTCGTCGTCTTCATCTGGTTCTCCGTTCTCGTCGATCTGAGGTGGGTTCCTCCGGGGCGTGGGCTGACACCTCGCGTGGGCTGGTGCGACGCGACCGCCGGCTCGAGCGGCTGCTCCGCCGGGCGCCGGGTCCCGTAGTGGCTGGTGTGGTCCAAGCTGTCTCCAATCTCATAAATGGACATCCGACGTCCGTTTCGAGATGAACTGTAGCACAGAAGCGGACAGGAAGCGTCCGTTTCGGTGCTAGTCTTCAGCCATGACGACTGCCGACCTGCCGAAGCGCAAGGACGCTGCCCGCAACCGGCAGCGGATCCTCGACGCTGCAAAGGAACTCTTCGCCGAGCGCGGCCTAGGCGTGACCCTGCATGACATCGCCGCACGGGCGGGGGTGGGCGTCGGGACGATCTACCGGCACTTCCCGGAGAAGAAGCCGCTGATCGACGCCGTCTTCGAGGAACACCTGGCCGAGCTGACCGCGCTCTTCGAGCAGGCGCTCGCCGACTCCGACCCCTGGCAGAGCATTTTCTGGGTGCACGAACAGTTCCTCGTACACCAGGCGCGCAACCGCGGCCTGAAGGAACTGCTGCTCGGAACCACACCCGAGGCGCCCGACCGCGCCCGCCAGCTGCGCGCCCAACTCCACCCGCTCGCGGAACGACTGATCGAGCGCGGCAAGGCCGCAGGTGTGGTCCGCCGCGACTGCGCCACGCAGGACTTCGGCCTGCTTCAGACGATGGTCGGCGCCGTCATCGATGCAGCCGAAGACGTCGACCCCGACCTCTGGCGCCGCTACTTCGTCATCGCCTTGCAGGGGCTACGCCCCAAGGACGCTCCGCTCGAGCCACTACCGGTTCCTGCGCTTCCGCCCGAGCGGATGGAAGACCTGCTCGTCGGCACCTGGAAGCGCCGGCGCACCTGAGGAAGGGCAATCAGACGAACCGCGTGCGACCTCCGTGCGACCTGCGGACGCAAAATGAAATCCTTGCGACGCACGTCGCGGCCGAAAGCTCCTGCAAATGACGCTGTTTTAGATTGGCGACTGACCCTCTCCATACCTAGTCGCCAGAACAGCAAACTATAAAACGCGATTTGCAGGGCTTTTAGAGCCCTCTGACGGACTCGAACCGTCGACCCCTCCTTACCATGCAACGTCTCAGGCAACCCGTGGCAGCCAGCCGCAACGGAATTCGCTTATTTCCGCGGCTTTCGCGCCGATCGCTTTTGCCACTGATTGCCACCAGTTGCAACCAGGGGGCTCCATTAAGGCTCCATCGTTCGTTGTCTACATTGGCTACGCCGCGGCGAAGAGCACGGTGGAGGACGTGGCGCGCGTCCGCGGCCGGGTCGATCATGTCTCGAGCTTGAACGGGTCGCGCGTGTGATCCGAGAGCTCGATCATCGTGTTCTTCACGCGCGTGTAGTACGTGAGCGCCTCGAGCCTGCGTTCGCGACCGTAGCCGCTCTGCTTCGTCCCACCAAACGGCGCCTGCGCTGCGCTCGCCCGATACGTATTGACCCAGATGTTGCCGCAGCGCAGCTCGCGCGCGAGCAGATGAGCGCGGCTCAGCGACCGCGTCCAGATACCGGCGGCGAGTCCGAAGCGGGTGTCGTTCGCGATGCGCACGGCCTCCGCGTCATCCGAGAACGGGATCACGCCGAGGACCGGTCCGAAGATCTCTTCCTGCGCCAGCGCCATGTCGTTGCGAACGCCGGTGAACACTGTCGGCGGAACGAAGCAAGGGGGTCCAGCGGGGGTGCCGTCACCACCGACCACCAGCTGGGCCCCGTCGGCCAGCGCACGCTCGATGTGCGCGAGCACGGATCGCATCTGCCCCTCGTGGGCGATTGGGCCCATCTCCGTCGCCTCGTCCTGCGGATCCCCCAGACGAATCGCCCTCGCCCGCTCGGCGACGCCCCGGACGACGTCCTCGTAGCGCGACTCGTGCACGAGCAGCCTCGAGCCGGCGACACATTTTGCCCGGCCGCGGCGAAGATGCCGGCGACCGCGCCCGGAATCGCCTTGGCCAAGTCCGCGTCCTCGAAGATGATGTTGGCCGACTTGCCGCCGAGCTCGAGGGTGACGGGCGTGATCGTCATCGCTGCCGCCTCCGCTATCCGCGAGCCAACGGCGACGCTCCCCGTGAAGCTGATGTTGTCCACCAGTGGATGCATCGTGAGTGCCTGACCGGTCTCGGCCGCGCCGCAGACGACGTTGAAGACGCCGGGCGGAAAGCCGGCCTCGTCGACGAGCGATGCGAACTCCAGCGTGCTCACCGACGTATGCTCGGAGGGCTTCACGACGACGGTATTGCCCGCGGCGAGCGCCGGCGCCAGCTTGTTGGCGAGCAGCTGGAGTGGCGAGTTCCACGCCGTGATGAGGGCGCAGACGCCGAGCGGTTCGAGCGTCGTGTAGTCGAACAGGCTCTCGCGGTCGAGGGGCTTGGTCTCGCCGGCGAGCTTGTCGGCGGCTCCGGCGAAAAAGCGGTAACAACGCGCTGCGAAGAGCAGCTGGTTCCTCGTCTCGCGGATGATCTTGCCGTTGTCCCGCGTCTCGATGCGCGCGAGGCGGTCGTGCTCGCGCGTGAGCACGTCGGCAAGCTTGTAGAGGAGCTCGCCGCGGTGCGCGCCGCTGACTCGGCGCCAGCTTTCCCACGCGGCGGCCGCGGCGTTGACGGCGGCGTCGACGTCGCCGGGCGACGCCGAGGACACCTCGGCGAAGGGCTTGCCGAGGAAGGGGTTCACGGCTTGGAAGACCGGTCCCGAGCCGTTCGCACTGCGCTTGGGATTGCTGACGAGCTGAACGAGCCGCTGGTTCTTGTCCTTGGGTTCCCCGCCTACTACCGGCGCTTCGGGTTTCAGCGTGCGTCAGCGTTCGGAATCGCTCCGCCGGATGGAATACCTGACGATGCCTGGATGACGGTCACGCTGTCGTCTTACTCACCCGCGCTGCGCGGGAAGGTCATCTGGCCGCCCGCGTTCTCAGGCGTAACGTAGCGCTCCCGACCGAGCGCAACCCGGGAGTCCTCGTGAGGTTGCCGATCGGGGGCGCTACAGGGCGCGCGGGACGACAAGCGCGACGCGCGCCCTGTGTTGGTTCGCCTAGAGCGGCTCTCCGGTCTCGAGCAGCGTCTTCAGCGATGAGAGGACACCCATCCATCCCGTCCCGTAGACGCCCACGGCCGTCTTCGGCGCCCCCTCGAGCTGGTCGTGCGTGACCGTCAGGAGCGCCGTCCCATCGTCCCGTGCTTCGATCTCCCACGTGACTCGGCTCGGCTCCTCCACCGCCATCTCGGGGTCGTACAGGGACGTCCACGTGTGCGAGAGGCGTCTCGGCGGATCGGCCTCGAGCACCTCCCCCTGCGTCGCGAGCTGATCCGTGTCGCCCATCGTCTGCCGGTAGTGGCCGCCCGGGCGCAGGTCGAAGTCGGAGCGCACGCCGTGGAAGTAGCGCTCAGTGAATTCCGGCTTCGTGATCGCGTCCCAGATCTGCTCAGGGGTCGCCTTGATGAACACCTGGTAGACCTGGACGGTCAGATTTTGCATCTCGGTCGTCGTCATCCTGTCTCCTCCAGCTTGGTCTTGAGGTCTGCGAGCGCCGATACTTGGCGCTCCGTGTACTTGTCGATCCACCGGTCGTGGATCAGCCGGATGGGGACCGGGTTCAGGAAATGCAGTTTCTCCCGGCCTTGCCGGCGCGTGACTACGAGCCCTGCGTCCTCGAGGACTCGCAGGTGCTTCATGACGCCGAAGCGCGTCATCTCTAGCTCAGACTCAAGCTCGGTCAGCGTGCGGCCGTCACCCTGAAAGAGCAGGTCGAGCAGGAAGCGACGCGTCGGGTCACCGAGCGCCTTAAACACACGGTCCTCGTCCTTGCTCATGCGTCCAC
>Ga0126306_10001130_pt1 | contig 13990 bp, 12 predicted proteins | sample Plot27_FD_92592 | JGI IMG/M metagenome (GOLD analysis project Ga0126306, IMG submission 92592) | Serpentine soil microbial communities from UC McLaughlin Reserve, CA, USA - Plot27 | ecosystem: Environmental > Terrestrial > Soil > Grasslands | place: USA: UC McLaughlin Reserve, Lake County...
ACCAGCTCGATCCGCGTGCCGCGCAGCGCGGGCATGACGCCCCAGCGGGCCTCGTTCGCCGCATCCATCGCGGCCAGTCCGAGCCGCGTCGCGAGCACGCGGTCGAACGCCGTTGGCGTGCCGCCGCGCTGGATGTGCCCGAGCACTGTGGCGCGCGACTCGATCCCGGTCCGCTCCTCGATCTCGCGCTCGAGCCGCTGGCCGATGCCGCCGAGCCGCGCGTGCCCGAACTCGTCAGCGCCGCCCGTCACGAGCTCCATCGTGCCTTCCTGGGGCGCGGCGCCCTCGGCGACCACGACGATCGAGAAGAAGCGGCCGCGCGAGTGGCGGCGCTGGATCAGCCGGCACACGTCGTCGATGTCGAAGGGCCGCTCCGGGATCAGGATGACGTCCGCGCCGCCCGCGAGCCCGGAGTGGAGCGCAATCCAGCCCGCGTGGCGCCCCATCACCTCGACGATCATCACGCGGTTGTGCGACTCAGCCGTGGTGTGCAGCCGGTCGATCGCCTCGGTTGCGATCTGCACCGCGGTGTCGAACCCGAACGTCATGTCCGTCCCGGCGAGGTCGTTGTCGATCGTCTTCGGCACGCCGATGATTGGCAGGTCGTGGTCGCCGTGAAGGCGCGCCGCCGCACCGAGCGTGTCCTCGCCGCCGATCGCGATCAGGCCGTCGACGCCCAGCTTGTCGAGTGTCGCCCGGATCAGCTCGGGCCCGTCGTCGCGCTTGAAGGGGTTCGTGCGCGACGAGCGGAGGATCGTCCCGCCGCGCGGCAGGATGCCGCGCGTCGACTCGATGGTCAACTCCTCGTGCGCGCCCTCGATCGGCCCGCGCCAGCCGTCGCGGAAGCCGACGATCTCATGGCCGTGGTCGTCGATGCCCCGTCGCACGACCGCCCGGATGACGGCATTCAGCCCGGGACAGTCGCCGCCGCCCGTGAGTACGCCGATCCGCACGCTCGGCACGATACCCGCGCTCGTCAGAATGCCCCGCCGTGCGCGCTGGATGGACACCCAAGTGCGCCGCAGGCATCGCCCGCGGCTTGCCGCACGGCGGGGCGACGGTACTCGGCGCGCTGGTCTGTGCCGCGTGCCTCGCCCTCCCCGGCTGTCTCGGAAACGACGGCGACGACCCGCCGCCGCGGATCAAGGGCGACACGGCGACCGTCTACTCGAGCGCCCCGCGCCACGGCGTGTCCGCGACGACGGCCGCCCAGGTCGTCGCGGGGGAGCGGCGCGCGCTGAAGGAGCGCGGTGGGCGCGCCGGCGGCCTCCGGATCAGGTTCCGCCGGCTCCCGGCCACGGACGACCGCGACCAGGCCTGGGACCCCGCGCTCGTCGCGGAGAACGCGAACAGGGCGGCGGACGACCCCACGGCGATCGCGTACCTGGGGGAGCTCGACTATGGCGCGACGGCTGTCTCGCTGCCGATCACGAATGATGCCGGCCTGCTCCAGGTGTCGCCCGGCGACGGCCTCACGAGCCTCACGCGGCGCCCGCCGGGCCGCCCGCGCGCCGGGCCCGAGCGCTACTACCCGACGGACAGGCGCACGTTCGTGCGCATCGGGCCGACGGACCTCGACGAGGTCGACAGCCTCGTCGCCCGGCTCGCCTCCGCGGAGGATACGGGGTTCGCCCTCGTCTTCGACCGTGAGATCTACGGGCGCGAGCTCGCGGCTCAGGTTATCGAGCGCGCCCGGGGCGCTGGGATGAGGCCGGTGGCGACCGAGGAGTACCGCGGCCAAATCGACGACATCCCGGACCTCGCGCGGTCGCTCGCGGAGGGCCGGCCGGAGGCGGTTGTTCAGGTCAGCGTCGCCGGCCGCGGCACGATCCCGATGCTGGTCGCGATCGACGACGAGCTGCCCGGGGTGCCGGTCTTCGCCTCCAGCGGGATACTGGCCCTGCCGCAACTGGCCCTGCCCGCGGGCCCCAATCGCATCGAGGCCTTCGGGCCGGCGCTACCGCCCGAGCAGACCGGCTACGAGGCCATGCGGTTGGTGCTCGACGCCGTGGCGGAGGGGGGTCGCGACCGGCGCCGCGTGGTCTCCGCCGCCCTTCGGCTGGGTCGTCGCCTTCCCGCCGATCCGGTCGCGCGCTACCGGCCGGACACGCACGGACGCTTCGCGAAAGTGAGCCCCTGATAGCGCGATCGCGTCGAGATTTTCTCCGCGTTAAGCAGGGGCCTGCCCGCCTAAGGGCGGGGAACCGTGGGTACTATGCCGCCGAGGTTGGAGCCACTCCCATAGGAGGGAACACTTTGCGAGTACGTTGGCTGGCAGTCTTGGGCTGCCTCCTCGGCGTCTTCGCCATGGGCCTCGTAGCCTGCGGCGACGACGACGACGAATCAGTCGGCGGGGGCGATAGTGGCGGCGGCGCAATTTCCGGCGACACGCTGACCATCTATTCAAGCCTCCCGCTACAGGGAACTTCCAAGGGGCAGTCGGAGGCCGTGATCAACGGCGAGAAGCTGGCCCTCAAGGAGGTGAGCGGCAAGGTCGGAAAGTTCAAGATCAACTACGTCTCACTTGACGACTCCACCGCCCAGAACCCGGGCACCGCGGATGAGGGCCAGACCGCGCAGAATGCGCGCAAGGCCGTTCAGGACGAGCAGACCATTCTCTACCTCGGCGAGTTCAACTCCGGAGGCACGAAGGTCTCGCTTCCGATCCTGAACAAGGCGAACATCCCGCAGATCAGCCCGTCGAACACGTACGTCGGACTGACGACGGACGCGCCGGGCTCGGAGCCGGGCGAGCCGGAGAAGTACTACCCGACCGGCAAGAAGACCTACGCCCGAATCGTCCCGACGGACACGATTCAGGGTGCGGCGCTCGCGACCATCATGAAGGAGGACGGCTGCCAGTCCGTCCACATCTTCAACGACAAGACCACCTACGGCGCCGGTCTCGCGAAGAACGTCGAGCAGGCGGCGGAGAAGATCGGGCTGAAGGTCGAGGGGAACGACGGCACGGACAAGAACGCGCCGAACTACCGCTCGCTCGCGGCGAAGATCAACGCTGACTGCTTCGTCGGCTCGGGCGTGACCGGTGAGAACTACGTCCAGGTGTTCAAGGACGTGGCGGCGGCTTGCCCGGACTGCAAGCTCTACGGACCGGACGGCGTCGCCGAGGCGGCGTTCTCCGACCCGAAGGAGGGCGGCATCCCGGCCGACGTCGGCGCCCGCACCAAGGTGACGGTCGCGACGCTGAGCCCGGCCGAGTTCGAGAAGAAGGGCATCCAGGAGGCCTCGAAGTTCTTCGAGGACTTCAAGGCCGAATACGGTGTCGACCAGCCGGACCCGTACGCCATCTACGGCTACGAGACCATGAAGCTGGCGCTCGACGCCCTGGAGGCCGTCGGCGACAAGGCCAACGACCGCGAGGCGGTGCGCAAGCAGCTCGTCGAAAACACGAAGGGTCGCGACAGCGTTCTCGGCACCTACGACATCGACGAGAACGGCGACACGACGCTGACTGACTACGGTCTCTACGACATCAAGGCCGGTCAGCTCGAGTTCGTGAAGGCGATCAAGGCAGAAAGCGGCTGATAGCCGGCACTCGATCCTTATCGCGGGATCGGTTACGTTAGCGAGCGGATATGGGGACGGGCCCCGCGCCCGTCCCCACCGCTAACACGTTGAGGGAGCTTTGGAAGCCGCCGGGATCTCTGCTGACGCAGCCCTGAAGCCAAGGACGTCGGAGGTCATCTCCGAGTTCATCTCGAAGTACGGCCTGATCGCGATCCTGATCGCCTTCCCCGCGTACTACGGCGTTCAGGACCTGATCGACGACGGCAACCTCACCCGTCTCGGCAACAACCTCGCGGACGGCCTTTCCAACGGAGCGATCTGGGCGCTCGTCGCGCTCGGGTACACGCTCGTCTACGGAATCATCGAGCTGATCAACTTCGCCCACGGCGAGATCTTCATGATCGGCGCGTTCTCGGCCTTCGCCCTGTGGGAGCCGCTGGGGCTGCACGCCGACACGGCGACCTTCAGCCTGATTCTCGGCCTGCTGGTCACGCTGATAGCGGCGATGCTCGTGAGCGGCTCGCTCAACGTGATGATCGAGCGCGTGGGCTACCGGCCGTTACGCGGGGCGCCGAAGCTGGCGCCGCTCATCACCGCTGTCGGCTTCTCGTTCATCCTCCAGAACGTGGGGATCCTCTGGCTCGGCGCCTCGCAGCGCGCCGTGCCGGACCTGATCCACTCGCAGCGGGAGCTGTTCGACATCTTCGGCGTCTCGATCTCGCGCGGCGACCTGCTCGCCATCGCGGTGACGATCCCGCTCGTGCTCCTCCTCACCTCCTTCGTCGCCCAGAGCCGGCTCGGCAAGGCGATGCGCGCGACGGCGCAGGACCCGGAGGCGGCGAAGCTGATGGGCATCAACGTCGACACGACGATCTCGCTGACGTTCCTGCTGGGCGGGCTCCTGGCCGGCGCGGCCGGGCTCATCAACACGCTCTACCAGACCAACGTCTGGTACTTCCAGGGCTTCACCGCCGGCCTGATTGCGTTCACCGCCGCGGTCATGGGCGGCATCGGCAACCTGCGCGGCGCGGTGCTCGGCGGCCTCATCATCGGCTGTATCCAGCAGATCTCGGACAACCGGATCGGCAACGAGTGGACGCCCGCCGTGATCTTCGCCTACCTGGTGCTGATCATGGTCTTCAGGCCGCAGGGTCTGATCGGCGAGGAGACGAGGGAGGCGGGATGAGCACCATCCAGGAGCTCCGTACGCGGCCGTGGGCGACGTACGTGCTCCCGGCCGTTCTCCTCGTCGCCGCGGCGCTCTTCCCCCTCTTCCGGGAGCCGCTCGACGGCTTCATGGACGACTGCATCCTTGCGCTCGCCTTCGTGGTGATGGCGCTGGGTCTCAACCTGGTGGTGGGCTTCGCCGGGCTGCTCGACCTGGGCTACGTGGCGTTCTACGCCTTCGGCGCGATGACGGTGGGCTGGTGGGCGTCCGACTTCTTCACCGGCGCGGGCGGCGCCGAGGAGGGCATTCACATCGGCGTGAGCGGGTTCGCCGCCACGCTGCCGGGCATCCACGTGAACTTCCTGATCATCGTGATCGGCGCGATCATCGTCTGCGCCGTCGCGGGCGCGATCATCGGACTGCCGACGCTGCGGCTGCGTGGGGACTACATCGCCATCGTGACGCTCGCGTTCGGCGAGATCATCGGCCGGGTCTTCCAGAACGGCGACGAGATCACGATCTTCGGCGACTACAAGCTCTCGAATGGACGGCAGTCGATCGCACCCGTGGACTCGATCGACATTCCGTTCCTCGAGCCATTCGACTCTGCGCTCAACCTGCGGCCGTACTACTGGACGATCTTCGCCATCGTGCTCGTCGTCCTGTTCGTGAACATTCGCCTGCGCGACTCGAAGCTCGGGCGCGCGTGGATCGCGCTGCGTGAGGACGAGGTCGCGGCGGCGAGCATGGGCGTGCCGCTCGTCAAGACGAAGCTGCTTGCGTACGCGACCGGCGGCGCCCTCGGCGGCATCTCCGGCGCGTTCCTGGGGGCCTACTTCTCGAGCGTCAACGCGAACCAGTTCCAGTTCGGCTTCTCGATCTTCATTCTCGCCATGGTGATCCTCGGCGGGCTGGGGAGCATCTGGGGCGTGGTGCTGGGCGCCGTGGCGCTCGCCTTCGTAAATAACCGGCTGATCCCCGACGTGCTCGATCAAGGCTTCGTCGGCGACTGGCTCCAGGACCTGGGCCTCGACTTCAGCTTCGTCGAGATCTCCTTCGGGATCTTCGGCTTCATCCTCGTGATCATGATGGTGCTCAGACCCGCGGGCCTCCTGCCCGAGCGAAGGCGCCAGATGGAGCTCACCGAGGGCATCGGCGAGACCGAATCCGTCTTCGAGGCGCGCGTATGAGCACGAACGGGTCGATGCTGTCGACGGTCAGCACGACCAAGGTGTTCGGCGGCCTGATGGCTGTGAGCGACGTGTCGATCGACGTCGCGCCCAAGTCGATCGTCTCGATCATCGGGCCGAACGGCGCCGGCAAGACGACCTTCTTCAACATGCTCACGGGGCTCTACAAGCCCACCGCGGGCCGGATTCTGTTCGATGGCCGGGACGTGACCGGCACGCGGCCGGATCTGATCACCGCCGCAGGCGTCGCCCGCACGTTCCAGAACATCCGGCTGTTCTCGACGATGACCGCGCTCGAGAACGTGATGGTCGGCTGCCACTCGCGAATGAAGGCCGGGTTGTTCGGCTCGATCCTCCGGACGCCGAGTGTGCGCCGGGAGGAGGCCGAGGTCACCGCGAAGGCCCACGAGATGCTCGAATACGTCGGACTCTCACCCGACCTGCACGAGCAGACCGCGGCGAACCTCTCGTATGGCGACCAGCGGCGCGTGGAGATCGCGCGGGCGCTCGCGTCGAACCCGAAGCTGCTGCTGCTCGACGAGCCGACGGCCGGCATGAACCCCCAGGAGTCCCAGCAGCTCACGGACTTCATGGACCAGATCCGCCGCGAGCGCGACGTCACGATCCTCCTGATCGAGCACGACATGAAGGTCGTGATGGGCGTTTCGGAGCACATCTGGGTGCTCGACCACGGCGAGAAGATCGCCGAGGGCGAGCCGGAGGAGATCCGCCAGAACGACCGGGTCATCGAGGCGTACCTTGGAAAGCAGGAGAGCTGAGATGGCGCTCCTGGAACTCGACGATGTCCACACCTACTACGGCAACATCGCCGCGCTGAAGGGCGTCTCGCTCGAGGTCGAGGAGGGCGAGATCGTCACCCTGATCGGGTCGAACGGCGCGGGCAAGTCGACGACGCTGCGCTCGATCTCGGGGCTCACGCCGGCTCGGCAGGGCTCGGTCCGCTTCGACGGCAGGGAGATCGCCGAGACGCCGCCCCAGGACATCGTGCGGCTGGGGATCTCGCAGTCGCCGGAGGGCCGGCACTGCTTCCAGCGCATGACGGTGCGCGAGAACCTGGAGCTCGGCGCCTACCTCCGCCGCGACGCCCGGGTGAGCGACGATCTGGCGCGCGTGTTCGACCTCTTCCCGCGGCTTCAGGAGCGCGAGAAGCAGAAGGCGGGAACGATGTCGGGCGGCGAGCAGCAGATGCTCGCGATCGGCCGCGCGCTGATGGCGAACCCAAAGCTGCTCCTGCTCGACGAGCCGTCGATGGGCATCGCGCCGATCCTGGTCGAGCGCATCTACGCGACGATCGCCGAGATCAACCGCCAGGGCACCACCATCCTGCTCGTGGAACAGAACGCGAACTATGCGCTGGGCGTCTCGAAGCGCGGCTACGTGCTGGAGACCGGCGAGATCGCGCTCAGCGACGACTCCGAGTCGCTGCGGGACAATCCCGAGGTGCAGAGGGCCTACCTGGGCGCATGACCGTCCCGATCGCAGCCATCGGCGCCAAGGCCCTCTACCTGCTGTACGGGTGGCTGGCCTCGGCGATCATCGCCTCCTATCTGTCCGAGCGGAAGGGCTACGGCCCGAAGCTCGGCCTCGCCGCCGGGCTGCTGCTGAGCGTGGTCGGGGTCGTGGTCTTACTGGTCTGGCCCGCGCGGCGCGACTCGCGCTGGAAGCTTCAGGGGCCGTTCGGGTCGGGTGGCGGCAAGACGGTGGCCGAGGCGCGCGCCGAGCGCGACGTGGAGAGCGGCTGAACATGCTGCCGATCGCAGACCAGCTCCCGTCCGCGATGTACACGCCGGTGGTCGTGCTCGTCGTCGCGTATGCGCTGCTGAGCATCCTGGCCGGCAGGGCGCGCTCGAACGACGACCGTGAGCAGGCCGACCGGTTCACCAACTGGGCGTTCCTGGTGGTGCTCGTCTCCGCCGCGTACGCGCTCGTGCTTCTGATGGCGTCGATCTTCAGCTACCCGAGCCGCTTCTACGACATGCTGGTCATCATCATCGTGATCGCGGCGTTCTTCGCGCTGCTCCTGTTCGCCTTCTTCGTGCTGGCCGAGTTGATTCCGCGGGCGCTCCGCCGGGGCGACGACCGCTAGTTTCAGGGGGCGTGCCGGCGCCTCAGGACGACCGCTACGAACCGCTCCCCGGTCTCCTCTCGCTGCCGTCGTTCCTGTACCGAAAGCTCGGGCCGCGCGGGCGGATGGCGGCGAAGGTGGGAGGCGCGCTGTTCATCGTCGCGGTGACCGTCGCGGCGATCGTGCTGCTGCCTCGGATCGCGGAGAGCAACCGCGAGCGCAAGGCCGAGGAGCGCCGCGAGGCAAAGGCCGCGCTGGCGGCCCGCATCGAGCGGCTGCGCGCGGAGCAGCGACCGCAGCGCGGGCGCGCCGAGGCGGGCGCTTCGCGCGCCGCGGTGCTGACGGAGCTTCGGGCCGCGATCCTGGCCGACGCCCGGGCGCGCACGGCGGCGGGGAAGCTGCACGGGCCGGCGCCGAAGCGGGTGGAGTGCGAGCCGCTCCGCGGCGGCAACCCAGGCGCCGCGCGAATGGCCTACGACTGCATCGCCGTGACGAGCGACCTGCCGTCCGGCGACCGCTCGCGTGGCGGCGTGCTTGGGCATCCGTTCCGCGCCGTCGCCGACTTCTCGGCGCGCAGCTTCACCTGGTGCAAGGTGAGCGGCCGGCCGGGGGAGGGGAGCGTCACCTCCGAGGTGCTCGTCAGGATCCCGCGCGCCTGCTCCGTATAGCGTCGCGGAGCGCGCCCTCGAGGTCGGGCTGCTTGAAGTGGTAGCCCAGCTCCATGAGACGCGCCGGGACGGCGCGCTGCCCGGTGATCACGATGTCGGCCATCTCGCCGTAGAGCGCCTTCACGGCGAGCGCGGGCACGGGCGCGAAGGCGGGGCGCCGGAGCACGCGCCCGAGCGCCTTCGAGAGCTCTCGGTTGGTGACGGGCTCCGGGGCGGTCAGGTTCACGGGGCCGTTGGCCGCCTCGGTGTCGAGCTCGAACAGGATCGCGCCGACCACGTCGTCCAGGTGCACCCACGGCACGTACTGCCTGCCACCCGCGACCGGCCCGCCGACCCCGACCTTGAAGAACGGGAGCATCTTCTCGAGCGCGCCGCCGGACCCGGCGAGGACCACCCCCGTGCGGTTGACGACGACCCGCACGCCGAGTTCCTCTGCGCGCCGCGCCTCCGCCTCCCAGCCGACCGACAGCTGTGCGAGGAAGTCGTCCCCGGCGGCTGCCGACTCGTCGAGGCGCTCGCCGCCGCGGTGCCCGTACCAGCCGGCGCCGGACTGGGAGATGAGCACCTTGGGCCGCTCGGCGTCGGGCAGCTCGCCGAGCGCACTCACGAGGTTGCGCGTGGAGACGATGCGCGAGTCGCGGATCTCGCGCTTGGCCTCGTCCGACCAGCGCTGCGCGATCTGCTCGCCGAGGAGGTGGACGATGGCATCGCGCGCGCGGAGGGCGTCGAGCGGCGGCTGCTGGCGTTTCGGGTCAGCCCAAGCGGACGCTTCACACCCAAGGAGATGCCTTGCCCGCGCTGCGTTACGAGACAGGGCGGTCACTTCGTCGCCACGGGCAGCCAGTGCCGTCACGACTGCGCGGCCGACCGTGCCGGTCGCGCCGGTGACGGCGATTCGCATCAGCTCACCGTCGCGCGCTCTACCGTCGGCTGCTCGGCCGGGCCGTCGTCCTCGCCGCGCTCGGCCACCTCGGCCACCGCGCTCGCCACCTCGCGCGCCACGTCGCGGTTGAACACGCTCGGGATGATGTAGTCCTCGTCGAGCTCGTCCTCCCCCACGACCGACGCGATCCCGCGCGCGGCCGCGAGTTTCATGTCCTCGGTGATCGCCGTGGCGCGCACGTCGAAGGCGCCCCGGAAGATGCCCGGGAAGGCGAGGACGTTGTTGATCTGGTTCGGGTAGTCGGAGCGGCCGGTGGCCATCACGCGCACGTAGGGCGCCGCCTCCTCGGGCCGTACCTCCGGGTTGGGGTTCGCCATCGCGAACACGAACGGCTCGGGGTTCATCTTCTGCAGGTCGTGCGCATCGATGATGCCGGGCCCGGAGAGGCCGATGAACACGTCGGTGCCCTCGATGACCTCACGCGGCCGGCCGTCGCGCCCGCCGGGGTTGGTGTTCTCCGCGAGCCAGCGCTTGGGCGCGTTCATCGAGCCCGCCTGGTAGTCGTCGCGGCCGTCGTGAATCGCGCCGAAGCGGTCGCACGCGACGATGGTGGTCACGCCCGCGTCGATCAGGATCTTCGCCACGGCCACCCCGGCGGCGCCCGCGCCGACCATCAGCACCTCGAGCTCCTCCATCGGCCGGCCGGTGAGGCGGCAGGCGTTGATGAGGGCGGCGAGGGTCACGATGGCCGTGCCGTGCTGGTCGTCGTGAAAGACCGGGATGTCGAGGGCTTCCTGGAGCCGCTGCTCGATCTCAAAGCAGCGCGGCGAGGAGACGTCCTCGAGATTGATGCCGCCGAAGGTCGGGGCGATGCGGATGACGGTCTCCACGATCTCGTCCACGTCTTTCGTGGACAGGCAGATCGGGAAGGCGTCCACGTCGGCGAACTCTTTGAAGAGCATCGCCTTCCCCTCCATCACCGGCATCGCGGCCTCGGGGCCGATGTCGCCGAGGCCGAGCACGGCTGTGCCGTCGGACACGACGGCGACGGTGTTCGCCTTGATCGTGTATTTGAACGCCTTCCGGCGGTTCTCGGCGATCGCCGTGCACACGCGCGCGACCCCCGGCGTGTATGCCATCGAGAGGTCGTCGCGGGACTTCAGCGGCAGGTTCAGCCCCGTGTGGATCTTGCCGCGCCGGTGAACCTCGAAGGTGCGGTCCGTGACCTCGACCACCTCCGCCGCCTTCACGGCTTGAACGGCGGAGATGACGTGACCGCGGTGGTCGGTGCTGCCGCACTCCACCGTGATCTCGCGAATGGTGCGGTCGCCCTTCGCGGCGACGGTGTCGACGGCCACGATCGACCCGCCCGCCCGGGTGATGGCGGCGGTGACCTTGCCGAGCACGCCGCCGGGCCGCGACGGCAGCGCGACGCGGAGTGTCAGCGAGAACTGTGCGGACGGTGTGGCCATCCGGGCTGATCATACGGGCGGCCTGCTTTGGCTCGGGCGAACGACGGCATTTGAGCGTCTCGCTCCCGACCGCCCCCGCGGGGTGGGGCGTTTGCTGTTTCCATCTCGCAACGGAAAGCGCCCAACCGCCCTCGGCGCCGTCGTTCGGGGGGAGCCGTCCCCGTCGGTAGGGTTGATTTGTGGCTGACGAGTCGCAGAAGGAGCTGTTCCTTATCGATGGGAACAGCCTCGTTTATCGCGCTTTTTTCGCGCTGCCCGAGTCGATCGCGACGTCGAAGGGGCAGCCCACGAACGCGATCTTCGGCTTCGCATCGATGCTGGTGAAGATCATCTCCGAGTACGGAGTCAAGCCCACGCTGGTCGTCTGGGACGCCGGGATGTCCGGGCGCGAGGGGGTGTACGACGAGTACAAGGCTCAGCGCCAGTCGCGCCCGGATTTACTTGCCGAGCAGTGGCCGCACATGCAGCCGCTCGTCGATGCCTTCGGCTACGAGAACGTCCGCGTCGAGGGCTACGAGGCCGACGACGTGATCGCGACGATCGCTCGGCGGGCGCGTGAGAGGGACTACGAGGTCATGGTCGTTACGGGCGACCGCGACCTGTTCCAGCTGATCGAGCCGGGCGTGCGCGTGATGGCGACGAGCCGCGGCATCACAGAGACGAAGGTCTACGACCGCGACGCCGTGATCGACCGCTATGGGATCGCGCCCGAGCTGATCCCCGACTTCGTCGGATTGAAGGGCGACACCTCGGACAACATCCCGGGAGTTCCCGGCATCGGCGAGAAGACGGCCTCGCAGCTGCTCCAGGAGCACGGCTCGCTCGAGGGCGTGCTCGGAAACATCGACAAGATCTCCGGCGCCAAGCGCAAGGAGAACCTGACCAACCACGCCGAGGACGCGCGCGTGTCGAAGACGCTCGCCACCGCGATCCGCGACATCGATCTCGGCGGCATCAACCTGGACCACATCGCCGCGCGCGAGCCGGATCGCTCGCGGCTGCGCGAGACGTTCCGTGAGTTCGAGCTGCGCGCGCCGCTCGAGCGTCTCGAGGAGGCGCTCGGAGAGGGCGAGGCCACCGCGCCGGCGGAGCGAGCCGAGGAGGTAGTCCACACGAAGGCGCGCGAGGTGCCGCTCGCGGAGCTCGGCTCGTTCGACGGCGAGCTGGTCGCCCTCGCGGCGGAGCGCCCGCGCCCCGCCGGCGAGCAGGACGGCCAGGAGACGCTCGACATCGGCGGGCCGCCGCTCGGGCCGATGAAGGTGGCCGCCTACGGTGGCGGAGAGGTGCTCGTCTCGGAAGCCGAGACGCTCGCCGCGCTGACGATGGCGCGCGGCGAGCGGCCGATCGTGGCCCACGACTGGAAGACCACCGCGGTATCCGAGGACCCGGCCGAGCCGGCCGCCCCCGCGCCACGTCTGGCGCACGACACCATGATCGCCGCCTACCTGATCGACCCCGCGCGGCGCGGCTACCCGCTCGACGAGCTCACCGCCGAGGCCGGCATCGCGGCCGCCGTGGACGGCGCCAACGGCATCGCCGAGCGCGCCGTCGTCACGCGCGTGCTGGCGGAGCGCCAGCGGGCACGGCTCGAGGAGGACGGGCTGACCCGGCTCTTCCACGAGGTCGAGCTCCCGCTGGTCGACGTGCTGGTGGAGATGGAGCGCGCCGGCATCCGCCTCGATGTGGAGCGCCTGCGCGAGATCAGCGAGCGCTTCGGCGCCCGCGCGGCGTCGCTCGAGCGGCGCGTCTGGGAGCTGGCCGGCGAGGAGTTCACGATCGGCTCGCCGCAGCAGCTGGGGCACGTCCTCTTCGAGAAGCTCGGCCTGTCGCGCAAGCGGCGCGGCAAGACGGGCTTCTCGACCGACGCGCGCGTGCTCCAGGCGATCCGCGGCGAGCACGAGATCATCCCCGCGATCGAGGAGTGGAGGGAGGTCACGAAGCTCAAGTCGACCTACCTCGACGCCTTCCCCGAGCTGATCGGTGACGACGGCCGTCTCCACACGACCTTCAACCAGACCGCCACGGCCACGGGCCGCCTGTCGAGCACAGACCCGAACCTCCAGAACATCCCGATCCGCACGGAGCAGGGCCGGGAGATCCGCGCCTGCTTCGTGGCGGAGCCCGGCAACCGGCTCATCTCCGCTGACTACTCGCAGGTAGAGCTGCGGCTGCTCGCTCACATCGCCGACGAGCCGGTGCTGAAGGAGATCTTCCGGCGTGGCGAGGATGTGCACACCGCGACGGCGGAGGCCATCCTCGGCGGCAGGTCGGACCCCGGCACGCGCTCGAAGTCGAAAATGGTCAACTACGGGATCGTCTACGGACTGTCCGCCTTCGGGCTCGCCGACCGTCTGCAGATCGAGAAGGAGGAGGCTCAGGAGTTCATCGACGCCTACCTCGAGCGCTTCCCACGCGTGAAGGCGTTCATCGATGACACCATCGAGCAGGCCCGCGAGGAGGGCCACGTGTCAACCCTGTTCGGCCGCATCCGGCGCGTTCCCGAGCTGCGCTCGCGCCAGTTCCAGACGCGCTCGCTGGGCGAGCGGCTAGCGGTCAACATGGTCATCCAGGGAACGGCGGCGGACATCATGAAGCTGGCCATGGTGCGCGCCCGCGACGAGCTCCGTTCCGCCGGCCTCAGCACTCGCCTGGTGTTGCAGATCCACGACGAGCTGCTGTTCGAGGCGCCCGAGGACCAGGTGGCCGCCGCGAGCGAGATCATCGTGCGCGAGATGGCGGCGGCGTTCGAGATGGATCCCCCGCTCGAGGTGGACTGTGGCACCGGCCAGAACTGGCTGGAGGCCAAGTGAGCAAGGAGCTCGCCGCCCTGCTCACCGTGGCGGCTGGCGGTGTCGTCGCGGCGCAGGCGCCCGTCAACCAGGTGCTCTCGGTGCGCGTCGGCAGCTGGGGCGCCGGGACGATCAACTTCCTCGTCGGCACGCTGATGATCCTCGTCATCACCTTCGCCTTCGCGGGCGGGTTCAGCGGCGAGGAG
>Ga0126306_10001131_pt1 | contig 13971 bp, 11 predicted proteins | sample Plot27_FD_92592 | JGI IMG/M metagenome (GOLD analysis project Ga0126306, IMG submission 92592) | Serpentine soil microbial communities from UC McLaughlin Reserve, CA, USA - Plot27 | ecosystem: Environmental > Terrestrial > Soil > Grasslands | place: USA: UC McLaughlin Reserve, Lake County...
CCACGGCAGATTCGGCCTCGAGTTCCGACAGCGTCGCCTACCGGACGCTCCAGTCGGGCATGCTCGTCGGCTTCTACGACGACGCCCAGGTGTACGGCCGCACGGATTGGGCGTTCAAGCAGCTGCGAGGCCTGCGCGCCGGCATCGTCCGGATCACGATTGACTGGTCGACCGTCGCTAGGCGGCGCCCGGGGAAGCCCGCCGATCCGGCGGACAAGGCCTACAACTGGACCGCCGTTGACAACGTCATCTCGAAGGCGGCCGCGAACAAGGTCCGCGTGCTCGCAACGATCTACGGGACCCCCCGGTGGGCCGGCCGCGCCAGAAACCGTCTTCCTCGCCGCATGACCGACCTGCGCCTCTTCGCACACGCTGCCGCCCGTCGCTACAGCGGCACGTACCGCGTCGAGGTGGGCGAGAACGAGCCTGAGCGCAGGCTCCCGGCCGTCCGCCACTGGCTCGCGTGGAACGAGCCGAACAATCCCGTCTTCCTGAAGCCGCAGTGGAGGCGGTTCCGCGGGGGCTGGCGGCCTCAGAGTGCCTACGACTATGCAAAGATCTGCTCTGCCGTCTGGGTCGGCGTCCACTCGACCCGCCTCGCCGGCGAGAAGGTTGCCTGCGGCGCCACGGGCCCGCGCGGAAACGACGCCCCGCGCAGTTCCCGCCCGTCCACCTCACCGCTCGTCTTCATGACCTGGCTGCGCCGCGCCGGCCTCAAGCGCTTCGACGCCTACGCCCACCACCCGTATTACTCGAGCAGGTTCGAGCGCCCCGGCACCGTCCCGAGCTCCAAGAAGTCGGTCACGCTCGGGAACATCGGCGTGCTGATTAAGCAGATCAACCGCCTCTGGGGCCGGAAGAAGCGGCTCTGGGTCACCGAGTACGGCTACCAGACGAGCCCGCCCGACCGGCACTTCGGCGTCCGCTACCGCACGCAGGCGAAGTACGTTCACCAGGCGTTCGCGATCGCGCGTCGGACACGGCGGATCGACATGATCGTCTGGTTCCTGATCCGGGACGAGCAGCGGCTCTCCGGATGGCAGTCCGGCGTGATCTCCGCGCGTGGCGCGCGCAAGCCCGCCTATCGGGCGTTCGCCAAGATGCGCCGATAACGCCGGTGAGGTAAGCCGGGCGCCGCGCAGCGGCTTACCATGCCCGCGTGCAGCAGACCGAGGATGGTCGCCTGCGAGCCCTTCTCGACGCCGGGATCGCGGTGTCGTCCGAGCTTTCGATTGACGCAGTCCTTCAGCGGATCGTCGAGGCTGCTGCCGAGCTGACGGGCGCCGCCTACGCCGCGCTGGGCGTGATCGACCAGCGCGGGAGTGGGCTCGAGAAGTTCGTCGTCACGGGCCTCGACGAGGCGACGGTCGAGGCGATCGGCCCTCCACCTCGCGGGCGCGGAATCCTCGGCGTGCTCATCCGCAACGCGGCGCCGCTGCGCCTCCCGGATCTCGGCTCGCATCCCGAGTCGGTGGGCTTCCCCCCCAACCACCCGCCCATGCGGTCGTTCCTCGGCGTGCCGATCCTCCTCAGAGGGGTGGCCTACGGGAACCTCTACCTGACGGAGAAAGCCGGCGGCGAGGATTTCACCGACGAGGACCAGGAGGTCGTCCAGCTCCTGGCCGCGCAGGCTGCGGTGGCGATCGAGAACGCGCGTCTGTACGAGTCCACTTCCCGCTGGCTTACCCAGCTCGAGTCCCTGACGGAGGTAGGGAACGCCCTCTCGACGGAGATCGAGCTGCCCCGGCTGCTCGAGCTCATCGTCGGCCGGCTCCGCGATCTCATCGACGCGCGGGTGGTCTTTCTCGCCATGCCCCGATCGGGCAGCGACACGGTGATCGAGACCGCAGCAGGCCACGACGCGGATCAGTACGTCGGCGTGAGGCTCGCGCCGGGATCGTCGAAGACGGCGCGCGTGCTGGAGCGCCGGCGGAGTGAGCGCGCCGACTCGCTCATCGACGACCCGGAGGTCGACCAGTCGGTCGTCCGCCGCATTCGGGCCCGATCGGGGCTCTGGGTTCCGCTGATCCTGCGCGACCGTGCGATCGGCGTCCTGGTCGCGCACGACAAAAACGTGGCGGACTGGCGGTTCAGCGACGAGGACGTCCGGATCGCGGAGATCTTCGCCCAGCGCGCGGCGCTCGCAATCGATCTCTCGCAGCGCGTGGCGAGCGACGCGCTTCGCCGGGTCGTGGCGGGGCAGGAGCTCGAGCGGAAGCGGCTCGCGCGTGAGCTGCACGACGAGACCGGCCAAGCGCTGACCTCGATCCTGCTCGGCCTGCGGTCGATCGAGGAGTCCACGAAGGAGAAGCCCGAGCTCCGCGAGGCGGTGCTCGCACTGCGCGAGATCGTGGTCGAGACGCTGCACGACGTTCGACGGCTCGCCGTCGAGCTCAGGCCCAAGGCGCTCGACGACTTCGGCCTGGTTCCGGCTCTCGAGCGCCTCGCCGAGACGTTCGCTGAACAGACCGACGTCGACGTCCACCTCCAGGCTGCCCTCGGCGAGGATCGTCTGCCAGCGGAGATCGAGACCGCGCTCTACCGCATCGTCCAGGAGGCGCTCACGAACGTCGTTAAGCATGCGCAGGCGCACACGGTCAGCGTCGTTTTGACCAGGAAGGGCCAGAGCGTCGTCGCGGTCGTCGAGGACGACGGCCGCGGCTTCGACCCGACGCAGACCCGGGACGAGGGGCTCGGCCTCGTGGGGATGCGCGAGCGCATCGCCCTCCTCGACGGCCGGGTGACGGTCGAGTCGAGCGAGCGCGGCGGGACGACCGTGGCGGTCGAGGTTCCCGTCAGGTGAGCGTCCGCATCGTCGTTGTCGACGACCATGCGGTCGTCCGCTCGGGCCTCCGCCTCCTCCTCGACACAGAAGACGATCTCGAGGTGGTCGCCGAGGCAGCCGACGCGCGCAACGCGATCTTCGAGGCGCGCGCGCACAAGCCAGACGTCGTGCTGCTCGACGTCGTGATGCCCGGCCGCAGCGGGATCGAGGTCATTCCCGACCTGCTCGAGGAGTCACCGGGCTCGAACGTGCTCGTCCTCTCGATGCAGGACGACCCCGCCTACGTCAGAGAGGCGTTCGCCGCGGGCGCGAAGGGCTACGTCCTGAAGGAGGCCGCCGACGCGGAGGTAGTCGGCGCGGTCCGCGAGGTCGCGGCCGGCCGCCAATACGTCCACCCCACGCTCGGCGCGCGACTCGTCGCCGCCGAGGTCGAAGAGCGGGCGAGGGTCGAGGAGGATCCGCTCTCCGATCGCGAACGAGAGGTGCTGCGCCTCCTGGCGCTGGGTCACACGAACCAGGAGATCGCCGAGGAGCTCTTTCTCTCGGTGCGCACCGTCGAGACGCACCGGGCGCACATCATGCAGAAGCTCCGGATCTCCACCCGGGCAGAGCTCGTCCGCTACGCGCTGTCCGCGGGCCTGATGGACGAAGCAGGCGGTGCCTGAGCGACACGGAGGCGCAGAAGCGCGAGCATTGCGATCAGGGTGACGATCGCGTCGCTGACGAGGCACCAGTCGCAGACCTCGCCGATCAGGGCCACCTGGACGTAGAGCAGGTATGTGCTGAAGATCACGGCCCCGAGCGCGACGGCTGCCTGCGCGAGGCGAGCGGTGTCGCCTCCGAAGAACGCGGCCGAGAACAGCACGAGGTAGCCCACGAGGCCGAGGAGCGCGACCGGGACGCCGGCTACTTCGGCGTACTCCGAGCTCTGGACGGTCCCGCAGCCGCCGGTCGCGCAGACGAGCGTGGCGCCGGTTTCGCGCACCCAAACCAGGTAGCCGGCCACACCCGCGCCGGCAAGGGCCAGCACGGCCGTTGCCAGGCGAAGGGCCCGTTCGGTCACGAGGCGAGCGTCGCCTCGATCGCCGGCTGAATGCCCTCCGGCCCCAGCGAGCTCAACGGCAGCGTCTGCAGCCTCTCGCCGGTCTTGCCGATCTGGAAGGCCGGCGTGCCGGCGATGCCTGCCATCCTGGCCGCACGGCTCGAGTCGGCCATTGCGGCGACCACCCAGGGTGCATTGCGCGAAGCGACCGCGCGCGGGCCGGCGACCTCGGCGAGCAGCGCCTCGGTCACCCAGCGGCTGTTCTCGTGACCCTGGCGCTGATAGATGCCCTCGACGACATTCCAGAGGCGGTTCTCACGCCCGGCGGCGACCGCGGTGCGCAGCGCTCGATCCGAGTCGGGCCCGAGGAACGCGAGCCCGCGAAACACGATCCGCACCCTGCCCCGCCGCACGTACCGGTCGACGAGCGGCGGGAAGGCGCGGTGCGTCCACTCGGCGCAGTACGGGCACTGGAGATCCGCGTACTCCACGAGCGTCACCGGGGCTTTCGGGCTCCCCAGCGCATTGCCGCTCTGGGGAATCCCGTCGAGGATGGAGGGAAGCGGCTCCGAGGGGGAAGCCGCTCCCTCTTCCGCCCCCAAGCGGCTCGCACCGATCAGCGAGCCGCCGAGGACGAGGGCGCCGACGAGTACAGCGGCCAGCCGCCGGCGCGAGCTCATGGCGCTCAATGGGACATCGTCCCTTCGGGATTTCCGACCTTCAGCAGGCCGACCTGGCCGAGGTCGACGTGCGCGAAGGCGTGCGAGACGAACGGGTAGAGGCCCTCCTCGTCGATCTTCACGTCGAAGACGGCGCCCCCACCGGCCGGCACGGAGACCGTCTGGACACCGCTCTGGAAGCGGGTCATGTCACCGTTCGGCCATGCTCGGTCGAAGATCGTCCCCACGACGTGGAAGTTCGTGTCCAGCGTCGGGCCGGCGGCGACGACCCAGAAGCGGACGGTCTCACCGGGATTTGACGTCAGCGGGTGGTTGACGTACTGGTTCGCATAGCCGTTGAACGTCGTCCAATCCGGCATCATCGCGCGGGCCTTGTTCATGTCGAGGCTCGCCGGATCCTTCGTGCCGTCCGTGCTCAGGTACCACTCGCTGGCGACGAGGACGTACTCACGGTCGGCCTTCGGAAGCGGCTTCTTCGGCTGGACGACGATCGCGCCGTACATGCCGTTCGCGATGTGCGCGAGCACCGGCTTCGTGCCGCAGTGGTACATGAAGACGCCGGGGTCGTTCGCCTTGAAGCGGAACGTGAAGGACTCTCCCGGAGCCACGTCCTTGAAGGCCACGTTCGGCGCGATCCGCGCGGCGTGGAAGTCCATCGAGTGCGGGATCTGGCCGCCGTTCACGAGCGTGAACTCGACCGTCTGCCCCTGGCGGACGTGGACGATCGGCCCGGGCGCGGAGTCGTGCCCGTCGAAGGCCCAGACGCTGTACTTGACCCCGGGCGCAATCTCGACGGTCTTGTGCTTCATGACCATTCGCACCTTCACGACGTCGCCCGCAGGAATCGGCGGTATTGCGGCGTCGTAGGGCTTGTGCGCCGCGGCGAGTTCCTGCGCGTTCGCTCCTGTCATCCCCGCGAAGCTGTTGAGCGGGAGGGCGGTGTTGTGGTCAGTGGCGTGGTTGTGCGGCTCGGCCGCGGCCTCGGCGGGAGTGGCCTCAACCGTCCCGGAATCGCGATCGCGAGCGTCCAGCCACATCAGTAGCGCGAAGAAGCCGACGACCGCGACGAGCAGTCCGAGCAGAACGGCCGCCATCTTGGCGAAGGCGCCCGACGGATCCGGCCTGCGATAGCTGTACGGATGACTCGACATTGAGCGACTCCTCTCGTGTTCTCACGTCAGTTGTAGGCGCGAGAGCGACGAGTCGCGTCCGAGGCCCGCCACACGCAGATTGCGGGTTTTCCCCGATTCGTTCAGACGGCGAGAAGGAGCTGAACCCCCGATCATGGCGGCGGCCGAAGCTGTGGCTGCGGCGGCAACGCCGATCGGCCGAGCAGTGCGCAGCGCATCCGGGAGCAGCTGCGCGGCGACCATCCAGACCATCGCACCGGCGGCAAAGCCGAGGCCTGCCGGGAGCACCGCCGCGAACCACTCCACGAACAGGAACGGGGGCACGGCCATCAACGGCTGAGGGAGACTCGTGAAGATGCTCCAGCCGGCGGCGCGGAGAACGGAAACGCCGCGCGGAACCAGGACGAGGCTGATCGCGAGCCCCTCAGGGACGTTGTGCAGGGCGATCGCGGTCGTGATCAGCGCACCGAAGGCCTCGCCGCCGCCGAAAGCCACGCCGACCCCGATGCCCTCGGTGAACGAGTGCACCGTCATCACCCCGACGACCATCAACGCGCCGAGCGCGTCGGTGCCGCGCAGCGCGCCGAACTCGACGTCCCGGCGGTGCCCCAGCAGCCGCCGAGTACCGACGATGAAGGTGACGCCGACGGGCGCTCCGGCGGCCGTGCGACCGATGCCGATTCTGCCTCCCTCCCAGAGGAGGCCGGCGCTTGCGCCGAGCATGAACCCCGCAGCCAGCGCGGTTGACAACCCGACTGCGCGGCCGTGGATCCGACGGCCCAGCAGGAGCGGGAGTGCGCCGAGGCCCGTCGCGACCGCGGTCAGGAGCGCGGCGCGGAAGACGAGCCAAACGCTCATTGCCCGGGGACCACGCGAGAGGGCGGCACTGAGGCCGCCCTCTTCACGCGAGCGGAGTCGCCGCTCAGCTTGTCGCCGGCTCGGCTCGCCTGACGGTCTGCGACTCTGCCTCGTTCCGCCGAAGCGCGCCGCCGAGGGTCAGCACGAGAAACCCGATACCGGTCAGGAGCAGTGCTACGCCCATGACCATCCCGAAGACAGCCAGCCGCTCGCCCAGGTACGCCATGGTCAGCGCCGTGGTCAGGGCGGTCTCCGTAATCCAGAGGTTCCGGGCACCGTTCGCGACGGGCTGGCCGGTCTTGGGATCCTTGGCCGCTGCCGCTTCGTCGTTGGTCTCGTTCCCCTGCACGTCGAGGAACCTGCCCATCTCGGCGTAGGTCCGGCCCTCACTTGCCTCGAGCGCGTGCTTGCGCATCACGGCTGCGAACGCGCGAGCCTCCGAGCCGGTGTTGACCTTCTGCCCCGGAATCGACGAGTCGGGTGTACCGACAATGTTCTCCCGGGCGAGGTTGTCTCGCACCTCGTTGAAGCCCCAAGCGCCAAGGCCGATCGAGCCGAGCCCGACCGCGATGAGGATGACGCTCGCTGCGATGCCTCCATATTCGAAGAGCTTCCGCTTCATGGCGACTCCTTTCGCGTTGCTGTTCATGCCCGCATCGTGTCCCGCCGGCCTCGGCGCCACATCAGGGCAGGGCCGTCGTCTCGGTGCGGTTTTCCACGGAGGCTCGAAAACCCTCGCACGTCGAGGATTGAGCCATGCGCATCACCTATGCCGTCACCTGGGAGGAGCCCGGCGGCACACGATGGTCCGGCCGACTCGAGCTCGGCGCCGACGAGCTGCGCCTCGAGGGCAGCAACGGCGACGGTGCGGCGAGTAAGGAGCTTCCCTACAGCGACGTGAACCGGTTTCGCTTGGCGCGGTCAGGCGAAGAGCGGCTCCAGGGGCGGCCCACACTCCTCCTCGAGCTTCGAGGCGGCGAGATGCTGAAGATCGCGGGCGTATCGCAGCCCGGAATCGTCGCCGAGCTGTCCGACAGGCTGGGCGTGCTCACCGGTGATCCGAAGGCGGTGGAGACAGCCGCCATCGTCGTGCCACTCAGGCCGGGTAGCAGGGCAGAGGTCGAAAAACTGCTCCGAAACGGCCCTCCGTTCGACCCGAGCAAGCTCGGGCTCGTTCGGCACGAGGTCTTCGTCTCCGAGGAGGAGGCGATCTTCGTGTTCCAGGGCCTCCCGTCGGTATTCGCACGGCGGCTGGCGGAGGACGATTCGTTCTGGAACGCCGCCACTGAGTGGCGGCCATTGGTGCGCGGGCGGGCTCGGTTCGCCGACTCTGCCTACAGCTGGAGCTGACCCTCGACAGCGGAGGCGATTACGAGCTCCTCCCTGGCCGGCACGACCTCGAGCGCGAATTCGCCGACGAAGCCCAGTCGCCCGGCGACTGCGTCGCGAACGTCGGCACGGTTCTCGCCGACTCCGCCCGAGAACGCCAGCACATCCAGGCCGCCGAGGGCCATGGCCATGTGCGCCGCTGCCCCCGCAACGCGATACGTGAAGACGGCGAAGCCGAGCGGATCGTCCAGGCCACCGGTCGCGCCGAGCCCGGACTCGTGCTCCAGCGCGTCGTCGAGCTCCTCGGGCGTCAGGCCGCGCTCGCGCAGCAGGTAGAGCAACGCGCCTGGATCCACCGATCCGGAGCGCGTCGCCATCGGAACGCCCTCGAGCGGGCTGAAACCCATCGTCGTGTCGATCGAAGCGCCGTCCAGAACGGCTGTGACCGAGCAGCCACCACCGAGATGGCACACGACGATGTGCTCGGCGCTGAGCTGCTCGACGACCGACTGTACGGCGATCCCGTGGAACCCATAGCGCCGGATCCCCCACTCGGCGCGCCAGCGCATCGGAATTGCGTAGGTTGCCGCCGCTTCTGGCAGGGTCGAGTGGAACGCAGTATCGAAGACGGCGACGTGCGGGACGTCGGGGAGAGCTGCCTGTGCCTCGCGGATCGCGCGCAGTGCCGGCTCGTTGTGAAGGGGCGCAAGCGCGCGGAGCTGCTCGATCGCGGCAATCACCTCGTTGTCGATGCGCACCGGCTGTACGAAACGTGCACCGCCGTGGACCACTCGATGACCGACGGCGTCGGGCAAGTCATAGTCCTCGACGGGCCGCGCTGCTGTTCCCTCGACGAGGTGCCGCTTCAAGCTCGTCGAGCCCGCGTTGACGGTGAGGACCTTCAGTGCGGCCAGGCCCAGCCGCTGATCTCCGGGTCGTCCTCCCCGTGTTCGCGCGTGTACGCGCGCGCCCTCAGTCGCCGCTCGACGAGCTCCTGGCGCAGCCCGGCGGCGCGGGCTCCGAGTCCCGGCACCCGGTCGATGACGTCGATGGCAAGGTGGAAGCGGTCGAGGTCGTTGAGCATGACCATGTCGAACGGCGTGGTCGTCGTTCCTTCCTCCTTGTAACCGCGGACGTGCAGGTTCCGGTGGTTCGTCCGGCGGTACGCGAGACGGTGGATCAACCACGGGTAGCCGTGATACGCGAAGACGATCGGCCTATCGGTCGTGAAGATCGAGTCGAACTCCGCGTCGGGCAGTCCGTGTGGGTGCTCGCTGTCTGGCTGGAGGCGCATCAGGTCGACGACGTTGACGACTCGCACGCTCAGGTCGGGAAGCGCCTCGCGCAGAAGCGACGCCGCCGCCAGGATCTCCAGCGTCGGGATGTCGCCGGCGCACGCGAGGACCACGTCCGGCTCGCCTCCGCCGTCGTTCGAGGCCCACTGCCAGATGCCCAGGCCCCGCGTGCAGTGGACGATCGCGTCGTCCATCGAAAGGTAATTGAGCGCCGGCTGCTTCCCCGCGACGATCACGTTCACGTAGTCCCGGCTGCGCAGGCAGTGGTCGGCGACGGAGAGGAGCGTGTTCGCGTCCGGCGGGAGGTATACGCGGATGACCTCGGCCTTCTTGTTCACGACGTGGTCGATGAAACCGGGATCCTGGTGGGAGAAGCCGTTGTGGTCCTGGCGCCAGACGTGGGAGCTGAGCAGGTAGTTGAGCGAGGAGATCGGCCGCCGCCAGGGGATGCCACGCGTCACTTTCAGCCACTTCGCGTGCTGGTTGAACATCGAGTCGACGATGTGGATGAACGCTTCGTAGCAGTTGAAGAGCCCGTGCCTGCCGGTCAGCAGGTAGCCCTCGAGCCAGCCCTGGCAGAGATGCTCGGACAGCACCTCGACCACGCGGCCCTCGCGCGCAAGTCCGTCATCGGTCGGCTCGAGATCCGCGTTCCAGACACGGTTCGTGACGCCGAAGACGTCGCCGAGACGGTTCGACGCGGTCTCGTCCGGGCCGAAGATGCGGAAGCTCCTCTCGTTGCGGACGACGACGTCCTTCAGGAACCGGCCGAGGACGCGGGTAGCCTCGCTCGTCGTCGTTCCGGGGCCGTCGACCTCGACCGCGTAGTCGCGAAAGTCTGGCAGGGCGAGGTCGCGTAGCAGCTCGCCCCCGTTCGCATGGGGGTTCGCGCTCATCCGCCTCGCGCCACGCGGCGGAACCTCGCCGAGATCGGAATGCAGCGTGCCGTCGTCGTCGAACAGCTCCTCGGGCCGGTAGCTGCGCAGCCAGTCCTCGAGCAGGGCGAGGTGGTCCGGGTTCTCGCGGACGTCGGTCATCGGAACCTGGTGGGAGCGCCAGCTGCCCTCGCTCGGGAGCCCGTCGACCTCCTTCGGGCCCGTCCAGCCCTTGGGCGTCCGCAGCACGATCATCGGCCACGCCTGCCGCATCGTCGCGCCCTCGTCGCGCGCATCTCGCTGGATCTCCGCAATCCGGTCGAGCGACCGGTCGAGTGCGGCGGCGAAGGCCTGATGCACGCGCTCGGGGTCCTCGCCCTCGACGAGCAGCGGCTCCCAACCGTAGCCACGGAAGAGCGCGAGGAGCTCGTCCTCCGAGATCCGGGCCAGCAGGGTCGGGTTCGCGATCTTGTAGCCGTTGAGGTGCAGGATCGGCAGCACAGCGCCGTCGGTCTTGGCATTCAGGAACTTGTTCGAGTGCCAGCTCGCAGCCAGCGGGCCCGTCTCGGCCTCTCCGTCGCCCACGACGCAGGCGACGACCAGGTCGGGGTTGTCGAAGGCAGCGCCGAACGCGTGGACGAGGGCGTACCCGAGCTCGCCGCCCTCGTGGATCGAGCCCGGGACCTCGGGCGCGACGTGGCTCGGGATCCCGCCCGGGAAGGAGAACTGACGGAAGAGCGCCCTCAGCCCGGCCTCGTCCTCGGAGACGTCGGGGTAGCACTCGGTGTACGTCCCCTCGAGGTAGGCGTTGGCGACGAGCGCCGGCCCGCCGTGTCCCGGGCCTGTGACGTAGATCGCGTTCAGGTCGCGCTGCCTGATCGCCCGGTTGAGGTGGACGTAGACGAGGTTGAGGCCGGGTGTCGTCCCGAAGTGGCCCAAGAGCCGCGGCTTGATGTGCTCTGGTCGCAGGGGCTCGCGCAGCAGCGGGTTGTCGAGCAGGTACACCTGCCCGACCGACAGGTAGTTCGCTGCGCGCCAGTAGGCGTCGAGCCGCCGAAGCTCGTCGGCGGAAAGTGGCTGGGCCGATGTCGTCTCGGTCGTCGCGGTCATGTCTCTCTCCTCAGTGGACGGAGACTGCCTGCTGCCCCTCGGCGCGCTCGAGTTGGGCCGGTACGAGCATGATAGGGAGCGGCGAGCGCTCCTGAGCCCCGCGGACGAGCTCCTCCCGGCTGATTGCGACCTCCGGGGCCCAGGCGAATGCGATCAGGTCACAGTCCAGCTCGTCGGCCACGGACGGGACGAGCTCCTCGCGCTTCCCGGCCCGACTCTCCAACCGGAACGAGCCGATCCCGGACGGCAGGAACCGGTTGAGCAGCTCCTTTGCGTCCTCGACCTCGTCGACGCCGACGTGCAGACCGACGACCTCGAGGTTCATGCCCTCCACCGAATCGATCGGCGAGATGGGCCCAAGCGACGCGGAAACGCGGTCGAGGGGTACCAGCACCCTCGTGATACGGGGCGCGATCCGGCCGTCGGGCGGGACGACGACGACCGGGTTCGTCGCCGAGGCCAGGACGGCGAGGGCGGTGGAGCCGAGCGCGTGCGGGCTCGTTGGCCCGGAGCGCGCGCCGATGACCATCGCCACCGTGTCCTCCGCGCAGCCGGCCTCCGCGAGGCGCTCCACGACCGGGCCGGTGACGACCCGCAGGGGGACGCCGACGGCCGCCGCCGCCTCGTGCGGCGGCGGCTCGCCCTCGGCGACGACGTAGATGCCCTCGACCCGCGCCCCGAGGACGCGGGCAAGCGCGCGCGCCGTGACCAGGACGGGGTTGCCGGCGAGGCTGTTATCGACGGCCGCGACGACCTTCCTCGCCGTCTGGGCGCTACTCATACCGGAGCGCCTCGGCCGGGTAGACCCTCGACGCGCGGACCGCAGGGCCGAGCGTCGCGAGCAGCGCGGCGGCGTACACCGCGCCGAAGATGATCCCGAGGTTCGCCCACGGCACCACGATCGCGAGGTCGTTCCAGCTCGACTGGCTCCCGACGTCGTCGATGATGTTGACCGCGATGATCAGCGCGAGCAATGTCCCGACGACGATGGCCGTCAGGGCGATGAAGGACGACTCGATGAGGAAGCTGACCTGGATCATTCGGCGCCGAAATCCCAGCGCCCGGAGGATCCCGATCTGCTGCCGGCGCTCGACAACCGCCCGCGCGCTGATTACGCCGAGCGCCGCGATGCCGACGATCAGGCCCAGACCCATGAAGCCCTGGATCAGCCGGTTGAAGGTCCACTGGACCGCGATCGAGTCCTCGAGCAGCTCTTCCAGCGCGTCGGCCTCGAGCCCGTTCGCGACGAACGCCGACTCGAGCTCCGGCGCAACCTCACGCGGGTCAGCGCCCTCGGCGAGCGCGTAGTAGTAGGCGGTCGGCTGCACCCGGTCGCCGTAGGCGCCGGCCAGCGTCTCCTGCGAGGTCGAGATCCCCTGCATCGCGAACGGCACCGTCTCCGCGAGGATCCCGATCACGGTGAGCTGGAGCTTCTTGCCGGTCTGGGGGTCGCGCGTCGCGAGCGTGAGCGGGTCGAAGACGCCGTCCTCGAGGACGAACCCCTGGAGCTTGAAGTCCGGCAGGACTGCGCCTGCGCTCCAGTTGTCGCGCCTGGGAGCGACGATTGCGTCGACTACGGCGAGACCGGGCTTGTCGGCCAGCGCGCGCCAGATCTCGTCGGCGCTCTCGTAGCCGCGGGCCATCGCCGAGAAGCCGTACGTCGTGTTGCGCAGGAACGGCTCGTCGAGACCGCGCAGGCCGTAATCGGTGAAGCCTTCGTCGTACCCGATCTGCCTTGCCTCGGCGGCAAGGAAGGACTGTTCCGAGACGACCGTGAACCGGGCCGGGTCGAGCCCTGGGGCGCGCCGAATCGCGCCCTCCATCCCGAGGATCGCGTTCGTGGGCGCCGCCTGGGCGCGGACGTCGAACCCACCGCCGAACTGCTCTGGATTGTCCATCGCGTGGACGAAGGAGCCCGAGATCACGGCGCCCACCACCATCGTGAACACGACGAGGGTGAACATCGCCAGGGTGACCCCGGTCCGGAACCGGTTTCTGAGCGGATAGGCGATAGCCATCCTCAGGACCGGCGTAAGGACGCGGATCCGTCCGAACGTCGCGGTCAGTCCGCCTAGCAGGAGGTCGGCATTGAACATCAGCGTCCAGGCCGAGCCGAGCACGACGAAGATCCCACCCATGATCCAGACGCCGAAGCCCCACGTCAGCTCCTTGCCGGCGAGGGTCTCGACCGCTGAGAAGGGCAGGAGCCACTGGACGACGAGCAGGAGCCCGGCGGCCGTGAAGACGATCCGCTCGGAGAGCCCGGACGCCCGCGCCAGCGGCACGCATCCGACCACGACGAGCGAGACGCCGAGCATCAAAGACGCGGCGTCGGCCGCCGAAAGGCCGGCGAGCGTCAGGAGGATTCCGGCCAGGACCGCCAGCGTCCCGGGAATCCACCGCAGCTTCCGCGAGCGTCGCCCGACCGGCTCGGGCGTGTTCCGGATCGCCGCGACGATGTTCAGGCGGCTGACCCTCACCGCGGACAGCGTGACGATCACGAACGTGAGCAGCACTCCGACGCCGAAGCCGACGACTAGGCTCTCCGGCTGGACGTCGTGCCTGATCTCCACGCCCGTGAAGTCGAGCGCCGACGCGAGGATGAACACCATGCCGAACGCGACGGCGACGCCGAGAACCACCCCCACCACGGCGGCGAAGAGGTCGTAGACGAGCCCCTCGAACAGGTAGAGCTGCACCAGGTGGCCGCGCCTCGTGCCGACGGCGCGGGCGATCCCGAGCTCGCCCCGCCGCTCGGCGGCGAGCATCACGAAGATCAGGAAGATCAGCAGGCCGCCTGCGAAGATCGAGAAGCTGCCGAAGGTCGTGAAGATCGACATGAAAGCGTTGCCTTCCGCGTCGGCGGC
>Ga0126306_10001132_pt1 | contig 13955 bp, 12 predicted proteins | sample Plot27_FD_92592 | JGI IMG/M metagenome (GOLD analysis project Ga0126306, IMG submission 92592) | Serpentine soil microbial communities from UC McLaughlin Reserve, CA, USA - Plot27 | ecosystem: Environmental > Terrestrial > Soil > Grasslands | place: USA: UC McLaughlin Reserve, Lake County...
CCGCACGGCATCGAGCGGTTCGCCGTGCCCGTTGCGCAGTGGACCGCCTCGCGCGACGACAACAGGGTACCGCTCGTGATGGGCGGAGTGCACTCCCCGCATTGTGCGGGACGCTCACCGTCGCTCGCGGTGAACGCCGTGCGCCCGGTCGTGCGCGTGCGTCACTGAGCTCGGACACCGCCGCTCCGAGATGCCGCGGCTCGCCTCGCTCCGACCTCGTGCGGGGCGACGCCGAGCAGGTATAGCTTTCGCGCCATGCCACGTCTCCGCTTCCTCGGTGCACTCGTCGCCCCTGTCGTCGCCCTAAGCCTCGTCGGCGCGCGCGCGGAGCCGATCACCGTGTGGCTCGCTGGTGACTCGACGATGGCGCAGAAGCAGCCCGGCAAACGACCCGAGACTGGATGGGGCGAAGCGCTCCAACCCTGCTTCGATTCGACCGAGGTGCGCATCGCCAACCGCGCGATGAACGGACGCAGCACACGGTCGTTCGTTGCCGAAGGGCGGTGGAAGGCGATCGTCGACAGCCTGCACGACGGCGACTACGTGTTCATCCAGTTCGGGCACAACGACGAGAAGGTCGGCACCGATCGACACGCCTCGCCCGAGGACTACCGCCGCAACCTCGTGCGCTTCGTCGACGACGTGCGCGGGAAGCGGGCGCACCCAGTGGTGTTCACGCCCGTGGTCCGTCGGAGGTTCGAGGGCGCGCGGCTCGTGGACACCCACGGTGAGTATCCCGAGGCGGCCCGGATGGCCGCGCGCGAACGGAAGGCGGAGCTCGTGGACATGACGCGCGCGAGCGCCGCGCTGGTCGAGCGTCTCGGACCCGACTCGTCGCGCGCGCTCTGGCTGCACCTCGAGCCCGGCGCGAACCCGAACTATCCCACCGGCGTGCACGACGACACCCACTTCAACCCGCGCGGCGCGCAGCAGATGGCCGGCCTCGCGATCGACGCGATCCGTGCGCTGCGGCTGGGGCTCGCGCCGCGGCTGCGCAGCTGCGCGGCGCAGCCATGAGCGCGGAGCTCACGCCCTGGGTGCGCGAGCGCAGGCGGCCGCGCGTCGTCATCATCGGCGGCGGCTTCGGCGGGCTGTACGCGGCGCGCGCGCTGAAGCGCGACGCGGTCGATGTCCTGGTTCTCGACCGCACGAACCATCACCTGTTCCAGCCGCTGCTCTATCAGGTGGCCACGGCGACGCTCGCGCCGACGGACATCACGGCGCCGATCAGGTGGCTGCTGCGCAGGCAGGCGAACGCCGCGGTGCTGATGGAGGAGGTCGTGCACATCGACGTGGACCGGCGCGTCGTCGAGACGTCGGGGGGGCGCGAGCACGGCTACGACTATCTCATCGTCGCCGCCGGCGCTCGACACGCCTACTTCAGTCATCCCGAGTGGGAGGCCCTCGCGCCCGGTCTCAAGAGCATCGACGACGCGATCGAGCTGCGCCGGCGCATCCTCTCCGCGTTCGAGCGCGCCGAGGCCACCGACGATCCCGAGGAGCGTGCCGCATCGCTGCGGTTCATCGTGGTCGGTGGCGGGCCGACGGGGACGGAGCTGGCAGGGATGCTGCCGACGATCGCCCGCCACGCGCTCGGCCACGACTTCCGCCGCATCGATCCGTCGACAGCGCGCGTCGTCCTCGTCGAGGGAGGACCGAGGATTCTCGCCACGTATCCGGAGGGGTTGAGCGAGCACGCACGTCGCGATCTGACGAATCTCGGCGTGGAAGTGCGCACGAACACGATCGTCTCCGAGATTGGCCCGCACCACGTGGTGGCGGGTGGGGAGCGCATCCACGCCCACACGATCCTCTGGGCCGCGGGGAACGCGGCTTCGCCGCTGGGCCGTGAACTGCACACGACGCTCGACAGGGCGGGACGCGTGCAGGTCGAGCCCGATCTCAGCGTCCCCGGGCGGCGCGAGGTGTTCGTGATCGGCGATCTCGCCGCGACGACCACCGACGGCAAGCCCGTTCCCGGCGTCGCTCCCGCGGCGATGCAGATGGGCGCGCACGCCGCGAAGAACATTCGCCGCGACCTCGAGCAGCGGGATCGGATTCCGTTCCGATATCGCAACAAGGGCGACCTCGCGACGATCGGCCGCTATCGCGCGATCGCCGACTTCGGCCGCTTTCAGCTGACCGGTAGCCTGGCGTGGTGGTTCTGGCTCTTCCTCCACATCATGTATCTCGCCGGCTTCCGCAACCGGCTCAGCGTGCTCGTGGAGTGGGGGTACAGCTATTTCACGTATGAGCGTGGAGCGAGGTTGATCACGGGGGCGGGCTGGGAAGAGGCGGGCAGTGGGCCGCCGGTGCCGGGGAAGTGGTAGGTGAACCGGGGTGCGTCGGTGAGTTGGATCCCGGAGACGGTGAGTTAGTGAGTTGGATCGTGGGCTCGTTGGTCGGTTTGGAAGTGAGTTGAAGGACAAAGCCACGAACCGGCATGGAAACTTTGCTGAGAGATTTCAAAGCCGGATCGTGGCCATTCGTCGTCAACTCACCAATCAACCGACCAACCAACACGCTATCCAACTCACCAACTCACCGTCCGATTGACCTCACCCCGACCCGACGCCAACGTTCCCCATGGCCACGCTCTCCCCTACCGAGCAGGAGTACGCCCGGCTCGACGCGCTGCTCGAGGCGGTGCCGTTGGCGGTGGCGGTGTTCGACGGGGCGCTGCAGCTCGCGGCGACGAACGCGCGGTACCGCGACCTCACGGGGCTGGACGTCACGCAGGCCGTGGGGCGCTCGGTGTACGACGCGTTCCCCAACGCGCTGGCCGACGTCACCGAGCAGGTCGACATCGCCACTGGCGGCGTACCGGTGGTCTCGGTACGCGTACCCTTCCAGTACCGTGGCGGGCGTCGTCTCGTCGAGGCCACGTTCTCGCCCCTGCTCGACGCGCGCGGCGGACGTGGGCTCCTTTTCGCCGGCAGCGACATCACCGAGCGCGAAGGACTCCGCGAGGATCTCGCGCGCAGTGTCGCGCAGCTCGAATCGATCTTCGACGTGCTCCCCGACTCGGTGCGTGTCGTCGACGCGGAAGGTGGGACCGTGCGCACCAACGCGCAGGCGCAGCAGGAGCATGTGCCCGGCAACCCGCAGACGCTGCGCGAGCTCTGGCAACTGGACCGGCCCCGTACGCTCGGTGGCACGACACTGTTCGTGCACGAACACCCCACGGCTCGCGCGCTCCGGGGCGAGCGCGTGCGCGGCGAGACGCTCGAAGTACGGCGCGGCGGGGAGCCCGCGGTGATCGAGGTGAACTCCAACCCGCTCTACGATCCGCACAAGCGGGTTCGCGGCGCGGTCACCGTCGAGCGCGACGTCACCGAGCGCACGCGCCTCCAGCAGCGCGTGCAGACGGAAGCCGAGCGGCTCGAGCGCATGGTGCAGGAGCGCACCCGCGAGCTGCTCGCGCTTCAGGAGGCCGCCGCGCGCGACCGCCGCCTCGCCGCCGTGGGGCAGCTCGCCGCCGGGGTGATGCACGACGTGAACAACGCGCTCAACCCGATCATGGCGGCGGCGTACCTGCTCGAGATGAACGCCGAGAATCCGGCGGCGGTGCGCGACTACGCCGTGCGGATCGCGCGCGCCGCGGAGACGGGCGCGGCCACCGCGGCGCGCGTCGGGCGATTCATCCGGCAGGAGCCGCTGCTCGGCGCGCGCGAGGATGTCGTCGATCTGTCGGTCATGGTCGAGGAGGTCGTGGCGATGACGCGGCCGCTCTGGCAGGAGCGCGCGAAGGGCGGTGTGGTGAAGCTCGAGCAGACGCTCGCCGACGGCGCACTCGTGCGCGGCATCGCCGGTGAGCTGCGCGAGGCGTTGCTCAACCTCGTGCAGAACGCGCTCGATGCGATGGCCGGCGGCGGCACGCTTCGAATTGTGACGCGGCTCACATCCACCGAAGCGAGCGTCGCGGTGAGCGATACCGGCACGGGGATGTCGGCGGAGGTCCGCGAGCGCGCCTTCGAGCCCTTCTTCACCACGAAAGGGGTGAATGGCACCGGTCTCGGCCTCGCCGAGGTGTACGGCATCGCGCGCCGGCATCGCGGACGTGCCGAGATCGAGTCGGCGCCGGACGAAGGGACGACGGTGCGTCTGGTGTTTCCGCCCACCTCGCCCGGCGCGAAGGCGAACGTCGATGCACCCCCGCGGCGCACGCCGCGACGCGTGCTCCTCGTGGAGGACCACATCGACAGCCGGGAGTTCATGCAGTCGCTCCTCGAGAGTGATGGCCACACCGTGGAAGCGGTCCGGTCGGTTGAGGAAGCGAAAGCTCGGCTGTCCAACGTCCACGAACCACTCGACGTACTCGTGACGGACATCGGACTTCCTGATGGCAGCGGATGGGATCTCGTCGCGTTCGGCCGCGAGATTCGTCCGACGCTCCGCATCGGCGTCGTGACCGGATGGGAGCCGCGTAACGAGCAGGACCCTGCCTGCGACTTCACCCTCCGGAAGCCCGTCGGTGCAACTGATTTGTTGACGCAGATTGCGGGAGAGGGGTGAAAGGACCCAGATTCAGCGCTGCAGTCGCACTCCTTTCTCCGCTACCATCGACATGGCTGATACGGGCTCGATCCGCATCCTCATCGCCGAAGACGACGACAACTCGCGCGCCCTGCTCGTGGAGTTGCTGAACTCCATGGGTCACGTGGTCGTCGCCGAGGTGACGGGTGGCCGGGATGCGATCGAGCGGGCGAAGGACGTCGTGCCCGATGTCGTGCTGCTCGACGTGCACATGCCCGATGGCTCGGGGATCGAGGCGGCGGAGCAGATCGCGGCGCAGGTGCCCGGCGTCGCCGTGGTGCTGTTCAGCGGCGATCAGACGATCTCGCTGAGCGAGCGCGAGATCGCGGCGACGGCGGCGATCGCGTTCCTGCCGAAGCCGACGCCGCCCCGCGTGCTCGACTCGACGCTCCGCCTCGCGGTGAGCCGCGCGCGCGAGTTCAGCACGGCGAAGAAGGACGCCGCCGCCGCGCGTGGCGCGCTCGAGAACCGCAAGACGATCGAGCGCGCGAAGGGGATCCTCATGCGCCGCACCGGCTCGTCGGAGCAGGAGGCGTATCGCATCCTCCAGCGCACGAGCCAGGACCGCTCGGTGCCGATGGTCGAGATCGCGCGCGCGGTGCTGGCGAGCGAGCCCGGCCTCCAGGAGAACACGAAGGAGAAGTGAGCGGGCTGCGGCGGGCCGTCGTCGCGCTGATCGCCGGCGCCGCCGGCGTGCTCGGTGCGGCTGGCTGCGCACGAACCTCCGTACCCGTCGCATCGACGTCGTCCGCCACACGCACCACGTCCGCGCCGAGCATCGCGCGTCCGTCGATCTTCATCGCCGGCAACTCCACCGCGGCGCGCGGTGCGGGAGAGCGACAGCAGGGCTGGGGCGTGCCGTTCGCCGCGTACTTCGACACGGCCAAGGTGAACGTCGTGAACCGCGCGCGCGGCGGGCGCAGCAGCCGGACCTTCGTCAGCGAGGGACTGTGGGACCAGTTGATCGCCGACGTGAAGCCGGGCGACGTGGTGCTGATCGAGTTCGGCCACAACGACGGCGGCGCGATCAACGACACGCTGCGTGCGCGCGGCTCGCTCCCCGGACTCGGTGACGACTCCGTTGCGATCGACAACGTGATCACGAAGCGCCACGAGGTCGTGCACTCGTTCGGCTGGTACCTGCGCAAGATGATCGCCGAGACGAAGGCGAAGGGCGCGACGCCGATCGTCCTCTCGCTGACGGTGCGCAACCTCTGGAAGGACGGTCAGATCGAGCGCGGCTCCGGCTGGTACGGCACCTGGTCGGCGCAGGTGGCGCGCGCGGCGGGTGTCCGCTTCATCGACCTCACCAACCTCGTCGCGGATCAGCTCCAGCCGATGGGCACCGAGCGCACGAAGACGATGTACGTGCAGGACTACGCACACTTCAACGCCGAGGGCGCGGACCTGCACGCGCGCACCGTGGTGTCGGCGCTCAAGGCGCTGCGGCCGAGTCCCGTGCGCGACCTGCTCTCGGCGAAGGGCGCCGAGGTGAGGCCAGATCCGCTCGTGGGCCTGGGCCTCGGCCATCCGGCCGACCGCGCGCGGCCGACGCTGTTCCTCGTCGGCAACTCCACGGTGCGCAACGGCCGTGGTGACGGCGCGAACGGCCAGTGGGGCTGGGGAGACTTCGTGGCGCCCTGGTTCGACACGACACGCATCAACGTCCTGAATCGCGCGGTCGGCGGGCTGAGTGCCCGCACCTACACCTCGCAGGGCTACTGGGACCGCGTGCTCGCGCTGCTGAAGCCGGGCGACTTCGTGATGGTGGAGTTCGGCCACAACGACGCGAGCCCGGTGAACGACACCCTCCGCGCGCGCGGGGTTGTGCGCGGCATCGGGCGCGACTCGGTGATCGTCGACAACCTGATCACGAAGCAGAAGGGCGAGGTCGTGTACAGCTTCGGCGAATACCTGCGGAAGTTCGTGCGGGAGACCCGCGCTCGCGGGGCGACGCCGATCATCAACTCGCTGACGCCGCGCAAGTTCTGGAAGGACGGTCGCATCGAGCGCAACCGCGACGGATTCGCGGACTGGGCGGAGCAGGTGGCGCGCGAGGAGCGCGTGGCGTTCGTGAATCTCACGGAGATCGCATCGGCGAAGATGGACACGATGCCGCCGGCGCGGGTCGATTCGTTGTTCGGGGATGCGAACCTGCATTCCTCGGCTCGTGGGGCCGAGTTGAATGCCCGCGCTGTTGTCGAGGGCTTGCGCTCGCTCGGCGCTTCGAACCCGCTGCGGGAGTATCTGCGGCCATAGTCGTTCGCGTAGCGCACCCCCGCTGTTTTGGCGGTAAGCATCCGCTGCATCCGCCTCCTCCGATCGAACACCGTTCTCGACGCCTGTCGGCCACCCGAGGATCGATTCATTGACAATCGATCCCATGGCTATATAGTTAAGTCAATGCTTAACCATCCTGCGCTCGAGGTCGTCTTCCACGCGCTTGCAGATCCGTCGCGCCGCACGATGGTGGAGCGGCTCAGTCGAGGGCCAGCGTCTGTGAGCGACCTCGCGGAGCCGCTCGAGATGTCGCTGCCAGCGGTGATGCAGCATCTGCAGGTGCTGGAGACGAGCGGTCTGGTTCGGTCGGAGAAGACGGGGCGGGTGCGGATGTGCCGGATCGAGCCGAACGCGCTCGCAGCGGCGGAGGGATGGTTCGCCAGGCGGCGCGCCGCGTGGGAGCGCAGGTTCGACCGGTTGGAGACGTTGCTCGCAGAGGAAGAAGCGGAGGATGCGAAGCAGGCAAGGGCACCGAGGACACGGAGACGATCATGAGCACGGCGTCCGCGCAGCACGACACCTTCGTCATCGAGCGCCGGCTGGCGTCGCCGCCCGCGCGCGTGTTCGCTGCATTCGCCGACCAGAGGAAGAAGGCACGCTGGTTCGGGTGCGTCGAGGGATGGGAGGTCGCCGAGCACACGATCGACTTTCGCGTCGGCGGCCGCGAGGTGTGGCGGGGCGGGCCGCCCGGTGACACGCCGCACCGCAACGACACGTACTACCACGACATCATTCCCGATGAGCGAATCGTGTGGAGCTACGCGATGCAGCTCGGTGGACGCCGCATCTCGGTGTCGCTCGCCACGCTCGAGCTCTCGCCGGACGGCACGGGCACACGCATGCGCTTCATTGAACAGGGCGTCTACCTCAATGGCCTAGACGGCATCGCCGAGCGCGAGCGCGGCGCGAAGGACCTGCTCGACAACCTCGAACGCGCACTGCGCGAGGAGGGGTGAGATGCGAAGCGCGATTGTCATCCTGAGCACTGCGCTCGCGACCATCGTCGCAATACCGGCGCTTGTCGTGAGCCAGGCGCACTCGCGCAACTTCGCACCCGCGCGCCCGCGCTCAGGCTACGCCCTGGTCAACGGACTCCGCATGTACTACGAGCTCCACGGCGTGGGTGGCACGCCGCTCGTCCTCATCCACGGCGGCGGCTCGACGATCGGCACGAACTTCGGTCGCGTCCTGCCGCAGCTGTCACGGAGCCGTCGCGTGATCGCGGTGGAAGTGCAGGCCCACGGCCACACGCGCGATGTCGACAGACCGTTCACCTTCGAGCAGGACGCCGATGACGTCGCGGCGCTGCTCGACTCGCTCCAGGTGCCGAAGGCGGACATCCTCGGCTTCAGCAACGGCGGCACGACCGCATTGCAGATCGCCGTCCGGCACCCGGGGAAGGTGAATCGTCTCGTGATCGCCTCGTCGAACTACAAGCGCGACGGGATGCAGGCGGGCTTCTGGGACTTCATCGAGAAGGGCACCTACGCCGACATGCCTAAGCCGTACGAGGCGGCGTATCTGAGGATCAACCCGAGTCAGACGGGCGTGCGCGCGATGCACGACCGCGACGCCAAACGAATGCTCGCATTCAAGGACATCCCCGACGAGTCGATTCGCGGCATTCAGGCACCGACGCTCGTGGTCGTCGGTGATAAGGACGTCATCCGTCCCGAGCACGCGCTCGCACTCTCGCGCACCTTGCCGCACGCGCGGCTGTGCGTGCTCCCAGGCACGCACGGCAGCTACCTTGGCGAGATCATGACGCCGAACTTGAGCGATCGAAGGGTGGGGATTTTCACGGACCTCGTCACCGATTTCCTCGACGGGCGAGAGTAGGCTCGCAACGGCTCCGAAGCGTGCAGCCAACGTGAGGGGAAGCAGCTTGTGCGCCGCCCCCCTTGAACTCCGTTCGTATCTCGTCTTCGTCCTCCGGTAGCTAAAGGCGAAGGACAAGGGGCGTCAGAGGCAATGCCGCATCGGTATGACCACGAAACCACGGATCGAAGTACTCGCGTCCTCCGATCCATCGGTCCCGAAGCGCCGCAGTCCTTTCCAAGTATTTGGTGAGAGTGACAACACCTTCGTCGAGCGCCGACTCACATCGTCCTTCGTGGTTGTGTTGAGCGAGCGAGGAGCGCCAAGGGTGAAGGAAATGGACGCAACCCACGTAGCTCCGCGGTCTCATTGCCGCCGACAGACGCACAGGATCATGCGCGAGATGCGCCCGGAACATTTCCCGGACCTGATCATTCGGACAGAGGCGTTACATGAGGAGTCAAACCGTGCCGAAATCGGCCAGTGTGTGAAAGCTGTATGAATTGACCTCGCGACATCTGGACCGTATATCCGCTCTATCACCGAGTGATGGGGCCGTGGCGCTACTCGTCGATCAGCCACTGCTACGGCGAGTCGCTCACTCGCAGGCCATCGCATGACTACACCAGTCACGCCGATGACGGATCGCACCGGTCCGGGTGCATCGGCGGCATCCGTGGGCCAGATCAGGGCGCTGATCATCTACCAGCTCGTGGTGCTGCTCGCGCTCATCTCGTTGCTTCTTTTCTCCTGGCCAAACGCGACACCGCCCGTGGCGCAATTCGTCACGAGCGACACGGCGAAGCTCAACGCGGCAAAGGCTACCGCGGACTCCGCGGCCAAGCGTGACACCACCGCGGTGAAGCCCGCCGCAGGCGCGCCAGCGCGGGCCCCGATCGACAGTCCCGCCGCGCGCCGAGATTCCCCCGGTGTCGTAAGCCCCCTGCGTACGGCGGACAGCCCCAAGGTCACGTCGCCAGCTGCGACGACCGACACCAGCAGGAAGTCGGTCGTCGCTGTGGTAGACCAGAAGGTGGCCAACGATAAGGAACGCGCGGTGTTCCTCATCGTCCTCGCGGCCGGCGCGCTTGGTTCGCTCTTCCGTGGACTGGGCTCCAGCACGTGGTACGTCGGTACACGAACGCTGTACCGCAGTTGGCTACCGATGTACTACGTGCAGCCCTTCAAGGGCGCCGTGTTGGGATTGCTGTTCTACTTCGTGTTCCGCACCGGTCTCACCTCGAGCAATCCGGCCATTCCATCCAACGCCGCCGGCTTTGCCGCGCTCGCAGCCCTCGTGGGCATGTTCGAGCGCGAGGCGACGAAGAAGCTCCAGTTGGTGGCGGAAGCGCTGTTCACGAAAAAGGACGAGACGATCGACAAGGCGCCCGCCGCCGATCCGAACGAACCGGCAACGACCAGCAGCGCGTCCACGCCTGCGCCGGCTGCTCCTGCGTCAGGCCGTCCCGTAACGCCTACCATCACCAGCACCGACCCCGTGACGATCCCCGCCGGGACGTCTGGTGTCCGCGTGAAGGTCCGCGGCACAGGCTTCGATCCGGCAGCGAAAGTGTCCGTCACGAGCGGGGTCCGTCCCACGTCCCGCGACGTCGTGCCCGCGAGCGTAACCCCCACCGACATGTACGTGCCACTCGAGGCAGCCGATCTCGCGAACCCCGGCCTCGTGACACTGGCCGTCGCGAACGGCTCGCAACCCGGCGCCAAGTCGGAGCCATTCCAGATCACCGTCAAATAGCGCAGGCGATGGCTCGCGCCCTCGCCCCCACGATGCGCTCATCGCTGTCCCGACACCGAGGAGACTCATGACGGTCAAGGTGGTGATACTGGTCCACGGCATGGGTGCGCACGGCGCCACCTGGGCGGACGAGGCGAAGAAAGTCATCCGAACCGCCGCTGGCGAGTACGGCCTCGCGCCACGCTTCAGCGACCGCATCGAGGATGGCAAAGTCGCACTGATGTCGATCGCCTACGACGACATCATCGCGCGGCGTATCAAGGACTGGGGCAACAACTCGCGCGCAATGGCCGAAGAGATCAGGACCGCGCAGATCCCCGTCCCGGCCGACATCACGGGCTGGCTGCAGAAGGCCGACGCTACAGAGAACAACTTCCTCTGGACGCACGTGGTGGATGTGATCCTCTACCGCTTCTTCTCGCTCGTGCGCACCGACATCCAGGTCCACGTGATGGAGCGCATCGCCGAGATCTGGCGCGACGCCAAGAAAGCGGATCGCAACGCGGAAGTCACCATCGTGGCCCACAGCCTCGGCACCAGCGTCGTGCACGATTCACTCGCCATACTCGGCAGCGCGCCCCCGCCGAAGTGCGAGGGCTTCCTGGCGGGCACGGAGACGCTCACCAGCATCTTCATGCTCGCCAACGTCGGAAAGCTGCTGGAGATGACGCCCACGACCTATACGTCCGTCGTGTGTCCATCGAGCGCCAGCATGACTCCCTACTGCAAGACCTTCTTCAATGCACGCCACGAGCTCGACCCGTTCCCGGTGGTCGATGCGTTTCGGCCGCCGTGGCAGGGAGAGGATTACGTCAAGATCGAAACGACCGCCGTGCGCGAGTTCAACACGCACTCCTTCGAGCGCTACCTGCAGGATCCCAAGGTGCACATCCGGTTGTTCCGCGCGCTCTTCGGATTCTCGCAGATCTCCGAGGAGACCATGAAGCACGCCACTAACACCTACGACGCCACCCCCGGTCCCGCATGCCCGCAGGTGCTGAAGGATTTCATCGCCGACTGCCGGCAGCGTGTGAGCTTGATCAAGAGCTCCACCGACGTGTTCACACTGATCACCAGCGGAGTCCAATTTCTCCGGGAAGTGGAGGACATGCGCGCCAAGTGCAAGGGCGCGACCGGCGGAGCCATCGCATGAGGATACGCATCAGCATCCTCGCCTTCGCCGCGAGTCTGATCGGAGTGACCGGTCAGGCACAGACGGTGGCGGATCTCGAGCGGGACTGCCTCACCGAGAATGTCCTGGCTCTGAGTCCCGCGCAGATCGGAGAGAAGTGGAAGCCGTTCCATCCCGCCGCGATCGAGGCGTCGGTCGCGCCCGCCGTCGCGCGCGGTGACTTCGAGCAAGCGCTGCCGACGGTCATCAGTGCCGCGCGTGGAGCGAGCGCGTTCATCGATGACGCTGCATTCGCTACGGCGTTCAAGCAGCGACTCGAGGTTCTCGCGCTCAGCGTGGATGCGCTGCTGAAGCTGCCCCCGCATAATCGTTCGAGGTTTCTCGCATCCAGCGTGCGACCAGCCGGCTTCGTCTTGGGGCAGTCGCCCGCGAGCGGATCGATCCTTATTGGAAACGGGCCGGGACAGATGATTCTTCCTCCGACCGCAACGGTCGACACGCGCCGCGGCGTCTGCTGGTCGAGCATCGCCCTCGCGAGCGTGTTCAGCTCGTTCAACGACGAGGCACGACTCACGACGGTTCGCAACCTCACGGCCCTCGCCGAGCGATGGGACAATTTCGCCAGCAAGGGCTACTCGCAGCTTCCCTGGGAGCTCGCCCTGAATGGCCTCGGCTATGACCCGCGCAAGCAACGGTACGAGCCGCCGAAGGCGCAGTTCATCCTCCTGCACCCGGCCGCCGGTGTGGAGATGGTCGGCACGAACATCCGAGCCTTGCGTCGCGCGAACGTCGCAACGCTCGAGGGGATCGGCCGGCTCTGGTACAACGACGACTACACGCGCTACTGGGGCCTGTCGGTGATCGCGGCGTTCGCGTCGGATGCGTCACCCTCGATCGGGCCGTACATGCACCTGTGGTGGCCACAGGCGAAGCTCGGCGTCATGTTCGGCGCGAACGAGTCGAAGTCGACGCCAAGCTTCCTCGTATCGCTCGACCTTTACGGATTCTTCACGGGCGCACCGAGCGCGCTCCAGGAGAAGAAAGCGGAGGCACTCGCCGCCAGCGCGCTCGCGCCGAAGTAGCGGAGTGCGGTGGCTCCGCTACGCCGCCGCCGGCTTCGCGTCCTGGCGCGCGTAACCATCCATGCCCAGCCCGAGATAGACGGTGAACAGCACCAGCCCCGCCGAGACCAGGAAGGGCAATCCGCTGCTGCGGTCGTAGAGAAATCCGAACAGGATCGGGAACAGTACGCGCGCCACGCCGCCGAACGTCTGCTGCACGCCCATGTACAGACCGCGCTCCTTGCTCGAGATCACGCGCGACAGCAGCGACGTCACGCACGGGAAGGTGAACGCGGTGCCGAGCGGCAGGAACGCCACCGCGATCGCGAGAGGCAGGTACGGCAGCAATGCGACCGCGCGCGCCGGCAGTATGCCGCCGAGCATCGCCGCGACTCCCGCCGGGTCGGCGAGCGGGCGGATGAACGCGAGCAGGGCGATGCCGGTCGCGAGGATGATCGTCCCCATTCGCGCGAGGCGGGGCTCGCCGTAGCGGTCGATCATCCGCCCGAGGATGAGCGCGCGCGTCACCACGCTCAGCGCGCCGATGTAGGCGAAGAAGAAGCCGATCGTCTTTTCCGTCACGCCGAACCGCGCCGAGAGCAGCAGGGCCAGCATCGACGTGACGCCCTGGAAAGCGCCGATCGCGATGGCATAGATCCAGATCAGCCGCGACGCCGGCGCGGAGGAGTGGCTCACCACGTGCGCGATCGCGTCGCGCGAGCGGGCGCGCGTGGTGGTGTCCGCCTTCGACTCGGCGGCTTCCTGCATGTCGCGCGACTCGTTGAGGAACCGCCAGGCGAACACGATGTTGAGGGTGCAGAGCACCGCGGCGAACAGGCCGGGACCGCGCGGGCCCATGGTGTGGGTCAGCGATCCGAGCAGCGGACCGAGCGCGACCCCGGCGTTCGTCGCCGCCGAGAGCCAGCCGAGCGCCTTGGCGCGCTCTTCGGGCCCGGTGGAATCGGCGACGTACGCCTGGATCACGCCGACCGTGCCGCCCCCCGCGCCCTGCACGACGCGCGACAGGTAGAGGAAGAAGAGTGCGTGCGGCAGCGAGAGGGCGAAGGCGAAGATCACGTACGCGATCGCCGACGCGGCCAATCCCACCAGCAGCGCGGGACGTCGACCGTAGGCGTCGGAGAAACGTCCCCACATCGGCGCGCTCACGAGCTGCGCCACGTTGAACGACGCGATCAGCGTCCCGACGACCAACCCGCCCGCGCCAAGCGTCTTGGCGTAGAAGGGCAGGAGCGGGATGACCATCAACAGCCCCACCATGTCGATGAAGGCCGTGATCATCAGGATCCACAGCTTACTGCGACTGCCCGCGGACAACACCATCGCGCTAGCTATCCATCATTCGATCGTCGTC
>Ga0126306_10001133_pt1 | contig 13952 bp, 16 predicted proteins | sample Plot27_FD_92592 | JGI IMG/M metagenome (GOLD analysis project Ga0126306, IMG submission 92592) | Serpentine soil microbial communities from UC McLaughlin Reserve, CA, USA - Plot27 | ecosystem: Environmental > Terrestrial > Soil > Grasslands | place: USA: UC McLaughlin Reserve, Lake County...
GTCACGGCCCAGCAGCTCAATCTCAGTCCCAACCTGACCGTGGGGGCCAACTCCTCTGGTGGTGTCCTGGGGAAGATGATCTCACCCCAGAACCTCGCCGTCGGCACGAGCGCCACAGGCCTTCAGGGCAAGGAGGGCGATCTCCTGCGGCTGGTATTGAAGTGGTCCATCGGGCTGACCATCGCGATGTCTATCCTGGTGGTCCTCCAGGCCTACGTCTTCAGGTTCATGATCCCGTAGGAGGGCCCTCGCGCTGCGGCAGGCCCAACGAGAACGTCAGCAGCTTGCGCACGACGATGGTGATGGCGGTCGTTGCCACGGCCGTCCACGTGGGATTGATGGAGAGGTTCAACAGCGTGGCCCCAACGAAGAGATCGAGGCCGAGTGCGGCGTGCCCCCCGATCTGGCGCGCCACCCTGGCCCTCCCTTCGACCCCGCGGGCGACGAAGACGCTGTGCACGATGCCGGCGAAGATTATGAAAGTTCCGACCGCGAGCGCGAACATCCGCATGAGGTCGACCGCGACATAGTAAAGGTCCATGCGGGCACGTCCTAGCCGGGCGCGCCGCGCTGCTCGGTGGTGACCGTAGCGGCGGACTCTTCCTGGCGCTCGCGCGCCAGCTCCTGCGACAGGAAGTAGTTCAGGGCCGTTCGGATCGTCGCTATCGCCCCTAGCAGGATCACGTCGTCGAGCGTGGGGGCGACGGCCGTGGAGAGTATATCGGCGCCGAGCTGGAACTCGAGCCCGAGGACGAGGTAGCCTCCGAGATAGAGTCGTATCTCGTTGTAGGTGTACTCCCTGATGCCGACCAGGGTCAGGACGTAGCGATAGGTCGTCGCCAGTACGCCAAAGCCCACCACGGCGGCGCCTATCGCCTCGACGACCAGACGCAGATAACCGACCGCCGTTACCAGGTATTCTTCCATCGCGAGCCTGTCTCCTCGGTTTCGATCAATCGGGCAACCATCGTGTGCGGCGAGCAACGTCCGGCACTCCGTAAACCCTAACATCACGTCGCTCGCGCATTTTCCCAGGCCGCCCCTGGTCTGCGCCAGACCTATAAAGACCGACTGGGAAAACCCAGAATGGTCTATTATGGTGCTATAGGGTACGAGGGAGAAGGGAAGATAGCGATGCGCGTGGCGCTCTTTATAACCTGCTTCAACGACACGCTCTTCCCCGAGACGGGACGTGCCACCGTGGAGGTTCTCGAGCGTCTCGGGGTGGAGGTGGACTTTCCCCTCGCACAGACGTGCTGCGGGCAGATGCACTTCAACACGGGCTACCAGCGCGAGGCGATACCGCTGGTGCGGCGTTTCGTCGAGGTCTTCAGCGGTTACGAGGCCGTCGTCGCACCCTCGGGCTCCTGCGTGAGCATGGTGCGCGAACTGTATCCCATGGCCGCCGAATTGGCCGGGGACCCGCGTCTCGCCGAGAGGGTCGAGGATCTCGGCCCCAGGGTCTTCGAGCTCTCCGAGTTCCTGGTCAAGAGACTCAGCGTCACCGACGTCGGCGCCTATTATCCGCACAGGGTTACTTATCATCCGACATGCCACTCTTTGAGGATGCTGAAGGTCGGGGATGCGCCACTGGAGCTCTTGCGGAACGTGCGGGGCGTCGACCTCGTGGAGCTCGCCGAGGCCGAGGAGTGTTGCGGGTTCGGCGGGACGTTCGCCGTCAAGAACGCGGACACCTCCGCCGCTATGCTCTCGGACAAGCTCCGACGCGTCCTCGACACCGAGGCCGAGGTCTGTACGGCAGGAGACAACTCGTGCCTGATGCACATCGGGGGCGGACTCGGACGCCTTCGTACGGGAGTCGACACCGTGCATCTAGCCCAGATACTCGCAAGCACAGCAGAGGAGGGATAGTGACCGACGCTTTCTCCCCGGGTCCGACCCCGACGTTCGAAGCTTCGGCGAAGGAGAGCCTCTCCGACTCGCAGCTCAGGCGCAACCTCGGCAAGGCCACCCAGACCATCCGCCACAAGCGTGCCACAGCCGTCGAAGAGATGCCCGACTGGGAAGGCCTGAGGGAGGCCGGACGCGCCCTCAAGGAACGGGTCGTGCGCCACCTCGACGAGTACCTGTTGCGGCTCGAAGAGTCCGTGACGCGCGCAGGGGGCCAGGTCCACTGGGCGCGCGACGGCGAGGAGGCGAACCGCATCATCTCCGGGATCGCCAAGGACAAAGGTGCGGAAGAGGTCGTCAAGGTCAAGTCCATAGCGACGGACGAGACCAAGCTCAACGAGCATCTGGAGGGGGAAGGCATAAAGGCCTTCGAGACGGATCTCGCGGAGCTCATCATCCAGCTTGCGGGGGAGACGAGCTCGCACATCCTGGTGCCGGCGATCCACAAGAACCGCGCGGAGATCAGGGAGCTCTTCATGGAGCGGCTGGGCGCGCACGATCTCTCCGACAGGCCTTCCGACCTGACGGAGACGGCCCGCCTGTACCTGCGCAAAAAGTTCCTGGCGGCGAAGGTGGGTATCTCGGGCGCGAACTTCGCCGTGGCCGAGACGGGCACCGTCTGCGTGGTCGAGTCCGAGGGCAACGGCAGGATGTGCACGACGTTGCCGCCAGTCCTCGTTACCCTCATGGGGATAGAGAAGGTCATCCCGGCCTGGCGGGACTTCGAGGTCTTCATGCAACTCCTCCCCCGCTCCTCGACGGCGGAGCGGATGAATCCTTACACCTCGTTCTGGACCGGGGTCTCGGAAGGCGATGGGCCGCAGGAGTTTCATCTGGTCCTCCTGGACAACGGGCGCACCGACGTGCTGGCCGACGAGATTGGACGGCAGGCGCTGAACTGCATCCGTTGTTCGGCTTGCCTCAACGTCTGCCCCGTCTACGAACGAACCGGCGGCCACGCCTACAACTCCGTCTACCCTGGCCCCATAGGCGCGATCCTGACGCCCCAGCTCGTCGGGATCGGCGACCCTGGCCCCGACTCGCTGCCTTACGCCTCCTCGCTCTGCGGTGCCTGCTACCAGGTTTGTCCGGTCAAGATCAACATCCCTGAGGTCCTCGTACACCTGCGTGGCAGAGTGGTGCGCAAAAAGCAGGACATGGGCGGCCCACCCTCGAAGCTCGACCCCGAGAACATTGCGATGCAGACGGTCGCCAGAGTCTTCTCCGACCCTGCACTCTACGAGCGGGCCCAGAAGTTCGCGAGGATCGGCCAGTGGCCCTTCGTCCGTGGGGGCTCCATAGGACGCCTCCCCGGCAGGCTCGCGGGTTGGACCGCGGTACGCGACCTCAAGCCCGTTCCGGAGCAGACCTTCCGGGAGTGGTGGAAGCGAAACAGGGGGTCCGCCTAGTGGCAACGGCCAGAGAGACGATCCTGTGGCGTATAAGGCACGCCACCCGCGACGTGCCCGAGAAGGAGCATCCCGAAGACGTAGCCGTCGAACGCTCCTACCGCAAGCAAGATAAAGCAGACCGCGCGGAGATCGTGGCGCGTTTCGCCAAGCGCGCGGCAGAGTACGAGGCAGAGGTCCATCGCGTGGGCTCCGGGGAGCTCCCCCGGGACATAGAAGAGGCCCTGAAGCGGCGCGGCGTGAGACGCCTCGTCATTCCCCCTTACCTCCCTAAAGAGTGGATACCCGAGGGCGTGGAGACGTTGCACGACGGGGCCCGTTCCCGGCTCACAGACCAAGAGCTCGACGAGAGCGACGGCGTCCTGACGGGCTGCGCCCTCGGCATAGCCCAGACGGGGACCATCGTGCTCGATGCCGGCAGGGCACAGGGCCGCCGGGCGCTTACGCTCCTGCCCGACTACCACCTTTGCGTCGTGCGCGAGCGGCAGATAGTGGGCCTCGTACCCGAGGCCTTCGCCAGCCTGGAGCGGTCGGTCGAAGGCGAGGGCAGGGCCGTCACCTTCATCTCGGGCCCCTCGGCAACCTCGGACATCGAGCTCGACAGGGTCGAGGGCGTGCACGGCCCGCGTACGCTCGAGGTGCTGATCGTCGGCTGACGGAGGGCGCTACATATTTTGGGCCATTTTCATCCGGGGGCGAATGTGTAGTTATCCTGGGGTCTGGCCGGGGTACGGACCTGCGGTAAGCATAAGCTGCAAAGAGCGGGTCCGTTGCGCCTGCATGCGGGCGGAAAAGGGCGCGTCGAGACCGGGCTTACGTCTGTCGAGGAGGAGATACATGAAGGCCGTAGTCTTTCACGGAGTCGGAGACATAAGGCTCGACGATGTGCCGGAGCCGGAGATACAGGAGCCCACGGACGCCATAGTGCGCCTGACCTCGAGCGCGATCTGCGGCACGGATCTGCACATGGTCAGGGGCACCCTCTCCGGGATGAAAGAGGGCACGATCCTCGGCCACGAAGGTGTAGGAATCGTCGAGGAGGTCGGGCAGCAGGTCCGTAACCTGAACCCAGGAGACCGGGTAGTCGTCGGCTCGACAGTGGGATGCGGCTACTGCTCGTACTGCCGCGCCGGATACTACGCCCAGTGCGACAACGCCAACCCCAACGGGCCCCAGGCTGGCACCGCCTTCTTCGGAGGACCCGAGGCGACCGGACCGCTAGACGGCATGCAGGCCGAATACGCCAGGATTCCCTACGCCAGCATGACCTGCGTCAAGCTCCCCGAAAACGTCACCGACGAGCAGGCGATCATGATCAGCGACATCTTCCCCACGGGTTACTTCGGGGCCGACATCGCCGACGTCTCTGACGGCAACACGGTTACGGTATTCGGCTGCGGGCCCGTCGGACAGTTCGCCATAGTAAGCGCCTTCATGATGGGCGCGAGCCGGGTTTTCGCCGTGGACAATCGGGAGGACCGTCTGGAGATGGCCAGGGCGCAGGGCGCCGAGGTCGTGAACTTCGACGAGGAGGATCCGGTCGGGGCGGTGCAGGAGCTGACCGGCGGTATCGGGACCGACCGCGTGATCGAAGCCGTCGGCGTGGACGCCGAGGCCCCAGGGGGAGAAAGGGACGAGCAGGAGATAGGCCAGGTCGCCCCCGAGACGAACCCGCAGGAAGACGGCCTGTGGCAACCTGGCGGCGCCCCCTCGCAGTCGGCGGTGTGGGCGACCGAAGCCGTGTGCAAGGCCGGGACCATAGGCGTTATCGGGGTCTTCCCGCCCCCGGCCATGACCTTCCCCATCGGTGTGCTCCAGCAACGCAACCTCACGGTGAAGGGCGGCAACTGCAACCACCGGCGCTACATCCCGAAGCTCATCGGCCTCGTCGCAAGCGGTGCCCTCGACCCGACGGAGATTCTCACCCAGGAGGAGCCCGTCACGGAAGTGATAGAGGCTTACGAAGTCTTCGACCAGCGGCGTCCTGGTTGGATCAAGGTCGAGCTGCTCCCATAGGCGCGTTGAGCCGTCGACGACCGCGCGGTCACGGGCGTGCGCAACCTTCCCATCACACCGGAAAACTCGTCCGGTGAGAACCGGAGAAACGAAACCGACCGAGAGGAGACGCTGATGAGCATAGGAGACGTGGCAGCAGACTTCGGCAAGGGCCTGTTCGCCGGCGCGGCAGGAACTGCCGCGATGACCGTATCGAGCACCCTGGAGATGAAGCTAAGCGGCCGCCCTGCCAGCCAGACCCCCGCCCAGGCCGCCGAGGCGGTGCTCGACGTAGAGCCGAAGGATGAGGAGTCCGAAGCGAAGTTCTCCAACCTGGTCCACTGGGGCTACGGCACGGGATGGGGCGGGGTGCGGGGGCTACTGGCATCGACCGGGCTCCCCGGTCCTGTGGCCACCGCGGCGCACCTGGGTCTGGTATGGGGAGCGGAGCAGATCGTCCTGCCTGCGCTCGACGTCTCGGCCCCGGTCTTCAAATACGGTGGAAAGGCGACCGCCACGGACCTCTTGCACCACACCGTCTACGCCGCGGCCACCGGTCTCGCCTACGCCTACCTAGCCCGCAGCCAGACCCGCTGACACAGGGCTCCGGCAGTGCATGGAGGCCGCGCTAGATCCTCCCTTGCACCTCCACTATGGCTCCCTGGCGGTCAGGCCACCGCCGCGTACGGTGGCCCCTATGACGATCCCCGCACTCACCAGCACCAGGTTCTTGATGATGTACTGGCCTTCGAGGGCAGGGGCATAAGGGAACTGCGTGAAGACCTCGCCGGGGAACAGGAAGAGCGGTGTGGCCGCGCCGACCATCTGGAAGGCTAGAAGCAGCAGCGTCAGGCGGATGAACTTGCCGGAGATCAAACCAAGTCCTATGGTGCACTCGAGGAGTGCGAGCAACACGAGACTGATACTGGCCGGCAACAGCCCGAAGGCTAGCGCGTCTATGGTCTCGACAGCGAGGGTCTGAGCCGGGCTGAGGCCGGGGAAGAACTTGAGCACACCAAACCAGAAGAACACGATGCCCAGCGTCACGCGGAGCGTCACGACGCCGTAACGGGCCATCCACTGCGTGAGCCTCGCGTCTACGGGGTCGAGTAATCCCGGTAGAGTTTTCATGGCGTTTACCTCCGGGGATCTCGTGTTTCACCACGATTATTGCGCCGCTGCGATACTCCGGGCGTGGGTCTGTTTACACCGCTCTACCGGCGATGTGAGCTTTTTAACCCTTCGGCCGTGTGTTACGTTTAGCGTATGGATAACGACAGAAGGATCAGGGTCAGGTACGCGCCGAGCCCGACGGGGAGGCTGCACGTCGGCGGGGTGAGGACGGCGCTCTTCAACTGGCTCTTCGCGCGCAAGAACGGCGGCACGTTCGTGCTCAGGATAGAGGACACGGACCTGGAGCGCTCTACGGAAGAGTCGGTCGAGCAGCTGAAGGGGTCGATGCGTTGGATCGGCCTTGACTGGGATGAGGGTCCCGAGATCGGTGGCCCCTATCCCCCATACCGCCAGACCGAACGCTTCGACCTCTATCGCGAAGCCGCAAAGAAACTCCGCGACTCCGGCGCTGCCTATTACGACTTCGCCACGTCCGAGGAGCTCGCCGGGCTTCGCGAGAGGACGCGGGCAGAGGGGCGGCAGCCGATCTACACCGGCGGCGAGTACCGCGAGATGGACCCGGATGAGGCGAGGGAGAGGATTGAGGCGGGCGAGCCCCACACCGTCCGCTTCAAGACCCCGCGCGAGGGCCAGACCGTGGTGGAGGACATGATCCGTGGCCCCGTCACCTTCGAGAACGAAAACCTCGAGGACTTCGTGCTGATGAAGTCCACGGACACCCCGACCTACAACTTCGCCGCCACCGTCGACGACGCCGCGATGGAGATAAGCCACGTCATCCGCGGCGACGACCACCTCTCGAACACGCCGCGCCAGATCCTGATCCACGAGGCCCTCGGTAACCCGCTCCCGGCCTTCGCCCACGTCCCCCAGGTCCTGGGGCCAGACAAGAAGAAACTCAGCAAGCGCCACGGCGCGGCGAGCGTCGAGGACTTCGCGGAGCGGGGCTATCTACCCGAGGCCCTCTTCAACTACCTGGCGCTCCTCGGCGCCGGCTACGCCGCGGACGAGGAGATCTTCACCCCCGAAGAACTCGCCGAGCGCTTCCGCATAGACCGTGTAAGCGGCAACCCGGCGATCCTCGACGAGAAGAAGCTCAGGGCCGTCAACTCTGTCTACATGCGGCGTAAGAGTCCCGAAGAACTCGCCGCGCTAGCCGCCCCTATGCTGCTCGAGTCTGGCGCGGTTACCGAAGAAGAGCTTGACATGCCACGGCTTCGGGAGATCATGGACCTCCTCAAGGAGCGCATCGCCCTGACGACCGAGATCCCCGACTCGGTCGGATACTTCTACGGCGGTGCCCTCGATTACGACGAGGCTGAGTTCGAGAAACAGTTCGGCAAAGAGTTCGTCCGTGAGAACTTCCCCGTTCTCGTCGAACGCCTCACCGCGCTCCCCGAGTGGACGGAGGAGGCCATAGAGGAAGTGGTGCGTGGCCTCACCGCCGAGAAAGAGAAAGGCGCGCGCCACCTCATACACCCCCTACGCTTCGCCGTCACAGGGCGCACCGTGAGCGCAGGACTCTTCGAGACCATGCAGCTCCTGGGACGCGACCGCAGCCTGCTTCGCGCCGAGGACGCCGCCACGAAGATGCAGCGCCTACCGGTGTAAGGCGCTCCCTTTCTGGACGGTTCGCGAACCGCCCCTACCAGCAAATCGCGCTCAGGTCCCTTTTGACGAAGCGTGGGCTGTCGGGTAGAATCTGCCCCTGCCCTTCGGCAAGGCCCCATCGTCTAGAGGCCAAGGACATCGCCCTCTCACGGCGAAAACCCGGGTTCGAATCCCGGTGGGGTCACTCCGCGAGCCCGCCTTTCGGCGGGCTTCTTTCAGCCCACTGCGGCGACGCTGTTGTCGTAGACGGCCGTCTCGAATTCCATGTAGCCACCGAACGAGGCCGGATCCGCGAACGGGAAGATCTGGGTCGCCCAGAAACCTCCGATGCCGTTCTGGCGATCGATCCAGTAGTAGAGGTTGGCGAGGCCGGCCCAGCCGAGCTCGCCAGCAGGACGCCCGGTCGGAGCATCGTGGTCGTTGATCATGAAGGTGTATCCCCACGACTTGGGCATTCCGGGGAAGAACTCCGCGTCGTTGGAGAGCTCTTCGATGACACCTGGCAGCATCTTTATCTTCATGTCCCCGAGGCCGTTCTCGCCCATGATGTCGACCATCTCCTGTGTCAGCACCCGGCCGTGCTCGCCAACCCCGCCGTTCAGGATCATGCGGATGAACTTCATGTAGTCACCGACGGTGCTGTAGAGGCCGTGTCCGCCCATGTGCTGCTCCGGGTCCGAAGGCAGCTCGAAATCCGGCATCGGGGTCAGGGACCCATCGTCGCCGCGCTGGTGCATGGTAGCCCGCCGGGAGCGCATATCATCCGTCATCGTGAACGCGGTATCGTTCATCCCGAGAGGCTCGAAGATACGCTCCTTCATTACCTCGCCGAGTCGCTGGCCCCTGGCTCCCTCGACTACCTTGCCCACCCAGTCAATGTTGCTCCCGTACTCCCACTGCTCGCCCGGGTCGAACAGAAGGCACGACGTGAGCGATGCCATCGATGATGTGACGACGCTCGGGACATCCCTCTTCTCGCCGTACTTCACGAGGTCCGCGTTGAAGAAGTCGTAGCCGAAGCCGGCGGTGTGCAACATGAGTTGCTCCACCGTAACGTCGGAGGCCGGCGGGCGGAGCTGCGGCTCGCCGTCGGCGTCGAAGCCTTCGAGGACCTGGATGTCGGCGATCTCGGGCGCGTATTCCCTGGCGGGGTGGTCGAGGGAGATCACACCCTCCTCCACGAGCTGCTTGACCGCCACGCCCGTTATGGCCTTGGTACACGAGAAGATGGCGAACACGGTGTCCGTGGTCATCTCCTGCTCCCCACCGAGCTCGCGCTTGCCTTCCGCGCCCTCGTAGAAATTCGCCTCGCGGTCGGTCGCCATCGCGACCACGCCTGGAACGCCATCTTCCCGCTCCACAGCACCGCGCAGCACGCCGTCCGCGGCTTCCCTGACTCCACTCTCCATGGTCCCCTCTTTCACGCGGTCAAAGCCGCAATACTAGTTCCGGTCCCCTGATCCGGATAGACCGACGCATCGTATCGGGATTTCCGTATCGTTGTCAAGCGCGGGCCGGCCAGTGGCTCTCAGACCAGGAACAAGACCGCCAATCCTGCGCCAACCGCCGCGCCGACGAACGTCTGCAGCAGCGTGTGAGCCTCCAGCGCCACGCGGGAGTAGAGCACGAGAGGGAGTGCCAGCAGAAAGATCAGGCCGAGGGGACCGAGTAGCAAGACTCCCGCGGCGGCGGCGTGCCCCGCGACGGTGCAGTGGGCGCTCGCTTTCCACAACAGCGTGATCGCCGCCACGGTAGCGCTGGCGAGGCCCATCGAGAGGGTCAGCAGGTATAGATCTCGCGGGGCATCTAACAGGTAAAGAGTCAAGAGTAACGCCACGAAGGCGGCCAGGAGGAACAGGGCTGGCGCCAGGCGTTCGGCGCGGGTGGAGATCCAGAAGTCCCCCACCCGCGAGCGCCGCCGCATAAGCAACAAGTACCCTGCCACGGCTGCAGCAGCGGCCAACTCCACTACCAGGTAGAGAAACCCACGCATGACACCGGCCTCCGCGAGCGCCACGAGGGCAAAGAGCGCCGTGAAGAGGGCGAACGGGTTGAGCGCGTCCGTGAGGGCGCGGGCGAGTCTCTGAGGGCGGGCCGTCATGGTGGGTAGAATAGTGCGCGTGCAACGCCCACGCACACCCGCCCCCGCCGATGGGGATACCCTGGCGCTCTGGTACGAGCTCGGGTATCTCTACGCGGAGTCGGCAGGAGGCGGGCAACGGGCCACCAAGTTGGGCTTCGCGGTCACATGTGTCGTGGGAGCGCTGGTGCTACTCTCGGTGCCGGTGTTCGGCACGGCATGGGCCGGACCGTTCGCCGCTGTTATACCGGTGGCGGCCGGGGTGCTCTCAGGAGGTGGGTTGTTGTTGCGGCGGCGGGCGAAGCTGCGGCACCGTACGGCCGTACTCGAGAAGCGGCTTGCGGAACGCGGCCTCGACGGGCGACGACCGGCGCGGGAAGGGCTCGGCGCGTATTACGACGCCCAACTCATCTTGCTGAGGAGCGAGTACGAATACCTGCGGGCACGGGATGCCACCGGGGCGGCCCGCCGCTTCGAGGAGTCATTCGGCTTCACCCCTGAGGACCCGTTCGAGACGGGGCCTTTGAACGTGGTCCCTGACACCAAGGAGATGCGGGAGCTGCGGGATCGGTGGGAGCGCAGGATCTCCTCGAAGAGGCAACACGGGATGGAGCCACCACCGCTGGGTCCGCGTGAGGATTCGGCCTACCGCGTCTTCCCGCGAGAGATGACCGTACCCGTCGAACTGTCGATGCGACGGGCCTATCTGGGGATCTCGCGGCGGCTTATCCTGGAGCGTTACGGAGGGGATGCTGCCGAGGAGTTGCACCTCATTCCCGAGGTTCTGCGACAGAGGGTGGAGCGAGACCTCCTCGAATACGAGGTGCTCTCTAGGAGGCTACCTCGTTGATGGCGAGCCAGACCAGGACCGAAGCGACGGGCACGAAGCCGACCACGGCCGTGATGACAGCGGTCAGGAAAGAGGTCTTGTAGACGCTCTGGATACCTATCCCCATCAAGATCATCAGGGCGTAGGTAAAGGCGAAAGCACCAAGTATGGGTATCCACGCGAACACGAGAACGGCGGCGGCGTAGGCCGCCATGCGGTAGACCTCCGTAAAGCCTGACGCCTTCCCGACGAAGGTCTTGATGGAGAGAAGGTAGACCCCAGCTACCACGCCTACCCCGACCGGCGAGAGCACTGCGAAGAGGACCGCGCCAACCACCGCGGCCCGCAGGTCCTCCGTATCGAGATCTCCGAAGAGGAAGTTCGAGGAGAGCGCGACCGCAGCGCCGAGGATGGCCGAGAATGTGCCGACCAGCAACACGAAGACCGCAGGTTCCTTTAGCGGCCCCTCGACCTTGAAGTTCAGGTAGAAACTTCTTGGGGAGAAGAGCACGGTTCGTATCACCGCGACCGCGCTCCCGAAGGGACGCCGCAGGTCGAACTCGGGGGCCTGATCTCCTTGCACGAGCGGGATTATACAGACCGCCAGCATCGAGCTTGCGAAATCTCTCGCAGAAACTTAGACTTAGGGCCCTCAAAGATCGTGGCGGAGAGGTACCGTAGGCGATGTTCAAGCTCTACCTAACCTCGATACTGGTGGCTGAGGTAGTCGCCCTTGCGGCGCTCGAGTTCCTGCAGCCTGGCCTCGTGCGTTTTTCTATCCTCGTCCCCATAATTCCGCTCACGCTCATAGTGGCCTTTATCTTCCGCCGCAGGTTCGGCGGTCCTGCCTACCGCCTACATCGTTTATCGCCCCAGGCGATCACGGACTACAGGGCCACTGGCCCCGTGACCAACTCCCCCGAAACGCTATCCCGCGCCATCGTAGAGCGGGCCGAAGAGATCCAACACGCCCTCGAAGAGTCACCCTCGGACGAGGTCCGCGTCGAGATGTGCGCCCTCGGTTACAGGGCCTGCGCGAACGACATGATCACCCTGACCCACCTAATCAACCAGGCGCTCCCCGACGCTTCGTTCCTAAGGCGCGCCAGGCTCCGCCGAAGCCGCAAGAGGGCGATCGACGCCCTCGCTGAAGCCAGGAAGGCTCTCCCGCCAGGCGCCCTGCGCACCGCGCCGCAAGAAAGGCAATAGCATTTCAGCACGCTCAGGCTGACGCCTCCGCTTGTCAGTTCGGCGCCTTTGGCGCCTTGTCAGCCAGGGCTTGGACCGGCGAAAGCTGAAGGGCTGACAAGCGACCGAAGGGAGCGTGCTGACAAGGCGGCGCAGCCACCGTGCTGAAATGCTATACCGCGACTATCTCGCGTACCTCTGGCACCTCGCGCCTGATGAGGCTTTCGATAGCGTAGACGAAGTCGAGTTGCGAGAGCGGGCATCCCTTGCAGGCCCCGAGCATCTGGATGCTGACGGAGCCATTTTCCTCGTCGCAGGCCACGACCCTGGCGTCTCCCCCGTCGGCCCGGAGCGCCGGGCGGACCTTGTCCAGTGCGTCCTCCACCCTCTCGTGCATGTCCCGCTGCTTCTGCATCTCGCTGTCGATTATATCCGGTTATGGGGACGGCTTTCGGCCGGTACGGTAGTAGAATGGGCGCCGGAGCTGGCCCTGTTTAGGGAAGGATGTTTATGAGCAAAGACGAAGAGCAGAACCTGCTGGTCATCGGGGCGCCGGAGCACGACGCCGACGCTTACCACCTCTCTGGGTTCCTCGCGCCCGACGCCGTGATCTGCCTCCGCGTAGCGGGCAACAGGTACCTGGCCGTCTCGTCTTTGGAGTACGGGCGGGCCGAAAAGGAAGCTCCCGTCGAGGAGCTACTCTCCTACGAGAAGCTGAATATCATCGGTCTCGCCCGCGAGCTGAAGAGCGGCGCCAGGGCTTACGCCGCCGCGGTGGCGAACCTCCTCGACGAGCTCGGCGCCACGAACTCCCCCCTCGTTGTACCGGCGGACTTCGGCGTCGTCTACGCCGACGAGCTGCGCGCTCGTGGAATCACCCTCACGCCTGACGGCAAACTCTTCGACGGCCTCAGGCGCGCCAAGACGGGGGAGGAGATCTCCCACATCCAGAAGACCCAGGACGCGGTCGAGGCAGCCTGCGCCCACGCCGTCGGTATCCTGGAGGAGTCGGAGATCGAGGACGACGGCACCCTGAGCTGGCGCGGCGCGCTCCTCACGAGCGAGCTGTTGCGCTCCGAGATAGACGTCGAGCTACTCAGGCGCGGCTGCGCCGCCGACGGCACGATCGTCGCCGGCGGCCCGCAGGGGGCCGACCCGCACGAGCGCGGCCACGGGCCACTTAGGGCAGGACAGTCCATCATCGTGGACATCTTCCCCGTCGACCTCTCGACCCGCTACTACTCCGATATGACCCGCACCTTCGTCAAGGGCGAGCCCAACGAGGGGCTGCAGGAGATGTACGACGCCGTCCTGGAGAGCCAGGAGGCGGCCCTCTCTATGATCCGGGCAGGGGTAAACGGTAGGGACGTCCACCGCAAGGTCGCCGATGTCCTGCACGAGGCGGGTTACAAGACGAACGTCCACGATCAGGAAGAAGGCAAGCCGCTCACGGAAGGCTTCTTCCACGGCACGGGGCACGGCGTCGGGCTGGAGATCCACGAGGCACCCCGCGTCTCCCTGGCGGACGAGGAGCTCATTCCCGGCGACGTCATCTCCGTCGAGCCCGGCGTCTACGACCCGCAAATCGGTGGCGTCCGCATAGAGGACCTCGTCGTCGTCACCGAGGACGGTTGCCGCAACCTGACGAACTTCCCGAAGGAGTTTCGGATCCAACCGTAGAAGCCCGCCATGTGATCGTCGCGACCCAGAAGGAGCAGAACTCATGGAGACCACCAACGTATCTGACGTCGCGGAGTTCTCCGAGGATAAGATGAAGAAGAACGCCATCTTCGAC
>Ga0126306_10001134_pt1 | contig 13951 bp, 15 predicted proteins | sample Plot27_FD_92592 | JGI IMG/M metagenome (GOLD analysis project Ga0126306, IMG submission 92592) | Serpentine soil microbial communities from UC McLaughlin Reserve, CA, USA - Plot27 | ecosystem: Environmental > Terrestrial > Soil > Grasslands | place: USA: UC McLaughlin Reserve, Lake County...
GCTCAGCCGACCTGGCTCGGGATCGGCTACCTGCTCGCAGACCTCGGCGGCCTCATCCTGCTCGTGTCGCTGATCGTGGGCGGCATCGGGGTCTACCGCCTGCTCGACGGCAAGGGCGCGGGGCTCCTCAGGGCGACGCTCGTCCTCTCGCTCATCCTGCTCGCCGCGTATGTCGTGGCGGTGTGGGCGATGGCCGGCAAGCCGGACTAGAGCCGACCCCGCGAGCGGCCTCGGTCGGCTCGCTTGTTGAAGATGTCACGTTGTGGGAAGATCTGGACTCGCTCGGACGTCATGTGAGCGGAAGGCGGCGTCACCCCCCGACGCTGCTGCAACACGAAAGGAGCGCGTATGGAGGAGCGACCCGCACGAGCAATGCTTGTGCCCACGGCGGACCTCGGCGACGGGCTCACCACGGTGATCTCCAGGTCGGAGATCGAGGCGGCGCTGGCGAGCGAGGGCGAGCCGATCGAGCTCGTGCTCGACGTCACCCGATTCTCGGACGGCGAGGCCGGCGAGTCGCGCAGCGTCCCCGTGTCGTGGGAGCGGTTCGATCTCGAGCGCCTGCTGGAGCAGGCCACGAGCGAGAACATCGAGCTCACGTTCGACCGAGACGCCCTGTGGCAGGCGATCGCCACCGACGTCGAGGCGCACGGCCTCCGGGAGGCAGTCGTTGCTCTCGCCGTCGCGGCGACGGCCGCAACGGGTGCCGCCGGACAGGCGTCCGCTTACCCGAGCCCCGCGTTCGGCGACTCGTCGTCGGCCGCGGCGACCCAGGTGACCGGCGACCTCGCTCCGGACGACCGCGCGGTGCCGCGTCCCACTCCGGTGGCGGCCTCCGCTCCGGACCTGGCGCCCGACGACCGGGCGATCCCGCGGCCGACCCCGGTCGTGGCATCCGCGCCCGACCTGGCACCCGACGACCGGGCCATCCCGAGACCCACGCCCGTAGCGGCACCGGCCCCGGATCTGGCTCCGGACGACCGGGCGGTGCCGAGGCCGACGCCGGTTGTGGCGACGCCGGTCGCCACCTCGGCGCCGGATCTGGCTCCGGACGACCGCGCGACGCCACGCCCGACCCCGGTCTCAGCGCCGGTCACCGGCACGGTGTCGGACGGGACGTCGTGGGCCCCCACCCCGACCGAGACGGCGGTGCTCGCCGGTGCGATCGCCTTGGCGATCTCCGGCGCGTTCTTCCTCGTCGGCGGTCGGCGGGTCCGCCCGCGCCCGGTGTAGCTCACTGCTGACGGAGCGCCGCCGCTTCTCGGCGGCGCTCCGTCCCGCTTCATCGGCCGAACGGCCGACCGACCGGAGGACAGGCATCTCCCCCGGCGAGGCGGCCGTCCCGACATACCGATCGTGCGTGCGGGCCATGACGGTCCGCGGCATGCGGCGCGACCATCGGGGCGATGAAGCGCACGCTCGTGATCCTCTTCGCCGCGGCCGTGGTCGGTGCCTTTGCTGGAGCCTCGTTCTTCACGCTCGTCTTCCCGCTCGTGCTGCTCGCGCTCCTGAACTCCACGGGACGTGGGAACACGGTCAGCGTCCCCGGCGGCAAGGTCGACTTCGCGCAGTACTTCACGCCGTCGATCGGTGTCTATGCGCTCGCCGTCTCGTGCTACGTGACGCCCATCTTCGGGCTCGCGAACGCGCGTGAGCTCGGGATCCTGAAGCGAGTGCCGGCACGCCGTTGAGCCCGTGGATCTACGTCGCGGCGTGGCTCGCCGCCACCGTGCTGGTCGGCTTGGCGGCGACGACGCTGATGGTCTTCGTCTCGGTGCCGGCGTTCGGGTTCCACGTATATCCGCGTCTGCTGCCCGCGGCGATCCTCTTCCTCTCCGGCGTCTTCTTCCCGCTCGAGGGCGCGCCCGGCTGGGTGCTCGCCGTGGCGCACTTCTTCGCGCTGTTCCACATCGTCCGCGCCTTCACGGCGTGCTTCAGCCCCTACACGAGCGGGAGCGGATTCGTCCTCCGCGACCTGGTCGCGATCGCAGCTTGGGGTGCCGTCGGCCTGATCGTCGCCGTGCGCCGGTTCCGCTGGGAGTCGGAGCCGCGCGAGAGCCGGCCGGGATGGCTCCGGAACCTCTCGGCGCGAACCTAGCCCAGCGCAGCCGTCGGCGCCATGCGGGCCGGCTCGACCTCGCGCATCAGGATGATGGCGGCCGGCGGCGCGATCAAGGCCTGCTTTTTCGTCGTCACGCCGACGACCCGCCACCCCTGGGCACCGAGCCGGTTGAGGTCTTCCTCGAGCTGCTTGCCGGTGTGGAGAACCTTGTACTCGTAACGCCTCACGACGCACCTCCTGACAGTCGCCTGATCTCGCGTGATTCGCTCCGAACCTCCCCCACGCGCGTCTCAGGCGATCGGGGAACACGCTGCTTCGTGATGAGGGTTCCTACTGGCGGACGTCGCGCCGCTCGAGACCGGCTGCGGCAACCGCAACCAGCACGGCCGTCGCACCGAGCAGCAGCCCCCAGCCTCCGACGGGCGGTCCTTCGCGGAGCGGGTTCTGTCCGAGGGCCTGGTAATACGGCTCGATACGGCGCCACGGGTCGAGCACGTCGACCGCCTGCGCAAGCCCGTCGAAGATCCACGCCGCAACGGCGAGCGCGGCGGCGACCGCGATCGCACGGACGCGTCCGGGTACGAGCGAGCCCGCGGCGAGCGCGACCGCGCAGTAGAGCAGGGCCAGGAGCGCGACGCTGACCGAGGCCGCGAACAAGCGGCCGAAGCCGATCTCGAGGTCGACGAGCCACGACCCGACCGTCACGCAGGCGAGCAGCGCCGCGCCGAGGGCCGCGATCAGCGCGGCAAGCGCGAGAAAGCGCTGCACGACGTAATCGCGCCGGCGGACCGGGTGCGCCAGGACGAGGTCCAGGGTGCCGCGCTCCTCCTCTCCGGCCACGACGCCGGCCCTGTCGCCGATCGCGAAGATCAGCAGAACGAGTGGCGCCGTGAGCGCGAAGATCTGGCTGTTCAGGTAGCCGGCGGGGCTCGTGAGGTCGAGCTCCCCGCCGGCGAAGAGCGCGCGTACCGACTCGGGCAGGTCCTTGGCGTAGTCGCTCAGCGCCTGGTCGTCGCGCACCGACGGGTAGAAGGCCACGTGGACCAGCGAGCCGTCGCGGACGATTCCCACCCGCGAGGCCGCGTGCTCGACCTCGGCTAGGTCGTGCGACGAGAGAAAGACGGTACGCCCGGCGGCCGCCCGCTCGCGGATCAGCTCGAGCACGTCCATACGGCGCAGCGGATCGAGGCCGTCGGTGGGCTCGTCGAGGATCAGCAGCTCGGGGTCGTGCATGAACGCCGCGACCACCCCGACCTTCTGCTTATTGCCCTTCGACAAGTCGCCGATCCTGCGCTCGAGACCCAGCTCCAACCTGTCTGCCAGCTCGTCCACTGCGCTTCGTTTGACGCCGCCGCGCAGGTTGCCCAGAAACGAGAGGAACGCCGCGACGGTGCTTCGCGCGGGGAGCCTCAGCTCTCCGGGGAGGTAGCCGGTTCGCCTGCGCACCTCGAGGCTCTGCGTCCTCGTGTCGAGGCCGGCGACGGCCGCCCGTCCCCGTGTCGGACGGATCAGGTCGAGCAGGAGACGGATCGTCGTGGTCTTGCCCGCGCCATTCGGCCCGAGGAAGCCGAAAACCTCGCCGTGCTCGACCCGTAGGCCCAGCTCCTCGATGCCGCGCTGGGCCCCGTAGAACTTGGTCAGCCCGGCGGTCTCGATCGCCGGAGGGCTCACACCGGCCACCCTACCGCCAGGCCCAGATCACGCCTTCGCGATGGGAACGTGCTGCCGGCTGAGATCGAGGGCGGCGGCGAGAATGAGCGTTCCAGCCCACCAGTTGACCGGGTCGAAGAGCAATGGCTCGTGGTCGCCCCAGTTGTTGGCGATCAGCCAGACGACGAACCAGACGAGCGTCACGGACTTCCCCTTTCCTCGAGCGTTCCGGGATCAGGCCGCACAGAACAGCTCCGCGACGCGGCTGCGTCGCTGCCGTCGGTCGCAATCACGATCTCCTTCATGGTGACCTCCTCGTTCACGGAACCCTGCCTCCGCGGAGTGCGGCGGACATCGGGGAGGAACCGACGCTCCATGCGGTTTTTCCGTCGCAAATCGCGGCCGAATCCCGATGGCAAGCGGGCTCCGGGCGTCAACCATGACAGCACCACGACAGGAGGAATCGGCAGATGTCGTCTGCACCCGAACGGAACTGGAGCGCGGTCACCGTCTTCGACCGCGTTGTCTGCGGGGTCGACCTCGGCAGCGCCGGCCGCGTGGCCGCGCGCCAGGCCGCCCAGCTCGTTAATCCCGATGGCTCGCTCCTCCTCGTCTCCGCGACGGTCAGCGAGGCCGTCCCCGTCCCCTTCGCCGGCGGGCTCGGCTACGTTCGAGCGCGCACCAGGATTGACACCGCGACGCGCCAGCGCTACTGCGAGGCGCTGACGAGCGCCCGGCACGACACCGTCGAGCAGTTCGGCGGAACACGGATCCTGCGCGTCGAAGGCGAGCCCATTCCATCGCTGCTCGACGCACTCGATGCCGAACGAGCGACGCTCGCGGTCGTCGGAACCCACGAGACCCAGCGGCTTCCAGGCATCGTGCTCGGGTCGGTCGCCACCCACGTCCTGCACAAGGCTGACTGCTCGGTGCTGGTGGCTCGAGGTGAATGGGCCGAGGGCAGACCGCGCCGTGTGATCGTCGGTGTCGACGGCTCCGCCGGGGCGGCCGGCGCCCTGCTCGCGGCGCGCGAGCTCGTCGACCGGCTCGGGGGCTCGCTCGAAGAGCTGACCGACCAGAATCCCGTGCCCGCGCTCGTCGCGAGCGCGAGCCGCGACGACCTGATCGTCATCGGCTCGCGCGGGCTCCACGGTCCGCGAATGCTCGGCTCGGTTTCCGAACGGGTCGCACACCGGGCGCCGTGCTCGGTGCTCGTCGTGCGGCCGGCCTGAGAGCCAGGCGGCGGGCCCGCGCCTGAACGGCGGGAAACCCGCAGACGGATCGGGCCGAAGCCCGGATGCGGCGTCGGCTGCTCGACGCGACGATCGGAGCACCATGCTCGACTTCACACAGGCACCCACGTGGTTCACGGCGGGCCTCTCGACGACGATCACCTTGACGCTGATCCTCCTGTTCGTCGTCTGGGCGGCAAGCCGCGCCGAGCACCGGCACTGAACCTTCGGTAGTTGACCGCAACGGCGCTCGGGCTTCCCACGAGCAGCCGGCGCTCGACTCGCGGCCCTCTGCGGTCGGCTCGATCGCGAGGACCCTCGAGCAGTGGCCGCAGCTGACCGATGTCCTGCCCGCGATGGGCTACGGCGACGAGCAGCTGCGGGAGCTCGAGGCGACGATCGACGCGGTCGAGTGCGACGTCGTCGTCACCGGCACGCCGATCGAACTCGGACGCCTGATCCGCTCGGCATCCGATCCGCCACGTGCGCTACGAGCTCGAGGAGGTGGGCCGGCCGACGATCGCGGACGTGCTCGCTCCGGTCGCGGCCTCGGGAACCCGTACTGATCGAAAGCTGACGTTCGGTAGTTCCCCGGCGCCCTCGCGGCTTTCCACCGATGGAGCGAGGGCGCCGGAGCCGTACCCTCGACGGGAAGAGCGATGGCTACCAGGAACGGTCAGCCCGAGCTCCCGCTCATCGAAAGGGCGCGCTGCGGCGACCGCGACGCGCGTCGCCGCGTCGTCGAGGAGCACATGGGCCTCGTGCGATGCCTGGCCCGGCGCTACCGCGACCTGGGCCTGCCGACGGAGGACCTCGTACAGGAGGGCGCGATCGGCCTGCTCGAGGCGATCGACCACTTCGACACAGGGAACGGCTCCAGCTTCTCAACGTATGCGTACTGGCGTGCCCGCCGCGAGATGACACACGCGCTCACCGATCACGGCAGGCTGCTCCGGCTGCCGAAGACCGTGCTCGAGCGGCGCCGGGCGATCGCCGATGCGACGGCAGCGCTCCAGAACGGCGGCCGCCGCTCCACGACCACCGCGCTCGCTGACGCGACGGGTCTCCCCCCGCACGACGTCGTCGCGGCGCTGGAGGCTCCGACCACCATCACGTCGCTCGACGCGCCGCTCGACGACGGCAGCACCCTCGAGGCCGCGGTCGCCGACCCGGCCGCGACGGATCCATCGGCAGCGGCGCTCGCCGAGTTGGACCTCGCGGCGCTCCAGCTGGCGATGCGTCACTTGACAGAGCGGCAGCGAGCCGTGATCGAGAGCCGCTTCGGACTGAGCGGCGAGTCGATGACGCTCGCCGAGATCGGCGCCGAGTTCCACCTCTCGCCGGCACGGGTCCGTGCGATCGAGAACGACGCGCTGCACGACCTCGCGCTCGACCTCGAGCCCAGGCTGGCGGACTCCTGAACGCTGTACCGCGCCAGGCGGTCTCGATAATGGAGCCGTGCACGATGTCTCACGCCGACTCCGAGCCCTACTCGACGCCGGTATCGCGCTCAACTCCGAGCTCTCGCTCGACGCGCTGCTGCAGCGGCTCGTCGAAACCGCAGCCGAGCTGACCGGCGCTCAGTACGCCGCACTCGGCGTCATCGACCAGAGCGGACGGCGCCTCGAGCGGTTCCTGACAACCGGGATCGACCCGGAAACCCGCGCGGCCATCGGCGATCCTCCCAGCGGTCGCGGGATCCTCGGCGTGCTCATCCGCGACGCCCAGCCGCTTCGGCTCGACGACATCGGCGACGACCCCCGCTCCGTGGGCTTCCCGCCCAACCACCCACCGATGCGGTCGTTCCTGGGCGTCCCGATCCTCCAGCGAGGCGCGGCCTACGGGAATCTGTACCTGTCTGAGAAGGAGGGTAGTGGCTCGTTCACCGAGGAAGACCTGGAGCTGACCCAGCTGCTCGCCGGCCAGGCCGCCGTCGCGATCGACAACGCCCGCCTCTACGAGTCGGCCACCGACTGGCTCCGCAAGTTCGAGACCATGAACGAGATCGGGCTCGCGCTCGCCTCGGAGCTCGAGCTAACGCCGTTGCTCGAGCTCGTCTCGCGCAGGCTCCGCGAGTTGATCGACGCCCGGATGGTGCTGATCGCCCTTCCCGGGGCCGGCGGCCGGCTGGTCGTAGCCGCCGCCGACGGCGAGGGCACATACGGACTGCCGGGAATCCAGCTCGACCTCGACCACTCCAAGATGGGCGGCGTCCTGGAGCGGGCCCGCAGCGAGCGTGTCGACTCGGTTCTCGAGGACCCGGAGGTCGACCAGACGACCGCCCGCCGTCTCGGCGTCCAGTCGGGCGTCTACGTCCCGCTCGTCGTCGGCCGGCAGGCGATCGGCGTGGTCGTGGCGCACGACCACGCCGGCCCGGACCCTCGCTTCGACGACGACGACGTGCGCCTCGCCGAGGCCCTCGCCGCGCGAGCGGCGATCGCGGTCGACCTGTCCCAGCGCGTCAGCCAGGACGCGATGCGCAAGGTCGTCCAGGCGCAGGAGCTCGAGCGCACACGGCTCGCCCGCGAGCTCCACGACGAGACCGGCCAGGCCCTGACCTCGATCCTGCTCGGGTTGAAACCGCTCGAGGGCGTCGCCGACGCCGACGCCCGAGCCGCCGTCGCCGCGGTGCGCGAGCTGGTCGTTTCGACGCTGCAGGACGTGCGCCGGCTCGCGGTCGAGCTGCGCCCGTCCGCGCTCGACGACCTCGGCCTCGTCCCGGCGATCGACCGGCTGGCGCAAACCGTCGCCGAGACCGGCATGCGCGTCGACGTCGAGGCTCACATCGGGGACGAGCGGCTGCCCCAATCGGTCGAGACCACGCTCTACCGGATCGTGCAGGAGGCCGTCACCAACGTCGCCAGGCATTCGGGCGCCGAACGGCTCAGCATCACGCTGATGCGGAAGAACGGCGCGGTCGTCGCCATCGTCGAGGACGACGGCAAGGGGTTCGACCCCGCGAGCACAGGCTCCGACGGGCTGGGCCTTGTCGGCATGCGGGAGCGGCTCGCCCTTGTGGGCGGCACGCTTCGGATCGAAGCGGCGGCCGGGGCGGGGACTACGATCGCCGCTGAGGTGCCGGTGACGTGAGCATCCGGGTGCTCGTGGTCGACGACCACGCCGTCGTGCGCAGCGGCCTGCGCCGGGTGCTCGACGCCGAGGACGACATCGAGACCGTCGGCGAGGCGGCGAACGCGGACCGGGCGATCTTCGAGGCGATGGAGCTGAAGCCCGACGTCGTCCTGATGGACGTCACGATGCCCGGCAAGAGCGGCGTCGATGCGCTGCCCGCGCTTCTGCAGTCGGTCCCGGACGCGCGCGTGCTTATGCTCTCGATGCACGACGATCCCGGGTACGTCCGCGCGGCCTTCGAGGCCGGCGCGAGCGGCTACGTCCTCAAGGAGGCCGCCGACTCGGATGTCGTCGCCGCGGTGCGCGCTGTCGCCTCCGGCGAGCGGTACGTCCATCCGGCCCTCGGCGCCAAGCTGATCGCCGCGGAGGCCGAGGAACGCCGGCGCGCCGACGCGGATCCGCTCTCGGAGCGCGAGCGGGAGGTGCTGCGTCTACTTGCCCTCGGCCACACGAACCAGGAGATCGCAACCATGCTCTACATCTCTGTCCGCACAGCCGAGACGCACCGCGCGCACATCATGCAGAAGCTCCGGCTCTCCTCCCGGGCGCAGCTCGTCCGTTACGCGCTCGACTCGGGCCTGATCGAGACGTCGGAGTAAGCAAGACGAGCGCGGCGAGCAGCGTCACGAGCGCGTCGTTGACGAGGCACCAGTCGCAGATTTGGCCGATGACGGCGACCTGAACGATCAGCAGGTAGGCGCTGAACGCCACGGCTGCGAGCGCGAGCGATGTCGCAGTCGCCCAGGCGAGCGGCGATATGAGCAGCATCAGCACGCCTATGGCGAGGAACGACGCCAGCCCGAGCGCGGCCACGGGAACGCCGAGCACCTCGGCGTAGCTCGACGACTGGACGGTCTCGCAGCCGCCGGTCCGGCAGACCAGCTCGGCGCTTCCGGCGCGGACGGCAAGCAGGTAGGCCGTGACCGCCACGCCCGCCGCCGCGAGGCCCGCGGCGCCGAGACGAAATGCCCGCTCGCTCACCGTGCCGCGAGCAGCCCGTCGAGGTGCGCGCGGAACGGAGCCGCATCGAGCGACGTGACGACGACGGGGTGAAGCTTTCCGCCGGTGGGGCCGGCCATGAAAGCCGGGGTGCCCGTCACGCCGTCGCGCTCCGCCGACGCCGACGCCGCAGCGAGCTGCCGTTCGACGCGTGGCGACCAGCGGCCGGCGAGCATTCGCTTGCCGTCGAGGGCCGACACGGCCGCCCCGATGCGCGCGAGCAGATCCTCCGTCACCCAGCCGGCGTTCTCCGGCCCCTGGTTGGTGAAGAGCAGGTGCACGACATCCCAGAACCGGCGTTGCTCAGCGGCCGCCAGTCCAGTCCGGAGCGCCTTGTCGGAGTCAGGCCCGAGGAACGCCAGGCCGCGGAATTCCATCCGTACGCGGCCGGTGCGGACGTAGTCGCGCACGAGCTCGGGAAAGGCGTTGCGCGCCCACTGGGCGCAGTACGGGCACTGCAGGTCGGCGTACTCGACCAGAGTGATCGGCGCGTCGGGAGACCCGAGCGTCGTGCCGTTCTGCGGGATCCCGCGTAGGAGCTCCGGTTCGCCGGAGAGTGCCGTTCTCGCGGGGGTGTCGGCGGAGGCCTCGCCTTCGGAGCGCGACCCCAGGGCGCTCGCGGCGATCAACACTGTCGTCGCCAGCACCGCGACCACGATGCTCACGGCGAGCTGCTTTCGTCTCGCGAAAGTCACGCTCGCAGGATCGACGCGGCATTGAACGACCGCATCCGCGGCGAGCCCGGAAGCCACTGCGGGGAACTACTGACCGAGTACGCGCCGCACCGCCTCCGCGATCACGAGTTCCTCGCGGGCCTCGACGACCTCGACTCGAACGTTGCCCAGGAAGGCAAGGCGCTCCGCGACTGCGTTGCGCACGTCCGCCCGGTTCTCTCCGACCCCGCCGGAGAAGGCGACTACGTCGATCCCGCCCAGCGCCACCGCCATCCGCGCTGCCGCGCACGCGATCGCGTAGGTGTAGACGGCGAAGGCATCGGGGTCGTCGAGCCCGCCCAGCGCGCCGAGCCCCGATTCGTGCTCGAGCGCGCGGTCGAGGTCGTCGGCCGTCAGGCCCTTCTCGCGGAGCACGAAGAGCAGCGCGCCCGGGTCGATCGACCCCGAGCGCGTGGCCATGGGCACGCCCTCGAGTGGCGTGAAGCCCATGGTCGTGTCGACCGATTCGCCACGCAGGACGGCCGTGATCGAGCAGCCGCCTCCGAGGTGGCAGACGACGAGGCGCTCCACTTCGACCTGGCTGACCACCGACTCGACGGCGAGCCCATGGAAGCCGTACCGCCGGATACCCCACTCCTCGCGCCACTGCCGCGGAATCGCGTACGTGGCCGCTTCGGCGGGGATCGTGCGGTGAAACGCCGTGTCGAAGACGGCGACGTGCGGCACGTCCGGAAGTTCGGCGCGGGCCTCGTGAATCCCGCGCAGCGCCGCGTCGTTATGGAGCGGCGCGATCGAGCGAAGCTCCTCGATCCCACGGACGACGTCGTCGTCGATCGGCGTCGGCTGGACGAAGCGCGCGCCGCCGTGGACGACGCGGTGGCCGACCGCCTCCGCCGGGACGAACGTGTCGACGGGCTGGGCTTCCTGACCGTCGACGAGATGGAGCTTCAGGCTCGTCGAGCCAGCGTTTACGGTCAGTACGGCCAGGTCCAGCCGCGGACGTCGGGGTGATCCTCGCCATGCTCGCGTGTGTAAGCGCGCGCCTCGAGCCGGCGGTCGGCCATCTCCTGGCGCAGGTGCGCGCACTTCCCGCCGAGCCCCGGGACACGGTCGATCACGTCGAGGACGAGGTGGAAGCGGTCGAGGTCGTTGAGCATGACCATGTCGAACGGCGTGGTCGTCGTGCCCTCTTCCTTGTAGCCGCGCACGTGCAGGTTGCCGTGGTTCGCGCGCCGGTAGGTCAGGCGGTGGATCAGCCAGGGGTAGCCGTGGTAGGCGAAGACGACCGGCTTGTCGCGCGTGAACAGCGAGTCGAACTCGGTGTCGGGCAGCCCGTGCGGGTGCTCAGCCTCGGGCTGGAGGCGCATGAGGTCGACGACGTTGACGAACCGCACCTTGAGCTCGGGCACCCGCTCGCGGAGGATCGCCGCCGCGGCGAGCGTCTCGAGCGTCGGGACGTCCCCGGCGCACCCGAGCACGACGTCGGGCTCGGCGCCCTCGTCCGTCGAGGCCCACTCCCAGATGCTCGCACCCCGCGTGCAGTGGAAGATCGCGTCCGGCATCGAGAGGTACTGCAGAGCGGGCTGCTTGCCGGCGACGATCACGTTCACGTAGTGGCGGCTGCGCAGGCAATGGTCGGCGACGGAGAGCAGGGTGTTCGCGTCGGGCGGTAGGTAGACGCGGACGACCTCGGCGCGCTTGTTCACGACGTGGTCGATGAAGCCCGGATCCTGGTGGGAGAAGCCGTTGTGGTCCTGGCGCCAGACGTGCGAGCTGAGGAGGTAGTTGAGCGAGGCGACCGGGCGCCGCCATGGGATGTCGCGCGTCACGTTCAGCCACTTCGCGTGCTGGTTGAACATCGAGTCGACGATGTGCGTGAACGCCTCGTAGCAGTTGAAGAGCCCGTGCCGGCCGGTGAGCAGGTAGCCCTCCAGCCAGCCCTGGCACATGTGCTCCGAGAGCATCTCGACGACGCGGCCTTCACGGGCGAGGTTCTCGTCGGTCGGCTCGATCTCCGCCTCCCAGACGCGGTCCGTCACCGACAACACGTCGCCGAGGCGGTTCGACTCCGTCTCGTCCGGGCCGAAGACGCGGAACGTCTGCGGGTTCCGCGTCACGACGTCGCGGAGGAACTTCCCGAGGACGCGCGTCGCCTCGCCCTCGGTCGTCGCGGGCGTCGGGACCTCGACGGCGTAGTCACGGAAGTCCGGGAGCAGCAGGTCGCGTAGCAACAGCCCGCCGTTCGCGTGCGGATTCGCGCTCATCCGCCGGTCGCCCTGCGGCGGCAGCTCCGCGAGCTCGGGCCGCAGACGTCCCGAGTCGTCGAAGAGCTCCTCGGGGCGGTAGCTCCGCAGCCACTCCTCGAGCTGGGCGCGGTGCTCGGCGTTCTCCCTGGTCTCTGCCAGGGGAACCTGGTGCGATCGCCAGCTGCCCTCGACCGGCTTGCCGTCTACCTCCTTCGGCCCGGTCCAGCCCTTCGGCGTCCGGAACACGATCGCGGGCCACGACTTGCGTTCGTCGTCGTCCTCTCTGCGCGCGGCGTGCTGGAGCTCCGCGATCCGCCCGAGCGCCGTGTCCAGGAGCTCCGCGAAGCGGCCGTGCAGCTCGACTGCGTCCTCGTCGTCGAACCCGCCCGTGAAGAAGAGCGGCTCGTAGCCGTGTCCCCGCAGGAACGCCTCGAGCTCATCCTCGGAGATGCGCGCGAGCACGGTCGGGTTGGCGATCTTGTAGCCGTTCAGGTGCAGGATCGGCAGCACCGCCCCGTCCGTGCGCGGGTTGAGGAATTTGTTGCCGTGCCAGCTGGTGGCGAGGGGGCCGGTCTCGGCCTCGCCGTCGCCGATCACGCAGGCGACGAGCAGGTTCGGGTTGTCGAACGCCGCCCCCTGCGCGTGCATGAGCGCGTACCCGAGCTCGCCGCCCTCGTGGATCGAGCCGGGCGTCTCCGGCGCCGCGTGGCTCGGGATCCCGCCGGGAAACGAGAACTGACGGAAGAGCTGCCGGAGTCCCTCCTCGTCCGGCCCGACATGGGTGTAGAGCTCTCCGTACGTACCTTCGAGGTACGCGTTCGCGACCACGGCCGGTCCGCCGTGGCCCGGCCCGCAGATGTAGATCGCGTCGAGGTCACGCTCCCGGATCGCCCGGTTGAGGTGGACGTAGAGGAAGTTGAGCCCAGGAGTCGTGCCCCAGTGGCCGAGCAGGCGCGGCTTCACGTGCTCGGCCGCGAGCGGCTCGCGCAGGAGCGGGTTGTCGAGCAGGTAGATCTGGCCGACCGAGACGTAGTTCGCCGCGCGCCAGTACGCGTCGAGGAGCCGAAGCTCCTCCGCCGTCCGCGTCTCCACAGCGGCCTGGGTCTCGGTCACACCGCCACGCTAGCCGGTCGCGACGCTCCGAGGCGAGGGTGGCAGCTACCAGGTCTTCGTGCGCGCCCGCTGCTCGGGCTGAGCGACTCGGACGCGCGCGTCCACCGCGACGCACCAATCGGGCAGCGCAAGAACCGGGTTGAGGTCGAGCTCCGCGATCGCCGGGAATTCGTCCGCGAGGCGCGCGAGGCGCAGGACGAGGTCGGCCAGGGCGTCCGCGTCGGCGGCCGGCGCGCCGCGGAAGCCTGCCACGAGCCGGCCCGCCTTCCCGCTCGTCACGAGCTCCGCCGCATCGGTGTCCGTCAGCGGGGCGATCCGGAACGCGGCCTCGCCGATCAGCTCCGCGAACACGCCTCCAGGTCCGAAGGCGACCAGCGGGCCGAAGACCGGGTCCTGGACGACGCCGACGAGCAGCTCCGCGCCGCCGCGGATCATGGGCTGCACCAGCACCGCGCCGCCGATCCGCTCAGTGGCGGCCCTCACCGCTCCCTCGTCCCGCAGGTCCAGGGCAATGCCGCCTGCCTCGGTCTTGTGCGCGCCGGGCTCGGCGCTTTTCACGACGACCGGGAAGCCGACGTCGGCAGCCGCGCCGGCCGCCTCGTCGGGTCCATCCACGACGCGTTCCTCGACGAGCGGTATCCCGTACGCGAGCAGCAGCTCGCGCATCTCGGCGGGTGCAAGCCAGACGTCGTCCCCGTTGGCCAGCGCGCGCTCGATCACCCCGCGCGCCCTCTCCGGATCGATCCCCTCCGGCTCGACGAGCTCGCCCTGCGGCGCGCGCAGCCATTCGGCGCGCGCGGCCGCGCGGCCGAGCGCACGGGCCGCCGACTCCGGATAGGAGAA
>Ga0126306_10001135_pt1 | contig 13951 bp, 13 predicted proteins | sample Plot27_FD_92592 | JGI IMG/M metagenome (GOLD analysis project Ga0126306, IMG submission 92592) | Serpentine soil microbial communities from UC McLaughlin Reserve, CA, USA - Plot27 | ecosystem: Environmental > Terrestrial > Soil > Grasslands | place: USA: UC McLaughlin Reserve, Lake County...
CCCAAGGAAGCGCCGGATCCCGACCCGCATGGCCGCACTCACCTTTACCGGGCCGCCGTACCAGGACTCTGGTACTCTATGGCGGCGGTCCAGAACGCGGGCCTCGCCTTGGAGTGGGTCCGCAAGATACTCCTCGTCTCCTGGGAGGATGTCTACGAGGAGGCCTTCGCGGTACCGCCAGGCTCAGGGGGCGTCACGTTCCTACCGTATCTGAGCGGAGAAAGGACGCCACGCTTCGACCCCGGCGCCCGGGGCGCCTGGGCCGGCCTCGGCCTCGACCACACGCGTGGCCACCTCCTGCGGGCCGCCCTCGAAGGCGTCGCTTTCGCCCTGCGTGAGGCCCTCGAGGCGCTGGAGGATCAGGGGGTCTTCGCCCCCGAACTGCGCCTAGCCGGGGGTGGAACCGGGGGAGACTCGGGCGAGCCCTGGCGGCAACTTCTGGCCGATGTGCTCGGCCACCCATTATGGCTGCTGCCCGATGAAATATCCTCCGTCGCCTCTGCCCGCGGCGCCGCTTTCCTAGCCGGCCTGGCCTCCGGTGTCTATCCCACAGCCGAAGACACACTCTCCCTCACCCCCGAGCCCGAAAGCTCAACACAGCCTGGCGATGCCGCCTACGAAAGCGCCTACGAACGCTATAAAGAACTCTACCCGAGACTCTACGGCTGAAAGCTGACAGCTCACAATTGTGAGCGAAGCCGCTATCCCGCTAGATACTCCTTGCTACACTACACCTCGAGATGACGAGGTGGCACAGATAGTGTTGAGCAAGGAATACTCTGGCTCCCTTGAAGAGAACGGGGCTGCAGCCGGCGCCCGCTGGCTGCTCGCCGACCGGGTGAGCCATACGCTCTCGGGGGCGGGGCGGGAGGACGTCGCCGACCCGATCGGGCGAATAGTGCGTCCGGCCGTACCCGCAGGCCGGATAGACCCTTTCAGGTGGCTCTCGCAGCAGCGGACGTTCCCGAAGGTCTACTGGTCGGGGCGTGAAGACCGGGCAGGGGTCGCGGCGGTCGGGACCGCGGATCTGCGGGAGGCTATCGTCTCGGAGGAAGCCGGAACCCTGTCCAAGCTGCTCGCCTCGCTGCCAGATTCAGGGAGTCCGGGGGCGCGCTACTATGGTGGAGCGCGCTTCGATCCGCCAGGGGAGGCCCGCGAGGAATGGGCCGCGTTCAGCGCTTACCGGTTCGTCCTGCCGCGCTTCGAGCTGCACGCCGGAGACACGGAGACGACGCTGATCTGCAACCTGGTGCTTCCTCGGGATGCTGACAACGCCCCGAAGATATTGCAGGAGATCGAAGACCTCCCGTTGCCCGAGGGTGCAACGGGCGCTTCGCTGCCGGCACCCGTACTCCGTGAGGATAGCCCCGACCTGCGGGGTTGGAGGGAGAACGTCGGGCGGGCCCTCTCCGCGTTTTCGGAAGGACGCCTGGGGAAGGTCGTGCTCGCCCGCAGGGCCGAGTTCGGTTTCGATGGGGACCTGGATCCCACGCTGCTACTCGAGGGCCTTAAGGCGGCTACGCCGGGCTGCTTCCACTACTATGCCGAGCCCGAAGCCGGGACGGCGTTTCTCGGGGCCTCTCCCGAGCGCCTGTTCCGCCGCGACGGACGCTCGATCGAGAGTGAGGCCGTGGCGGGGACCAGACCCCGTGGGGTATCCTCGGCGGACGACGAAGGGCTGCGCGACGACCTGTTGCACAGCGCGAAAGACCGGGTCGAGCACTCCTACGTAAGCAGAGGTATCAGGGAGGCGCTCGAGCCGCTCTGTGAGAAGCTTGAGATCGAAGATCACGTCTCGGAGATGAAGCTGGCGCGGGGAAGGCACCTGAGGTCGAAGGTCCGTGGGACGCTCAGGGATGGCGTTACGGACGCCGCGCTGCTCGACGCAATGCACCCTACGCCCGCCGTCGGCGGATATCCGCGAAGCGAGGCGTTAGAACAGATCAGGGCCCTAGAACCCTTCGACCGGGGCTGGTACGCGGGTCCTGTAGGTTGGATCGGGACGGACGCCTCAGAGTTCGCCGTCGGTCTGCGCTCGGGGCTCGTGCGGGGACAGACGCTCGCCCTCTTCTCGGGGGCGGGGATCGTCGCCGGCTCCGTGCCCGACGAGGAGTGGGCCGAGATCGAACAGAAGATCGGCGACTTCACCGGAGTGTTCGGACTTGAACAGGGACACTCCGCGCGCTAATCGCCTCTGGGCGCACCTGATCGTCGAAGAGCTCCTCCGCTGCGGCGTAGGCTTCTTCTGCGTCGCACCCGGCTCGCGCTCGACGCCCCTGGTCGCGGCGCTCGCCAGCAACGAGACGGCCAGCAGCCTCATCCATTTCGACGAGCGCGGAACCGCCTTCGCGGCTCTCGGTTACGCGCGTGCCACGGGACTTCCTGCGGCCTGGATCACGACCTCGGGCACCGCGGTCGCGAACGGCCTCCCCGCCGTCGTCGAGGCCGCGACCGACGGCGTGCCCATGATCCTGCTCACCGCCGACCGGCCCCCGGAATTGCGGCAGACCGGGGCCAACCAGACCATAGACCAGCCAGATATCTTCGGCGATTACGTTCGCTGGCGCTTCGACCTGCCTGCTCCCGATCCCGGTATCGATCCCGCCATGGTCCTGACCACCGTGGATCAGGCCGCATACCGCGCGAGCCGAACGCCACGAGGCCCCGTCCACCTCAACCTGATGTTCCGCGAGCCTTTCCTCTCCGACCCGGAGGACGAGGGTGCCTTGTCCGGACCAGCATCCTGGGAGCAGAGCGACGAACCGTACACCCGCTACGCCGCGACGAAACCCGCCGTAGACGAGATGGAGATCCACAACCTCTGGGAGACGCTTCGCCCCGCGAAACGGGGGCTAGTCGTCGCGGGCCGGCTGGCCTCCCGCAAGCAGGGCGAGGCGGTTCTGCGCCTCGCCGAGAGCCTAGGCTGGCCACTCCTCCCTGACATAGGCTCCCAGGTCCGCCTCGGTGCGGACTCGAAAGGCCTCGTGGCCCACTACGACGCGCTTCTGGCGGTCGACTCGTTCGCCCGGAGGCACGAGCCCGAGGCGGTGGTCCACGTCGGAGGAAGGGCCCTCTCCAAGCGCCTGGAACAGTTCCTCGCCCGCAGCCGCCCCGCCCCTTATGTCGTCGTGCGCGAGAATCCGTTCAGGCTCGATCCCACCCACCGCGTTACCCACAGCGTCGAGGCGAACGTCGTGGACTTCTGCGCTGCGCTGGTTCAGGCCGCTACCGAAGACCCACCGGCGATGGACTCTCCCTGGACGGCGGGCTGGCGGGAGGCATCGGAGGAGGCGGGTCGCCATCTGGACGGGATCCTCTCCGGAGAACCGAACGAGCCACTCGTGGCGCGAATCGTCTCGCGGAACGTGCCCCAGGACCACGGCCTCGTCGTCGCGAGCAGTATGCCCGTGCGGGACCTCGATACCTGCGCGGCGGCCGACGGCGCACCCGTCCCCGTCGCCGCCAACAGGGGCGCGAGCGGCATAGATGGCACCGTCGCCACGGCAGCGGGCTTCGCGAGGGGCCTCGGAAGGCCTGTCACGCTCCTCATCGGGGACCTCGCGTTGCTGCACGATCTCAATTCCCTCGCCATACTGCGGGATGTACACGTTGTCGTCGTGGTTCTAAACAATGACGGCGGTGGCATCTTCTCCTTCCTCCCCGTAGCAAAACACGAAGAGTTCTTCGAGGCTTACTTGGGCACGCCGCAGGGCGTGGGTTTCGGGCCCGCAGCAGAGATGTTCGGGCTCGATTACGAGCAGCCGCGCACCACGGGCGAGCTTCTGGATGCCTACTCCGGCGCGTGCGCCAGCGGTCGTTCTTCCATACTGGAAGTACGAACCAACCGCGAACAGAACGTGAGGCTGCACGCCGAACTGCTTCGTCTCGCCTCCGGTTGAGGAGGTCCCGCATCGGGCCATGCGGACGGAGGAGGGGCTGTGGATTGGCCGAGATTTCTGGATACGCTAGGATTCGAGAGTATATGAATCACTAACGGGAGGTACGGGTGGGCGAGAAGAGGGACAGGGACGTCGAGCAGGCCTACTCCGTTTCCCAGTTCGTGGCGAAGCTGCGCAGGCTGGCCGACGCGCTGGAGGCGGGGGAGAGGTTCGAGATCCAGATCGCCGGTGAGAGGATCTACGTTCCGGCCCGCGCGGAGTTCAACATCGAGCACGAGCGCGAGGGGAACGAGGAGGAGATCGAGTTTCAACTCAAGTGGACTAACGACTAACCTTCCCGCGCCATGAACGGGCTGAGCCGTAAAGTCTCCGGCTCTCCCGGTCTTCCTGTCGTCCTCTTCCTGCACGGCTTTATGGGCTCTTCCGCCGATTGGCAGAACGTAATCGGGGCGATCAGGGACCGAGCTCTCTGCATCGCTCCAGACCTCCCGGGACACGGAACGTCGCTGGGGCTAACGCCGGATACGTCGTACACCGTGGAGGGGGCGGCGCGGGCCGTAGTCAACACCCTCGACGAACTCGAAGTCGGATGTCCGGTGATCGTTGGTTACTCGATGGGCGGACGGCTGGCGCTGTACCTGTCCTTGCGTTACCCGGAGCGGTGCGCGGGTCTCTTCCTCGAATCGGCTTCACCAGGCCTCGAGAGCGAAGAGGAGCGGACGGCGCGAAGAGCGGCGGACGAGGAGAAGGCTAAGCGGCTCGAATCGGGAGACTTCGAGAAGTTCCTGGGGGATTGGTATCGTCAGCCGCTCTTCGCGCCCCTGGAGGAGGACGAAGGTTTGCTCCGGCGGACCATCGAGTCGCGGCGGCGCAACGATCCCTTAGAGCTCGCGCGGTCGCTGCGGGGGATGGGGACGGGGAGCCAGCCTTCGCTGTGGGGAGAGCTGGAAAGCCTCGCCGTGCCCGCGCTCGCCGTCGCCGGGGGGCTGGACGGAAAGTACGCCGGGATCTCATCTCGCATGGCGAGGATCAGCCCGAGGATCGAGCCCGTGGTGATCCCGGGGGTGGGGCACAACGTGCGCGCCGAGGCTCCCGCCGAGTATGCTGCCCTTCTCCTGCGGTTTCTGGATCGGCTATCTCTTGCGCTCGGTGAGGCTGAACCAGTTCCCTGAGTTGTCTCTTACGATGGCCTCGGTGCCGTAGAACTGTTCTTTGGGTGGCGATACGAACTCGACACCCTGGCTGCTCAAGCGCTCGTAGTCACCGTGGATGTCATCGGTCTCGAAGACGCCGATACCGAAGGCGCCGTTTTCGAGCAGCGATCGTATCCCTTCCGCCGTCTCGGCGTCGAACATCGGGCCTGGGGTCAATTCAGCGAGGACCAACTCGAGGTCGGGCTGCCCTTTCGGGCTAACCGTCAACCAGCGGGGGCCCGAGTCGCCCATGGGCATGTCGGTGTTGACCTCGAAGCCAAGGGTGTCACGGTAGAACTCGAGGGCCTCTTGCTGGTCGATGACGTAGATGGTCGAGTGGCTCTGGCGTTGGATCACGGCTCACCTCCAGGTTTCGTGTTTTGTACCGAAGATACCACCGGCCCCACGCTTCCCGCTTCTCGAAAATTGCGCTCTTCCGCAGATCCGTACAGCATGGTCAAAAAGCACGAGGGAACGAACAGCGGCCTGAGCGAGGAAGGGACGGAGATACCAGATCTGGCATGGCGCCTGAACTCGGAAGGAGATAGACCCACACGACCCGCGAACAGGGTACTGAAACTGCCCAGGCTGGAGAAGCCCACCTCGAAGCAGGTTTCTGTGACGTTGTGACTTCCCCTCGCCAGAAGCGTCTTCGCCCTCTCTATACGCAGACGCGTCAAGAACTCGTGCGGCGTCTCTCCGTATACCTGCTTGTAGACCCGAAGGAAATGGTAGGGGGAGAGGTTAGCCTGGGCCGCGACGTCGGGAAGTGAGACAGTACGCCTGTAGGCGTGGCGCATGAACTCCTTGGCCTGGGTGAGGCTCCTGTACATCTGAGGGTGCATAAAAAGAGAGTACAGGACGCAGTCACGGAACCAATGGCGTTGTTGGAGAGGAGTTCCTGCGATAAAGAACCTCTATCAGGGATGTTTAGATCCCATATAATCTCCGCTATGACTGACATAGCCTGGAAATCAGCCGGAGAGTTCGCGGACATCAAGTACGAGAAGGCGGAGGGGATTGCGAAGATCACCATAAACCGCCCCGAGGTGAGGAATGCTTTCCGTCCCCTGACGGTCATCGAGATGCAGAAGGCGCTCGAAGACGCCCGCGAGGATCACCAGACGGGGGTCATCATACTAACCGGGGAAGGTCCCGACGCTTTCTGCTCGGGTGGAGATCAGAAGGTGCGCGGGGACGCCGGATACCTCGAGGATCCTGCCTCGCCGCGGCGCACGCCTGGCGGTGAGTCGATCGGGCGCTTCCACGTCACGGATCTGCACGTCCAGATCCGGCGTTGCCCCAAGCCCGTCGTCGCGATGGTGGCAGGATATGCCGTCGGCGGGGGCCACGTGTTGCATGTGGTGTGCGACCTCACTATCGCCGCCGACAACGCGAAGTTCGGTCAGGTCGGCCCGAAGGTCGGCAGCTTCGACGGCGGTTTCGGCGCGTCCGTCTTATCTAGCCTCGTCGGGGCGAAGAAGGCGAAGGAGATGTGGTTCCTCTGCAGGATGTATTCCGCCGAAGAGGCGCTACAGATGGGGCTCGTCAACGAGGTCGTGCCGCTAGCCATGCTCGAGGACGAGACCGTCCGCTGGTGCCGGGAGATGCTGGACCGCTCGCCGTTCGCACTACGTCTCCTGAAAGCGAGCTTCCACGCCCACGAGGACGGCTTCGCCGGTATCCAACAGCTCGCCCACGACGCGAACCTCCTGTTCTACGGCAGCGAAGAAGCGCAAGAGGGCCGCGACGCCTACAAACAGAAACGCAAACCCGACTTCTCGAGGTTTCCCCACCGTCCCTAAAGCGATTCGAAGTGGGTCGATGACCCTCTTCGAATCGCGCAGTCAACTATCAGCCATCAGCAAAAACACAGAGCTGACTGCTGAAAGCTGACGGCGGGAGGAGGAAGGGCTAGCCCTTCCTCCTCCCGCCGTTGCTCGATCCGATCACCGCCACCAACACTACGATCAATAGCCCTGCCAAAACAAGCGCAGGCACGAAGAGGCCGACGAAGCCGACCACGACGCAGGCGAGTGTTCCGAAGAGCTTCGACTTGTACCACGAACCCGTCAACCTGTAGCCGAAGAGGGTGTGGGCGAGCAGGTACACGGCCGGACCCGCCGCCACCGCCGCGACCTCGTAGGGTGGCAGTATCTCCGTCAGGTGGGCGATCACCAGCTCGTCTCCGACCGCTGAGAGGATGATCCCGGCGACGAACACCACATGCAGGTAGGTGTAGGCGTCCCTGGCGAGTAAGACCCTTCTGTCGGAGACCTCGAGGTAATGCTCCCCTAGACTGGCAACGGACGAGAAATATAGCCACCAGATTGCCGCGGACGCCAGGAAGGCCATGATGAAGGCTATGATCCTTGCCGCGTCGAGCTCGAGTTCTGAGGTGGTCGCGCCGGTGATGACGATGGACTCGCCTAGCGCGAGAATGATGAACAGGCCGAAGCGCTCGGCGAAGTGCTCCGTTCCCACGTTCCAGGTGGCTGGCGCGAGGCGCCGCCTGCCAGGTATCCAGTAGGTCACTAGCGGCGCGCAGTAGTCGAGTGCGAGCGCGAGCAGCCAGAGCACGACGCGCTCCGGACCGTCGAGCAGGGCGCCTGCGATCCACAGCACGCCAACCACCACGAACCAGGTGAGGATGTGCCCGGCCCGCTCGCGTTCGACCGTACCGCTATCGGCGGCTGCGAAAGTCAGAAAGGAGTGCCTTCCCACCTGGATCGCAACGTACGATCCTGCGAACAGCAGCGCGTGCGACTCGAAAGCCTGCGGAATCGCTACAGCCATGAGGAGACTCACGAGCATCAGGGCAAGGAGCAACAGGCGGACGGGGACGGTCTCCGTATCCAGTTCGTTGGTGGTCCAGGTCGTATAGTTCCATGACCAGTACACCGCGAATAGCGCAATAGAGGACTGCAGGACGCCGCTCCACGTCAGGTGTTCGAGTAGGAGGTGGGAGACCTGCGTGATCGCGAATACGAAAACGAGATCGTAGAAGAGCTCGAGGGTCGAGGCTCTCTGACCCACCCCATCCCTAGATCGCCGCCTCACGTGTCCCACGAGAGCAGTCTATCCACGTTCGGCACGTCCTGCTCTGTTCTTCCCGTTGACCTATACGAGTGCGCAAGCACACCTCCGTTCTGCACCCGTCCATAACAAGTGTCAATATGAGACCCAAATGACACTCCTACCCTACACCGTGCCGAGACCCGGCTTGCCGCTACCGGGATGAGGCTGGCCCACTTCGACCTCTACCGCTACAGCCTGCCCTTCTTCTGTCCGCTGACGCTCGGGGGCATTACGCTTCGTCATCGCGAAGGTCTCCTCCTGAGGTTGTTGGGCGACGATGGCTCAGAAGGCTGGGGTGAGACCGCCCCGCTCTCCGGATTCAGCGGGGAGAGTCTGGATCAAGCCGTGGAGCAGCTACGCCGGTTCACCGGGACGATGATTGGCAGCGAAGTCACTGACGACTGGGTGGACCCGTACGGAGAGTTCGCCCGGGAGCTCGAGGGCACCGCACCTTCCGTCCGGTTCGGATTCGAGCTGGCCGCCTGGAACCTGTACGGTGCTCTTTCAGGGAAGACGATGCCGGAGCTGGTGAAGTCTTCTCCGAGGGCCGTAGTGCCTGTGAACGGTTTGCTTTCGGGACCTTCCGTGGAAGTGCTCGAAGAGGCACGGCGCATGAGGGAGGCGGGTTACCTGAGTGTCAAGCTCAAGGTCGGAACACGGACCGTCGCCGAGGATGCCGCCCTCGTCCGCGCGCTGGACGAGGAGCTCGGCGACGGTATCTCCCTGCGTCTCGACGCGAACCGGGCGTGGGATTACGAGGAGGCGGCAGAGTTCTTACGCAACGTGGCGCGCTTCGAGTACGTCGAGGAGCCGCTCGCCGATCCTGCACGGCTGCCTGGCCTCGTCAGGGAGTTCGGCGTGCCTGTGGCGCTCGACGAGTCACTTGTAGAGATGGAGTCGGAGGAACTCGAGCCCTTCGCGGTGGCCCTCGTGCTCAAACCGACCCTACTCGGCGGCATCTCGCGGACGTTGCGGGTGGCAGAGCGTGCGCTCCGCCTCGGTATCACGCCTGTCGTCAGTTCGGCTTACGAGAGCGGCGTAGGGACGGCGGCCCTCGTGACGCTGGCAGCCGGCATCGGAGACCGCCCTGTTGCGACAGGACTGGACACCTACCGCATGATGGCCGAAGACGTCCTCGAGGCACCGCTGAACCTGCCGGCCCCGAGTGTGGACGTCCGGGAGACGGTGGACGCCTCGCGCACGGTCGACGTTCGCAAGCTGGAGAGCCTCTAGCTCCTCGTGCTGGTTTGGGGGCACTGGGGTATACTTGCTGGCATGTAGCGAGCTTCCTTTGCAATCAGTTCCGTCTTCTTCCCCTCGTATCGCAAAGGATCTCTACGTGCTCGCACAACTCAGAAACGTCTCGCTCTCGTTCACCGACAAGAAGCTACTCGAAGAGGTCTCCGTCACGATCTATCCTGGGGATAGGTTCTCGCTCGTGGGCGAGAACGGCGTGGGGAAGACGAGCCTTTTCCGAATACTGAAGGGACGCCTGGCGCCAGACTCGGGCGAGGTCTCACTCTCCAGAGGGGTCCGTATCGGGTACCTGAAGCAGGACTCCGCTGGCATGGAGGAAGACTCGAGACGCACCTGCATGGAGATGGCGCTGGAGCCTTTCCGGTCCCTGCTCGAACTCGAGAAACGCATGAAGCGCCTCGCGTCTGAGCTTGGCGAGACGGAGGAAAGCACCGCTGGGCTCCTGGCAGATCTGGGTGAGGCGCAGCAGCGCTTCGAGGTTCTGGGTGGTTACGAGTTCAGGGCGAGGACACGGTCTACGCTTATGGGGCTAGGGCTACCCGAGTCGTTGTGGGAGCACAGGGTGTCCGAGCTCTCCGCGGGTCAGAGGGTGCGCCTCGCGCTCGCGAGGCTCTTGCTCGAGGATCACGACCTGATCCTTTTCGACGAGCCGACCAACCACCTCGACGTCCCCGCCCGCGAGTGGCTCGAAGGTCACCTCGCGGGGATCGAAGCCGCCTACGTCGTGGCCTCTCACGACCGGCGCTTCCTCGACGCCGTCTCGAGGAAGGTGGCCCACATCGACCGTTGCAAGCTCACCGTCTACTCGGGCGACTACACCGCGTTCAGGCGACAACTGGAGCAGGCCGAGGAGGAGGGATGGCGCAGGTACGAGAAAAGCAGGAAGCTGGCGAAGAAACTGCAGCGCCAGGCCCAGGATTACCAGCGGTGGTCCGAGCCGGAGAGAAAAAGAAGCGGGGCGCGGCGGACAAGGGATTCGTCAGCCACAAGGCTGCTAAGGTCATGAAGCGTTCGCTCGTCGCCCGTCGCCGGATGGAGGAAGCCGTCGAGAACGCCAGGTCGGAGAAACCGTTTGAGAAGGACGCGATCAAGATTGAGTTCGGGTTCTCGAAGGGTCGTAGCCTCGTGCGCGCCGAGGAAATCGTGGTCGGTTACTCAGAGGAGCGCCCGCTGACAATCGAGCTTTCGTTCGAGCTTTCGGCCGGGGGCAGGCTCGCCATCCTCGGTCCGAACGGTAGCGGCAAGACCGCGCTCCTGCGTACGGTGCTCGGTGAGATCCCACCCCTGCAAGGCGATGTTCGTCTCGCACCTTCCGCGAAGGTAGGCTACTTCGACCAGAACAACCGCCTCATGGCTCCAAACGTCACGGCTCTCGAGGCGGTGCTCGAGACAGGACGCGACGAGACCCTGGTCCGCACCGTCATGGGTAGGATGGGCGTCATGAGGGAGACCGTCAACAAGAAGGTGGCCAGGTTGAGTTCCGGCGAGCGCGCCAAGGTGCTCCTGGCCATGCTCATCCTCGGCGACAACAACCTCCTAGTCCTCGACGAGCCCACGAATTACCTCGACATAGAGACCCAGGATGTACTATTGGAAGCGCTGAAAGACTTCCCCGGCGGAATAATGTTCGCATCACACGACCGCTACTTCGTGGAAGAGCTCGCAACAGAGACCCTGACGCCCGGGCTAACATAGGACCGTGAGCAACAAAACTTCATCTGTACCTTGCCCATTGCGCTCGGCGGCACTCGCCGCTCCGGACGCAGCGGCCCTCGCCAGTGTGCGTGGCACCACCTCCTACGAGGAGCTGGACCGGATGGTCTCGGCCGCAGCGCTCCGTCTTGGAGATCTCGAACCGGGGAGCCGGGTGGCGCTGTACTTGCAGAGAGACGAGCGTTACGTGGCATTGATACTCGCCCTGATCCGGGCTGGACACGTGGCCTGCCCCGTCAGCGATCGCCTCCCGCCACAGGGCGTCGCGCAATTCCTCGAGAGGGCGGCGTGCTCAGCCCTGATCTCCGAAGACGAAAAGTTCTTGCAACCTGCAGGAGCTGACCCTCGGAGACTAAAGCCCGAAACCCTGCTCCAAGATGGCGAACAACGTGCGGAGCTGGCGAACATCACTCTCGGCCGTCCTGCGACTATCATCCTCACCTCTGGGAGCACCGGTGCTCCGAAAGCGGTGCTCCACACCTTCGGCAACCACTATTACAACGCGCTCGGCTCGCATTCCAACATCGCGCTCCGTCCCGGCGACAGATGGCTCCATTCGTTGCCGCTGTACCATGTCGGGGGGCTTTCGATCCTGTTCCGGTGCATGCTCGCGGGCGCAACGATCGCGCTCCCGCAGCCAGGGGCTACGATCGTCGAGGCCATCGCCAATCTCGGCGCCACGCACGTCTCGCTCGTCTCTACCCAGCTCCTTCGGTTGCTGCGAGAGGATGGCACCCTTGGCAGGCTAAAGGCCGTCCTGATGGGAGGAGGTCCCGTACCGGCCTCCCTGGTGGGCGAGGCTGTCGCCCGTGGACTACCTATCCACACCAGCTACGGTCTTACCGAGATGGCCTCGCAGGTCACCACTACACCGCCGGGCGCTTCACTCGAGGAGCTGCGTACATCGGGCCGTGTCCTGCCGAACCGCGAGGTCTCGATCTCTAGGGAAGGTGAGATACTGGTCCGGGGCGAGACTCTCTTCGCGGGCTACGTCGAGGCCGAGAAGCTAGACCGCCATCTGGATGCAGGCGGCTGGTTTCATACCGGAGACCTCGGCGTGCTCGACGAGAACGGCTACCTGCGGATCAAAGGACGTACGGATAATCTCTTTGTCTCGGGCGGCGAGAACGTCCAGCCCGAGGAGATAGAGGAGGCTCTCTGCTTGTTGGAAGGGGTCACTGAGGCGGTGGTTGTGCCCTTGCCCGACGAGGAGTTCGGGGCAAGGCCCGTAGCCTTCGTAAGGATGAATAACGGAGCGTTAGGGGATCTTGCGCACAAGTTAGAGTCGGTCTTGCCGCGATTCAAGATCCCCATCTCTTTCCATCCGTGGCCAGAAGAAGCACGTCGAGGCATGAAAGTAGACAGGGCGAACCTTGGTCAGTTGGCGCGGCGGTTGCAGGATCGCCTCGGACTACCTTAGCCTCGCCGATCCAGCCCTACCCGGTCCGAGCCTCTACTAGGTGGTGCATTTTGCCGCTCAGCGTGGTGGCTGGTTCGTGCAGCGGTAAGAACCTGGAGTCTGGCCCGAGAGTCTCTTGAACGTCTTGGCGAAGTGATGAACGTCTGAGAACCCGCACTGGTCCGAGATCTCGCGCATCGTCAGGCTTGTGTGGTGGAGAAGGTCCTGGGCCCGCTGTATGCGTAGATGCAACAAGAACTGGTGCGGCGGCCTGCCGAAGCGGTTGCGGAAGACCTGCGAGAACCTGGAAGCCGAGAGCCCGGCCCGCGCGGCCATGTCTGAGACGGACAGGGGCTCGGAGAGATGCAGCGACATGAACGAGGTGATCCAATTCAAGAACTCGGGCTGATCCAGTGAGTCGGAGCTTCCGCGTGAGTAGCTCTGCAACACCGAAAGGACGAGGCTGGTCGCGAGATAGTGGAACTCGAGCTGTCCCAAGAAGTCCCTGCGCTGCCAGATGCCGATGGTCTTGAGCATGGTGTCCCTGAACTGCGCGGGACTCAGCGGGACGAACCTGGTCGGAATCACGACCCCCACAGCCTGATCCAGCCTCGGTTGCATGAACTCTTCGAGACCGGAGATGTCTACCCTTCCGGAACCGACGACGAAGCTGCGCTCCCGCGCAGGGTTGTAAAATACGTCGAGGTGGACGTAGGGGGTTATGGTGTGGGCCGGTCCCTCCAGGGTGTGCAGCTCGCCGGGTTGTATCAGGCAGAAGTCTCCCGCCCGAAACCTGTGCCTGCGCCCTTCGACGCGTGCGATCATCTCTCCTTCCTGTACGTACATCAACAGGTAATCGAGGAGGCGCCTGGGAGCCGTGAACCACGCGGTCCTTACCGGGAAGCTCGCGTCGCGAACGTATGGAACTATCGGTCCCCGCATCGCCAACTCCCTTACATCTAATCCCAAGCTCGGCCCGTTCGGCAAGCGTTTTTTACAACAATCTAGTACCTGTAAGCAATGATCCAAGCTCTCATATAGCTTAGTATGTCAGACGAAGAAGGTGAGAACAGGGGAAACACCCACACAATAGCGTGCATGCACGTGGTGAAAAACGACAACGCTATTCGAGGGTGCCGTCCCGGTCGCCCGTTTTCGTGTCATCGTACGAAAGGTTGGCAGGAATGCATACAGGGATGTCGCGCAGGAAGTTTCTCGCAACGGGGGGCAAAGTGGTCCTCGGGGCCGGGTTGGCCGGCCCACTTTTGGCGGGCTGTGGGGGTGGAGGTGGCGGCGGTCAAGTCACCTACTGGAGCAACCTCACGGGGTCTGAGCCGCAGGCCTACTTCAAGAAGAACATAGAGAAGCCCTTCGAGAAGGCGAACCAGGGTACTGACCTCAAGGTCACGTTC
>Ga0126306_10001137_pt1 | contig 13947 bp, 14 predicted proteins | sample Plot27_FD_92592 | JGI IMG/M metagenome (GOLD analysis project Ga0126306, IMG submission 92592) | Serpentine soil microbial communities from UC McLaughlin Reserve, CA, USA - Plot27 | ecosystem: Environmental > Terrestrial > Soil > Grasslands | place: USA: UC McLaughlin Reserve, Lake County...
GCGGCCCTGCAGGCCTATGCCGGGCTGGTGGCCAGCCTGCTCTCGGCCGCGGTGACCGCCCAGGTGAAGGGGCGCCTGGCCGGCCAGCTGGAGGCCGCCCTGGCCCACCGGTGGCTGATCGAGCAGGCCAAGGGCGTCAGCATGGGCCGCGAGCGGCTGGACGCCCAGGCCGCCTTCGAGCGGCTGCGGGGAGCGGCCCGGTCCTCGACCCGGCGGCTGGCCGATGTGGCCAGGGACGTGACCGACGGCCAGCCCCTGCCGGCCAACCGGCGGACGCTGGCCAAGGCCCGGGCCGGACAGGCCAGGCAGCGGGAGAGCGGCTCCGAACGATAGGACCGATTGGCTTGCTTGCCAGCTTCATTGCTGCTGCTCCTGCTCGGCGGGGTCGCCATCGCCGGCGCCGCCCCAGAGGCCAAGCCGGCCGGCACCACGGCCAGGATCCTCCGCTTCGAGGTCCGCTTCAGCCCCTTCCACCTGGTCGACGCCGACGGCGACGGCGCCGCCAGCCTGGGCGACTACCCGGTCTTCCACGACATCCTGCTCCGGACGGCGAGGAGGTCGGTGACGAGGGTGGCACCTGCCCGATCGTCGACGTCGAGCAGGGGCTGATCCACTGCACCGGGACCATGCGGCTGCCGGGCGGGCAGCTCACCTTCCAGGGGCTGACCACCACCGCGCCCACCAAACAGCTCGCCATCACCGGCGGCACCGGCCGCTACCACGGCGTGGACGGGGAAGCGACCCTGGTCGAGCTGGGCGACGGGACCGGCACCCTCACGGTCAGGCTGCGCCGCTAGCATCGGCGACCGCGGAAGGTTCGTCGGAGGTCGTCAACCCAGCGACGAGCATGCGACGCCTCGTCTGCGCCAGGCTAAGCTGTGAAGGCGTGAGCGGATATTCCAGGCAGGAGGTCGCCCGGCGGGCCGGGGTCGACCCCGACTACGTCGACCAGCTGGTCCAGCTCGGGATCCTGACGCCCGACGCGGGAGACGCGTTCTCGCCGGGTGACGTGCTCAGGGCGCGTTGGCTGCGGAGCTTTGAGGGGGCCGGCGTGCCGCTGGAGGGGATGGCTGCCGCGGTCCGGGATGGGGCGCTGTCGTTCTCCTACCTGGATGCGACCGCGTTCGATCGGTTCGCCGGGCTCAGCGGCACGACCTTCCACCAGCTGAGCGCAAGGTCCGGTATCCCCCTGGAGCTCCTGATGGTGGTCCGCGAGGCCTTCGGCTTCGCGGAGCCAGGTCCGGATGACCTCGTCCGCGAGGACGAGCTGTCGGTCGTCCCGGTGATCGAGCTCCAGCTGGCAAAGGGGTTCCACCCCGTCGTCATCGAGCGCTGGCTTCGGGTCTGCGGGGACAGCCTGCGCCGGATCACCGAGACCGAGACGGCCTGGTGGCACAGCGAGGTCATGACGCCACTGCTGGCGTCGGGCATGACCGAGGGCGAGATGCTGGAGGCCCAAGCCGACCTCGGGTCCCAGATGGCCCCCCTCCGGGAGCAGGCCCTCCTCGCCATCTACTACGGGCAGCAGGACCACACCTGGAACCGGGAGACCGTCGAGCACGTCGAGGGCGCGCTGGAACGGGCGGGCCTGTACCGCCGCCTGGACCGTCCGCCTTCAATGTGCTTCCTCGACATCACCGGGTTCACGCGGCTGACCGAGGAGCGGGGGGATGAGGCGGCGGCGGATCTGGCGACCAGGCTGGCCACCCTGGTCCGGCGGGCCTCCCGGGAGCACGGGGGGACGCCGGTGAAGTGGCTCGGCGACGGCGTGATGTTCTACTTCCGGGAGCCAGCAGATGCCGTGCCGGCCGCTCTCGAGATGGTGGAGGTGGTCGGGCGCCACGACCTTCCACCGGCGCATGTCGGGATCCACGCGGGGCCGGTGGTGCTCCAGGACGGTGACTACTTCGGCCGGACCGTGAACCTCGCGGCGAGGATCGCCGACTACGCCAGGCCCGGCGAGGTGCTGGTCAGCCAGGAGGTCGTCGACGCGGCGGAGGGAGGGCCGGTGACGTTCACCGAGATCGGTCCCGTGGAGCTGAAGGGCGTCCCAGGGACGCTTCGGCTCCACATCGCCCGCCGCCCCGCCTGAACTGCCGCGCCGGTCCTACTCGGTGGCCCCGTGCCTGCGGAGGCGGCGGCCGGCCGTGGGAGCCTCCGCGTCCACCCTGTCCGTGGCGGGCACCTCGAGCCCGTAGTGCTGGAACAGGCGCGCCTCCTCGTCTGCGCTCAGGTGCCCGTCGGGGTCGATGTTCGGCGCATCGTGGATGTGGCTCTGCAGGTAGGGAACCTGCACGCGGAGGCCGTGCAGCGTCGCCTGGGACAGCGGCACGAAGGTCACCCGGTGGCTGAAGAGGCCGGTCTTGACCACGGCCCACTCCGGACGGCCGGTCAATTCGTCCGCATAGATGTCGGCGATGACGCCGGCGGGATGGCCGTTCTGGTCGATCACGTCGCGGCCGCGCCAGTTGGGCACGTCGTCAATGTCGAACGCTGACATGGGAACCTCCTCCGTGCTTCTCCGCTCGTTCCCTTCTGACGACACCATGATGGATGGCGCGACGAGGCTGCACATCACCCGGTCGGGATGATGGTGTGGCAGCGGGACGACGAGATCAGGTTCCGAGGATCCGGCGCTTCTGGTCCTCGAACTCGGCCTCGCTGAGCACGCCCTGCGTCTTCAGCTCGCCGAGTTGCTTGAGCTGGGCCAGCTTGGCGTCCATGTCGTCGGCGGCCACGGGCGCGGGCTCGGCGTAGGCCTGCTGCTGGGAGGCCTGTGCCTCGTAGGCCTCCTGGTCCTGCACCCCCCACCGGTTGGCCTGGCGCCTCGAGCCGCGGTTGGACGCGGCGGTCGCCGTCCCGGCGATCACGGCCGTCCGAGCGACCCCACGAAGTAGACCTGCTACGACGCTCGGTCCGTCGGTGCTCCAGGCTGCCGCCGCCCAAAGGCGAAGTACGAAACAGGAACCACCCCGGCGGAGCTGACAACCGTCACCACCGTGGCCCACAGCCACTTCGGCCCTCGAACTTGGCTTGCTGGCCGACGCTTGAGGTCGACCAGCGCCGCAATCTTGAGGATGCCTTCGGCAACCGCCGCGCCAACCAGCAACCTGCGAGTGCGCTCGCCGAGATCGCTCCACTGCTTTCTCGCGGCCATGACCTCCCTCCACACGGCAAGGATCCCGATGCCGTGCACGCTACCCGCAGCAGCCGGCATTTGCCCGCCCTGCTCAGGAAGAGCGCGGGACGAGGTGCCGTGGTGCGACGCGGGGCCGCGCGACTGGAGCCATCGCACGATACGGTACGCCCGGCCTGCCTAGTGAGACGCGAGCCCGGGGGGGTGCTGAGCAGCCATGCGCCTGCGCAACGGTGAGCACGGGTATGGGGTCGTCACCAAGCTCCTGCACTGGCTCACCGTGGCGGCGATCGCCGGGCAGTTCGTCGTCGGCTGGACCATGGAGGCCGACGATCCGGCGCTGAAGCGTGAGGACGAGCGCATCGACCAGCTGGAGGAGCTCGGCGAGGAGCGGGCAGAGGACCAGGGCGAGGCCGCGGAGCAGGCGTTCGAGAACGAGATCGACCGGCTCAGGGACGAACTGGACGCCCGCGAGGACGAGTATGTGTCCGCTGCGTTCTCCGACGTGTTCTCGGGTGATTTCCTGGCCGGCGGCCTCTCCGGACCCGAGCTCCACGTGCTGCTGGGGCTGTCAATCATGCTCCTCGGCCTCCTCCGTGTCGTCTGGCGGGCCCGCACGCCCCTGCCACCCTGGGCCGACCACCTGGGCCCGGGAGAGCGACGGCTCGAGTCCCTGCTGGAGAAGGCCCTGCTCACCCTGCTCTTCGTGGTGCCCGGCACCGGGCTGCTGCTGGTCGCCGCTAGCACCGACTGGCTTTTGTGCACGTGACGGCGCAGGTGGTGTTCCTCGGGGTGATCGCGCTGCACGTCGGGTTGGTGCTCAAGCACACCGTCGTACGCCGTCACCGGCACCTTTGGCGGATGCTCTGACGAGCCCGACGCCGGGCGCATGAGCGAACAACGCGAGCATCGGTTAAAAAGGAGCTCGCGCTGTCTCATCGGGCGACCTCAACGGCCGCACCCTCGGCAGCCAGATCGGCAGCCAGGCCTGGGCCAAGGCCCAGACCTACTTCAACGGCACCGCCGTCGGCTGAGAGGCAGAAGCGCGGGGCAGAGGGAAGTGTCCCTCCGCCCCGCCCAGTGCCGCAGCAGCCGCTGGTGGGTCAGCTCCAGCCGGCGCTTGACCAGGTGTTGCCGGACCAGCCGTCGCCCGACCACATGCGGCCGGTCCAGGTGCCGCCAGTCCAGGCCGTGCCGGCGGTGCGCTTGGAGGCCAGGGTGGCGGTGGAGACGGCGTCGCCGAAGATGTCCTTCTCGCCGTTGAGGACCACCCCGTTGTCGACCAGGTGCGCGGTCCCCCGGGCGCCCTCCAGACTGCCGGCTCCGGAGCTGCTGGTGTAGCTGTAGGCCGCGGCCACGCTGGTCACCCCGAACGCCTTGGCCAGGTCCAGCCGGCCCCTTCCCTGCGCCGCCGGGCTCAGGGTCCCGGAGGTGAGCGGCCTGGCGGTGGTGGTGAGCAGGGCCTTGACCTGGTTGTTGGTCCAGGTGGGGAGCTTCTGGAGGATCAGCGCGGCCGCCCCCGACACCACCGCGGTGGCCTGGCTGGTCCCGCTGCCGCGCATGTAGCCGCCGGTCACCGCCCCGGCCGACCCGTAGGTCTGGTCGATGAAGCTGCCGGGGACGGCCAGGCTGATGATCGACTTGCCCGGGGCGACCAGGTCGGGGTTCTTGGTCCCGCCGGGGGCGACCACGCCGCTGGAGGAGAAGCTGGCCACTGCGTCGTCGGTGGTGGCGGTGGTCTTGTTGTTGTCGGTGGCCCCGACGCTGATCACGTAGGGGTCGCGGGCCGGGCTGGTCAGGCCGGCACCGCCGGGAGTCATGTAGTAGCCGGCGTTGCCGGTCGCGGCGACGACGGTGATGCCCTTCTTCCAGGCCGCCTCCACCGCGTGGCACAGCGGGTCGATGGTGTAGGGATGATTGGTGTTGGTCCCGAACGACAGGTTGAGGACGCGGATGTTGAGCCCGCCAGTGTTCTTGTTCTGCACCACCCAGTCGATGGCGGCGATCACCTGGCTGACGTCGGCGGCGCCCATGGCGTCGGCCACCTTGACCGACACGATGCGGGCGTCTGGTGCCATGCCGAGGAAGTTGGCCGTGTCCCCCGCGTAGCTGCCGGCGACGGCGCCGGCGCCGCGACCGGCGATGATCCCGGCCATATGGGTGCCGTGGCCGTAGGTGTCCAGGTAGCGCAGGTTCGTGGCCTGGGACTCGAAGGACAGGTCGGGGCCGTTGACGATCTTTCCGGCGGTGGCGAGCCCTGGGACGGGGGCGGCGCCGGTGTCGATGACCGCGACGTCGATGCCCTTGCCGGTGTAGCCCGCCTTCCAGTAGGTCTGGGCACCGGTGGCCAGCGTGGTGTTGTACAGCGACCCGGCGTCGGTGGTCGAGGTGTAGGCGGCTGCCTGCATGGCCACCCGCTCGTCCTCGGTCACCGACACAATCCCTGGCGACCTGGCCAGGCGCCCGACCGTGCCGGCCGGCACGGCGGCACTGAACCCGCCGATGATCGAGAGTCGCCGGCCGACCCGTCCGCCGAACCGCTCGACCCGATCGGCCTGGTCCTGGCCCGTCTGGCGGGGTCGATCCCGGTCCTGGTGCTCCATTCGCGCCAACGGGACAGCAAGTTGCCTTCAACGCCGCCCTCTTCGCGCTCGAGGCCGGCGTGGCAGGGCTGGTCTTCGCCTGGCTGCTCGCCGGCCAGGCTCCGGCCAGCACGGCGGGACTGTTCGCCACCTTCGGGGCCGTGCTGGCCACCGACCTCCTCAGCGCTGTGCTGGTCACCGCGGCGATCTCACTGAACGAGGGTGCCCTGACCGTGGAGCGGCTGGGCAGGCGCTGGCCACGGGGGCCGTTGCGGCGGTGACCAACACCAGCCTGGCCCTCATCGCGGTGGCAGTCCTGGCCACCAACCGCCAGATCGCCTGGCTGATGCTGGTGGTGGCGGCAGTGCTGTTCCTCGCCTACCGGGCCTATGCGTCGCTGCGCGAGCAGCACGAGCAGCTCGATCGCCTGCACCACTTCACTCGAGTTGTCACCCAGACCGAGCGGGCAGGGGACGTGGCTGTGACCATCTTGACCGAGACCAGGGAACTGCTCCGGGCCGAGCGGGCGGAGCTGACGGTGTTCTCCGACAGTCGCGGTCCCCTCCGGATGATCCTCGGCGCAGAAGGTCAGCTCGTGGCCGGTCCGGCCAATGATCCCGGTCCCGTCGCCGAGCTCCTGCAGCGAGCCGCCGCGAACGAACAGGCGGTCCTGCTCGTGTCCTCCACCTTCGACGATGAAGTCCTGCGCCAGGCGCTGCTCGACCGAGGAATCGCCGACGCCATGGTCGCCCCCGTGCGAGCTGGCGCCGGGGTGCTCGGGGCCCTCGTGGTGGCCAACCGTCTCGGCGACGTCAGCGCCTTCGGCCGGCAGGATCTGACCCTGCTCCAGACCTTGGCCAGGCAGGCCGGCGGCGCCCTGGCCCGCGGCCAGCTGGTCGACGACCTGCACCGGGCGGCCGCCGAACGCGAGCGCCAGGCCCTCCATGATCCCCTGACCGGCCTGCCCAACCGTACGTTGTTCAGCGAACGGATCCGGCAGGCGGCCGCGTCCCTCGGTCCGGAGGGTCGGCTGGCCGTGCTCCTGCTCGATCTCGATCGCTTCAAGGAGATCAACGACACGCTCGGGCACGCCAGCGGGGATCTGGTCTTGCGCGAGGTCGGGGTCCGGCTCCGAGCCGGGCTGCCCGACAGCCACACGGTGGCCCGCCTTGGCGGCGACGAGTTCGCGGTACTGGTCCCGGCGCTGCCCGACTGGGACGCCGCCGTTGCCGTTGGCCGGCTGGTGCGAGCCACGCTGGGCCGGCCCCTTCCTATCGAGCAGCTCGAGCTGGAGGTAACGGCCAGCATGGGCATCGTCCTCTGCCCAGATCACGGCAGCGATCCCGAGCCGCTCCTGCAGCGTGCCGACGTCGCCATGTACCAGGCCAAGAAGGGCCATACCGGCATCGAGGTCTACGCTCCCGAGCGCGACCAGTACAGCCCTCGGCGGCTGGCCCTGGTAGGAGCGCTGCGGAGCGCGATCGACCAGCGTGACCTGACCATGCTCTATCAGCCCAAGGTGGAACTACGGAGTGGTCGGATCGTCGCGGCCGAGGCGCTGCTGCGTTGGCATCACCCCGTCCACGGGCAGATCCCCCCAGACGAGTTCATCCCGATCGCCGAGTCGACCGCCCTCATCCAGCCACTCGGTCAGCTGGTCCTTGAAACTGCCCTGGACCAGGCCCGCTGCTGGGAGGCCGGCAGCCCACTCAGCCTCGCCGTGAACCTGTCGGTCCGCAACCTGCTCGAGCCGAACCTGGCCGACCGGGTCGCCGCGCTCATCGCGAAGGCCGGCGTGCCGCTAGGCACCCTCACCCTGGAGATCACCGAGAGCGGCGTCATGACCGACCCAGAGGCAGCCATTGCCATGCTCAGGGGGCTGCGACACGTTGGGGTCCGGTTGTCAGTCGATGACTTCGGGACCGGCTACTCGTCGCTGTCATACCTGAAACGGCTCCCGGTCGACGAGGTCAAGCTCGACAAGTCGTTCGTGCTCAACATGACCAGCGACGCCGACGACGCCGCCATCGTGCGTTCCACCATCGAGCTGGCCCACAACCTCGGTCCGCAGCTGGTCGCCGAGGGCGTCGAGGACCAGGAGACCCTCGAGCTGCTCGCCGCCCTGGGCTGCGATCTGGTCCAGGGCTACCACCTGGCCCGCCCCATGCCCGCCGACAAGCTGGTTCTCCTCCTGCGCTCTCCCGAGCCGATCATGGTCGGCCGACGCAACTGACCCGCTCATCAAATCGGCGCCTGCTGCCGAGAACCGTACCAACAGCACACAGTCCCGCCGCGATCGAAGCAGCGTTCTGGAGGCGAGGAGCTTGAGCCTAGGGGTCAGCATCTTTCTGCTCGCGGTCGGGGCCGTCCTGACCTTCGCCGTCGACGTGACCGCGTCGGGATTCAGCATCAACACCGTCGGGATCATCCTCATGGCCGCCGGTGCCCTCGGTCTGGTGTTGTCGCTGCTGTTCTGGAGCAGCTTCTCACCGTACCGGCGCGGCGCGGTCGGCCAGGACACGGTCGTGGAGGAGCGGCACATCCACCGCGACATTCCCTGAGCTGATCTGGTGGTCGTCGAAGATCACGTGGAGGGTCGGTCGGCCGCGGCCAGACGCGCCATCTGGGCGGCATTCTGGACGATCTGGCCGCCGACCGGAGCTGGCTCGGCGGCCAGCACCTGGTTGCGGCCGGCCTGCTTGGCCCGGTACAGGCCTTGTCGGCGCGGGCGACGAGCTGATCGGAGGTCCCGGCGCCGCGCCACAGCGCCACCCCGGCCGAGAACGTCTGGGCCAGCGGGGTGACCAGCCGGAGCCGATCGATGATCTCGACGGCCTGCCCGAGGGTCGAGGATGGCATCAGCACGGCGAACTCCTCACCCCCGTAGCGGGCCAGCAGGTCACTGGACCGCAGCAGCGACCGCCAGGCCTCGGTGGCGGTCCGCAGCAGCTGGTCGCCGGCCTGGTGGCCGTACTGGTCGTTGAACCCTTTGAAGCGGTCGAGGTCGAGCAGGGCGACGGCCAGCGGGGGTGCCGGCGCGGCGGGCCCGGTCCATCTCGACCGGCAGGGCGTGGTCCCAGGCCCGGCGGTTGGCCGCCCCGGTGAGCGGGTCGTGCTGGGCCAGGGTCTCCAGCTGGGCCGCCTGCTGCTCGACCTGGCGGATCAGCCCGGCCATGCGTACCACCACCAGCAGGAACAGCGCGATGGAGCCGACCCCGATGGCGGCCGCGTCGATCCCGCTGCGCCCCCACGCCTGGCCGAGCAGCAGGACCGGCGCGACCAGCGAGATCCCGGTCAGCAGCGACAGCCGCCGGCGGGTGAGCCGCCGCGGCCGCTCCAGGGCCGGCTTGGACAACTCCGCCATCGACGGGTGCAGCGCCGCCGCCCCGAACAGCACATAGGCCAGCAGCCAGGTGAGGTTGATGGCGTTGTTGGGAGTGAAGGCATCGGCCTGGGCGAGCACGGCGAAGCCGACGTCACCGGCCAGCATGACCAGCAGGGACCCTCCGAGCAGCTGGAAGGCGGTATTCCGCACCCCGGCCCCGACCAGCAGCCGCGCCACCAGCGCCAGCAGCAGCACGTCGGCGGCTGGGTAGGCGATGGAAATGACCCGGCCGAGGACCGTCAGCGTGCTGTCGGTGGCGGCCGGCTTCATCAGGAATACCCAGGACAGCCGGCCGAGGCCGGTGGCGATGATGGTGGCGTCGATCAGGCTGGCCCGGTCCCTGCCCGGGGTCCGGGCTCGGATGAGCAGCACCAGGCCGGTGGCCAGCGGCACATAGCCGGCAAGGTAGAACCCATCGGCGGCCGAGGGGAACGCGTCGGTCTCCCAGACACGCTCGTGAAGGTCGAACAGCAGGTCCCCGACGACGAACAGCAACTGCCCGGCGGCCAGCAGCCACCAGGTCAGCCGCCTCCCCGGCCGGTGCGCTCGCACGCCGAGCACGATCGCGGCCACCGCCGACAGCCCGATCAGGTGGTACCAGACGGTGTACCACCACGACTCGGGGATGACGAGGATCGGCACGGTGGCCAGCGCCCCCACCAGCAGGTACCGCCGCCAGCTCAGCCCATTCATACCTGCCTCTATCGGCCAGCCATCCCCGGGGTTGAGAGCGGCCGGAGCCTCCGAATCCAGCGTCTTTGCTGCGGCCATGTTCGTGACCGGGCTCTGCTCAATCAGCCGGGCCAGGCTGGTTGTCCATTGGCTTGGTCTTGAGAGCCGTGTCCGGGGACAACCGCCTTCAGCGCGCGAATCACGCGGTCGAACGCCTGCTCCAAGAGAGCGAGGAGGTCACCAGCCACTGGTAAGGCCCCGGTGCGAGCGCGCACCTCCAGCTCGCACAGACTGGCCATGCCGATGCTTCCAATGGTGCCGGCGGCTCCCCTGAGCCGGTGTGCGATCCGAGCTACTCCGACCGCGTCCCCGTGATGGACGGCGGCGCGGAGGTCGGCAAGATCTTTTGGTCCGGCAGCCATTGGGGTGGTGACCTCGGCCGCGAGCCAGCGCGACAGGACCATCTGAACCTCGGCCAGCAGCACGGGCTTGGCGATGTGGTCATCCATGCCCGCGGACAGGCACCGCTGCCGGTCCTCCGGCACACCAGCGGTCATCGCGATGATGGGGGTGCGGTGGGCGATCCCCTCCCGGCGACGGATCTCCGCCGTGGCCTGGTAGCCATTCAAGACCGGCAATTGGCAGTCCATCAGCACGAGCCCATAACGCCCTTGCACCACCAGGTCCACAGCCTGCTGGCCATCGCCAGCAACATCGGCGCGATATCCGAGCCTGGCGAGGATGGCGATGGCCACCGCCTGGTTGACCTCATTGTCCTCGACGAGGAGGACCCAAGGCGGCCTCTCTTCGGGCATCACGCGGTTCGCCTCGGCCCTCGCACAGAGGTGGCTACCGGGCAGCTGACCGCTTGGCTGGCCAGCCGTGCGGGGTTTCCTTCGGCCCTCGATGCCTGGCGGACTGAGGACTGTCGATTCGACCGACAATGCCGCCGCGTGACCAAGCCCACATCACCAACTTCCTGGAGGAGCCGCTCTGGGTCATGAACCGGGACGGCATCAGCCTCCGCCAGGTCGTGCCGCCGACCCTGTCCAAGGCGCTATCGGCTGAGCCCATGCGCGGTTGGGCGGTTCGTACAGATCAAAGGGGCACCGCAATCTGCTCGAGCCGAACCTGGTGGACCAAGCCGTCGGGATCATAGAGGCGACAGCAAGACAACGAGGCGTCGCTATGGCAGGCGACGCCCACCGGCCGCTGATGATGGCTATGACGCTCCGCCATCGCCACTGGGCTTGCCGGCAATCCGTTGTCCAGGGCGTTGACGTGCTGCAGGTTGGATACCCGTCACTCCCAGCTGGGCAGCATGCCGTCAGCGGCGACACTCCACAAGCGCCGACCTACCCGCCAGTTCCACAGTCTCGGGCTCACGCCGGCCCGGCGGCGTTGATCGTGGACTCCCCCCGACCAGCGCGAACCACAACGATGTCGGCCGGCTCCGCGGAGGGATTGCTCTCTCGGTGCACAACCCCCTTCGGCACGTAGATGAAATCGCCGGCGCCGGCCTCAACGGTGGTCGCGCCATCCGGCCCGAACTCCATCCTCAACCCACCAGTGAGGACATAGATCGTCGTCTCGTACTCGCCATGGTGATGCCAGCCAGACACCATGCCCACCTCGGTGCGAGCAACTCCCGACCACATGCGGTCGGTGGCGAAGGCCTCCTGGCGATCCATCCCCGGCGTGGACGGCCCCGGCTTCCGATCGCCCGGCGTCACGACCAGGATCTGGTCCTGCTCCGCCATGCCAGTCTCCTTTCCATACTGCCGCGGAACTTCTTGGGGGCTGATCCTATGCACCGGACGTGGCCCGATCAGCTGCTTCCGTGCGGCCCTATGGGCTCCCTGACACGGAAGAGGTCTCGCTGGGCGACGTCACAGACGGTGTCCTAGTCGCCAGCGAGGTGTCCATGAGCGACCGCTTCTGCGACATTCTCGGGGTTCCTGCCACCGCTGGCGCAGCGGTATCGAGGGCAGACACTCGGCCTTGAGGACGCTCTGATGCCCGTGCTGGCGGTCCCGGACGATGGTCTAAATCGGTCAGCAGTCACCGGCGAAGAACGAGATGACCTCACGGACCGGCCGCCCACCTGCGGGGCGGATCTCCAGCGGCACGCACCTGGGCTCAAGGACGAAGAAGCCACCGATGAAGGGGGTGTGGTGGTCGGTGCAGGCGGTGAAGGTCACCGCATGGTCGGCCTCGGCCGGCGTCTGGGCCGAGCGGGCCTGCTGGGCGTACAGCAGCCCGGCCACCCGCTGGAAGGCGGCCGGGACCACCAGGGTGGCGGTCTGGCCTTTGCGGACCTGCACCCCGACCTTGAACTGGTGGTCATGCCCGTAGCTGTCGGGCCGCGAGTGCGCCCAGCTCCGCAGACCTGGGATCAGCAGCGGCCCGACGGTGAAGTCGGCCCTGCCCGGCCGGAACGGCTGCTTGTCTTCGCCGGGCACCCAGACGTTGCGGTTGTGGCAGTCGAGCCGGCGCGGATTGGCCAAGCTCCCCGGTGGCGCCTCGGCCCTGGTGGTCGGACTGGTGGTCACCGCGGCGGCCGGCGGCTGGCCAGATCTGGCGGCTGGAGTGCTGGTGCAGGCCGCCAGCAGCAACACGGCCGCTCCCATCAGCAGCCAGCAGGGCCGGGGTGATCTCAGCTGACCGGGTGACCAGTCTGGCAAGCTGCTCCCAACCCGCATCGGTGCCCCATCAACTCGTCAGCACGGCCGTAGACGACTCGCTTCCATCTACACCGTGACATCTACGCCAGTTCCATCCGCTGATCCGGATCCGACTCTGGTCTCGCGAATCAGCGCGGCGGCCCCGTTGACCTTGCCGCCCGCGGGATGTCTCCCCCGGCTTGACCAGACGTCTGCTCGCCCGAGCCAAGGCGGTGCCGATAGGCGCGATGCCGCTCGTCAAGCGGCAATATCCGGCAACCCGCCACAGCTCAGCCACCGCGCCGCACCCATTGGCGCTTGACGGGTACCGTCAGGTCGGCCAGCCACCCGGTGGCAGGATCACCGCTGAGGGGCTTGCCACCGTCTGGGCGTGGCGCTGGAGGGTGCTGGCTAGGTATTGAGGTGGTCGCTGTCCAAGGCGATGGGGTCGGTTGGGTGGACTCGCCATGCCGTAGGGCGCCGGTCGCCCATCAGCGCCTGGGCCAGGGCCGCTGTGCCGGCGACCAGGGTGCAGCACCGGTCGATCTCAGAGGCGACGCACCAGGCGTGATCCTGGGCCAGAACAGGTTGGGTGACGGGGGAACCAAGAAGCCGCCGGGGTCGGTCCAGCCGAGCTGGGGTGCTGGCGTCAACGCAGCGGCGAACAACAGATACTCCCGGTCCGGAAGCCGGACCCGGGGTCCCTCCAGCACCTGGCAGGGACCGCCGGCGGGAGGGGATGGACCCGTGGTTGCGCATGAGCGTGACCGAGGGGCTGCCATGCAGCCAGCCGTAGCTGTCCCACAGGCACAACCAGCAGGCGCTGGGGGTGCTGGTGTGCGCGGCCAGGGTGGGCACAGGATGTCCAGCAGCTCGGCCGGCAGGTTCCCCTCCGGTGGGTCCGGGCCGTCCCAAGGCGCGGGGCCGGCCGGCGTTGAGGCCGCTGGTCGGCTGATGGCAGGAACCTGGGCCAGCCGATGCATGGTGCGGCCCGACCAGGCCGCGACCCCAGCCAGTCGGCCGCGGTGACCTCGGCACAAGGACCACTTCCTGGACGTTCACAAGGTGGTTCCCTGAGCCTCTTTAACGTTCCATAGCATTCATTAACTCTAAGAGTCTTGCTGTGGTAACCCAGCTGCGGATGGTCATCTGTTTATAGAGAGGGCTGGACATAATTTTAGAAAGGCGGCTCCTAGTACGTTGAGCGGAGAGGCGCTGCGAGTAGATGGCCAAATCTCCTTGCCAGACAATATCAACACCTTCTCTTGGGTTAAAGATTTTGATAGCCTCATCCGAGGGAATGCCCATCAAGAAAATGGCATCTGAGTGGTACTTACCAGGCTCGGTTCCGAAGCCTTTCGGAGCTTGGTCAATGACCTGCTGTAACTGATCGCGTGAAAGTACCAAAATCCTTACTAGCCTCGATATTTCACGAAGGGCACCGACCAGCCTGCTGACCTGCGACGATGGTGGTGAGGGCCCGCACCTTTTGGTGATTGCATTGGTGGA